>MTKZ01055570.1_pt2 | contig 16867 bp, 16 predicted proteins | sample 1042781 | NCBI WGS metagenome assembly MTKZ01 (sample SAMN06212207, study PRJNA360539) | anaerobic digester metagenome | biome: Wastewater treatment plant; material: sludge; isolation source: anaerobic digester fed with sludge from wastewater treatment plant | place: Denmark: WWTP Viborg ... | reverse complement strand
GTCTGGCCCAACGCCGGGGAAGATGAACGGCGCGAATATCCCCGCCAAGGTGATGCCCATGCCAAAGGCCAGGCCAATTCGATTGCGCCAGATGTGATCGTGTTTGCGCAGGAGCTTCTCGCGCATGTCGTTTGTAGATTGGGTCATTGGTTTGCTCGAAACCGCAGAATACACCATCAACGCGCCAATGATGCTGAACAGCAGCGTCATAATCAGCACATCTGAGCGGAACGCGCGGGGCGCGATGACCGGCACGATGATCGCCAGCAGAATCAGCATGACACCAAACGCCATCGAGATGCGTTTTTGATTTTGTTTTAACCACATAAGCAACGCGCAACCTGAAACGTGCAATCCATCAAGCTTACAAGATTCACACAATTTTTAGTTAAACTTATTTTACAGCGCGCAAACAATGTAGAATTTACATCGGTAAACATTAAGTTTCAGTCATATACCCAGCGCCTGGAGCGCTAGATGAACACATGAGCGCAAGCCATACCAAATCCGCCCCTGCGGCAGACCTAAATGAGGTCACGTTGCATTATCTGGATGTGATTTATCGGCTGACCCAAAACGGCGAGCCGGCCAACACAACCGATATTGCCGCGCGGCTGGAGGTCACGCCATCTGGGGCAAGCCTGATGTTAAAGCGGCTGGCCGAGCGTAAGCTGGTGCAGCTCACGCCATATCGCGGGGCCATCCTCACCCCGGTTGGGCGCAAAGCCGCGCTGCGCACCATCCGCCGCCACCGCATTTTGGAGGCGTTTATGCACGACATCATGAAGTTCGAGTGGCATCAGGTGGACACGCACGCGCACGCGCTGGAGACGGCCATCAACGAGGAGTTTGAGGATCAGATGGATGTGCTGCTTAACCACCCCACCCGCTGCCCGCACGGCCACCTCATCCCCGATAAAAATGGGGTTCTGCCAAAGGTGAACGATGTGCCGCTGCTCAAAATTGGCGGGGGGGCGTCGGGCTACATCAGGCTGGTGGATACCGACAACTCGGAGTGGCTCAAGTATCTGGGCGATCAAGGCGTGCGGCCCGGAACGCGATTTACGCTGAAAGATATCGCCCCGTATGGCGGGCCGATCACACTGGAAACCCCCAGCGGCACACACTCGCTGGGGCGCAACCTGGCCGAACTGATCGCGGTGGAGTTGGACTAAGGACGATTTGGCGCAGGTGAAAGAGGCAAACGGGATAGGGAGCAATGTGATAGAAATCGCTCTCTGTTCTAAAAATCGCGCTTAAACNNAAAATCGCGCTTAAACCGCATCTTCGCTGGAATTTCTTTGCGTCATAGGGATAATTTTTCGTTATCCCAAACTAACGTTAAATAAAAAAACGGCGGATTTCTTTGCGAAACCCGCCGTTTTATTTTGCGCGTCGTTTTAGCTCTTCTTGGCCGCCGCGACTGCCTTGGCCTTGTTAAGCGCCTTCACCAGCCGCGACTTGCGCCGCGCGGCATTGTTGGGGTGAATAACATTCTTGCCAGCCGCCTTGTCGAGGGCGCTGATAGCCTTGAGCGTCTCTTCTTCTGCGCCCTTGAGGTCTTTGCCTGCGATCAAATTGCGAGCGGCTTTTACCGCTGTGCGTGAGCGCGACTTGTGTAAGCGGTTGTGTACCGCCTTGCGGGCGCTGTTTCTAATTCGCTGTTGTGCCGAAAGTGTATTTGCCACGAACGTTCTCTCCTACTCTTCTATTCTTAAACTGTTAATGCTGCAACGGCTAATTTTACCAGAAACAACAAATGAGTAATTAAAAACAAAATAAATCTGCGTTACAAACTTCTTATTTCGCTACGCCTTTGCCCGCGCCACCTGCTCCTCGGCAACCCAGCACGCCACCATGTGGCCCGGCTTGAGTTCCTTGAGCTTGGGATCTTCAACGCGGCACTTGTCCATCGCCACCGGGCAACGCGGATGGAAGTGGCAGCCCTTGGGCGGGTTAACCGGGCTGGGCACATCGCCCTGCAAAATGGTGCGCTCGCGCTTGATGGTTGGGTCTGGAATGGGAATGGCCGAGAGCAACGCCTTGGTATACGGATGCAACGGATCATCGAACAAAGACTTGCGGTCGGTCAATTCCACCATGCGGCCCAGATACATCACACCCACGCGGTCGCTGATGTGCTCCACCACGCTGAGGTTGTGAGCGATGAACAAATACGTGAGGCCAAAGTCTTTCTGAAGGTCTTTGAGCAGGTTCAACACCTGTGATTGAATCGAGACATCCAGCGCAGACACCGGCTCATCGCACACGATGAATTTGGGGCGCAAGGCAAGCGCGCGGGCAATGCCAATGCGCTGGCGCTGACCACCGGAGAACTCGTGCGGGTAGCGGCGGGCATGATAATCTTCCAAACCCACGCGTTTGAGCGCCTCCATCACGGCCTCGTTGCGCTGGCGCGAGTCGCGCATCCCGTGTACCAGCAACCCCTCACCCACGCTCTCGCCAATGGGCATGCGCGGGTCTAGCGAGGAATAGGGGTCCTGAAACACAATCTGCATGTCTTTGCGGATGGCTTTCAGTTCAGGGCCTTTCAGTTTGTAAACATCCTGTCCGTTAAAAATCACGTTGCCACCGGTGGCGGGGATAAGCCGCAGAATGGAGCGGCCAATGGTGGTTTTGCCGCAACCAGACTCTCCCACAAGCCCAAGGGTCTCGCCTTTTTTAACAGTGAACGAAACGCCATCCACCGCTTTTACCCACGCCACCGTGCGCTGCAAAAGACCGCCGCGAATGGGGAAATGCTTGTATACGTTTTCTACGCGCAGTAAATCCTCGGCGGTTGTGCCATCCAGCGCGCTGGGCTTTGTTCCATTTTTTTCGGCCATTGAATTTCCTCTGCTGATGAATTGATGGTAGAGCCTAAAGCTTTTGGAAATCTTTAGGCTCTAAAGAAATTTAATCGTAAAGCCACGAGCGAACCCAGTGACCTGGCTCAACTTCTTTGAGCTGGGGCATTTGGGTTTGGCACATCTCGCGGGCATGACCCTGGCAAATTTCGCAGCGCGGCTCAAAGCGGCAGGCCGGCGGCGGGGTGAGCAGGTTTGGCACACTGCCCGGAATCACATCCAGCTTTTCGCGGATCTCGCCCAACACCGGGATGGAGCCGAGCAAGCCTTTTGTGTATGGATGCATTGGGCGGGCGAACAGGGTTTTTACATCGGCCTGTTCCACAATTTGCCCGGCATACATCACCACCACGCGGTCGCACATCTCGGCCACCACGCCCATGTCGTGCGTAATCAGCATGATGGACGTGCCGGTCTTGGAGCGCAGATCGCGCATCAAGTCCAGAATCTGGGCCTGAATGGTCACGTCAAGCGCGGTGGTTGGCTCATCGGCGATGAGCAGCTCTGGGGCGCAGGCCAGCGCCATGGCGATCATCACACGCTGAGCCTGGCCGCCGGAAATCTCGTGCGGGTAGGCATTGGCGCGTTTGGCTGGCTCTGGAATGCCCACCATGCGCAAAAGCTCGATGGCGCGGTTCCAGCCTGCCTCTTTGCCCAAATCCTGGTGAATGTTGAGCACCTCGGCGATCTGGTCACCAATTTTAAACACGGGGTTCAAGCAGGTGGTGGGCTGCTGAAAGATCATGGAGATGCGGTTGCCGCGAATCTTCGTCATATCTTTCTCCGGCAGATCCAACAAATTGGTGCCATCAAAAAATATCTTGCCGCCCACAATTTTGCCGGGCTGGCCTACCAGCCGCATGACCGAAAGCGAAGTAACGCTTTTGCCGCAGCCCGATTCGCCCACGATACCAAGCGTCTCGCCTTTTTTTACAAAGATGTCCACGCCGTCCACAGCTTTGATCACGCCATCTTCCGTAAAGAAGTGGGTTTGCAAGCCCTGAATATCCAGCATCAATTCATCTTTATTTTTTCCGCTTTTTGATGTGACGTTTGCCATATTTCTGTTTTTAACGGATAGAGTTTTTCAATGTGGCGCTTCAGCCCCCGTTGAATTCAGGCAGGTTTTGGCGCGGGCGTATTTCATCTTGCCGATGTGTCCGCGAACTGCTGTGTGAATTCATTGGCGATATTGTATCCGACCTTTTTACTTTTTCAAACGCGGGTCAAGCGCATCTCTCAAACCATCGCCAATAAAGTTAAAGGCCAGCGAGCACAATACCACCGGTATGCCCGGAATCAAGGTAGCCCATGGCGCCACCAGGATGTTGCGCGCGGTGAAATCCAGCATATTGCCCCAGGTCGGGGTCGGGTCGGTCACACCCAGCCCCAGGAAGCTCAGCGCCGTCTCGGACACCAGCGCCCCCGCCAGACTGAGCGTGAACGCCACGATGATGGGCGGCAGCGAGTTGGGGATGACGTGGCGCAAAATCAGGCGGAGGTCGTTTGCGCCCAGCGAGCGCACCGCGCTGATGAAATCCTGCTCGCGGATGGACAAAACCATCCCGCGCATCAACCGTGCCATGCCCGTCCAGCCAAACAGGGTGAGCACAAACACCACCACAATGACGCTGCGCGCCTCTTTGCTGTTTATCAACATCAGGTTAGACACCAGCGAGGCGACAAATGGCGGGATGGGTAATAATTTTGGATCGGAGTTGAGCACCGCCGCCAAAACAAGCAAAATGGGAAAGTCCGGCACAGTCGCCATAAATTCCAGCACACGCATCAAAATCGTGTCCACAATCCCGCGATAAAACCCCGCGACCGACCCAATGGTCATGCCGATGAGTGCGCTGCCGGATGAGACAAGCAAGGCGATGGTCAGGCTCACCCGCGCGCCATACAGCAAGCGGGTAAAGAAATCGCGACCCAGGTGATCGGTGCCCAAAATGTGAATCCGCCCATCAACGGTGTCCGGGGTCATCAGGGGGGAATAGCGCATATCGGCATTGATGGCGTCTCGCTCAAATGGCGCGATCAGCGGCACCATCAGCGCCATCAGCAAAAAGAAAACGATGAGAAACGATGAAATCATCGCCAGGCGGTGCTTGCGAAACCGCCTAAAGACAATTGTCCATTGGCCCTCTGCTTTGTAGGGGTTTGCTTGCGCTTTCGCGCTGCTCAGGGCATCGGCTGCTTTTATTGCCATTATTGTCTCCGATTTTATGAAAGGCGAATGCGCGGGTCAACCATGGTGTAAAGCACATCGGTGAGCAAAAAGCCAATCAAAGTTAAAAAGGTCGAAATCATCACAAAGGCCATCGCCACGGGGTAATCGCTGGCTTGCAGCGCGCCAATAAATAATTTGCCCATGCCAGGCCAGCTAAAAATTGTCTCGGTAATGATGGCGCCTGCGAATAGCGTGGGCAGCACGTTGGCGAGCAACGTCACAAATGGGATGAGCGAATTGCGCAGGGCGTGCTTAAGAATGACCATGCGTTCGTTTAAGCCTTTGGATCGGGCGGTGCGCACGTAATCCTGGCGCAATACTTCCAACATGCTGCTGCGCACAAAGCGGCTCCATCCCGCCAGGTTGACCAATGTAAGAACGGTCACGGGCATGACCAAATGCCAAATGCGGTCACCCAGCGACCCAGCCACGATGTTGCCAAACAGCGGCACAACCGTGTCGCGGGCGGCCTCGGCCTGATTGGGCGGCAAATACGGCAAACCCGCATTTTGCAAGGTGAGCGAGAAGAAGATTACGCCCATCAAGCCCAAAAACAAGGTGGGCATTCCAGAAGTAAAAAATGAGAGTGTGGTCATGAAGTAATCGAAACGCGAATACTGCTTCACGGCCGAGAGAATGCCAATAGGCACGCCAATAAAGATGGCGAGAAATGTTGAAATCCCCATCAGCAAAAGCGTGTTGCCAATGCGAGAGCTAATCAAATCCGAGACGGGGCGGTCACGCAAAATTTGTTGAGATAAGCCAAAATCCAGCGCCAAAATGCCATTGCTGGCTGCGCGGCCTTTAAGATCATTTAAATAAACCGGGGTTTTGCAATTTGATAACTCCACGTGGCCATCCGGGTATTGCATCTCCACCTGCCCTTCTTCCAGACAACCAATTTTTGTCGCGCCAAAATATTCCTGCCCGCCAATGGTCAGCGGGCCGCGCGGCTGGCCAATCAGCCAGCGGGTAAAACGAGGCAATATATCAATATCAAGGTCGTAGCGTTTCATCACAAGCTGAACCGCATCTGTGTTCAACCTGCGGGTTGTATTTTGTTCTGCCTTTAGCTGCTGAATGGGACCGCCGGGCGCAAGATAAAGCAGGAAAAAAGTTGCGAAGGCGACCAGCAACGCAACAAAAGCCATCTGGATAATACGCCGAGCCAGAAATGCTGCCATTAACGCTCCTCCAAGAACTTTCTGGAATTCAGAAATTGCTTAACAGGTCTGACCGCAGCGCTTCTTTGATGCGCGCAGCCAGACCTGTTAGGCGTTCAGCTTTCAGAATTCAATGTTCAGAATTCTGAATTCACGATTCTTTTAGCGCACAAACATGTTAATGTCAATGTGCTCCCATGTTGGGCTGGCCGATGCGGTGCCGCTGATCTTGCCTTCGAGACCGGCCTTCACCACCTGCTCAAGCTCTGCGCCTGCGCCGATGGTTTCCTTGCCGACCACGTCAACCTGACCAGACAACAACGCGGCCACTGCGCCCGCCGGGTTGCCTTCGAACATCTGAATCTTGATGGTCTTGACCTTTGGCTCACCCTTGTAGTAGTTCGGGTTCGCAACCAGCGTCATGCCCTGACCCTTCTTCCACTCTTTCAGGATATACGGGCCAGCGCCCAGTGGGACTTCGGCGATTTCTGGCAGCGTCTTGAAATCCTTGGCGGCCACTTCGCTCAGCTTCTTGCCCTTGTATGCGCCGGTCGAGGCGATCACCTGGTGCGCAGGATACGCGCTGAAGAACGAGCCGCGATAATACGCCGATGGCTGATACCCCGGCACGCCCATCCACTTGACCGTGTTGTCATCCACCACGTCATACTTGGCGGTGCGGTCGCAGAACGAATAATCCACCGCGCCAGAGTCGCGGTCGCAATCCACTTTGTAACCAAGCGCAAAGTCATCCTTGCTCACGGCCACGCCGTCGCTCCACTTGCGCGCGGCAAATTTGGTGGTCACGGTCAATTGGGGCAGCTTCACGCCGTCCTTGAACTCCATCTCCGCGCCCTTAATATCGCGCACCTTGATGGGGGTCTTGGCAGCGGTCTTGCCGTCATCGGTCACCCACTTGCCACCAACAAACTGCACCAGGTCGCCATCCGAGTTGAGGATCTTGACGCCTTCGGCAGCCTTGACCTCAACTTCCACGTTGGTCGCGCCGCCGTTCTCAATTGTTGGGAACTTGCCGCCATCCAAGCCGTAGGGCTGATAGTCGTAGTTGTACTTGGTCACATCCACGCCAAACACCAGTTGGGCCACCACGCGCTGAACCGCCGCGCTCTCTTGCAGCGAGAACATGGAGGCGGGTTCCTGACCCAGACCAATCACAACCGTGTCTTTGCCGGGGAGTTCCCACTGGTCGGCGCTGGCCGAGAAGTATTCGTTCGGGTCCAGCTTCAGACCCTTCAGGTTCTTGTTCGCGCCGGTGGCTTCCACACGCTGGAACACGGGGATGGAAATCATGTCTTTGGCGAACTCTTGCTGAACAAGGTCATACTGCTTCAGGCGCTCGTCCTTGCTCAAAGAGTTGTTCGCCAGCTTGATGGCGCTGCTGGCTTTCTCGTTGCACCAGCCCATGTAGTTCTGGCCAGACCAGTTGTTGGTGGGCAACGGAATCTGATCGCAGGCATACAGCGTCACTCCGGGGGGTTCTGGCTCGCCAACCCAGGCAAACGCGCCAAGCTCAAAATCGCGGCGAGTCAAACCAGAGGCGCTGCCAAACCAAATCGAGCCGGGGATGTATGACGGCAGCACGGTGATGCCGCACTTCGCCATTTGGCGCACAAACGCGCCGCCCCATGTCTGGCGGAAAGGAGCGTTGGTGGTGGTGAACTTCAGCGTGAGCGGTTCGCCGTTGGCATTCGTGCGCGAGCCGCCGCCATCCACCGAGCCATCCGCCTTGAACTTTGTGCCATCTGGGAACTTGTAGCCAGAAGCATCCAGCAGCTTGTTGGCTTCGGTCATGTTATAGGGGTACTGAGCCAGCGGTGTCTTGGCATACCAGGCAGAATCCTTGGGGATGAAGCTATCCATCACCGCGGCCTTGCGCTGATCTGCGGAAAGGAACGGGTACGAAACCTTGATCAGTTCGTCGCGGTCTGTGCACATGGCGATGCCCTTGCGGACATCAGCCTTGCTCAGCTCCGGGTGCGGGGTTGTCCACTCTGGGCGTGCGGTTGGCACAACCACGGGAGCGGCTGTCTCTTTAACAACCGAGGTCTGAATTTTCTCAACGATCTGTGTTGAGACCTTCTCTACCACAACTGTTTGCACAATCGGGGTGACGTTTCCACCGCACGCGCTCAAAAGCATGGCTGCGGCAGAGGCGATGCCAAAAACGGCAAACTTCTTGTTCTGCATATCTCCTCCTAATAAAACTTGAATTGAAACAGAAACGTGAAAAACAAAAACGGCGCAGATTCCCTCACACACAGGCCATCTTGTGCCGTCATTGCCAACTCATTGGGCTACGTGGCCCAGGTAACATAAAAGGCTTGGTGTTTCGCATAAACCTGCGAAAATATTATCGCACGAATGAGAGAACGTCAAGCTTATACCGTATGCTTAAAAATGCCGGTATTTAGCGCGTATCAACTCAAATGCGGCGAAATCTTTTTCATCAGGTCGGCTTTGGGGCGCATACCCACCAACCGCTCCACCACTTTGCCATCCTTAAACAGCAAAAGTGTGGGAATGCTCATCACGCCAAATTTCATGGCCGTGTTTTGGTTGTGATCCACATCCAGTTTGCCCAGCGTCAGCTTGCCGTCATTCTCGTTGGCAATCTGGTCCAGGATGGGCGCAATTTGCTTGCATGGCCCGCACCACTCTGCCCAAAAGTCCACCAGCATCACGCCTTTGGATTTGGTCACATCGGTCTCAAAATTTGTGTCTGTAATTGTCACTGCCTTGCTCATATTTTTGTCTCCTGTTCTTGTTATTGGTTGTCGCTTTTGGGGTGATGGGTTTTCTTGCGCTCTTTGCCCCTCACCCTTTCTTCACTTTTCCCGCCAGTTTTTCTGCGTCGCTCACCAGCCGCGCCAGCTCGTCAAAACCCACCTGCCAGAAGCTGGCATCGTGAATATCAATCCCCATCATCGCCACCAGATCGGCAGGGGATTTGCTGCTGGCCGCCGAGAGCATGGCGGTGTAGTTGCGTTTGTACTCTTCGGCTGTGCCATCTGCCTTTGCCCGCCGATACATGCCATACAACGCCAGCACCAAAAGCTCGCCAAAGGCGTAGGCGTAGCAATAAAACGGCGTGTTTATAAAATGCGGGATGTACGACCAGCCCCGCTCATACCCGGCGGTGAGATTGACATTTTTGCCGTAATACGGCGCATTCGCCTTCATCCACATCTCGCCAATGCGTTCCGCGCTCAGCCGCCCGCCCGCCCGCGCGGCATACACCAGCTCCTCAAAGCGGGTGAGCACCGTTTGGCGGAACACGGTGGCAAAGCTGTCCTCCAGCTTGCCGCAAATCAGGGCCAGCCGCTTGTCTGGCGCGGTGATGCGCTCCAACATGCTATCAAACACCAGCATCTCGGCAAACACGCTGGCGGTTTCGGCCACCGGCAGCGAAGGGAAGTAATTCACAATGCTTTGCCCGCGCGAAAGTTCGCCGTGTATGCCGTGCCCAATCTCGTGCGCCACCGTGGCCGCATCGCGCATATCATCGTTGTAATTCACCAAAATATACGGATGATGCTCTGGCCCAACGCTGGCGCAAAACGCCCCACCCCGCTTGCCCGCGCGCGGGTCGGCGTCAATCCAGTTGCCATCAAAAAACCGCTGGGCGGTCTCGCCAAACAATGGCGAGAAACGATTGAGCGCATCCAGCACCAGCTTGCGCGATTCGTCATACGTAATTTTTTCGCTGGCGTTGAATAACGGCGCATACTGGTCAAACAGTTCCAGCTTCTTCAGCCCCATCAATTTGGCTTTCAACTTCCAGTAGCGGTGCGCCACCGGGTAGTTTTGCTCCACTGCGGCCAGCATCGCCTTCACCGATGACTCGTCAATTTCATTCGCCAAATTGCGCGGCTGCATTGGGTTTTCGTATCCGCGCAGGCGGCCAGAGATCAAGTGATCGCTAAACCGCGTGTCATAAACAAACGAAAGCACATCCGAGTGTTCACCCAGCTTGCCGTAAAACGCCTGCCACGCGGCTTGGCGGGTGGCGCGATTGGGATTGCGCAACAAAGCCAAAACTTCGCTCTGGTTTAGCTCGCGCATCTTTCCGGCCACTTTCACCTTAAATTTTGTGGCGCTGCTAAATTCCGAGAAAAACCGCTGCCAGGCCGCGATGCCGGTCAAGTCCTTCTCGTTCATCAACCTTTCCTCGGCCTCGCTCAACGTGTGCGGTTTGAACCGCCGCGCAGAATCCAGATAATGCCGGTAATTTTGCAAAGTTGGATGGCCGGCCACACGCGCAGCGTCATCATCACTCAACGCCAGCCATTCGAGATCGGCGAACAGCGTCTTGTTCCGCAACGCCGATTCCGCCTCATCCATCTTGCTCACCAAACCGCGGTGCAATTCGGGCGTGGTATCTGCGGCAAAAAGCAAATGGGCGTAATACGCAATCTTGGTAAAGTCCTGCTGAATCGCTTCCGATTCGCGGAGCATGTCAAACACATGCTCGGCATCTGGCCCGCCCGGCACAGAGATGGTGCCGCGAAATTCCTTCTCAAACGCATCGGCCCTGGCCATCACCGCGCTCAGTTTTTGCTCAATCGCCGGGTCGGTTGGGCCGCTGAACAACTCGCTCAAATCCCAGGCGATATTTTTCGCGCTGGTTTTTGCGGCTTAGTTGCTGGTTAATCTTTTGTTTTTTACCGCCATAAATTTTTCCTAAATAAGATGATTATAGGTACAATTAAGAGGATACAATCCGATCATGAATGCCGATGTCATATCGCGCAAAGAAGTATTGCGCCAGCTAAGCCATTAAAGGAGCCCCTGCGATTTCGCTTCGGCGTAACGCGTCTTGGCATTTTTGGGTCCGTTGCGCGTGGCGACGCCAACAACCAAAGCGATATTGATGTGGTTGTGGAGATGGCACCCAACTTGTTTTTGCGGGCAGCGCTAAAGGTCGAACTTGAATCACTTCTTCATCATCCGGTGGATGTGGTGCGCTATCGCCCCGGCATGAACGCTTTTCTCAAAAGCCGGATTGACCAGGAGGCGGTGTATGTATGACCGCGCTTTGGTTTTCGCCGAAATCACCGAGATTGAGGAAGCCATCCGCCGAATTGAACGCCGTTTTAAGGGAATTTCTTCTGCGCAAGATTTAACAGCAACCGACGAGGGCCTTGATCGGCTGGATTCAATTGCCATGATGTTGATCGTCATCGGCGAAAGCATCAAGAAGATTGATAAAATTACGCAAGGCAAGGCGCTTAATAAACACCCAGAAATTCACTGGCCCGGCGTTAAAAGCACACGCGATATTTTGGCTCGCGATTACGCGCATATAGACCCAGAGGAAATTTATACCATTTGCGAAAGCGATATTGCGCCGCTAAAGCGTGTTTTACAAATGATCAAAAAAGAAGTGGATCAGAATTAATTGCCCCACTCGCTCTGCGGCGCAATAATGCCACCGCCGATCACTTCATCGCCAACATACGCCACCGCCGCCTGGCCGGGCGTGGCATCGCGCGATGGCTCATCAAACTCTATCACCGCCCCGCCATCGGCGCAAGGCCGCAACGTGGCGGGCATCTCTTTGGCCTTGTAGCGCACCTTCACCATGCACTGCATTTCTGCAGATGGAACCTCGCCGGACACGTAATGCATCACCCGCGCCCGAATGCGCCGCGCCCCAAGTTCCTCGGCGGGGCCAACAATCAGCGCGTTGGTCGCGGCATCCATCCGCAAAACAAACATGGGTTTTGTGTTGGATGAGGTTGCGGCGATGCCAATGCCCTTGCGCTGGCCGACCGTGTAAAACGGCAAGCCTTCGTGCGTGCCTAGTTTTTCACCGCGCGTGTTAATAATTGCTCCCGGCGCGGCCACGTGCGGCGCATTGCGCGTCAAAAAACCGCGGTAATCTCCTTGAGTAAGAAAGCACAAATCCTGGCTCTCCGCGCGTTCGGCGGTGGGCAAGCCAAACTTTCGCGCCAGCTCGCGCACCTGCGGCTTGGTATATCCCCCGCACGGGAACATCGCCCGCGCCAAATCCTTCTGCCCCAGCACATGCAGCACATAGCTCTGGTCTTTGCGGGGGTCAAGCCCTTTAAGAAGACGGAAGACGGGAGACGGAAGTCCGATAGGCTTCTCCGTCTTCCGTCCTTTGTCTTCCGTCCCAATTCTGGCGTAATGCCCCGTCGCCAAAAAATCCGCCCCCAGCGCCAGCGCCTTTNNAGAAAGCCAAAACGAATGCTCCGGTTGCAATTCAGGCATGGGTTGGGCGTTTCGGCGCGCGCGTAAGCATCCACCCACGTGTCCACCACCCGTTGCTTAAACACACTCTCGGCGTGAATATCATAAAACGGTATGCCAAGCTGGTTGGCGATGGCCCGCGCATCGGCCACGGCTTCTGGGGCGCAACACCGGTTTGTGTTGGGTTTGCCCACCTCATTCAAGCCTTCCTCGGCCCACAAACGCAGCATGATGCCGATGACCTCGTAACCCTGCTCTACCAGCAAGGCCGCCGCCACCGAAGAATCCACTCCGCCGCTCATCGCGACAGCTACTCGTGCTTTTGTCATATCTCAATGACGGAAGACGGAGGACGGAACCGAGTCCGTCTTCCGTCCTCCGTCTTCCGTCTCATTTCCAGTCCGCCGCTTTCCGCACCCGCTCCACGCACTTTGGAAGAACGGCCAAAAATGCGTCTACATCGGCTTGGGTTGTGCCATACCCCAGCGTAACCCGCAACCCGCCCAGCGCCCACTCGCGCGGAACACCCATCGCCACCAAAACCGATGACGGCTCCGGGTCGCCGGAGGTGCACGCGCTGCCCGTGCTCACCGCGATCCCCTCAACATCCAGCGCCATCAGCAACGATTCGCCATCCACATTTTTGAACACAAAACTGGCGTGATGGGGCAGCCGTTGGCGCGGATGCCCTCTCAGCATCGCCTGGGGAACGCTGGCCTGAACTCCCGCGATCAACACATCCCGCAAAGTCGCAAGCCGCACGGCCTGCGCTTCTCGTTCGCGCGAGACATATTTGATGGCCGCCGCCGTGCCCACCGCGCCCGCCACATTCACCGTGCCCGCTCGCCGCCCGCGCTCGTGCCCGCCGCCGGCGAGGGTGGGCACAAAGGGCGTGCCCTCGCGCAAATAAAGCACGCCCACGCCCTTCGGCCCATAAATTTTGTGCGACGACATCGAAAGCGCATCGCAATTCAACTCGTTCACATCCAGCGGCAAATACGCGGGCGCTTGCACCGCGTCGGTGTGCAGCGGCACGCCGCACTCTTTGCAAATTTTGCCAATGGCGCTCACCTCGTTGAGAGAGCCGACCTCGTNNTCACGCTCACCAGCGCGGTATCTTTGCGGATGGCCGCCGCAATGTCATCGGGGTTCACCTGCCCGCAGCCATCCACCGGGATAAATTGCACGTCAAACCCAAACAAGTCACGCAATTGTTCGGCGGTTGTCTCCACCGCGTGATGTTCGGCGCGGGCAATGACCAAATGGCCGCCGCGTCCATTTTTGCGTTGCGCCAAAGCGATACCGCGCAACGCCATGTTGTCGGCCTCGCTCCCGCAGCCGGTAAAAACAACCTCGCTGGCGCGGGCGTTGATGGCGCAACCCACCACCAGATGAGCCTCATCCAACGCCCCCGCCGCCGCGCGGCCAAACGCGTGAATTGAAGCCGGATTGCCAAACGTCTCAGAGAAAAACGGTTGCATGGCGGCCAAAACTTCGGGCGCAACTGGCGTGGTGGCCGAGTGATCCAGGTAAATGTGGGGCTTGCCCCCATTACGATTCATGAACGGGCATTTTAGCCGCACTGGATTTAGAAATAAGAAACGAGAGCTAAGAAAATAGCGTTGGCTTAGTTTTCTTACTGGGCTTACCGAAGATTAAAACCTCGCAGGTTGGCCTGCGAGGTTAGTGGGTTCAAGGGGCATGATGCGCAAGGGCAGTTCTTATTTCTCATTTCTTATTTCTTGCGGGTACACTTTCCCCATCAACACAAAACACCGCATCGCCGCAATTGTTTTAGCCGCTGGGGCATCCACCCGGTTTGGGGCCAACAAGCTGCTCCAGCCTTTTGGCGATGAGACCGTGATTGCCCGCGTTCTGCGCGAGGTCGCCGCCAGCGGTTGTGCGCCGATTATTCTCGTCACCGGCCACGACCGTGAGCGCGTGGAGGCCGCCATCCCCGCGCGTCTGCGCGAGCGTGTCACGCTGGCGCACAACGCGCATCACGCGCAGGGTGAAATGCTTTCATCGGTCAAAACGGGGTTGATCGCTTTGGGGCGGTCTGACCTGTATGACCAGTTAAAAGCCACGCTCATCATCCCCGGCGACATGCCGCTGCTCACGGCGGGCATTTTGCAAAACGTGATGAACGCCTGCGACCCGCGCGAGTGCGAGATCGTCGTCCCCAAGTTCAAAAGCCAGCGTGGTCATCCTGTGCTATTTGCGCGTTCGCTCTGGGCAGAGTTGCTCGCGCTTGGGCCAAAGCAAAACCCCCGCGATGTGCTCACCGCTCACCCGGACGCCATCCACCAGATTGAGATTGACGACGAGGCGATTTTGCTGGACGTGGACACGCCGGAGAAATACGAGATGGCGCTGAAGAGACGATGGACGATGGACGATGGACGATAGAGTTCGCACATCGTCCATCGTCTATGGTCTATCGTCCATCATTCGCTTAAAAATCTTGCACCCCAACTCCACCCTATCCTCCACCGAGCGCATGATGGTGTTCGTGACCAGCGTGCGCATACCCAGCGCGTCAATCGCGGGCGCATGCTCGGCGTCCAGCCCGTCCAGCACAAACACATCCAGCAGGTCGGCATAATGCCGCGCCACCGCCACCGGCGATGGCTCAATCCCCAGCTCGCGCATAATTTTGGCGGCTGGCCCTTTGATGGCTTCCCCGCCCACGAGGGGCGAGACCGCCGCGATTTTTGCGCGGGCGTTCCTAAGCGCCTCGCGCAGGCCGCGCAAATTCAAAATTGGGTCAAGGCTCAAGTAAGGGTTAGACGGGCAGAACACAATCAAGTCCGCCGCGCCAATCGCCTCTAACACGCCGGGCGCGGGCACGGCCTTCTCAATTCCATCAAAGCGGATGGCTTTTGCGACCGGCTGCCAGCGTTGCTTTACAAAATACTCCTGAAATGGCAAAACCCCATCCGGCGTTTCAACCATTGTGCGCACGCGGTCATTGGTCATGGGCAAAATGGCCGCCGCCACACCCAGGCTGCCCGCCAGCATCGCGGTAGTTTGGCTGAGTGATTTTCCTTGCGCCAAAAGTTCGCTGCGCAGCACATGCGTGGCCATGTCCAGGTCGCCGATGCGAAACCAGGGGGCTTGCCCGTATTTCTCGCGCATGGCAAAATTCTGAAACGTGTCACCGGCCAGCCCCCAGCCGGTCTCGGTGTTCGCCAGCCCAGCCAGCGTATACATCACCGTGTCCACATCCGGCGAAATATGCAGGCCATACAACGAGAAATCGTCGCCCGTGTTCACAATCACGGTGAGGTCTGCATCCACGCCTTTCGCCAACCCATCCGCCAGCTTTGCGCCACCCACGCCGCCAGCCAGCGCCACAATTTTCTTTCTTGAGTTACTCATTGTTTTTTGTTGGTTATTGGTTGTTGGTTGATGGACAAATTTATCAACCAATAACCAATAACCAACACCTCACATTTCTTTGAGCGCCCGCACCAACTCATCGGTGTGCTCTGGCCTGCCCACGCTGATGCGCACGTATTCGCGCAAACCCTCGCGGTCAAAATAGCGCGTGAGGATGCCGCGCTGGGCAAGATAGGCGTGCACTTCTTTGGCGTTGCCATCCACCTTGCACAACAAAAAATTTGTGTAACTGGGCAGCGGATGAATCCAGCCCAGCTCGCTCAGCGCCTCACCCATGCGGTTGCGTTCCCCAATGATGGCCCGCGCGGCGGCCTGCATGTGCGGCTGATCTTGAAGCGCGGCCACCGCCGCCGCCTGCGCATATGCGTTTGGCGTGAAATATTGCTTGATCTTCCACACATGCGGCGCAATCTGCGGCGAGAAAATGCCATACCCCACGCGCAAAGCAGCCAGCCCGGCCAGTTTGCTAAACGTGCGCAAAACGATGAGATTCGGGTGCGCCATCACCCACCCTGCCAAACTTTTTTGTCCGCTGAACTCAATATACGCCTCATCCAACAAAACCACCAGCGGAAGTTTTAACACCCTTAAAAGTGTTTCTTCGCTGGTGATGGAGCCGTCTGGGTTGTTAGGGTTGCACACATACAAAAGTTTTGCGCCGGGGTTGGCCTGCGCCGCGCGTTCAATCGCGTCCACATTCAACGAAAAATCGGCGTGGCGCTGAACCGGCACATACCGCGCATTCAGCGCATCTGCCAGCGCCTTGAACACGCCAAAGGTGGGCGGCGTGTCCAACGCCACATCACCCGCGCTCAAAAACAGCCGCGCGACCAAATCCAAAATCTCATCGCCACCCGCGCCCGCAAGAATAAGCTCTTTTGGAACGCCCACAAACTCGCTCAGCGCCTCGCGCAATTCGTTCTGGTCTGGGTCGGGATACAAATTTGGCGGCGTGGTGGCGATGGCCT
>MTKZ01020053.1_pt1 | contig 16869 bp, 13 predicted proteins | sample 1042781 | NCBI WGS metagenome assembly MTKZ01 (sample SAMN06212207, study PRJNA360539) | anaerobic digester metagenome | biome: Wastewater treatment plant; material: sludge; isolation source: anaerobic digester fed with sludge from wastewater treatment plant | place: Denmark: WWTP Viborg ... | reverse complement strand
AACGTCTCCTGGCGTGTGGCTCTCTACTCTGACCTTATTACCACATATCGTAAAGCTCCTCATGATGATGCGGTTGAATCACATCGTCGTGGCGTGGCTAATCTGCTTGAGCGATTATCGTCCGGGAAGGGACGTCCGGCTTATAAAGCCTGGGTGGCAGTCCCTGTGCTTCTCTCCGGAGAGTGGACAAGTACCCGGGTTGAACCTGCCAAATCACTCTACGCAATGGTTCCTGAAGTTGAGTCGTTGCCCGGTGTGGTGGATGCTGGTATCTGGATTGGCTATGTATGGGGAGACGAGAGACGTAATCAGGGTGTGGTTATGGTAGTAGGTGATGATAAAGGTCAGGTGGAAAGCGGTGCAAAAAAGCTTGCTCAGAAATTCTGGGATGTGCGCCGGCAATTCAGTTTGGAAGCGCCTGGTTATCCCCTCGAAAAATGCATTGATCTGGCTGTTGCCAGTAATAAAAGACCTTTCTTGATCAGCGATATGGGTGACAATCCTGGTGGTGGCGGTTCAGGCGAGGTGACCTGGACTCTGGCAAGGGTATTGAAGCGGCCGGAATTTAAGAGTCCTAATGGAAAAAGCCTGCTTTATTGCTCTATTCCGGGAAGCGAAATGGTGGAAGCCGCCAGAAAAGCCGGTATTGGTGGTCAGGCAGAGGCTAAGGTAGGGGCAATGACAGATAATTCATATGAAGCTCCTGTTCGTTTATCAGGTACAGTAATATATGTCAGTCCTGTTAATGACAAGGACCAGCAATCAGAAAGTTTATCACCCCCGAACCGGAGACTTCCCGACATAGCAATTATTAAAACGGGGAGCATATTTGTGGTTGTGGGAACATCTTCACCCACACCAAACTTGGAAGGTACAGGAATTGATCCTGAGAAAATGGATATTATAATGGTAAAGCAGGGTTATCTTGTGAGTCGGTGGTATGATATGAAGGCCGATTGGGTTATGGCTCTGACACGGGGAAGTGTTGATCAGGATTTTAAAAGTCTCCCTTATAAACGTGTTCTAAGGCCTATCTTTCCACTGGATCCTGACATGCCGGATCCGGAACTGAATGTTATAATGGTACCATCTGCAAAACATATGTACGGCAGATAAAGAGTATTCAACTCTTTTTTTCCCCCGCTCACACACCCGCACTTTTTTCCATTCAGGCACGCAGGTGTAATGGGGGCATTCCTGATTCGAAGAGGGAGATTATACCCCGGTCAGGACACTTAATTCCAATCGAACAACCGGCAATATTCAATGAAGCAATTTTAAGCTTCTTAAATAAGTTACCAAAGTAATAGTATTTAAGGTTGCAACAGAAGTATTCTATTTCTTCATATAGCTGTCCGCGAAATCCAGATACCGCAGCCAGTCATACAGTGTAACATCGTGGCCGCCGGTACGGATGTGATAGCCTATCCTTCCGATGACAGGCGAATTCACCGGAGGCATCTCAGTTGCGGAAAAACCTTCGGTACCCAGCAGCTTGTAAACAGGAGACGCTCCAACGCACGACAGAAACTCGCCCTTCGGATCAGCCCACTGGTCATCCTGGGCGCTTGCAACATATAACGGACGGGGTGCTATAAGTGTCAGCAACTGATGCTGGTCAACCGGCAGAAGCTCTTCCTTCTCATTGTACTTGTTGAAATTGTCGCAGAACCAGTGGGGAAACGACCTGTTTATCCTTCCGACAGTCTCGCCGTAAATTCTCTTTGACAATGCTGCACCTCCACACCCTGAATTGTTGGAAATGACCATTGCAAACCGCGGATCAGAAACGCCTGCCCACAATGCTGCCTTGCCCAGGCGCGAATGCCCCATAACAGCTACCTTCTTTGAATCAACCCATTTGACTGTTTCAAGATAATCCAGAGCCCTCGAGAGCCCGAATGCCCATGCAGCAACGCTTCCCCATGATTCTTCATTTCTTTCTTCATCAAACAATGCGTGAATCCCGTTTTTAAAATCATCATCAAAGTCGGGATCTATATCGCAATAATAGATCGTTGCGAGTCCATACCCTCTCGAAATGATCTGATTCACCTGCCAGCTGTCGGCGTCATTTCCCCTTTCAGAGTCTTTGCCCTTTACAGGAGCTGTAACGGGTTTCCGCGGCCATATATCAGCAAGTGTGATACCAGGCTCATTCACTACAGTGTGGTTGCCATTGAAATTAAGTCCAAGGAATACCGGAGCCTTCTTTACATTCTTCGGAAGGAAAAGAAGCATGATCATTGAATGCTCCCTTACACCGTTCTTCATTGTAATCCTTACCTGCTTCATTGTCGCCGTTCCTGAAAGGGCGTCCTCTACCGAGGATATTTCATTGGAGATTATCTTTCCCTTCCATTCCGGGGTCCTTCCGTAAACCTCATCACAGAAGATATCATATAGCTCAGACCTTCGCTTTTCCCACGCCTTTCTGTCAGAAACCTTTGTTCCGTCACTGAATACAAGCGGATCGTGAAGTGTGTAAGCCGGAACTTTGCTTTCATCATAAATGGGATCACTCTGCTGGCCTGAAGCAATTCCGCAGAGGCAAAAAGTTAGCATTGCAAAAAATATTTTTCTCATAATGACTTTGTTTTTCTTGTACATATCCGGGCTGTAGCGAAGATACAAATAGCCATTGACTTTTAAAATCCGGTTTCCCTGTTTATAATTCAAATGTTTTCGTAATTTCATTGCAACTAAAACAACTTATGAAACAATGAAAACCAGCAGAAGAGACTTCATTTCAACAGCTTTTGCAGGAGGCATTGCAGCTTCAATTCCTGAATATCTTATCGAACCTCAGGATAAAACAAGGCCTGAATCCAGGTATGCAATTATCGATAAAATAATGAAGGAACCCGTGCTTAAAACAGAAAACCTGAAGGAACCTGTTATGATTGAGACGCTTGAACTTTTGAAGTACGGCGGCAGCTGGATAGTTCATGTACGATCAGAGTCAGGCGCTGAAGGTTACTCCATCGCACACAGCACAATAAGCTCGCTCTTTCCGATTTTCCTGAGAAACGTGCAGCCTTTCTTCATTGGTCAGGATGCCCGGGAACTCGACCTTATTCTTGAACGCATCTATATCTATAATTTCAATTTCAGGTACAACGGAATCACCCTGGGCTTACCGCTTGCATGTGCAGAGTTTGCAATACTCGACATGCTCGGACGCATGACAGGACAGACTATGGGGCAGATGATCGGCGAAGTGCACAATCCTGAAGTCGGCATTTATGTCGCAACGGAGTTCAGGGAGAAGCCGCTTGAAGAGCATTTTGACCTGATCAGAAAGGCGGTCTCGGAATATGATACGAATGCACTTAAGGTTAAAATAGGTTACCAGTATGCCGGGACGAAGGATATACACTACAAGGGAGTACCGGGGAAGACAGAAAAACTGATTCCGCTTCTGCGTAAAACATACGGCGATAATATGTCTTTGTATGCCGACTCCAACGGCTATTATGATGTACAGGGTGCAATAAAGGTTGGCCGGCTGCTCGAGGAATACAAATACAGGTATTTCGAGGAGCCTGTTATGTATGATCATTTCGAGGACATTAAAACCGTTGCGGATGCGCTTGAGTTACCGGTTTCAAACGGTGAGCAGGACACGAGCTTTGTCAATTTCAGGTGGCTGCTTGCAAATGACGGCCTTGATATAGTTCAGCCAGACAATTATTATTTTGGCGGGCTGATCCGGAGCATGAAGGTGGCACGCATGGCTCATGCATTCGGTAAGGAGATCATACCGCACATGTCTGGCGGAGGACTCGGCTTCCTTTACAATATCCAGTTCGTTTCAGTTGTTCCGAATGCAGGTGAACATCATGAATTCAAGGGATTGGATACAAATGTTCAATTTGAATGTCCAACTTCTCCATTGAAAGTTGTAAAAGGGAAGCTTAAAGTTCCAACCGGGCCCGGTATGGGAGTGAACCTCGATCCGGAATGGATCGAAAAACATGAAATAGTGAAATTATAATAATCTGACAGTTGAAGTAATAATCAAAATAATGATGTTATGACAAATATCGGTTTGAAAAGATGTGTTAAAACAGTTTTGGCCATCCTGCTTGCAGCTTCAGTATCTCCCGGCTGCGCAAAAAAAGACGAGCCTTTTTCGCGTCAGCTTACAGAATGGAAGATTGCGCCTGCTGTGTCTGCAACAACACCTGCCCTTAATGCAATTGCCGTTAAGGATGATGCAGCAAAAGCAGTAGACTACCCTACTTCTGACTGGCTGAAGGCCGTGGCTCCCGGAACTGTCCTGGGCAACCTTGTCGATGCCGGTGTTTACGATGACATTTTTCAGCCGGATAACGATGGAGGGATAAACGAGTATTTCAGTGATAATTTATCAAGGATACCTGAAGGAGATTTTGAGAATCAGTGGTGGTACAGCACCGATTTTACGATTCCTTCAGGCGAAGCAGGAAAGAAAATCATCCTCACGTTCAAAGGCATTAGCTATACAGGCGAGATATATGTGAATGGAACCTTAGTAAGCAACAAGTACATCAACATTACAGATGAAAACTATCTGAAGAACGGGCCAACCCTTGTGGATGCTGGTGCTGAGGTGACCGATTTCCAGACTGATGGGTCCGGCACTCTGACAGGTGTCACGGATTTTGAGGAGTACAAAAATCAGTTTATAGGGACGATGCGCACATACGACCTGGATATCACGGATCATGTAAAAACGGGAAGCGTAAAAAACAATATCAAGGTAAAGGTTACAAAACCCGTGTACCGCGATGATCTGACTTACTACTGGGTTGACTGGAACCCCAAACCTGCGGACGCAATGATGGGTCTGACCGGCGAAGTTATTCTGCATTCCACCGGAAGTGCAAGACTTGCAAACCCCGCCGTTGCCTCAAAGGTCACAGTCGATCATACAACTGCCAGTTTGAATTTATATGTTGATGTGAGCAACTTCACTGCGGAGGGAGTAAGCGGATCACTCACCGCAGTGATCAGGGACCCTGAAGGGAAGGTAGTTGCGACAATCACCAAAGAACCTGTTAGCGTTCCTTCAGGTGCATACAATAATGAGATTGAATTAAGAGCCTCAGATTTTCCCGGATTGAACATTGAAAATCCGCGACTCTGGTGGCCGTATCTCTCCGGTGAACAACCGCTGTACACTGTTGATTATGAGTACTCAGCTGACGGTATTGTTAGTGACAGGCTTCATCACCGGTTCGGCATACGGGAAATAAGCGCCGAAGTGAATGTGTCGCCGTATGCTAACAGTAATTCCGACTCGATATCGGCATCGCACTTGGCGAACATGCTGCAGATATACGTCAATCACAGGCCTGTGTTGCTAAAAGGCGGAGGTTATTGTGCATCGGATCTGTTCCTTCGCCATAACCGTGAAACCAACAGGGCAGTTGTGGAATACGTAAAATACATGGGAATGAATATGATCCGTGACGAAGGCAAATTCTTCGACAACAATCTGCTTGATCTCATGGATGAAAACGGGATATTGCTGATGACAGGCTGGTGCTGCTGCGACCGCTGGCAGAGCCCGGGCGAGTTCTCCAAAGCTGAACGTTTCGTGGCTTTTGAATCATTGTACGCCCAGCTGAGGAATGCCAGGCAGCATCCGTGCATGTTTCTCTGGTTCAACGGAAGCGACGACCCTCCAAGCATCAAAGCCCAGGGAGTGAATGGCCAGAATGTCGAGCAGAAATACTTTGAGATAGAAGCAAACCTGCGCTGGCTCGAGATCGGAGCAAATTGCAACAGTGGCTCTGCCAAGCTCGCCACCCTGACCGGGGTTACGGGAGGCATGCACATGGATGCAACATACGACAGTCAGACGCCCACATGGTATTACTCTGATCCCAGGGGTTTGTATGGATTCATCTCCGAGGGCGGAGGGGGAGGGAGTATTCCCGTTCAGGAAACCATGCGCAGGATACTTCCTGAATCTAATCTCTGGCCTTATAACTCCGCGGAGAATTACAATGTATGGAACTATCATGTCTGCAGAGGCAGCTTCAACAACCTTGGCCAGCATGTTTTGTTCATTGACGGCTCATACGGAGCCTCTGCCACATTTGATGAATTCATTGCACGGGCCCAGGTCTTCCAGTATGATCTGCAGAGGGCACAGTATGAAGCTTTGAATTCAAACCGGTACCGGAACACAAGCGGTTTTATAAACTGGATGCTCAACAATGCCTGGCCCATTATGTTCTGGAACCAGTTTGACTATTACATGAATCCGAATGGCACCACATACGGTGCAAGGAAAGGCAATGAACCCGTTCATATAATGTACAACATGTACCGGAAGTGCGTAAATGTTGTCAATAATACATTTGCAGAGTACCCGGGAGCTGTGGCCACGCTGGAGGTTTATGACATCGCGGGAAACCGGATCAGCAACACACTTGAAAAAACAATAGATATCCGGGCTGACGGCGCACCCGCTGCAGTTGATTATGCAGTTTCGGGAAAAAACAGGTTATCCCCCAGGACAATTGGACTGGTAAAGGATGAAAACAATTCCTATGAACCTTACCGGATCAACTATTTCGGAAAGATACCGGAAGCTTATGGAGTTAAGGAAATATGGGATTATGATGATATACAGACTGCATTGACAGGTCCGCCTTCGGATGTGTATTTCATACGGCTGGAACTCAGGGCTGCAGATGGCAGTGTGCTCAGCCTGAACTCCTATGCCGAGCCTTTGCGAAATGATGTGGCAGGAGCAAGCCACTCCTGGAACCGGTCAGGCACTTACCAGGCTCCTGACATGACCCTGCTGAATCAGCTTCCCCATGTTGATCTGGAAGTTACGCAAACGGCATTCAAAAAAGCTTCCGGAAAGAACGTCCTTACCTGCAGGGTAAGCAATCCGACTGACAATATCGCATATGCTGTTGAACTTAAGGCATACAAAGGCAGCGACCGCAGGACTCTTGTGGCTCCTGTCATCTATGACGATAACCTGTTTACCCTTTTCCCGGGTGAGAGCCGCGACATCGATATTTCTTATAACCGGTCGGATCTGCCAGGGAAAGCCTTTGTCGCTGTCAGCTGTTACAACAACGTTATCAACGGGAAAGACTCCAGGGCTGCAACAAACATCTACACCACCGTACCACAGGGTGGATCCAATAACATAGCCCGCGGCAAAACAGTGACAGGAGGCACTGATCCTCTCAATGCCACGGACGTAACACCGGGGGGACAGGCAAATGCCGATGAAGGCAGGACATTCATTGACTCCGACATGAACACCTTTGCCACGCTGTCGCCGGAACAGGGAGCCTTTCTAGTTGATCTCGACAGTGTAAGGAGTTTCGACAGGATAATGCTGCGCTGGAACCGTATGAACGGTGTGCGAGGCCGGCCGGATCATGTCAGGATTGAGGTAAGCAATGACAATGAGCAGTACACCGAAGTTGTGAGTTATGATAACAGTAATATGGGTTCGGTAATGACCAACATTATCATCCCTGCACAGGCGAGGGGTCGTTATGTAAGGATCATACCTTCCGGACTGACTGGAATGTCTCCGGCTGTCGGCATGAGAGGCGGTGATGAATCGGGAGCATCAGGGCAAAGTGCAAGCGGCATACGTCAGGCAGACGCTTCAAAGGTATTCAACCTGTCGGCTATTGAGATATACACCTTTAAATAGCATTATGAAGATCCTGGTGATGATCAACCCCGGCCTGCCTGAAAGATCTCCCGCCTTATTTTTTTACTCAGGTTAATAAAAGCAAAAATGAGAATTTCAAAAACAACAATGAGGTGGGGTATAAGCTTGTTGTTGCTTTCAATAATTATCATTATTGCCTGCATTAAACCACCACATCAGGATCCCATTCAATATTACGAAAGAGAAACCGGGCAGCTAAAAACTGAAAAGGTGGCCGGAGAAAAGTGGTTGGTATGGTTGTATTATAATCCAATAGGAGAAGCAACCTTGTGGACCCTGGCAAAAAGGAAGCTGGTTTCATCTGTTTATGGTAAAATGATGGATCGCACTTCATCAGGTAAAAGAATACATGCCTTTATTGAAGATTTTGATATTGATATGAGCGTTGTCCGGGAACAGGAGTTTAAAAATTTTAATGATTTTTTTACCCGAAAACTAAAGGATAATGCAAGACCGGTTGATACCAGTTCAAATATTGTTATATCTTCCGCAGATGGTAAAATGATGGGTTATGCCGATATCAGCAACTCTGATTTCATAATAAAAGGATTTCGTTTTGATGTATCTTCCTTTTTGGATGATCCGGTTCTTGCACAAAAGTACCTTGAGGGTACCCTTATTATTATCCGGCTGGCCCCGGTCGATTATCATCGTTTCCATTTCCCGGTCAGCGGAAATCTGACTCCAGGTAAAAAGATTGAAGGTGACTATTATTCCGTCAATCCATTTGCTTTACGTAAAAAGGCTGAAATATTCTTTTTGAACAAGAGAGAATATTCAATTATTTCAAATCCTTTGTTTGGTGATGTTATTATGGCCGAAGTTGGTGCCACCATGGTAGGAGGCATCGTACAGACTTATATGGGAAATTCGGCAAAGAAAGGTGATGAGAAAGGCTACTTTAAGTTTGGAGGTTCAACGGTAGTATTGCTGTTTGAAAAAAGTAAAATCAACATCGATAAGGATATATTGATCAATACAGCAAATGGATATGAAACTGCGGTTAAAATGGGAGAAAGAATTGGTGATGCTTCTCTCAATCAATAATTGGTGGACAATTTGAAACAGCACTTCCGGGAATAAATTATGCTCTCATAGTTTTCCCTTATCCTGCAGTAGAAGCGGATAGCGCAAGGGCATTAGCCCTGAAAGGAAGGAAAGAGTAAGCTGTTTTAAGAATAGAAAGCAGTCAAAAAAGACAGATGGCATTTGCTGGTAAATCGGGAAATAACTTGAAAATATAATTTTACACAACTGACTGACTATTTTATCAGATATTAATTTATATTATCTCCCTAAAATCATTATTTAATAAAATGATATCTTGAATGTATAAAATACTATCAGTCATTGTATTCGCAATTCTGTATATTTACACAGCTGTCGGAGTAATCATTGTTATTTTTCTGTCATGGCTGAATGCCGGAAAATTAATCCGGACACTGACAGGAATCTGGGCAAAATCGGTATTTCTTTTAATGTTCAAGAGATTACATATCACAGGCCAGGAAAACATCAAAAAGGAAGAAAAATATATTCTTATTTCCAATCACGCCAGCCTTTTCGATATTGTTGCCATTATGTCATTCTATCCCGAAGTTTCATGGTTCGGCCATGAACGTCTCCTTAAAATCCCGGTTTTCGGACATTTCCTGAAACTGACAGACTATGTTCCTTTTAAAGAACCTACTTTTAGAAACACCCGTCATATGCTTGAACAGCTTCTGCAAAAATCCAAAGACAGGTCCGTGGCCCTTTTTCCTGAAGGAACAAGAACAATAGACGGGAAAATAAATCCTTTTTTCAGGGGGTTTATTTACCTTTTTCGCTCAGGAGATATGGATATCCTGCCTATAACCTTAAATGGTTTCTTTGATCTGAAACCCAAGAACCGGTTTACTATTAATTTCAGGTCAAAACTGTCGGTCATCATACATGAACCGGTCTCAAAGGAGACACTTGCCGGCAAAGATGATAACCAGATAATTGAAACAGTCAGAACTATTATTAAATCAGCTTATTATTGATCAGCCGGTATGCAGAAGGAAAAATGGGTTTTTATAGTTAATCCGGTTGCAGGCAACGGTTTTGCGAAGACACTGGTTCCTGAAATTAAGGCTATGATAAATAAGCATGATATTGATGGCGAAATAATTTTTACAGAACATCCTGGTCATGCTTCCGAACTTTCAAAAGTCTTTTATGATAAAGGTTTCAGATATATTATTGGTGTATGCGGTGACGGAACAATGAATGAAATTGCCCGTCCGTTAGTCAATAGAAAGGATGTTATAATTGGTATAATTCCGGCCGGTACAGGTAATGATTTCATCCAGATATGCGGGTTCCCGGGTAGGTTTACAGAAAAGGAATGGGATATTTTTTTCAGGAAGAATGTTACAGCAATGGATGCCGGAAATGTGAACGGAATTATTTTTTTAAATGGAATGGGCCTCGGATTTGATGCACAGGTAGCAGCAGAAAACTATACAGAACCCGGTATTGTGAAGAAAGGGGGAGCCCATAAGTATATCTGGCACATTATCAAAACACTGCTTTTTTTTCGCGAAAGAAGAATGATTGTTGTCAGTGAAGGGACCCGTCATGAAACGGATTGTTTTATAAATACAATTTCAATCGGAAGGAGATTTGCCGGAGGTTTTTATCTCACGCCGGAAGCTATTGCCAACGACGCATTACTGGATGTATGTTCGATTAAAAGACTGAACCTGCTGCAGAGATTCGGTATATTGCTGAAAGTTCCTAAAGGAGAGCATATTAAAGATAAAAAGGTCAATTATTACCAGACTTCTTCACTGGATATTGAATTTACTGAAGAGGTTCCTTTTCATGTCGATGGTGAATTGAATTTTTCGAAAAAATTTACTGTCAGAATCCTGCCTGGCGCACTCAGCATAATATATAATCCTGATGGAAATCACTTCTTCAAGAGAACATAGCAGCTTGAAAAATTATATTGTTTTTTTCGACCTTGACAGGACAATAACGAAAACAATCAGCGGCAGGGCATTGGCCAGACACGCCTGGAAAAAAGGACTTATGTCTTTCTCTGACCTTATTGAAGCTGTCACTATATCAATGGCTTACAGGCTGAAGATCATAAATCCCCTGACAACTATCGATAAAATGGTTGGATGGGTGAAGAACATGCCCGAAGAAACCATGAACAGCCTGTGTTCTGAGGTGTTCCATGAGGTGCTGTTACCATCAGTATACCCGGAAGTAAAAACTGAAATAAAAATCCATAAGGATAAAAATGCAAGAATAGTGATATTATCCTCGTCACTGGCACCTTTATGCAGAGAAATGGCTGATTATCTTGGGATCGACGATGTTATCTGCTCGGAGCTGGAGATCATGAAGGGTAAATATACCGGTCGTCCGCTGGGACGTCTTTGCTTTGGAGAAGAGAAAGTTGCCAGATTGAAGAAATATTGTGAAAAAAATAACATTACTGCTGCGGAAGCATGGTATTACGGAGATTCTATTTCGGACCTGCCGGTATTGAGCATTGTAGGAAATGCGGTTTGCATTAATCCTGGGAAAAAACTTTTCAAACAGGCAAAGATAAATGGATGGAAGATTTATAAATGGCTATAAAAATCAGTATCCTCACCATTTACTCGTCATGAAATAACTTTACTTCTCTCTTCCATTTTACAATTTTTTTTGTAAACCTATTTCAGGACAAGACATCTCATATTCAAATTTTTTCAGTACTTCCCAAAACCCATTCAGCCCTGAGGATGATCCGGATGTGTTCTTTAAATCGGGAAGATCCATAAGTGGCATGAATTCCAGTTTAGTTGAACTTATTCCTGGTGAACTTTGTTACAGAGATTATATGAGAAATAAAGTTTTAATTCTTATTGGCGTAACTCTTTTCATTCTCACCTCATGTGAGAAAGATAAAATTGAAGAGGAGGTGGAAGATCTGACTGGTGTTCCTGTGTTGACTGTGAAGACCATATTATCAGATTATAAGATCATCTGGGGTATGGATTTTATTCCCGGCGGTGATCTGATCTTCGGAGAGAAACAGGGTAAATTGTATAGAAAAAACAATGAGACCGTTACTGAGATTACCGGTTTTCCGCAAGTCCTTTCTTCCGGACAGGGTGGATTACTTGATATCAGGGTACACCCTGATTATTCAAAAAATGGATGGATCTATGCATGCTATTCTGCATCAAATCCCTCCGGGGGTGGTCAGCTGAAACTGATTCGTTTCAGGATCAATAACAATCAGGTTGAGAATATTGAGAATATTTTTACCACCAACGGATCAAATACATGGTATGGCCATTATGGGAGCCGTATAGTGTTCGACAGGGAAAAATATCTTTATCTGAGTGTAGGGGAAGGCGGTGCCGGGAGTTATGGCGGACCCAATACAGTCAATGATAATGCGCAGGACAGGTTATCTTCCTGGGGGAAGATCCACAGACTGAAAGATGATGGAAGTATCCCTGCTGACAATCCTGTTATACCGGGAAATTCCGGACCTACATCCATCTATACATATGGACACAGGAATCCTCAGGGCCTGACACTAAATCCTGAAACAGGTGAAGTCTGGGCAAGTGAACACGGCCCCAGAGGGGGAGATGAAGTCAATATTCTTGTCAGGGGAGCAAACTATGGGTGGCCGTTTTATTCCATCGGGGTCAATTACGATGGTACGACTATCTCTTCAGGCCATAGTGCAGCAGGCATTGAAGCTCCCATTCATACATGGACGCCGTCGATCGCAACGAGCGGTTTAGCCTTTATCACCAGCAACAAGTTCAAATCGTGGAAGGGCAACCTTCTGGTGAGTGGACTTGTATCACAAAAGCTTATAAGATATGTGGTTAATGGTGATAAATTGGTTGAAGAAGATGTTTTATTAAGTGATTCAGGAAGGGTAAGAAATGTTATTCAGGCACCTGACGGGTCAATATATGTATCAGTTGAAAATCCGGGGAGGGTCATTCAGATTATACCTGAGTAAATCATTGGATGTCATCTCAGACGGTTCCAGCTTTTATCTGACCCCGTTCTCCTGATTATTAGCAGAGGAGGCCTCACGCTCACATTTTTCTGTGTAAACCTGTTTCAGGACAAGATTCGCTCTTTTCCTCACGACTAACACACACACTTTCTACTGTTTTTCTTTTCATTACTGATAATACCCGGCAATGGTCTTTATTTACAATTGTCTGATTAAATGGCACTAAGATTATTTTTATCAGAAGAATAATCGTTCTTCATGTCCTTTATTCTTCTGTTTAATTCGCCAGATTCCTTCTGCCAGTTTTTCTTGCCAGCCCAGAAACCAAATAAACACAACGAAACAAAAAAGAGCCCCCACAATATTATCAGTAAAGGTTTATTATCCGTGTATCTAAGCAATCTGGATGTAAAAACCAAACCACCTCCTGTACCGATAGCCATAAGAAGAGGAACGACAATAATATAATCTATCAGGGTAAAATAGCTGGTTTTACGTTCAGCTAGTTCAAGGAACTCTTTCAGAGATAATGTATAATTTTCAGCTGAAAGTGATTTATATCTAATGACCAGATAAAGTACTGCTGCAAAAAAACCAATCCCCAGAATGGAATAGCCAAGTGCTTCCACACCTTTTCTGGAGATCATATAGGCTAAATAAACTGAAGCAAAAAAGAGATTAATAATTACAATAGTAAATAATTTCTTTTTTTGCTTTTTCTCGTGAGATCTGAACAGGTCTATCAGAAAGTCTATCCTCTCATCCTTGCTTTTACCAGCCTCTTCTGAATTATCGACTTTCAGTCTGGGTTTCCTTTTAAAATCATCTAGTTCCATTTTTCTCCTCCCATTGCTTTTTTATTTGTTTCTTGATCCTGTGTATTCTTGCTCTTGCATTGACTTCCGAAAGGCCTGTAATTTGCGCAATCTCATCATACTCCAGATCCTCCAGATACAATGTCACCAGTATTTTATCAGATTGACTCAGGTTGCTTTTGAAATCCTCGAAAAACCTAAGTTTTGTTGCTTCTTCCTCTGAATTATCATCATTTTCGCTGATTATGTCAAAGTATTCTGATTGCAATAAAGGGACAAAAACTGATGACTTTTTTCTTCTTTTTGAAAGATATGTCATGCATACATTTACTGCAATTCTGCTTACCCAGGTCCTTAGCTGGGATTCTCCCCGGAAATTCAGGATATTGAGCCAGATCTTCAATATGATTTCCTGATAAGCATCTTCTGCATCATCTCCCGGACCGAAATAATGACAGCAAATATTATAGATCCTTCTGTCATTTTCCAGGATAGCTGCCTTGAACATCTTCTCCTGGTTTCTTAGATTGGTTTTTGTTTCAGACATGGTTACAGATGATGCTGTTAATGAGTCAACAAAATTTCATGATTTGATTTGAATTATCTTACTTTCACCCTGGATTTCAACATATATATACTAATATACAGGATTTTGCAATCCTGATGAAAAAATGATTTTTCTGTTTACATTTTTCACCAGGTCTAAATTAAATGAAAGGTCTGGCAGGTACCATACACTACCGGGAGTTGATTCATTTGCAATCCTTTCTGAATATAAATACAAAACCATGTCCGCTACCGTTAATATTTACTATAAATATTTTCATTATGAAATGCTGCTTTATTTACTGTTCTGTTCTAATGTTTCAAGTATACAGACTTTAATATGGAGATTTTGTTACAGATTTTTTCAGAAAATTTTCATAAACTTCACACCTAACTGCTAAAAGGCAAACATCGATGTATTTACAATATCAGGGTAAATTGCTTAAGACTGATCCGAAATTTTTTAAAAGCAAATACAGTTTAAAGGGACTCATATATGGCTGCAACTATCACAGGTTGAGGGTAAACGCCCTCGGAATCCTTATTTGTCTCTGAAGCAACAGCGAAGGAGGACTCACACTGATACTTTTGAATATTCAGGTTTTCCGTATTCTTTATAAATTAGCTCCGTATTGATGTAAGTTTATTTTCAGTAATTTGTGGTTCTACCGTTTATTCTGGAACCTTTTATTAAAATTATACACGGATGAAAAGCTTCGTTTGTTGTTTGTTGTTTTTTTTGACAGCCAGTTATTCCTTATTGGCACAGTCCTATGAAAAAGGACCTTACACAGTTTATACAATAGGCGATGGGGTATATCATATCGAAGATGCCAACAGCAGCCGCCCGGCCGGCCTTAAATCTGATCTTGAGGGCAAAGTTATCAGTATGAACAATTGCTCTGACATATACCTTGTTGCAGGAAAGGACAAAGGACTGCTTATCGATCTTTCCAATTTCATAAAATGGGACACCACAGCCGTTGAGTCCTTGCGTTCCATTATTTCAGAACGGATCGGAAACAAGGAGTTTTTTATTACTGTCACCCATAAGCATGGCGATCATTTGGGAATGCTACCGGCTTTTAAGGACGATCCAAATGTTAAATTCTGGATCCCTGAGGCAGAATTCAGAGGTATGGAGATTTTCCCGGAAGAAAGGACGACTTTCTTCCCTGAAAATGCAGACCTCGATCTTGGAGGTGGTTATTTGATAACCACAACCGAGGTTCCGGGACATACCGACCATGGGACTTTGTTCTTCCTCAAAAGCAGGAATATGGTTTTTACAGGTGATGCCCTGGGTTCAGGGAGCGGAGTATGGCTTTTTAATTATGATAGTTTCATCACATATGCCGAAAGTATTGATAATCTCATAATGTATCTCGAAGATCCGGTTAATAAAATCAACCTGGAAAAACTTGTCCTTTACGGCGGACATTACTGGCAGCGCGGAACACAGGAAAAACTTACCGCCCGGTACGTTTATGACATGAGGACGCTGGTAGAAAAGATAAAACAGGGAGAATCCGAAGAGATAGCTGTATCCAATCAATTTAAGTATCTGGATACCAATTTCAGATACGGCACAGCTACAATAACCTGGAATAAGAAGGATGCCGGGAAGTATGCCGCTACATTCAGCAGTAAACAGTAAAGCTCTCTCCTGTACCTATCCGGATTGGCCTCCTGAAAGTTTCAGATCCTGCACCCTTTATTGTTACCATATTTAACTCTAGAGATCCGTTAAGGACATTCAAAACGACAGTCATTCCTTTCTGGTCTTTTGATATTCTGGCAGTTCCGAACGAAAAGCCATTCGACCAGAAATACTTCCCTTCCCGGTTTGTAAAACGCAGCTCCTTTGTTACCCCTGAGTAGTTGAAACCGCTGAGCGCAAGCACGGCAGACCAGCTGGCCATGGCACGGCCATAGTGATGTCCGCATTCGGCTTCATTGAAAGGACTTCGCTTCCTGCCGTCATAACGGTTTCGTATATTGGAAATGCATTTTAGTCCGTCGTCTGTATGACCCTCATAAAGCATACCTATTGCAGCTGTGTATTCAAATCCTGTCATCACCTCGGTAAAGTACGGAAAAGGATTTACCGGTCGTGATCCGGGGTAAGATGCCATAAGCAATGCAGCTTCGTTGCCAAGAGCATAACTCCTGTAACAATTAAAGTGGTCGGAAAGGTCGCTCTGATAGTTATACTTCATTATGCTCTTAAGGGTTTTTGACACGTTTTCCTTTTTCACGAGATAACCCAGGTCGCATACATGGGCCAGGTACTGGCCCACCAGCTGATCGACAAGACACCCTTCACCAAGCTGGTAATCAGGATTTCCGTAGTCATTTGAGCCCATTCCCACAAGCTGTTCCCTGGGGATCTTTTCCTTTTCAGGAATCATGATCCTGTGTATATAGTACTCGCCGTTGAACAGATTCTCATCGATCCATTTGCTGCCGTTTGCAAACAGTTTCCTGCATTTTACCATCATCTCCGTATCCTTCGTATATTCTGCCATTCTCTCCATCGCCCTCAGGGCAGCCAGATACCAGATCGTCATCTGTGGATTAGGGCCATAGTATTCCACATCCATGGTGTTATGCTGGACACCTTCCATAACCCCGTCCTGATCGCCATCCCAGCCACCATCTATCCAGGCATAGTTCAGCGCAGTCTTTGCCTTTGGATAGAGTTCTTTGAGAAATTCATCATCTCCTGACAGCTGCCACTCCCTGTAAAGCTTGACAATGCATCCCATCTGGCCATCGGCAGCAACTTT
>MTKZ01012606.1_pt1 | contig 16872 bp, 16 predicted proteins | sample 1042781 | NCBI WGS metagenome assembly MTKZ01 (sample SAMN06212207, study PRJNA360539) | anaerobic digester metagenome | biome: Wastewater treatment plant; material: sludge; isolation source: anaerobic digester fed with sludge from wastewater treatment plant | place: Denmark: WWTP Viborg ... | reverse complement strand
GGAAGTAGATTCAGCGAACGCACCAACTATTCAACCAATAATTGAACAGATCAAAAAAATGCCTTCAAGGCCTGCTGCAACGACACCGAGTGGAAATCCGGTACCAGTTCCAGGTAAGTCTAAGTCAGCTTCTGTTAAAAAAACTAAGATTAATACGGCACCAGGCCCAAAAACGGTGGTTGCCCGGAAATAAGAACTCGGTTTTCTTCTTTTACAAAAGAAAGTCCCTTGCTAAATTGGTGGGGGATTTTTCTTTTAGTATTAAACCCTCCCAGGTATATTTTAGTTAAGGTATTTTGAGGTTGTCGCCTTATTTTTGCAGCAGAGTAAAAGCTTATGTTTCACCTACTTCAAACTGATCTGAATAGTGCTGCTTCGAGTTCTTACCTGCCGGTAGGTTTGCAGATTTTTATTGCAGTTGGCCTGATTGTTTTTCTGACAGTTGTCACTCATCTATTAGGGCCTAAAAGAAAGACGTCTGACAAGCTGCAGAACTTTGCCAGCGGAATTGAAAGTCATGGAGATGCCCGGCAGCCAATGGCTATTAAATATTTTCTGACAGCTATTTTATTTGTTTTGTTTGATGTAGAGGTGATTTTCTTTTATCCTTATGCAGTGAATTTTAAAGGGTTGGGCTGGGATGGTTTTTGGGCTGTGTTAATGTTTGTTGGATTCTTTCTTTGTGGGTTTATATATATATTGAAAAAGGGTGCGTTGAAGTGGGAAGACTAGAATGAATGAATAAGTAAAAATTAATAATCAATAATTTCTTGAACTCCAAACGGCTTTAAAGGTTATTAGAGAGTGAGATAATTATTAATTCTTAATTATAAATTTTTAATTAATGGCAAGGCCTGTATCATATAATTTAATAAAAAAGCCGCTTGAGTCTGATATCAGCATTGTAGATATGCCAGAGGGACACCAGGGAGAAGGTTTTTTTGCTACTTCCCTGAATAAAGTAATTGGATTAGCAAGAAAAAATTCTATCTGGCCTTTACCTTTTGCCACTTCATGTTGCGGTATCGAATTCATGGCAACCATGGGCTCGCATTACGACTTGGCCAGGTTTGGGTCAGAAAGAGTGGGTTTCTCACCCCGCCAATGTGATTTATTGATGGTGATGGGTACAATCGCTAAAAAAATGGGTCCGGTAGTAAAACAGGTATATCTCCAAATGGCAGAGCCCCGCTGGGTAATAGCTGTGGGTGCCTGTGCCAGCAGCGGCGGTATTTTCGATACTTACAGTGTGTTACAGGGCATCGATCAGGTGGTACCAGTTGATGTTTATGTGCCGGGTTGTCCACCAAGACCGGAAGCAATAATTGACGGAGTGATGAGGATCCAGGATTTGGTGGGTAAAGAAAGTTTACGAAGAAGAAATGGAGATCGGTACAAGTTGTTATTAGAAAGTTACGGAATACAATAAGCCCCAGTCCCCAAAAGGGAACTTAGGCTTTAGTGTACTTTTTATATTGAAATTATTTATTAAAAAAATAAATGCCTTTAATGTCTTTCAGATATTAGGGTTATAAAGCCACTTTTGGGGTTTGGGGTATGAGTTTGACGAACGAAATAATTAAAGCAAGACTAACGGAGAAGTTTGGAGAGGAAGTTTCCAGTTTCGAAGAACCTTATGGTATGCTCACTTTTGAAGCACCAAAAGACCTGAACCTGAAAGTCCTTAATTTCTTATACGATGATCAGGAATTGAAGTTTCGTTTTATGACAGACCTGTGCGGTGTCCGTTACCCCAATAATAAAGGAAGAGAGCTGGCAGTTGTTTACCATTTGCATAATATGGTAGATAATGTCCGTATCCGCTTTAAAGTTTTTACCGATATTAATCAGCCTGACGTTTATACCGCCACAGGATTATTTTCTGCGGCAAACTGGATGGAAAGAGAAACCTATGATTTTTACGGGGTGAATTTCGTTGGTCATCCGAAGTTGAAAAGAGTATTGAATGTGGATGAGATGGATTACTTTCCAATGAGAAAAGAATTTCCTTTAGAAGATCAGACTAGGATTGATAAGGATGATGAAATGTTTGGAAGGGGCGGAGCGGCAGGATATGGGACAGACACTAAAGAAGAAGATAATCGAAATTCTGTAACTGCCGAAGCAGATAAGCATGATGAAACAGGAAGACCAATTGTGTAAGTGTTGAATAGCGTACAAAAAGTACAAGAATACGGCGCAACAGACGATGGTAGGAGCAGTGCAGTTTGGTAAATAGAAAAATAAAAATTCCCTTTAGGGGATAGGGGCATGTCAGAACAACATATCAAATTACCGGAAGGCTCGATTGAGAAAACCACCACTACGCTTAACCTTGGGCCAACCCATCCGGCGACCCATGGTGTGATGCAGAATGTTTTGGAACTGGATGGTGAACGGATCGTTTCTACCGAGCAAACGATTGGCTATATCCACCGGGCTTTCGAGAAAATTGCCGAACGCAGACCGCTATACCAGATAACTACTTTGACAGACCGGTTGAATTACTGTTCATCTCCTATCAACAATATGGGATGGCACCTGACCTGTGAGAAATTACTAGGGGTGAAAACGCCGAAGAGGGTTGATTATCTCCGTGTCATTATTATGGAGTTGTCAAGAATTTCCGACCACTTAATTTGTAATTCAATAGTGGGTGTGGATGCTGGTGCTTACACTGGCTTCTTGTATGTAATGCAATACCGGGAATTGATTTATGAAATTTATGAAGAAGTGTGCGGCGCAAGGTTAACCACCAATATGGGCCGCATAGGGGGATTTGAAAGAAACTTCAACAACATCGCTTTTGAAAAAATAGAAAAATTCCTGAAGGAATATCCCAAAGTGCTGAAGGAATTTGAAAACCTGTTTCAGCGAAACAGAATTTTCATGGACAGAACAAAAGGCACCGGGGCTATCAGTGCTGAAAGGGCCTTGAATTATGGTTTTACCGGGCCTAATCTCCGTGCAGCCGGTATCGATTATGATGTAAGGGTGCATTCTCCTTATAGTTCATACGAAGATTTTCAGTTTAATATACCAGTTGGTACTACCGGCGATAACTATGACCGTTGGCTGGTTCGGGAGCAGGAAATGTGGCAGAGCTTAAGTATTATTGAACAGGCTTATCAGAAAGTACAGGAATTCAAAGGAACGGATGCGGATGTGTTTCATGCAGATGTTCCGGAGTATTATTTGCCGGAAAAGGCAGATGTTTACACTAAGATGGAAGCCCTGATTTACCATTTTAAAATTGTGATGGGTGAGACGGAGATTCCGGCTGGTGAAGTGTACAACGCAGTAGAAGGCGGTAACGGGGAGCTAGGATTTTATTTAATCAGTGATGGTGGACGGACGCCGTACCGGTTACATTTCCGCAGGCCTTGTTTTATTTATTACCAGGCTTTTGAGGAATTGACTAAAGGTGCTATGCTGAGTGATGCGATTATGACGATGAGTAGTTTGAATCTGATAGCCGGAGAATTAGATGGATAGTAGGTGTGCAGATGTATTATGCAGATTTGCAAAGGAGGGAGTTTAAAAGTTGAAAGAGTTCGATTGAATTTTGAAAAAACCAGGGTTTAAATTTTTTAGAAGATACAATGAGTGTTCAGTTTTCAGATAATTCATTACAAGAAGTTCAACGGATAATTAATTTTTATCCGAAAGGGAAGCAGAAAAGTGCCGTTATTCCTGTGCTGCATCTGGCACAACAGGAATTTGGCGGCTGGCTGAGCACAGAAACAATGGACTATGTGGCTTCTTTATTAAAGCTTGCCCCGATTGAAGTATATGAAGTTGCGACTTTCTACAGCATGTATAATCTGAAACCCATTGGTAAATATATGTTTGAAGTTTGCCAGACCGGACCTTGTATGCTTAACGGAAGTGATGACATTGTAAAGTATATCTATGATAAGTTAGGCATCAAACCAGGTGAGACAAGTGCTGATGGGTTGTTTACCTTGAAAACCGTTGAGTGTTTGGGAGCTTGTGGTTACGCCCCGATGATGCAGATGGGTAAAAATTATCGGGAGCTTTTGACAAAAGAAAAAGTGGATGCAATTATTGCAGAATGCAGAAATAATGCAGCGGCTAAAAATTAGGAATGAAAAAATTAATAGCCATAGTTCTTTTACTCAATGTTGTTTTTGTAAATGCACAGACGGATGAAGAAAAATTGACAACAACAATAAAAGAGTTTCACCAGTCGCTGGTAAAAAAGAATATTATTTCTATAAACCAGCAAACGGAAAAGGCGCTGAGTTACGGGCATAGTAATGGTTGGGTTGAAACAAAAACAGAAATGATAAAGAATCTGGAAACACGTTACACTAGCTATAAAAGCATAAAAGAAGATAGCTTGCAGGTAGTGATAAGTGGAAATGTGGCCAATGCAAGGTTTGTTGGGGATTACGAAGTTTCATTGAATGGTGGTAATACTGTTGTTTATCACTTGAAAGTGCTGGAAGTATGGGTGAAGAAAGGAAAGAGATGGTTGTTGTTTGCGAGACAAGCGGTGAGAGGGTAAGCCCACAACCCCTAAAGGGGAGTTAGGGAATAGTTTTCAAGAATAAGAAAATTTAATATACAAGATTTTAAAATCCCCCTTTAGTAGGGGATAGGGGCATATGGGAAGAAAATTATTATTAGACAAGGCTCACATTGAAAACATCAGGCTTTATGATGTGTACCGCCGTGAAGGTGGTTTANNCGTGAAGGTGGTTATCGTAGTGTGGAGAAGGCATTGAAAACTATGAGCCCGGATGCAGTAACAGAAGAAGTTAAGAAAAGCGGACTTCGTGGCCGTGGTGGTGCTGGTTTTCCAACGGGTATGAAATGGAGTTTTCTCGCTAAACCTGAAGGTGTACCCCGTTATTTAGTGGTGAATGCAGATGAATCTGAACCCGGAACTTTTAAGGATAGATATTTAATGGAATTCATTCCTCATTTGTTGATTGAAGGAATGATTGCTTCTTCATATGCATTAGGGGCTAATCGTTCTTATATCTATATCCGTGGAGAATATGCATGGATAGTTGACATATTGGAACAAGCTATACAGGAAGCAAAGAATAATGGATGGCTTGGTAAAAATATCTTAGGCACAGGCTACGATTTGGAAATCTATGTGCAACGTGGCGCCGGTGCTTATATCTGCGGAGAAGAAACTGCTTTGCTTGAATCCTTAGAAGGTAAAAGAGGTAATCCAAGAATTAAGCCTCCTTTCCCTGCGGTAAAAGGTTTGTGGGATTGCCCAACTGTGGTGAATAATGTAGAAACAATTGCTGCTGTTGTTCCCATCATTAATGAAGGCGGAGATGAATATGCAAAAATTGGTATTGGTAAATCAACCGGTACTAAATTGATATCAGCTTGTGGAAATATCAAAAAGCAAGGTGTGTATGAAATTGATATGACAATTTCTGTAGAAGAATTTATTTACAGTGATGAATATTGTGGTGGTATCGCTAACGGAAGAAAATTGAAAGCTTGTATTCCCGGTGGTTCATCTGTTCCTATTTTGCCTGCGAATTTGTTGTTAACAACAGCGAAGGGTGAAAAAAGAATGATGACTTATGAGAGTTTGGCGGAGGGTGGATTTGCAACTGGTTCTATGATGGGGTCGGGTGGATTTATTGTTTTAGATGATTCACAATGTGTGGTGAAACATACATACACATTGGCAAGATTCTATCGTCATGAAAGTTGCGGGCAATGTTCTCCTTGTCGGGAAGGAACAGGTTGGATGGAAAAAATTTTGCTGAATATTGAGAACGGAAAGGGAAAGATGAGTGATATTGATTTGCTCTGGGATATACAAAGAAAGATCGAAGGGAATACGATTTGTCCGTTGGGTGATGCAGCGGCATGGCCCGTAGCAGCAGCGATACGGCATTTCAGGGATGAGTTTGAATGGCATATCACCAATGCGGATGATGCACAAAGAAGGAATTATGGATTGATGCATTATGCAGATCCGTTGCCCCCACCCTCTAAAGGGGAGTTGGCAGGAGTAAAATAGATTTGAAATTGTATTTGAATATTTAGCTTTTAAATATTGTATAGAGTAACAAATTTTAGAAAAATTAAAATTCCCCTTTAGGGGATAGGGGCATATGGCTGACGAAGTAAAAAAAGAAGCACCTGCAAATTTTAAAGTAACAATTGACAACATTACTGTCGAGGTGGCTCCGGGTACATCTATATTAACTGCTGCAAGGCAGATTGGTGGTGATGTAACGCCGCCTGCTATGTGCTTTTACAGCAAACTAAAAGGTAGCGGTGGTAAATGCCGTACCTGTTTGGTAGAAGTGGCTGCTGGTTCAACAGCCGACCCAAGACCAATGCCGAAATTAGTTGCATCATGCCGCACCAATGTAATTGATGGTATGATTGTAAAAAATATTACCAGTGAAAGAGTGCAGGAAGCGAGGGCAGGAGTGGTAGAATTTCTTTTAATAAATCACCCCTTGGATTGCCCCATCTGCGACCAGGCAGGGGAGTGCCACTTACAGGATTTAAGCTACGAGCATGGGAAAGAAGGCACCCGTTACGAATTCAAAAGAAGAACATTTGAAAAAGAGGATATAGGCCCTTATATACAATTGCATATGACAAGGTGTATTCTTTGTTATCGCTGTACGTATGTGGCCGACCAGATAACTGATAACCGGGTACATGGTATTCTGGACAGAGGCGACCATGCAGAAATTTCCACTTACATTTCCAAAGCCATTGATAATGACTTCAGCGGAAATATGATTGATGTATGTCCCGTTGGAGCATTAACGGATAAAACATTCCGGTTTAAAAACAGGGTATGGTTTACAAAACCCGTAGATGCTCACCGTGATTGTGACAAATGCTGCGGTAAAGTAACCTTGTGGCAACGGGGTGATGATGTACTAAGAGTTACATCCAGAAAGGATGAGTGGGGTGAAGTGCAAAGCTATGATAGTAAGCCCGGCTGGATTTGCAACACTTGTCGTTTTGATAAGAAACATGCAAAGGATTGGGTAATTGAAGGGCCTACTACTATTAACCGTCATTCGGTTATTTCGCAAGGTCATTATTTGGGTTTGCAAAAACCAAAAGAAACGATTGCAGAAGTAATGGGCGGCAGAGAACCTAAATTGCTGATGGATATTCATGGTATCAGTGATGTGAACAAAGTCGAGTTGAGTGAGTTGCCCGGACCGGCAACGAGCAAAACATTTACCCCTGCCCCTAAAGGGGAGTAGAGGGATTTAATAATAATTGGAATTGAAGTATTGTATTTAGGGTAGTATAGTTTTGTGTGGTTCTTTATTCTTTAAAACACTAAAAGTCCCTTTAGGGATTTAGGGTATGACTTTATTAGTTATAGACTTGTGGTTGATCTTGGAAAAGACTTTACTGATAGCCGGTATCATCGGCCTGTCATTCTTTATTGCTATGTACACCACCTTAGCAGAAAGAAAAGTGGCTGCGTGGCTACAGGATCGCCGTGGCCCCAACAGGGCAGGCCCATTTGGTATTTTTCAACCATTAGCAGATGGCGGTAAATTATTTTTCAAAGAAGAGATCATTCCTTTAGCGGCGAATAAGTTTTTATTTATACTTGGCCCTGCCCTGGCGATGATAACCGCCTTAATAACAAGTACCGTAATACCGTGGGCAACTCCTTTTATAACAAAAGGAGGAAATGTGATACCTATGCAGGTAGCAGATGTGGATATGGGTATTTTATTAGCATTTAGTATTGTAAGTGTTGGTGTATACGGAATTATGATAGGGGGTTGGGCATCTAATAATAAATTCTCATTGATGGCTGCCATTCGTGGCGCCTCCCAGATGGTGTCGTATGAATTACCAATGGGATTGGCATTGATAGCTGTTTTATTTATGACCGGCTCATTAAAGATGAGTGAGATAGTGGCGAACCAGGTGCAGCATGGATGGCATGTTATTTACCAGCCGTTAGGCTTTATCATATTTTTTGTTTGTGCTTTGGCGGAATGTAACCGTACACCTTTCGATTTACCAGAAGCAGAAAATGAATTAAACTTTGGGTATCACCAGGAATATTCATCCATGAAACTGGGCTTTTACCTGTTTGCTGAATATATTAATATGTTTATCAGCAGTGCCATCATGGTTACCATATATTTCGGTGGTTATGATATTCCGTTTGTAAATGAAGCTTCGTGGGGATTGAGCTCTTTCTGGATGACCGTCATAAGTTTTAGTGTAATAATGATGAAAATTTCTTTCATGCTATTTGTGTTCTTATGGATAAGGTGGACAATTCCACGTTTCCGTTATGACCAATTGATGAACCTTGGATGGAAGAAATTGATACCGCTGGCGTTGTTGAATATGGTGATTACGGCGGCTGTGATATTGTGGTTGAATAAATAAAGAGTCTGAAGTCCGAACGACCAAAAGTCCGGAGGCTTAAGATAAAAACTGATTATAAAGAAACAGCTTCCGTATTTCGGTCACCCGTCTTTCGGATTGAGAACAATATATTTGCGAACTTTTATAAAGTATGTTAACACAAAGAGCAAAAGAAGTAGACCGTAAACCGATGACTTTCCTGGAGAGTATTTATCTCTGGAATATCGTAAAGGGTATGGGTATTACTATCAGTCATCTGTTTAAAAAGAAGGCAACAATAAATTACCCTGAACAAACGAGAACATTTTCAAAAGTGTTCCGTGGCCTGCATGTACTGAACCGTGATGCAGAAGGAAGGGAGAATTGTACTGCCTGTGGTTTATGTGCAGTGGCTTGCCCCGCAGAAGCCATTACTATGGAGGCTGCAGAAAGACTACCAGGGGAAGAAAATTTATACCGGGAAGAAAAGTATGCGGCGAAGTATGAGATAAATATGCTGCGTTGTATTTTTTGTGGTTTGTGTGAAGAAGCTTGCCCGAAGGATGCGATTTACCTGTCGCAGACCTTTGCCCCGGCCAATTATGGAAGAAAAGGATTTATTTATAAGAAAGAAGATTTATTGATACCGAATCCCGTTACGGATAAAGAAGCGTATGAAAAGGCATTGGGAGATAAACCTGTTAAAAACTAAGAACGATTAACGGCTTACAAGAATGAATATTACACAAATATTATTTTGGTTCCTTTCAGTGGTGGCAATATTCAGCGCCTTGATGGTGATTACCAGCAAGAACCCTGTGTATAGTGTACTATGGCTTATTGCCACCTTCTTTGCTATTTCCGGGCATTATATTTTATTGAATGCCCAGTTCCTGGCGATAGTTAATATTATTGTTTATGCTGGGGCCATTATGGTGTTGTTCCTGTTTGTGATAATGCTGATGAACCTGAACAAAGAAACCGAGCCACAAAAAAATCGCTGGCTGAAAATGGCGGGTGCCGTAGCAGGGGGATGTTTATTGCTGGTATTGGTAGCTGCATTAAAAGATACCGATATAAAGCAGCAACAGGCTTTGGTGAATGAAGGAAATATCGGGCTGATTAAAAACCTCGGAAAAGAATTGTTCACCAAGTATGTAGTGCCTTTTGAGATAAGCAGTATTTTGTTTTTGAGTGCCATGGTTGGTGCTGTTGTTATTGGAAAAAAAGAGTAAGATGCCGATTAATTATTACATATTCCTGGCTTTGGCCTTATTCAGTATTGGTATTGTCGGTGTGCTAACACGCCGCAATGCAATTATTATTTTCATGTGCATAGAGTTGATGCTCAATGCGGTTAATTTGTTGTTAGTGGCTTTTTCAAAAATGCATTACCTCAAAAATGCAGCAGCTGATGCAATGACAACAGCCGGAACAGACGGGCAGTTATTTGTGTTTTTTATAATGGTGGTGGCTGCAGCAGAAGTAAGTGTTGGATTGGCTATTATTGTAATGATGTATAGAAATATTCATTCGGTGGATATTAATTTTTTAAACAGACTGAAGCATTAGAAGATAGTTATGCAGAATGTGTTGCAAATTGTTTATTTGATTCCATTACTACCCTTAATCGGTTTCCTGGTTAATGGTTTAGGAAGAAAGCACTTATCTAAATCAATGATAAGTGTGATAGGGTGCGGAACTATCCTTGCTTCGTTTGTATTGAGCATTTGGGTGTTCTTACAGGTTAAAGGTGGTAATACCCATGTCGCTGATTATTTTAATTTTATCTCAGTCGGAGCTTTAAAAATTCCTTTTGCATTACAAATCGACCAACTATCTTCTCTATTTCTTTTAATCATAACAGGAGTTGGGTTTCTCATTCATGTCTATTCTACTTCTTACATGCAGGAAGAAAAGACAGAACATTTCGGAAGGTATTTTGCCTACCTAAACCTTTTCATCTTCTCTATGCTCCTCCTGGTGATGGGTGCCAACTTCGTTATCATGTTCATCGGTTGGGAAGGAGTAGGACTATGTTCTTATTTATTAATTGGTTACTGGTTTAAGAAGCAGGACTATAATAAAGCTGCTAATAAGGCTTTTATTATGAACAGGATTGGTGATCTCGCATTTTTGATTGCCATTTTCTGGTTGATTGCAAAAGTTGGAAGTGTTTCCTATACAGAAGTATTTAGTGCAGCGAATCTTGCCAAACTAAAAGCTACAGATATTACCATTATAACTTTATTGCTTTTTATCGGTGCCACTGGGAAAAGTGCTCAAATACCTCTTTATACCTGGTTGCCTGACGCCATGGCGGGGCCAACACCGGTTTCTGCACTTATCCATGCTGCCACCATGGTAACAGCGGGTATTTATATGATTGCCCGTAGCAACCTGTTGTACTCAATGTCCCACATAACAATGGACATAATCACTTATGTTGGTTTGGCTACTGCATTGCTGGCAGCTACCATTGCTCTCAAGCAAAACGATATTAAAAAAGTACTGGCTTACTCTACCGTGAGCCAGTTAGGCTTTATGTTTTTGGCATTAGGTTGCGGTGCATATACCGCAGCAGTATTTCATGTAATGACTCATGCCTTTTTTAAAGCACTCATGTTCCTTGGAAGTGGTAGTGTGATACATGCCATGGGGGGAGAACAGGATATTAGAAATATGGGTGGCTTAAGCAAGAAGTTAAAGATTACATTTATTACATTCCTGATTGGGTGTATTGCTATTGCGGGTATTCCACCGTTCAGTGGTTTCTTTTCTAAAGATGCTATTTTATTAAGTGCATTTGAAAAAAGCCCGGTATTGTATGGCATTGCTTTGTTTACCGCTCTGCTTACTGCCTTTTATATGTTCCGGTTATTATTCATCACTTTCACAGGTAAATTCAGGGGAACACAGGAGCAGGAGCATCATTTGCATGAGAGCCCCGTATCAATGACTGTACCACTGATAATTCTCGCAGTGCTGTCGATCATTGGCGGATTTGTTGGAATTCCCGAAGTGTTTATGCATGGCGGGGATAAGCTGGGTGAATTTTTATCACCAGTTATTTCTTCACATGAGGTACACAACGTTTCTCATTCCACTGAGTATCTGTTGATGGGTTTATCAACCGGACTGGTGATAATAATGATAATTTTTGCATGGATTAAATTCAAAAACTATCAGCGCAGTGAAGCCACAGGTTTTGGTAAAGTGCTGGAGAATAAATGGTATGTGGATGAGCTTTACGAAAGTATAATCGTTAATCCATTGAATAAGTTGGGTAGTTTTTTCAGCTCCATATTTGAGAAATCTGTTCTTGATGATATGGTAAATGGAGTAGGCAAAATGGTAAACTATGGAAGCCGTCAGATGCGGTTGTTGCAAAGTGGCCAGGTGGGCAATTATGTGTTGTTGATGGTGGTAAGTATGGTGATAATTTTTGTTATACAATTCTTTTTGAGAAAGTAATAAGATAGAGAGGTAATGAGCAAGAAAGGAATATTTAAATTTTTTAAAATCAAATTCCCTCCTGAGTTTAACGAAGGATGGGGCTAATGATATATGGTTCCTGTTTTACTGATATTAATTCCATTGCTGGCCGGCCTGGCAACTTTCTTTTTCAAGAACGAGAAAGCAGTTCGTTTATGGGCTTTGTTCTCTGCTATTATCACTTTAGTGATATCAGTTCTTGGATTAACACTACTGAAGGAAGAAAAATACTTACAGCATAGTTGTGAGTGGATTCAAACAATCGGTAGTCGCTTTTCGGTGAAGTTGGATGGAATGGGCCAATTACTTTGTTTATTGAATGCGGTAGCCTATCCATTGGTTATTTTTGCAACCTGGAATAGTTCTTATAAAAAATCCAATAATTTCTTTGCCCTCATGTTACTGGCACAGGCAGGTATGATGGGTGTTTTCCTTGCTACGGATGCATTATTATTTTATTTCTTCTGGGAACTTGCATTGATTCCCATGTATTTCTTATGCTCACAGTGGGGTGGCGAGAGAAGAATAGCGGTAACATTCAAATTCTTTATTTATACATTTATTGGTTCTTTATTAATGCTTGTAGGGTTACTATATATTTATTCCAAAACCCCAGACCACTCATTTTCAATAGAATCTTTTTACAATGTAGTCTTGTCAAATAAGGAACAAACATTGGTTTTCTGGTTAATATTCGTAGCGTTTGCTATTAAAATGCCCATATTCCCGTTGCATACCTGGCAACCCGATACATACGAACAGGCTCCAACAGCCACGACAATGATATTGAGTGGCGTGATGGTGAAAATGGGAATATTTGGAATGCTTCGCTGGCTTTTCCCGGTTGTCACGACTGCTTCTTACCAATGGGGTGATTTTATTACTTCCGCGGCATTGATTGGAGTAATCTACGCTTCGTTGATTGCTATTCAGCAAAATGACTTAAAAAGATTAGTAGCGTATTCTTCCATAGCTCACATTGGTTTGATGTGCGCCGCCGCTTTTGCACAAAATGAAAGTGGTTTACAAGGATTGATACTTCAAATGTTCAATCACGGGGTTAATATCATCGGTCTCTGGATTGTAGTAGAATTAATTGAAAGACAATTTGGAACAAGAAAAATATCTGAGCTGGGTGGATTGGCTCAAAAAGCTCCGGCATTGGCTATTTTATTAGTAATAGTAGCATTGGCAAATATTGCTCTCCCGCTGACAAATGCTTTTCCCGGCGAGTTTTTGATGTTTAACGGCATCTTTAGTTCAAGTACGAAATACTACCTGTGGTTTACTTTAATGGCGGGTATGGGTATTATTCTCGGGGCTGTTTACACCTTGAATATGATCCGTCGGGTTTTTTATGGTAATACCAATGAACTGACGGCGGCAGCAGAAGATATAAAGTGGAATGAAAAACTGGCCCTGGGAATTATTGTACTGATTATTTTCTGGAACGGTGTTTATCCGCAATGTATGCTGAATGAGATAAGCGGAGTAACAGAACCAATACTTAAAAAATTCGAAATACTTCGCTATACTACTATACCGAAGTAATAGGAAAGAAATATATGAACGCATTATTATTATCGGCAATATTGGGAGTTGTGATGATGTTCAGCGGCATTTTGCTGAAATCAAAAGCTGCTGTGCGAAATCTTGCTATTGCAGGGATCAGCATTCTTTTGCTTGTCAATATTCTTGAAATGTCGGGTACGGTATTTTTCAGGATTGATACAAAAGGAATGATGGCCTTTGATAATTTTGCACTGTTGTTCAACAGTATCGCCTTTATTTCAACACTATTATACCTCCTGTTATCAGCAAGGGATATGGAGAAAGTGGGAGTCAATTATGCCGAATATTTTGCCCTTATCTTTTTTATACTTTGCGGTATTACGCTTACATCTTCTTTCAGGTCATTATTGATATTATTCCTTGGTATCGAAATCATCTCTATCCCACTTTATATTTTAACAGGAAGCGATAAGAGAAATTTGAAAAGTAACGAAGCCTCCTTAAAGTATTTTCTTCTGGGATCTTTCTCTACAGGTCTCATGCTGATGGGTATAGCCCTGATTTATGGAGCTATAGGAAGTTTCGACACTTCTGTAATAGGTGCATTTACTGGAACTACACCTTCTGCATTGCTTATTGCAGGTATACTGTTGTTATTATTCTCGATGGCATTTAAAGCTTCCGTTGCACCATTTCATTTCTGGACACCGGATGTGTATGATGGGGCGCCGACAGTCTTTACTTCATTTATGGCCACTATTGTAAAAGCCGCTGTGTTTATTGCTTTCATCCGGTTATTTGATGAGTCATTCGGATTTCAGCAAAAACAATGGCAACTCTTTATTGCTATCCTTACAGTAGCAACTCTTTTTATAGGAAATATCACTGCAGTTTTTCAGCAAAGTGTAAAAAGGATGCTGGCATACTCAAGCATTGCCCAGGCAGGTTTTATGATGTTGTCATTATATGCCATGAACACCGACGCTAAAGAAGGATTATTGTTGTATACAGTGGCTTACAGTTTTGCAACGATCGGCATTTTTGCAGTACTGATAAAAATGAAGGACTATACATTTGATGGCTTTAACGGGTTTGCCAAACAACAACCTTTACTGGCGGCAACAACTACTATTTTCCTTTTATCATTGGCTGGCATACCGCTAACAGCCGGTTTTCTTTCTAAATTCTATATGCTGAAAGCAGCTATGGGTACAGGAAAGAATCTATGGCTTGTTATTTTTGCAGTTTTGATGGCGGCGGTAAGTGTCTATTACTATTTCCGTGTTATACAAGCCATGTACTTTAAAGAAGGAAATCCTCAGCCAATTGAAACAACCCCGGTTTTTAAATGGACATTAGTGGTATTAGCTGCAGCAGTTATACTTCTCGGCATTTTCCCCAACCTGTTACTTTCCTGGTATTATTTTTAATACACTCACAATGATTTCAATGTCGGCATCTTTCTCTTTGCGTAATTTCGGTTTATTGATATGAATTTTCGTGATGTCTTTTCCCTGGCTTTCCGGTCTGTACGCAGTAATAAATTACGGACAGGTCTTACGGTGTCTATTATTGCATTTGGCATAATGGCTTTAATAGGTATCATTACTGCCATTAAAGCAATGAATCAGAAGTTCACTGAAAGCTTTTCCACGATGGGGGCCAATGCTTTTACTATCCGTTACAAGGAAAGGAATATCCGGTTTGGCGGGGGCAATAAAAATGATATTGAGCTCTCAAAAAAAACTCAAAAAAAGAATAGAAAATCAAATCTTGGCAAACTAATTACAAGAGAGGAAGCGGAACTTTTTGTGGAGGGGTTTGATTTTCCTTCTATTAAAAGTGTTTCTATTTTTGGCGGTCGTACTAATGTTGCATCTTTCAATATCCGGAAGACAAAACCGAATGTCTATTTGTTCGGGGGTGATGAAAATTATTTATTGCTAAATGGATTTACTATTCAGCATGGCCGTAACCTGACCAAGACAGATGTACAAACCGGCTATAATGTTTGTTTATTGGGCTATGATGTTGCTCAAAAATTATTTAAAGGAGGAGTTGATAAGGCCGTTAATGCTGTTATTCGTATTAATAATCTTCCATACAGGGTTCAGGGAGTAATGAAAAGCAGGGGTTCTAGTTTTGGCTTTAGCCGGGATAATGTTATTATCACAACCTATTCTAATGTTGCGAAAAACTTTCCCTCCAATTTTTCATTTGTTATTGGCATTATGACTCCTGATTTGCAAAAAGTGCAGGCGGCTATGGGAGAAGCAGAGGGTGCATTCAGAGGCGTCCGTAAATTAAGTACAACAGAGGATAATAATTTTGTGGCGGATCGAAGTGATAGTATTGCCGAAAAAGCAATGAACAGTTTACGGTTTCTTACTGTTTCAGCCACAATCATAGGGCTTATTACTTTAATAGGTGCTGCTATTGGGTTGATGAATATAATGCTGGTTTCCGTTTCAGAACGCACCCGGGAGGTGGGTCTCATTAAAGCTATTGGCGGAAAGAGAAAATTGGTAAGCCACCAGTTTTTACTGGAAGCAGTTATTATAAGTATGTTGGGGGCATTGTTTGGAATTATACTCGGTATTTTGGTTGGCAATCTTTTTTCCATTGTCCTGAGTACTGGGTTTGTAGTTCCATGGAACTGGGTTTTTTATGGCATTATTATTTGCACTATCGTGGGGTTACTGGCTGGTTTGTATCCGGCTCTAAAAGCAGGGAAACTCAACCCTATAGAAGCATTGAGGTATGAATAGGATTATTTGGGGAAATAATTGCAATCGTTTGTTTGCGCAGGATGAATTTCTATCAAATTATTTATCTGGAAGTTGTTCCGTATTAAAAAATCCTTAACTTGAAGGCCCTATCTAAAAAAATGAAGGATGGGATGTTTTTTCTAAACTTTTTTCATAGCATTGTAGCTCTGAAAAATAAGGGCTCTAATTTATCATTTAAAAAACTAAAAAATTAAGATCATGGCAGAGACTAAACCAACTGCATCAGTTAAGGGTACATCAGTTCAACCAAAGAAGAGCAGCAATGCTATTTCATGGATTGCCCCAGTCGTTTGTATTATCGCCGGTTATGCTATCTGGCGTTTTATTCTTGGGGGTGCTAGTGGATTTGAAAATCCGGATAAAAGTGGCGGATTCTGGCCAGCCCATAAAGGCCCTAAGGATGCATTGCACAGAATTTATGAAGGTGGTATTATCGTACCGCTGCTGATTGGAATGTTGCTGATGGTGATAGTTTTCTCTATCGAAAGGTACCTGACTATTCGTAAGGCATTGGGAAATGGTTCTATTAATGATTTTGTACGTAAGGTACAGTATCATCTTGCTAATCGTAATGTAGATGCAGCATTATCTGAGTGTGATAAACAAAGAGGTTCAGTAGGTAATGTAATGAAAGCCGGTCTCCGTCGCTACAAAGAAATGATCAGTGAAGGAGGAATGAATACGGAACAAAAAGTTATTTCTATTCAAAAAGAAG
>MTKZ01006082.1_pt1 | contig 16894 bp, 9 predicted proteins | sample 1042781 | NCBI WGS metagenome assembly MTKZ01 (sample SAMN06212207, study PRJNA360539) | anaerobic digester metagenome | biome: Wastewater treatment plant; material: sludge; isolation source: anaerobic digester fed with sludge from wastewater treatment plant | place: Denmark: WWTP Viborg ... | reverse complement strand
CATATCCCCGGCGGTATTCTCGCTCATTCGACCCATGTTCGCGGTGCCGGCACCTTTGAAAACGGCATCGAAAAACCCAGGGTGCAGGTGACCCTGGCCACGGCCATTCCGGAAGCGGAATGCCGGGCCATTAACCTGGGCTACCGAGACCCGGACAGCATTAACCCGGACGACTGGCGCGACCGGGAAGAGGACGGGCTGCTCCTGGTGCCTAATGCCGGAGAAGTGCTGTATCGTCTTGAAGGCGACCAATAACAGTTGCTTAGGGTCAACTCCCGAGACACTGTTCATATATCTTGACATTGTCAGACCAGGCCAGCCTTCATCGGACAACGTTGGACCCGTACGCTCATCACCAGTCGTAGACTTTCTGACAACTGCTTTTATTTCGCCACTGTCGCCGGAATGACAAACCGGTATTTCCCTGACGCCACGTCACAGCGGAAGAGGCCGTTCTCACAGGCGGCATGGGAAATGCCGGGCTGTTCCGCTACCGGGCCGTCGTTTTCAGCTACCGCTTCGAGTGCGGCGGCGGGCAGGATAACCGTGGCGGTGCTGTTGGGCGGCACCTCAAGATCATAGGTAACCGTATTGCCCTCGCGTTTCCAGGCGCTGGAAATCCAACCGTATTCAGAGAGGTGTTTTGCGGTCACGTGTTTCAGGCCGCTTTCTATTCCCGGCGCGGCGATGAAATGCTTCAAGCCGGGGTGGTCGTCGTCAGCCTGGATGCCGCCCAGGCCGCGGATGAACCACATGCCTATGGAGATCATCGTATTGTGGATCTGCGAGTTGTCGCCGTCCCACTCTTCCAGGATGGTGGTGGCGCCGTTCTTCAGCATGTTACCGTAGCTGGGAAAATCTTCCTTGGTGTGCATCAGGGTCAGGAGGTCGTTGCGCCGCTCGTCAATCAGCAGCCGCGCCATGTAGTAATTGCCGTGCATGCCGGTGTTCAGGTGGCCCTTGCGTGTTTCCACGATATCTTTTTCAAGGGACGCAAACACTCCGGCCCGGTGGGAATCGGGGGTAATGTTGAAGAGCAGCGGCATGGCGAGATAGGTCTGCTCGCCATTGGCGTAAGTGACGCCGTCGGGGTTCAGAAATTTCTCGTGGAGCCGGGCGGCGAGCGCTTCGGCCTGCGCGGCATAGCGCGCGGCATCATCCGGCTTGCCGAGCACCGTGCCGATTTTGGACGCCAGTTGCAGACAGTGAACCAGGTAACAGTTGTTGAAGAACAGGGTCGAGTGGTCGTCCACGCGGTCTTTGCCCTGTTTGCGTCCCGGCGGCACCCAGTCGCCCAGGAAACTCCATTCCATGTTGCAACCGATGCCGGAATAGGGCTGCAGGATGCCATCACCCATCTTGGTTTCGATAAAGGCGAGCCAGTTCTGCATCACGGGCCAGCCTGCATCCAGTATGTTCTTGTCGCCGTAGTACAAGTAAACCATCCAGGGCATGGTGATGGAGAAGCCGCTCCAGACCGGACCGCCGCCTGCCTGTTGCGAATTGGGCGCGGTGTGGGGCAGGTCCCCGTCTTCGGCCTGGGACAGGCGCCAGTCGGCCGCCCACTTGGCGTAGAAGGGGCCGCTGCGGAAATTGAGCATGGCCGCTTCCATGGAGGTGCCCGAATCGCCGCCGTAGCCGAGGCGTTCCCGGTGCGGGCAGTCCACGGTATAGCCGCCCAGGCTCAGGCAGCGGTGCGTCCACACAACCATGTTGTAGATATCGTTCAGCAGCGGATGATCACAGGAGAACTCCGCCGCCCGGTCATACCCCGTGCTGACAAGGTTCCCCTTGATTTCATCCAGTCCGGGGGCGCGGGGCAGCCCGTTTATAATGGCGTAGCGGAAGGCGTGGTAGTTAAAGCGGTTGCGAAAAGACTCGCCGCCGCCGCCCCGGGCCACGTAGGTATCCCGCTGGTTATAGGTCTGGAATTTGCCGTCGGGAAAGCGTTTGTCGGCGTAGGACAGTTCCACACGCGCGCCCGCCTCGAGTTCATCCGGCATGCGCAATTCAAACCAGCCCGTGTAATTCCGTCCCATGTCCACCAGGAACCCGTCATCGAGGGGAGACACGGAAACCGGGGTGACTTCATCGAGCAGGCCGTTGCCCTCCATCATCTGCGCTTCAATCAGCGGCGTGGGGGGGTGATGTATCGTGGCGGGTTGCCATGCGCTGTCGTCAAAGCCCGCAGTGCTCCAGTCCCGGACTTCTTTGGCCGCCTCCACCAGTTCCCCGCCGTAGTCGCCGCTCGCGCCTTTGCCCAGCGGCGTGATATGGCTGGGATGTACCTTCCAGGTGGCATCCGTGGGTATCGTCAGGGTGGTGCCGTCCGCGTTGGTAATCTCCACCTGCGCCTTCACGACCGGGCCTTTTTGCGTGGCCGGACCGAGGATCGCCGTGGACCACCCCCGGCCGAGCCACAAGCCGATGCAGTTGTCGCCCGACTTGAGGTGGTCGCTCAGGTCCAGGGTGTTGGACAGGCCACGCTTCGCGTAGTCTGAAACGGCGGGAACCAGCACCTCGTCGCCGACTTTTCTGCCATTTACATAGAGTTCATAATAGCCCAGCGCGCAGACATGCGCCTCGGCCCGTGCGGGCTGCTCAGACAGCGTGACCATCTTATGCAATAGGGGCAGTGGGCCTTCGTTGTTTTCCATCCAATCGCAACCAATCCACTCGCCTTTCCAATCGGCCATGGTTATCGGACCGACGGTAAAATAGGCCTGCTCGCTCCAGGCGGATTCCGTACCGTCCTGGTCCCATGCGCGTACTTTCCAGCGGCAACGGGTACCCGGTGCAAGAGGCGCTCCCCCGTAGCGCACGAAGGACGATTGGTCCGACGCCACCGTTCCGGAGTCCCAGAGTACCGTTGCTTCTCCGGAAGCCGCCGCCGGATCATCCGCGGTGACGATCACTTGGTAAGCGGACTGCGCCAGGCCACGCGCCCCCGGCGCCAACCTCCACGACAGGCGCGGTTGCGGCTGGTCGATTCCCAGGGGGCTGCCGAGGTTTTCGCAACGCAGGTCCTTGACTTCGGGTTGCGCGGCCGCAAGGTGTGAATACAACGCGGCTGCAACCATGACTGTCATAAAAACGACTCCTTGTAGTTTGGTCATAATAAGAAACTCCCATGGGTTCAGAATTCGTGATCGCGTCGGGGTTATTCAATGATTACTCGGAATCCGGTTTGGCACTTTTTTGAAGCCATGTTCGTATAGGACCGCAAGAAAGGGACAGACCACGAAATAGCCAATAGCAGTAAAGGGCATCCATGCTTCGTTACGGACGGCTATTTCGTCGTCAGTCCCTTTTTGCTCGGTCTTTTTGTTTGTTTTCCAGTGCCATCGGCATTTCCGAAGAGATCAGGATATATGAGGTTATGTGTATGCAGGAAAAACAGTTCGTAACAGCGTGTTTTCAACGCGGGATAAACCCTTAACCCGGGCTGCAGACTATCCGACTCTCAGGCATCTTCCAGAACATAGGGTGCGCGCATCTGCCGCTTGAGATGGCCGTTGGCTTCCTCGTCGGTGAAGCGCTCCGTTTTCGGGTCCCACTGCAGTTTGCGGCCCACCCACCGGGTGATGTTAATCAGGTGGCATAGCGTGGTGGTGCTGTGCCCAACGTGTACCTCGGTAATGGGTTTCTGCCGTGAGCGGATACAGTCCAGCCAGTTTTGCATGTGATCTTTGCTGACTTCCAGCTGCGTTTCCGCATCGCTGATGGGTTCTTTAACAAGCGTTTTGGGACGCCCGTCATACTTGTTCCGGTCGACCAGGATTTCGCCGGCATCGCCCACGAAAACGCCGCCGCCCGCCGGGCCTTTGTCGTCCAGATGTACCGTGACGCCGTTGGCGTAGCGGAAGGACACCGGCGCCCAGCCGCCCTCGCCTTCCGGCCACAGTTCCACCGGCCCGTCGCCGTCCATGCCCAGCGCCCACTGGATGAGGTCGAGACCGTGGGGGCCCCAGCCGGTTACCTCTCCGCCGGAATAGGGCCGGTAGGAAATCCACCCCAACAGGCCGCGCTCGTCCTTCTTGCCGTCACCCCGTGGCGCGTAGAGCAGTTCGTGATAGGGGCGCGGTTCGGTCTGGCCGCACCAGAAGTCCCAATCCAGCCCTTCGGGCACGGGCTGTTCCGGCAGCGTGCATTCCCAGGGACTGGGATAGTTGTTGGTATGGACCGTATGAATTTTACCGGCCCGGCCGTTCAGCACCATCTCGCAGCCAATGCGGCAGGCTTCCATGGACCGCTGCATACTGCCCGTGGTAACCACGCGACCGTGTTTCTCGGCTGCGGCCACCATCAACTGCCCCTCGCGCACCGTGAGGCACATGGGCTTCTCGACATACACATCCTTGCCCGCCTCGCAGGCATGCACCGTATTCAGCGCGTGCCAGTGATCCGGCGTGGCAATCATGACCGCGTCCACATTGGGGTCCTGCAGCAAATCACGGTAGTTGCGGTACACCGCCGCCTTGGGAAATTTGGACTGTGCCCGGTCCAGCCGCGCCCGGTAGCAATCGGCAAAGGCCACCAACTCCGCGCCGTCCCGGGGATACTGTCCCATGAGGCTGCTGCCCTGGCGTCCCGGCCCGATGACGCCCACGCCGATACGGTCATTGGCGCCCGGACCTCCCTGTGCCGCCAGGATGCCCGACGGCAAAATCATCGGGGCGACAGACAGCGCGGCGCCGCCGACCAGGGAGGTTTTCAAAAAAGAACGGCGTGTTAGCACGATTTTACGGGTCATGACAAAGTGCCTCCTGTCATTTTGGTTTCCTGTGAGTTATTATGGAACCAAAGGCCCCGTTATTGCAACTCACGGCGGTTGATGAAATCCCCAAATGTCATAGGGTAAAATGATACTAACCAAACTGCGGAAGTTGGGTTAGTATGGTGTATTTTTTAAAGGTATTAGCGCTATTCAAAGAAGGAAACGGTAATAATATACGCGTTTGTGTGTTTCCGAGTGGCAGAGGGTATTCTGGTTGCATTCCACTGCAACTACCGCTCAGGAAATAGGCGCTTAAGGCGATTTCGCTGACAATTAATTCTGAGTTTGAAAATACTGGGATCGCCGCCATCCTTGGCGGCTGGAGAGGGCAAGATAGACTAAGATGCTATCCCTGCCGGCAGGGATGCCAGCGTTCCCAGTGGTGGAATAGTCTAACGTCTGCGCCGCAGGCGCCACTTCTTCCAGGCAAAGTCCCGGAAGAAGCGTAGGCGCTTAAAACGATTTCGCTGACAAATAATTATGAGTTCAGTTACTTACCATGAGGAGCGTTATGCCCTGGTTTAGTTCAAGAATACAAAAACAACTCGTCATTCCGGTTTTTCGCGTTGGAAAAAGGACGTGTAGCGGAGCGGGTGCCAGGCCGCGCAAAGACCGGAATCCAGTTCCTTAGGCTGTGGATGCGGGATTGGCCGCATTCGTTGTGTTTTTCAAGAAGGGAACTGGGTATTCATTACAGCGGGCTCAATCTGGATTCCGGTCTTTTTCGCGTTGTCCAGTACCTTTCTTCGACCCAAGTCGACCTTCGCGAAAAAACCGGAATGACCGTGGTTAGAGTTGTTTGTAATGAAAGACGATGATACTTTTTTGTTACGCCGGAGGTGCCACTTCTTCCGGGCGAAGTCCCGGACGAAGCATAGGCGCTTACGGCCATTTCGCTGACAAATAATTATGAGTTCAGTTACTTACCATGAGGAGCGTTATGTCCTGGTTTAGTTCAAGAATCCACAAACAACGAGTCATTCCGGTTTTTCGCGGTGGGAAAAAGGACGTGTAGCGGAGCGGGTGCCAGGCCGCGCAAAGACCGGAATCCAGTTCCGGAATCTTTGGGGGAGGAACAGCCCGCGTTTGTTTTATTTTTTGAGAAGGGACTTTGGTATTCATTACAGCGGGCCGAATCTGGATTCCGGTCTTTTTCGCGTTGTCCATTATCGTGCTTCGACCCAAGCCGACCTTCGCGAAAAAACCGGAATGACAGTGGTTAGTGTTGTTTGTAATGAAAGACGATAGTACATTTTTGTTGCGCCGCAGGCGCCTCTTCTTCCGGGCGAAGTCTCGGACGAAGCGTAGAAACTTGACATGACCCCACCGGAGAAATACAAAGCCCCCATGGCCCCGGGGGTTCTCTGTTACCCCTTTACACGTTTCTTGTCCAACTCATTCAGAAATTTGTGCAGGCGTGCCTTGTCTTGGTTGTCGATTTTTTTGAACTGTACGCCCAGCTGGTACCCGGCCTGGTCGGATAATGGCCGGGTCCATTTCACTTCCCCCTCGGAACCGATGAGCGTTCCATTCGCCAGTTTAATCTCGATGAAAATGGAATTACCCGGTTGATACGGGCGGGAGCTGATCACCTCCACGCACAAGCCCGCACCGCCGTGGCTTAAATCCAGGACATTTGCGCGAATGATTTCCGGCGTGTCCGAATCGCGTCCCAACAGGCTCTTTATGGCGGCTTTCAGGGAACCGCCGATCGAATGACGGGGGAGTTTCCGCTTTTCCATCGTTTTATTTCTCCTGAAGCTTTCCGTCCGGGGGAAACGGTATCTTTCTGCTTCGGTTTAAATCCATGGTTTCACCCCTGTTACACCCGAAAAGCCATCCATTCAATTGTACCAGACTGGCGCCCGGATGAGAAGTCCAGCGGAAAGGAAACAGACTGCGCGTCATGTGTAATCCGCCTCGGTAGGTTTATCCATACCAGGGGCGTTTTCGGTCCTTGATGGCCGCCAGCGTGTCCAGGGCGATATTGACATCCTCGTTAATCTGAAAATCGAAGATGCCGACACAGATAAAGTCGGCGCCGCTATTGAACGCATAAGCGAAACCGTCCCGGGGATGAATGGCGCCCCCGGCGAGCACCTTGAAACCGACCCAGGGCTTTGTCACCGTTCCCATAAAGGCGACGGTTTCCTCCGGGAACAGGTCAAAGATGTTGTCATGGTAGGCGTTGTGGTCGTCCTGATTGGGCCCGATGATGGAGAACTCACTGCGATTCTCCCGGGGGTGAGCTGACCAGTACCGGTCATGGTGGCACGTCTTGACGTAATAATCCGCGCCGACTCCGCGCTCCTCGCATATCATGGGCGTTTTGATGGAGTGGCCGCCGACGCCTGCGGGAAATCCCTGCTCCTGGATGTGGCGTACGGCTTCATGGAGTACGTCGATCTTGCCTGCCTGCACCAGCCGGTCCGTTACGCCGCCTTGCAGGTACAGGGTATCTGCGCCGTTCTTGATGGCCGCATCAATATCTGTAACGAAACTGCCGTTTTTCTCGTACACCTGGACCATGGTCTGCATGGCGCCGCCCGTGGTACGCAGATATTTTTCAATCAAGGGCAACTCATGACTCGGCGTTATCATGGTGTTGATGCCGGCCATCTCCGCAATATACAGGGTTTCGAATACCTTGGTTTCCGTATTGTAGGCTTTAAAAAGATCAGGCATATAGATCAGGTCGCGGGCGTGGGCGTACCCGCCGATGAGGTTGCTGCCGAAAATAAGCCGGCTGATTTCCAGGTTGCCGATCTTGCCTTTGGGCAGCGCGCCTTTCACGGGTTCGAGGGGCCGGCTCAGCCAGTGTTGCGTTGTGGCGCCGCTCACGCCGTCCACAGCGCCTTCAATGGGGAGGAGCGATGCAGGAGGCTTTTGCGTATCCTGCGCCAGGGCAAACGGAGCAGCCAGCAATCCCGCCAACAGTGTCCGCCGTTCAGGGCGGGATGGACCGGCGTCCGTTTCGCCTCGGAACCCTTTGAAAAATCCATTGTAGCGGTCCGACCATGTTCTGCGTGTCATAGTTGTTCCTTTTGGATATACCGGAAGCGGTACGTTCCTTACACTGCCAAGAATATTATACGTATCATATCACTACGGTTTCAGAGAAGGAAGTCGGCCACCCCGCTGTTTTATTCAGGCTTGGTATAGCGCTTCCATGAAGCGAGCTTCTTCTTGATAGGTTTCGCAGTGGCGGTGATTTCTGAGCGAACGAATCCCATGGACTTTATGGATCGCACTTCCAGATCATGCCTTTATTTTTGTCCATACAGTCCATGCCGGCCGGGGCCGGGGCCCGGGGAAAAAACAGGCGGCCAAGGGGATGTTACCGCCGGATAAAGGCTATTTCATCAATGCAAATCCGGGCGCCGCTGAAATTGCAGGGATCAAATCGTAGCGAGGTGACGGTGCCGCGCCAGCGCGGGTGCCCTGCAAGGTCCAAGGTATACTCTTGAAGCGCGCCATCCTGCTGCAGGCGAAATGGCAGGCTGTTTGTCTCTGATGTTTTCCCGGCGCCGATGGTCCAAAACAACTGGGCAGCCGCCTGTTCCGGCAGCTTGCCCGTCACCTGCATACGGATACGAAGTGTTCCGTACCGCGCGGCCCGCAGTTCTTTGGTGGAACGCATAATTGCAGGATCCGCGTTTGTCGTCTTGAAGCACAAGTTTCCTCCTTCCGCGCGGAACTGGTCTATGCCCATGAATGCGGCCCAGCCATCCGCGTCTTCATCGAAGTTCCATTGGAAGGATGGGGTTACCACGGGGAAGTCATAGGGACCGAGTCCGGCATCCCGAGGACCGAAATTCGGCGGCCAGCCGCCGGGTTCCCCTTCCCCGAAGACTTCGCGGATGGCTTCATACATGCCGAACCCGAACTCGAGGTTGGGTTCGATATAACTGCCTTCGCCCCATTCGTTCACGGGGCCGAGGATGATGTCTCTTTCGCTGTGGCGGTCACAATAAGCGCGGGCCTCCTCCAATATCTTTTTGAATCCTGCGACTGTGCGCCCGTGGAATGCGGTGGCGTTGGGTCCATGCCAGGGCCGGGAGTCCCAGCCAGTATCCACCACGGGGGTGTAGCGCAGAGGACCGGAAAGGGCACGCCGCTTTTCCCAGGCCTCCGCGACCGTAGTCACCATGTCGTCGTACCGTCCCTGGGTCGGTGCGGGTGCCATGGACAAGGCGTTGCCCCATTCATGATAACTGGTCTGTCCGTCGTAACCTTCCTCCCCCAGCAACGCGATTTCTTTTTCCGCAATGTCGTGGCGCAGTGAGATAAACACAATGCCCTCATATCCCGCCGCGCGCGCCATTTCCTGCGACTCGGTGAAAGCGGCCGCCACTTCCGCACTGCCGCCCAGGTCTTCTCGAATATTACCGGCAGCCCAGATATAGACGACCGGTTTTCCATCCACACGGTAATAACTGTCCAGCGTGAAATACTTGTCTATCCATTCGCGGGTGACATTGCGCCAGTCTTCACGCGAATGGGTGCCCGGTGCATTGTGATTGGCCCACATGATCGCCACCTTCAGCAAGTCGCGGTATCGGGCCTTGCGGTAGGCATCGAACCAGTGCTGCAAGTGCTGGTTCCCCGCTGACCAGTACCAGTCCACGAGAAAACAGGAGATGCCGTTTTCAACGGCCCATTTGATCTGCCAGTCCACGCATTCCGGGTTGCCCTCGTCATAATACCCGAGCAGGGGGCGGCGTAGCGGCGCGGTATTGCGGATGCAGTCCCATTTCTCCGGCGCGTTCCATCCGGGAAAATAATAGGCCATGATGTTGTGTGACGTCTTCAGGGGCTTTGGCTCCGGCACATAGGCGGCTTCGACCGAAAAGGGCGGTGCGAATACGAGGTCCGCCGCGGCCATTTCAGACTGGGCGTCGCCATACAGGACCGCTCGGCAGGAGTACGGCGCGGCAGCCTGTATCGTCCACCGCACTTCTGTTGTTTCTCCATGCAGCAGGCCGTCCGTATCTTGAAACACGGGGCCTTCCAGCAGGATGACGCCGTCCGGCAGATCCAGGCGCAGTGCCCCGGTAATGGCACTGCCCGCGCCGCGATTTGCAACCTGGGCGAGGACGGATTCGGGCCGATTCGCGCGGCTCACGGCGTTCTCAAAGCCGAAATAGGCGACCTCGAGTTCCGGCGGTCCTTCGGGTTCCGCACCCAAGAGTATGCGTTCCACGGTCACCTTTTCCGGTTCCGGAATGTCCAGGTAGATGCCTTCCAGACGGCTTTCCCAACCCGGTGCGGCCTGCATCTCAATGTGACGGCATCGGGCGGCGCTGTCCCCGGTAAGGTACAAGGTCTCATGACGACTGCCGGTCATGGCGCTGGTGGTCCAGTGCAGGCTGATGTGGGTGTCTTCACTGGCGCGCAGCGTCACGGACGCCCAGCCGAGGTCTTCCGTGGGGAGGGTCAACCGGGGCGCCAGCAGTAAGCGCCCCCCATTAAGGCTGGACCATCCCGATGCTTCCGTCTCGGTAGTGAAATCCCAGCGAGGGGATGGTTCAGACTCCATCGCTGCGGGAGGTTCCACAATCGCGATGGAATCAATTTCAAAGACCGCACCTTCATACAGGTCAAGGCGCAGTTGGCGAATCGTTTCTTCACGATGCCAGCAGGGGAGAAGGTAGATGTCTTCAATGTCCTGTCCGCGCACGGTGAAGTCGGTGCTCTTTTCCTGCGCGAAGCCGCCGTATTGTCCCGTGGTCTGGCCGGTCCAGAAAAGTTGGCACTGACCGCCGGAGGTGGCCCGCAGCCGTACTCGTACCACCTGTCCGGGCCTGGCCAGTAAGTTCAGGCCGCTGCAAGTAAAGAAAGGATCCCAGTCAATGGTGCGTCCCTTGAGAATACTATCCTGGCAACTGACTTCCGCAAGGTGTCCGTTGGCCCGCCAGGCCTCGCAGTCGGTTTGGTTCTCGAAAGTCCATTCCTGAAGAGTCCGGCATTCCCCGGCGATACCCGTCAAGGCCAGCAAGACACATAGCGTTACCATAGGCTGATTCCTTATGCATGCCTGGACACAAGTCATTCCGGCTTACAGGAGTGAGGAAATTGAGACCCAAAATTCCCGGACAGGAAAGAAACTCTACGGGAAAACAGAAACACACGCCGCCATGTAGTGTTTCCCGAGTTTCCGATTATGTGTGTTTGTAATATCTTACTGGGCCGGCGGGGCAGGTGCCGGGGCAGGTGCCGGGGCAGGTGCCGGAGCAGGTGCAGGAGCAGGTGCAGGCGCAGGAGCTGCACCCGGAGTGCCGCCTTGCTGCGCTTGTTGTGCCTGCTGAGCCTGCAGGGCTTGCTCGTAGCGGAGTTTTTCCACCCGGGCGTCTTCCACCTTCTTTTCAGACATGGCTATCAGTTCTTGTACGTCCCGCGTGACCGACGGGGACTCGTCCGCCGGAACAACCGCCACAATACCGGGCACCCGCTGGTAATGGCCTATGGCTTCTTCAAATTGCTTGGCTTCCCGCGCCCGGTCGCCTTCATCCAGCGCCTGGCTGCCCGCATCCAGAACTTCGTTGATGACATCGGATACTTCGCGGTTGAGACGACGCACCTTTTCTTGTGCCGTATTCTTGTGTTCCTTGAATTCATCGTCCACCGCCTCGAAAAATCCGATGGCTTGGCGATACGTGCTGATGGCATTGGCAAAGTCGCGCCCCTCCCGGAACCGGTTCGCTTCCTCATGAACACGCTCGCCTGTGGCGATGATACTGAGGGTTACCTCAAGACGTTCATTGCGTTCCCGTATGGCCACGTTGGTTTTCTGGATCAGGTCGGCGGCATCCTCATTGAGGCGGTTAAAATCCAAGGCACTGGTAAACATTTCGAGGGCGGTGTTCAAATCAGTGTCTTCGGCAATGGGCTGACCCGCTCGTTCAAGATAAAACTTGCCTTCATCCATGTAATGGGAGGAAAGTTTTTTCCCGAGTTCCTGGCGCCGGGGGCCGCTGAAATTGTAGGCCTTCTGCCACTCCGCCACACCACGCTCTTTCACCTTGGGATCCTCGTTCGCGTAGAAGATATCACCTAACTGTTCGTACGCCTCCATCAGCTGCGGATTGACGCGTTCAAAGTTGTCATAGACTTTCTCCACCTGGCTCATGTTGCTCTTCTCATTAATGAGATACTCCATTTCGTTTACAAAATACCACGTGAGTGTTCGGGGAGAAGGTTTTGGAAAACTCCATCCGGCAGCCGGGGCATCCTCTTGCAGCACCGTGTACCATACGTCCGCCACGGCTTCCACGGCCCGAATAAAATAAGCACGCCCGCCCTGTTTCAGGAAACCATCATAACCAAGGCCCGTCTTTTGATAGTCATGGGCGATCAGTTGCATGTCCTGAGCCTGGTAACTCCGCTTTTGCGCGAAATATTCGCTTGCCGAACGGATAAATTCCCGATTCCCCTGCATGGATTCGTAACCGTACTGGTCTATGTGTTTCTCAATATCGGAAATAATCTGGCGGCGGAGTTCATGTTCCGCCTCGGACCAGGTGAATCCGTATGGGAGCATGGCGTGTGCCGTGAGGGAAGCCAAAACGCCCATCCTATAGGCGAAATAGGCGGTAGGGCCGTAATGGCGCACGTCCCGCAACAGAAGAATTTCACAGGAAATGGCCTGCACCACCTCCGCGTCATTGTTCAGGGGAGTTGACGGCACGAGTTTCTGCCAGCCGGCGCTTGCGCCGGACATGACATCCCGTTCAAAATTGACACCGACGACCCCGCCCGGCCGGAACGTGTTTGGAAAGTCATCTTTGATGACTTGGAGTGCCATGGCGGTAATACTGCGCATGGCGCGCGGTCCCCAGGCATAAGCGTCTGAAACCTGTACCGCAACCAACAAGGTGAGCATAATGATCATGCGAAAGAGGCCATGTTTTGGCATGACGTCGGTTCCTTCTGGCGTACACTACGCCCTGGTAACGTGGATCCTTTACTTCACACATCCGCGCTTATACGGATAAGGCTGGCTTTCGATTCCGAAAGTATACACGGTATTTTCTTCCGCAGCGCGCGCGTTCGCACCTCCTGCGGCACGTAATTCTTCCAGCACATGATAGTAAAACTATCACAAAATAAGCCAAAGTGTCAATAGTTATTTGTTTTGATTTCCAAATCCTCCGCTGCGGAACCGCCTTCGGAACCCTGGCTGGTTCTGTGGCGATGCACAAAGAGGTGCGAAAGCGTCTGTCCAAGACGCCGGCCGAAGAGCCAGTATTTCTGGGAACTGACCTCGCGTGCGGTCCGCAATAGGAACTGTTCCACCTGGGCAAAGATTTCTGGACTGCCCTCTCCGTTAATAATGCCGTGCCTGTCCCGTTCGAACAGGGAGTACTGTTTTTGGCGGGTTCCGAGGTGGGCGAAGATATCAGGACCGCTCGACGGGTCCACGGTCGGATCCTGCGATGCCTGGATAACCAGCGCGGGTATCCCAATATCAGGCAGGGCTCCGGCGGTTGCGTGCATGATGGCGGTCAACTGGCGCACGCCCGTCAGAGGATTGCGGGTATAGTTGATGTGCTTGTTCTCGGGGTCGTTTTCCACAAAGTCACGGGCATAGTGGCTTTGGCCAAAACGCTTTAACAATGCGTTCATGGATATGATGGACGGAACCAGGCGGATGGAATAGTTGCGAACATACAGGGGGGCGCAAATGGAGAATACACCGTTGAAACACTTTTTTTTACGGGCTGCGGCTAGCAATGCCAGGCAGCCTCCCGTGGAGAAACCGCCAATCACAATATTGTCCGTCAAGGTACGCATGATGGCGTAGCCCCGGACAACGGAAGCATACCAGTCTTCCCATTGCTGCTGTGCAAGGTCTTCCGGCGCGGTGCCATGGCCCTGCAACCGTACCCCGTAAACGGCAAATCCCCGGCGGCGTAAATGCTCCGCGAGGGCGCGTACTTCCATGGGAGCGGCCATGTAGCCGTGGGCGAGCACAACGCCGCCCCGGATGCGCCAGGGACACAAAAGGAAAGGCCGCCCGACTTCGGGAGGCTTACAGTCTCGTGGTTGGTAGAAACAGGCATAGTCTTTTTCGAAGTTGCGAAGGTCCTGGCGCACTAAGTAACGGCGTAGATAGGCCTTTACAACAAAATCAGGCGCCCACGCCGTGTACCGACAGAGGGTGGACCGCACATGAGCTGCCTCAAATTCCCGGAGCACCGTGTCTCTGGCGGCGCCGGCGGCGGTCATCAGTGAACCCGGTAAAGGCCGGAGTCGTTCCGGGGAGACTCGGTACCCCCATTCGGAGGCCAGCATATATTTCTTTTCGACGGCGATCCGCAATAATTCCCGAAAGGCGGGCAACTCCTCATCATGGAGCAGGGCGAGGCATTGCGCCTTCAGGTCGGGATGAAGGCGGCGTTCCTTTTTTTGCGCCTGCAGGCAGCATAAAAACAGGCGTTCCCGATAATCCCGTTCTTTGAATAGACGCCCTTCGGGTTGTTCCAGTACCAGGCCTGCGAAAAGGTGGTCCAGGTTGACGGTTACGCCATCACGGATGGCGTCCCGGATTTCCCGGGCAAGGGCGCGTGCGGCGTGTTGAAAGGGGCCGTCGGGGTCGGATTCCGACTCAGCGGCGGCATGAAACGTGCAGGCCATCACCGGAGCGTGTTCAGGACGGTTCAGGAAGGCGCCTATATCCAGCGGTTCTCCGAAGGAGATATCAATTTCGATGGTTTCGTCAAGCACACTGCCCTGAACGGATATTTCCGAAAGGGTCTGTGCATTTGCGTGCCGGCCCAAATGCTCGGCTGCGCGTATAAAAAGGTTGTCCCGAAGGCGGATGGGATAATAGGTGATATTCAAAGGGATAATGACAGTCCGTCGGGCCTCCACCGCTTCCGTATTTTCGAGGCCGAAACGCTGCAGTGTGCGCGTCACTTCTTCCTGGCTTTCACGGCGTTGCGGAGCGCGGAACCTGGCACGGCAATAGGCGGCACGAATTGCCAATGCGGCCGCCTCTTCATGGGGAAGGCCACCTGCCTGAAGGGGGAAACTTCCTAACGTGTTGTCCTGCCCCCTCTTGCCGTTGCGGTGTGCCGGGTGGTCCGTGAACACGAGCCACGGGTGCTCACCCCGGAGCAACGTGCGGACAACGGTTGTGTCTTCGTTCACCTCGTCCGCGGAGACCGTTCCCGACGCTTTAAGATACTTGCCGACCCGTCCCCGGAAAAGGGCGGCCGGAACGAGGGCTCTGGGGAGTAATCCCATGTGTTCCTGAAGGATACAGGGTAACAGCAGGGTTTCGATCCGGGTAAAATGATTGGCCGCGAAAATGACCGCCATGTCCGGATCGATCACGCATGCGTTATGCAAGCGCACTTCCGCCCGCACTAACTTTGAAGAAAGACCCCGCAGCCAGTCGGTCAATTGCACCGTAACGGACGCGGCCATCAGCAATTCACCTTTGTCACTTCCGCGCACTCCTTGCTCATCTGCGACGGCCTGACGCAACCGCCGGGAAGAACGTCACCCGCCCCCCTGAAACCGGTTTTGTGTGCGCACCCGCGCTCATGCGGGTATCCGACGGTCACTTATCCGTTGTTTCTCAGCGGGAGGCGCTTGCGCCATTATACCGTATATACCGGTACAAAATCTCCATGTGAGCCGGATTTATTTGGTCGAAGGCGATCGCGATACCCCAGTCACCAAGACGGGACACTTTGCCGCTGCAGACGATATGTTCATTGGGCCTGTCCTCATGGGTGAGATACACCCGAACCCCGCAGCCCAGCGGCAGGGAAAACTCCGTGAGAAAAAAGAGCCCGTTCATGCTGATGTTCGCGGCGCGTCCTTCAACCAGAACACCGCTTTCGAGGCGCACTTCGACGCGCATTGGAACCACGCTGCGTATTTGTCCGCGCTTTTCCCTGTAACCTGACATACGCTATTACTCCTTGTCTGTATGTGCCCAATCATACCCAAAGAGTACCACATTTTAATTGTACACATCGTGCCACTCTTTATCATATACCTGTTTGCCCGAAAAGTCCAGAAATTCTTGTGCCCGACATGGGTGCATAGATAGAATTAAGCACCGGGGTGATTTTCATATACGTGTAGTGCTGCAGCGCAAGAAAGGAACTTATGCGTGTAAAATGGGAACAATGGATGGGAATTGGTGTCATCGTACTTCTTCTGGCGGTCTTTTCATGGGTGCTGTATCGGACTGCATGGTTGTGTGATGACGCTTATATCACATTCCGTACCGTGGACCATTTTATCAACGGCCACGGTATGCGCTGGAATATTGCCGAACGGGTACAGTCCTTCACCCATCCCTTGTGGTTTTTCCTGTTGTCGGCGGGTTTCCTGCTCAGCGGCGCATGTTATTACACGGCTCTCGGCATTTCCGTGGCGCTGACGCTGATTACCCTGGCTGGAATAGGCTGGGTTGCCCGTCGTGAACCCTTCAAGGGGATATCCCTGCTGGCAGTGCTGCTGTTTTCCCAGGCGTTCGTGGATTATTCCACCTCGGGACTCGAAAATCCGTTGTCCCATGTGCTTCTGTTCGTTTTTCTTTTTTTGTACGCGCGGGCGGAACGCAGCCATAAATGGCTTTTCGGCGTATCTATGGCGGGTGCCTTTGCCATGCTGACCCGCCTGGACCTCGGGCTTCTGGTATTCCCCTGTCTTGTGCATGCATGGAGCCGGTTCCGGGACCGCCGGGCACTCGCGATCGTAGCCCTCGGCTTAATGCCCCTGGTTGCCTGGTTCGCCTTTTCCCTGTTCTATTACGGGTTTCTCTTTCCCAACACGGCCTATGCCAAACTGGGCACGGGCATCCCCGCCGGGGAACTTTGGATGCAGGGCTTGCGCTACCTGCAAAACTCGCTGACGCGGGACCCCTTGACGTTGATCGTGATTGTGACAGCCCTGTGTTTCCCCTTTATTTTCAGGCAGCGGAAGCGTATTCCGGCCGCATTGGGCATTGTGCTTTATCTTGTCTATATCGTCCGCATTGGCGGGGACTTCATGAGCGGCCGGTTCCTGACACCGCCCCTGTTTTTCAGTGTACTGCTCTTGATACGGATGCCTGTACGGATTGGCCCCAAGACGGGTATCGGTCTGACGATTGCG
>MTKZ01126627.1_pt1 | contig 16896 bp, 17 predicted proteins | sample 1042781 | NCBI WGS metagenome assembly MTKZ01 (sample SAMN06212207, study PRJNA360539) | anaerobic digester metagenome | biome: Wastewater treatment plant; material: sludge; isolation source: anaerobic digester fed with sludge from wastewater treatment plant | place: Denmark: WWTP Viborg ... | reverse complement strand
CCAGCACGACCTCACGCACCGTGACGCTGAACAACAGTTGCTCGAACAGCCCGACGCAGTATCTGGCCAGCGAAAGCTCCAGCTTCACCGGGGCCACCTGGCAGACCTATGCCGCGGCGCCCAGTTTCACCCTGAGCACCGGCAACGGGACGAAGACGGTGTACTTCAAGGTGAAGAACGCGGCGGGCGAATCGAGCGCCAAGAGCGATACCATTACACTCAGCGAACCGCTGGCTCCGGTGGTGAACACCTTCGCCATCAACAACGGATCGACCAGCACGACCTCACGCACCGTGACGCTGAACAACAGTTGCTCGAACAGCCCGACGCAGTATCTGGCCAGCGAAAGCTCCAGCTTCACCGGGGCCACCTGGCAGACCTATGCCGCGGCGCCCAGTTTCACCCTGAGCACCGGCAACGGGGCGAAGACGGTGTACTTCAAGGTGAAGAACGCGGCGGGCGAATCGAGCGCCAAGAACGACACGATCGAGCTGAACGAGACGGCGGGAATGGCCAGTTCGATCTCGCAGTACGGGATCACTTGGTACTTTGGGGACGAGCAAGGCAATCCAAAGGCGTACCCCGTGGGACAGTTCGTGAATGGCGACTGGTGGGTGGTGCCGAATCAACAAGGAGGCACGGTAACCGTCTTTAGCGTGTCACCGGCTCCCCAGGTTATCGAGAACACCCTACGAAATGGGTCGATGGTAAACCCCATGGGAGGCATGGATACACAGGCATTCGATGAACGGGCGCCGCAATTCAACCCTTCGCTGGTGATGGCGTATCCGCTGCGTCTCTCGCCAAACCAATCCCTCCTGTCCAGCGAGTCTCTCCCCGCGGTACAAACCGGCACCTACGTGCGCACAGTAAGCGTTCTCACCTGCCTGGCAAGTCCTCCCCAATACGGCGACGAATTCCGTCCACCGTACACGGGGACAACGAAGCCGCTTTATCGCGCGGCCAATCTGATCGACCTCAATACGCTTCCCCGTCTGGCACCCGTGCCCACTACTCCCTCGATGGCTGATATGGTTGCCAAGGTTCGTCGCCCCCACATTGACCATGTGCTGGAGTGGAGCGCAAACCCCAGCATCCCGCTGGACAACATGCTCGCGTACGGTCGCGAATACGCTCGCGATATGGGCGACGTGGCGCTGATGCTGTGTCTCGATCCCGCAGTCATCGGCAGTAAACGCGAATTAGCCCTAGGCATTTGCCAGGTGGGCATCGATAAGTACTGGTCCCTGCGGAACGGCAACAACTGGGGCCCCAGCGGCGGCCATCGCAACGGCCGGAAACTGCCTATTCTCGTCGCGGGGCTCTTGCTGAACAACTCGGAGATGCTGGCTATAGGAAGGAATTACCCGGCGACCTCGAAGGCCTTTTCCGAGGACGGGCAGACTTTCTACGTTACCCAGCAGGATATAGACCTGGTCCACAACTACGATCTCGTCGGACGAGTACAGGCAGCAACCAGTAATACCCTCAGTCTCGAGATCGGCCCTGAACCGAACAAGGAAGGGTATATTGTTGGCCTCGACATCCAGATTGCTGGCGGAAGGGGAGCGGGTCAGCGCCGCTACATCAGCGCGTACGCTTCAACGGGCAATGTCATTACGGTTGATTCCCCCTGGGCCACTATCCCCGATACGACGTCTCTGTATCGAATCATCAACTATGAAGCCGATGATCTTGGCATGGCCGAATGGGGCTGCGGGCACGTCCTCGAACCGGCTACGGACTCACGGAGCTGGTGGAGAGCCTACCGAGGCACGTGCAGCATCTCGTTCGGCTGTCAGGCTCTTGCGGCTCTCATACTCGGCCTGAAAGACGAGTGGAACCACAATGCCTACTTTGATTATTCGGACAGATGGATGAAAGCACTTGCCCCTGCCGGGGAAGCCGTTCTTCCCCCGGTGAATTTCGCCGCGAGTTCCCGGACCAACTCCGCTTTCGCCGCACAGATGTGGGATGCGTATCGAAGCCGATACTGATTCGGGGGGGTGGATGGTGAATGGGGGCGGAAGCGGCTCCGGCGGGAGAGCAACAAGGCCGTCAGTCGCAGGCCTGTCGGTTCCCCGCGGGCGGCATGAGGGCCTTGCCTTCCGGACGACCGGCGATGGAAATCGTCCGAACGATCGGTCCGATTCCGGGGCAGACATCACGGAGTGGACACTGCCGCCGCATGGCCATATGCATGCGCCGAGAGAACAAGGGGCCTTGCCGACGCCCTCCAGGAGCCTTCCGACGCGAGGCAGTTTTCATGTGGGCGCTTGCCTGAGAAAGAGCACTTCGCTTCTGTAGGCTGGATTACTCTCCGTGGCCGTGCACACGAACCGTCCTCCGTTATCAGCGAGGATCGTCAGCAGATCCTGGCCAGTAAACGGCTGATGACACTCGACAACAGCGTGGCGAACAAGGCCAATCCAGGAACGGCACGCGGAGAACAGTTCGCTTTCTGCTCCTTCGATGTCACACTTGAGAACGTCGATCGACGTCAGACCAGTTTCGCCGAGGATATCGTCCATCGTTACCACCGGTACCGTACCATCATCCTGTTGCCCCTCAGGAACCTCTTTCATATGGAATGCGAACGCACCGGCGTCCGACACCATCCGCACCAATCGCCTCCGGGATCCGATACACGCCTCATATACCCTGACACGATCACCCAACCCACGCACGTTCGCACGGAGGATACGCGCGTTCCCCGCTTCCGGCTCCACAGCAACCACATTAGCGTCGGGATACCGGAAGAGAAACCAGCGAACCGTCAAGCCCGTATTTGCACCCAGATCGACGATGTTGCGCACGTTGCCACGGAGCGATTGCAGGAGCGGCTGGTATCCCCGGCTCACGAGCAGTTCCCCGAGGACCGAGATGTCAGAGGTGCGGGTGCGCAGACGGACTTGGCGGCCGAGGNNCCTCGACTTCCCTGGCCGCAGGGCAGACGAGCCATCCGATCTTGCTCGGCGCCAGACGAACCTGCATCAGCTTCGCGAAGTCCACGAAGGTGCTGGTCGCCTGCCAATACTCACGGACCAGCCGACCATAGTAAAGCAGACGTGCCAACAGCGATTTCCTCGTGCTCACTGCACCCGTCCTGGCGGAAGGGCTCCGCGTCGTTGTACCCGGAATACTGACATCCGCGAAGAGAGGCCAGAGATGGTCAATAAAGACGCGCCCCTCAGAATACCGGCCTTATGCTGCTGCGAGGATGGGTTTTTGTGTTCCGGGGGCCGTTAACTGCGGTTGGAAGCGATGGAAGGCTTCGGCCAGGGGTTTGCCCCCTCTTCTACAGCATGAAATTGTATCTTCTTTGGGCAGCATGACTTACAATTCGCGGTTTTGGCCTTGGCACTGCACTTTCGCGCCGGTTCCCCAGCAACCCTCGAAGAACCTCCGGAAAGCCCAGTTGGTTGCGCAGCCGCTCGAATACCAAGGGCGAGCCGATCTTGATCGTCCCGACCACCTACGTCCGGCCTCGCCGTGCGCCTTCGATATCCACTACGGAGAATACGTTAAGAATGCTAGTCAAGCACAAACCTCACAAATAACATGAGCGGGACGCATATTATGGCACTGCGCTTTCTCGCCGGAGACCGCGGAACGTTCGTAAGTCCCTGAAGAACAAGAAGCCGGCTCTGCGGATCATCACGAGACTGTCGAAGACGGGTCTGAAAGCCCATATCGCCCCGTCCGAGCAACTGCAAGCCACCACTCCAGTCCTCATCTCCTTGTCGGCCGTATATCGTAGAGTTCAGACAGCCTGGACAGGTGATCGGCCTCGCTGGCGAACGAGTAGTTCTTCAAGACTCTATTGTTCCTTGCCCAGATCGAATTCCTTTTCACCAGTATTGATATGCAGTCCACGAGAGTTCGTTTGAGATTCCAGGTGATCTCTTCCTGGCTAATTACCTGAAGGCCATGCTCGTCGGCATAGGCGGACATCTTCTCTGCTGTCATGGTCGGATCCCTGCCCAACGAAACAACGTTATCCATAAGCCCACATCGTGACAAGACTCGGAGCAGCCGGCTGGACCTCAGCAGCTTTCGCTGAATCCAGTACAGCCGCCGGTACGCACCCACATTCGAGTGGTGAAGGAATGCAACCCCGTCTGTCTTAAGCTTCCGGGCCAGATGAGCCGCATAGGCCTCCATGACGCCATCTTCGGCATGGACGAGCGAATCGAAGCAGAATACAAAATCCACCGATTCGTCATCAACCATATCCAGTGACCGGCCATCATTCACATGGCAGGCGATGTGCGAGCACCCCGCAAACCGTTGCCTGCATGCTTCGATGCATTTGGCCGACAGGTCCACAACGATAAGCCTCGAGCAGAGCTCTTTTAGAAACACGGTCCACCGTCCGAAGCCTGGAGCAATCTCCAAGATTGTGTCCGCCGGCAGAAAAGAACGAATCCGAGGGAGTATCATTCCATACCACTGCGTACAGGTACCTCCCCATCGGCTCGACCACTCGTCGCCGCCTTGAGCCCAATCATACGCCTCGTCCCACATCACCAGGTTCTCTGCAACACTTGCCATCACTCACCCCACAGGCACCTCTGCACGCACACTGCTGCCATCCGGGCCAAAGCCCAGGCTCACGACATATCGGGGGCCCGGCCAGGTCGGCAGAGTCAGTGCACGCACTCGAAATCAACGTTGTTAGAGGCTACGACATGCCACCCACGACTTTACAAGCCCGCCCCATCGTTCGGCAATCAACTGACCATCCGGGAACAGCGTTCTCAGTTCTCGGCGAGTGAGCAGGCGTATCTCTCGTACAATGCGAGTTGCGTGATCGAGATCCGGGCATCGCCCGCGCAGGCCAAACCCTCTGCGCCGCAACAGGGCGATGCGGATTCCCGTGGGGAGCCAGTGCCAGCCAGGAAAGCGAAAATGGGGTTCGAGCGGAAACCAGTAGTTTGGCGTTTGTAACCAGTATGCCCTGCCAATTCGCCGAACTTCCCTGGCCATGCGCATCTGGTTCTCCCAGCTAAACAGGTGCTCGATGACCGAATTACTGAAGACGATGTCCAAGCTGGCGTCGGCGAAACCGGACATGTTGGTTGCGTCTACCTGCATCGGCTCAATGTTGTCCTGGCGCTTCTCTTGCTGCTCAATGTTGCCGGTCACGATCCATACGTCCTTCCGTCCGGCCCAGCCGTATCTCTCCCAGAACGTCGCTCGTCCTCCGATGTCCAGGATGCGGATTGGCCTAGGCAGCCGGCCTGCCCTTTCCTCAAAGAGGGAAAACCGTCGCTGCCTCATCCGTGCGCTCATGCGATCCAGCCAACCGGTGCGGCCTCCCAGAGCTTCGCTCGCGTTCCTGGCCATGGACCAATCCTCGTTTGCGCTCGGCAGTCTCTGGTCAGCCCTGCAGGCGCCTCACGGCTCTCCCACCCGACTGCGCGAATCGTCCCGCTCCCACTGGAGACAGCCGCGACGAAGCCGGCGCAGGGCTCTCAATTTTGTCCAAATGGTCACCAACAGGTAGACCGCCCCAGCAGGCCACAGCCGGGGCCGCAATGCGATGAATCGCACAGACTGGCGGGCCGCTCGTGAGTCGCTTGCCGGCATTTGAGGAAACAGACGTCGCAGTTGATATCCGCCGAGGCGACTGCGCGTCTTGATCCGCACCAGCCCGCCGAGCGTGCGCGGCGAATCCACAAGAGCGACTGCCCCCGGCACAAGCGCACGTTCGCTTTCGGGAAAACGGAATCGCACGAATCCGTCATCGGCAATCACTTCAGGAAACTCCTTGAAACGGTCTCTGCCTTTCCTGGACAGACCGTATACACCGGCCCCAACCATCACCTGGTTACAGGGCAAACGCGTCCAGACGTTGTAGTATGCCCTAACCAGCCAGCCCGCCCCCTCGAAGTTCATCCGAACTGAGGGGGCAACCAAGAGCGCCTTCCCGTCGTACAGCACCGCAGCCATAGCCCGGACCGACTCAAGGCCTACCGTCACGTCGGCGTCCACATAAAATCGCGGGTAGCCGGTTGCCGCCTTGTCGGCGGCATTCAGGGCGACGGTCTTGGATGCATGGGGGATCTCGATCACCCGTACAGGCTCTCTGAAACCACGGGCGATCTCGGCAGTGCGGTCCGTGCAGCCATTGCAGACAACGATCACCTCCAGTTCGCCGGGCCGTACCCCTTCGATAATACAACGCAAACCACGAGCGATGACCGATTCCTCGTTGTGTGCCGGGATAATAACGCTAATCATGTGTGCTTGGGCTCCCCGGCACAACGCTGCCATCGAGCTCTCGACCGCAACCGGAATCCGGAGCGCGACTGATGAAAGCCCGCAACGTGGCAATCAGCTCAGGAGAAGCGTACGGGCTGATTTGTTCACTTGGCCGAACAGAGGAGAGCTGATCGAGCTTAGCCTGGAGTTCATCCTCGTCAAACGCCACTGAGATCTCGCCGCTCTCCAGGAAATGCCGAGCCGACGATACTTGATGGTCGTTTCGCGTCTCACCCCGATTCCCCCGGCGGGGCATCACCAGAATCGGCTTGCCGTACTCCATGGCCGTCAGGATCGAACCCATACCGGCATGGGCCACGATAGCGCTGGCAGTCCGAACTCGCTCGCGGAACTCGCCGGGAGCAAGGAACTCTGACCATTGGATGTTTGAAGGCCTCCAACCGCCGTACCCGATCTGTGCAAAAACATCCCTCCGACCGCACCGGTGCACCCATTCATCGACTGCCCGGACCAGCCGGTCAAAGGGCATCTGGGCACCAACCGTAACGAAGATCATAGGATACTCCCTGCATAGGATGGGCCACCTGGCCTCGCCAGATGTGGCCACTGTGTCAGCCATAAATCAGCGTAAGGCCTGATTTTCTCGCCAGACATTGAAAGGCAACCCACATTGGCGATGCTGTCGATCCAGACGGTCCGGGCGCCCAACAGCCTGCCCAGCCGGATCGCGAAATAGCCCGGGGCCGCCCCGGTCGAGATAACCACATCCGGTCTCTCTCGAAAAGCGACCCAGCTCACGCACGCCAGGAGCCAGACACACCCCAGCTTGCTCCACCGGGTGGCGTCCGGAATCCTATAGAACCTAGCGGGTTTGACCTCGTCGCGATATTCCCGGCCCACGGTCGCGTATGCGATGTCCAGCCCCTCGAATGCCGGGCGCAGTCGCAGCAGTTGAACCCAATGCCCACCTCCTGAAGCAATGGCCAATATCTTCGGGCGCGTGTTTTTCCGAGTGCTTGATGTCATCCGCAATCAGCAACCTCAGCACATACCGATGTGCTGTTTGTACAATCCATAGAGCACCCGTCCGGCCGATTCCCAGGTGAGTTCCCCGCTTGCCGCCAGGTTTGCACTGCGCAGCCGGCCAAGCAGCAGCCGGTCGTTGCAGAGCAGTCCCATGTGCCGGCCGAGCGTCACGACATCGCCCACCTCATGCACCAGCCCGCCGACCATGTGTTCGCAGACCGCGCCCGCCGCCTTCGACACCAGCAACGCGCAACCACATGACTGGGCCTCGTAGGTCACCAGTGCGCTGCCCTCCTCCACCGAAGACAGCACCAGGGCATGACATCGACAGAGGATCTCGGCGGGATCCTTGACGCGGCCATGCGAAACAACGCTATCGTGAGCGAGCATGTCAGTCAGCACCTCGCGGTATCCGGGCAGGAACTCTCCACATACGTGGAATTTGCCCGTCTTACTTGCATCGGAGGAGAGCCATGCCTTCAAGGCATAATGCAATCCTTTCCGTGGCTCACAACGCCCAATGAAAGCGATCTCAATAGGGGCATCGTCAGCCACCCGATCGGCACACTGAGATACCAATCCGAAGCGAGAAGGATCATACCCGTAGCGATGCCGCAAGAGACAATTACGCGAGAAGCCTTCAGAAAGAAAGGATGCCAGTACAAAATCCGACGGACACAAGAGCCATCTTGCCGCCCGGAACTCTGCTTCCTCGCGTGCAAGCCGTCGTTTGTCAAAGGCGTGCGAGTAGTAACCTCGCGGCATCGGTACGCCGAGCCTGTGGTGTTCTTCGCGAACGCGCTCGAACGCGAATCGGGTATGGCAATTGGGTCTCTCGAGAAATGTCGGAATACCAAGCTTTCTCGCCGCAGTCAGCGTGTGCAAGGACGCACCCGGCCAGCAATGGACAATATCTACAGCGTCGGGGTTTCGCTGAATCGCCCAGGCGACAAGACGATCATGCAGCAATCGTGGCTGCAGACACCAAATGGTTCGCAAGGGCAGCGTGAAACATCGCCATTGCATTGTTGTTGTCACATCACAGAAGCTTTCCCCCCGAACCTGTGACCGCGGACACATGACATGCACACTCGCTCCGGCTTTGGCCACTCCTCTGGCTTGATGCCACGCGGTCATACCGATGCCGGTGGCTCCCAGAGTATCCGAGAAGCTGTATAGAACACGCAGTCGTTTCCCGCCGGCAGTCATGGCTGCGTAGACGCCATACGATTCCCCATCCTCCTGCAGCGATCAACCGCAGGTGACCCGGCAACCTGAGATCGAGACTGATTCGCCACGCGAGCGGGCGCCGCCCGCACACGTGCGGATATGCTCCCGATGATGGCCAGGCTCAGATACCAGGTCATGATGATCTGGCCGAAATATGACACGGCGACAAACGAGATGCAGTGAACGAAGAGAGCTACGCCAGCGGCCCACACGACCGCGATGTGCACCCGGCGGTGCCGCTGCTTCGCCAGTGGAACTCCCAGGCTGCCGAACGCCGCAGTAATAACCGCGACGAACAAAGCCAGCCGCCAGATGCCCCCGTTGATCCCCTCGGCGACGTACTGATTGCNNGGGCGATCAGGTGCCACACCGGGGCGTTCATCACCATGTGAAGGCACACCACCAGCAGCAGTGCGCTCCATCTGACGAGCCGCATATAACGTCTCACGAAGAAGGCTACCCCGCCGGCGAGGCCCGCAAGCACGGCCATGACCGGCGTGCTGGACGCGCAGCAAACCACAATGACGCAACACGCGGCCAGCGCCGCAACGACCAGCCCGCGTCGGTCGGGCCGTGCCCACCACTGGGCGGCAATCAGGGGCATGATCGAGGCCCAGAAACAGCCTGCCAGGATGGAATGGGCAAAGGCGCCTTGGCATCGCAGCCGGCCTTCCCGCACGATGGTGATCGCGGGAACACCGCCGAATACGGAGAAGATATTCCTTCCCGTTTGATTCTCGATCAGGAAGGCGATTGCCACGGCCACGGCCGCGAGCATGAGACCCAGAACGCAGGAGTCGAGATCCTGCCACCCTTGGATCAGCCAGCGAAAGACGAAGTACATCCCCACGGCATCGAAGGAGATGCCCAGCCGATTCACGAACGCGGCCGAAGACCCCATCAGAAGCGTATAGGTGACCGTCGAGACGGCGGCCCACGCTATCAGAAGCGTGTCCAAAGTTGTCCAGGCCATGTCCCGCCATTCATTGCGAGCAAGTACGCGAGTCCATCCGAACAAGACCATCAGCCGCAGAAAGTTGAAGTCCAACCCTAACACCACCACACGCTGTGCGGGAGCCACAAAACAGGCTATCAAGATGAACGGCCAGACGGCATAGCGCCGAGGCAGGACGATCGCAGCCAGACCACATGCCAGGACCATGGCCAAGCCGACCGGGTGCAGAGTGGTCTGGTCAGCCCATTCGACGCTTCCTACGCGCAGGCTTTCAGGATCCAATAGCTGCCAGCCTTATGACCGCGTGTGCGACAGATCTCAACAGACCGTCAGGCATCCCACATCTTCCTTCTCAGGACGCCACGATGACAACCGGCCGCATCCAAGACTGCAATCCAGGCCACAGCAAGAAGCTCAAATGGAAGGCGACCGACACCGCCTATTCTTGCGCACATGGGAACACCGGGGGCCAGGCAATTGCGGCACCTGGCGTAGGCAAGACCAGCCGTCGCCCGAAGCACAGAGCGAAGATCTGGTCTTTTGTCCCTATTACTTGTTCTGGAGGTGAAAAGTTCCCAGAAACGGTACGCCCATCGTCTGACACCATCGCGATGCGAGTGGTATACACAGGCTCCAGCCGCATATGCCCACAAGTAACCTGCGGTCACGATGCCATCGGCCCACACCCGGTCTTCGCCCGCCACCACCTCATCAAACCTTATTCGATCCCATGCTGATCGCCTGATCGCCGCGCAGGCATTCGAGATCACAGCCCTGAGTTGTGGGCTGGCGCCGGAATTATCCCATGTGAAGCTCTCAGTCCCGAAGGTTTCCCGCAGTCGCACCCATTCGTCGATCGGCGCATCGTCCCGCGGGATCTGCCGCCCGTACACCGCGGCGACACGAGGGTCACCTAGCGGCTCGATCAGTTGCGTGAGAAAGGACGAGTCGGCAGGAGACGCATCGGCCGAGAGCAGTATGATCGTCTTCCCCTCCGCAGCGGCAATGCCTCTGTTGAGTGCCCGTCCCCAGGTAAAATCCGCCGCTGATATTGAGACAAGGCGGGCTCCGAATCCGGCGGCAACTTCCGCAGAGGCATCAGTCGATTCGTTATCCACAACCACGAGATCAAGCCTCGTGTTGCCCGGCATCTCCTGAGTCTTCAACGCCGACAGGCAGCGACGCAGATCCGCCGCGGCGTTGCGGACGCGAATCACCACGGAGATCACCTCAGCATCGTTTGCCGGCATCGGCGCTCCTCAAATCCTCTGGATGGTCCGGCCGCACGGAGAGCCGCCTGCCAAACCCAGACGAGTCCCCTCAACCGAGTTCTTGCAGCAGTTATCCGGCATCTCGTGACGGCACATCGCGCCCGAGGATGGTTCAACTCCGACGAAGACCGACCGCAGATCGCATGCGAGACACGGCTCGCCGCCACCTGGCTCGAATACCGACGTAGTACGTAGGGTCCTGGGGCCCCTCAAGCAGGTTTCGAATGATGCCCTCACGGATCTTCATGTACTGGCCCATCTCCCTGATCGCGCAAGCGTTGTAGCCATAGCTGTCCCCATACGCCTGCGCGAAGTCGTACTTATGAGAACGACTGTGGGGCGAACCGGGATCGTCCATGTGGTCCTGGAGAACCAGCGGATAGTAGAAGCCGTTAACAAAGCCGGCCAAGGCCATGCGGCGGAAGTACGGCGTCGTCCCTGCTCTCCAGCCGGAAGGCCAGGGACCCATCTTGAGAAAGGTCTTGCGCTTCATGATGAAGCCCGAGCCGCAGGTCCACGGGTGGCGAAGAATGCGGTGGCCGTTGATCTCGACAATCTTCTTAGATGCCAGTGATTCGTTGAACTCCTCAATCGGGAAGTGCCAGCAGGCCACCGTTCCCAGCATCTCGATGTCCTCGTGCGCTCGCGCCAGGATGCGCGTCCATCCCGGCGTCATCAGGCAATCGTTATCGACCTTTCCCACCAATTCAGCCATTGTCCGGCCCCAACCATGATTCATGGCAGCGGCTTGGCCGACATTCTCCGGGCTCAGGGTGACATCGACGATGCGCGGGTCCGTAACGGCGTTCCTCAGGTACTCCTGCGTTCCGTCTGTTGAGGCGTTATCCCAGATGTAGAGGTCACAGGCCTCGGTCTTGTCTTCCAGCAATCGGGGCAGGGCAAGCCTGGTATAGTCCAAACGGTTATGCGTGATGAATACGATGGCGACGTTCACCGAGACAGCCTCCGCCAAGCTGGTTCAGCAGGCGACTATCAAGAAACCTGGCTGCGCGCCAATCGCCGGCCGATGGCGCAACCCCAAGCCCGCCCTATACGGCCACGCAGCTCGGGCCATGCAATGATAATGCAGCCCGCGCAGATCAGGCTCACGGCGCACCCGGAGACTGCCAGCCAGGCCGCCGGCCTTGCCAGCCGGTTGCCCAGGGCGTCGGCCGCGACCTGTCCGACGAAGAAGGTAGTCGCTCCCCCAAAGAAACCCGGTGCAACCAAGCGGACCACCTTCCCCGCGGAAATCCCGCTCATGGCCGTCAGGACAAAGACGGCCACGATGATACTGGCCACGCCGACACCGAGTACCCTCGCCCAGGCCAGGCCGACGAGCTGCTGTTCCACGCCGGATTCGCGGAGCCATAGGCCCGCCACGACAAGCACGCCGGCACTACACAGCGCCAGGAACCAGGAGTAAACCGCAAAGCCCACCGCCCGGCCGGCGGCCAGGAGACCGGGACCGGTGAAAACGGTCACCGCTTTCATCACCCCCAGCAGACACAACACCTGCATGGCGGTGCGTGCCGGCAGCCATTCAGGACCCAGAATCGCAAGGATGGGGGAAGCCATCGCCGCCAGAGCCCCCATGGACGGGATACTCAGGTTGGATGAGGCCCGAACCGCACCAACCAACACGCCTCGCTGACGGACAAGATCATCGTGATGCGTGGCCAGATGTGGAAGGGTGACCGCGTGAAAAGGACGCATGGTCAGCTCTGATGCAAAGGACACCAGCCGACTGGCAAACCGGTATAGCCCCACCGCCAGTGGGCCGAAAAACAGGCCGATGAGAAACACATCGATCCGAGCTCCGACGAAGGTGCCCATGTTCCCCACGAAAACCGAAAACGAGAATCTCGCCAGTTCTCTCAGGGCAGCAAGCGAGAAAGTCCGCGACGGTATCCACCCGCACGTCAGCAAGAGAAGCACCGTCTCCGCACCGGCAGTGGCCAGTTGCTGCCCCACCAGGGCCCAGACGCCCAATCCGGCGATTGCCATGCTCAGGGCAACTGCACCGCCGACCACCACAGAGACACAAGACCGGATGGCGAGCAACCTGAAATCCAACGCTCGTTGAAGGACCGCCTGTGGCACGACAGCGGCGCTTCTGATCGGTATGACCGCGCCCAATGCCACAAGCACGCTCGCGAGCCGGGGCACGTTGTTCAGATCGGCCCACCAGTAGCTGACGGCCGCGGTGATCCCCCAGAACACCATCCCGCCCGCCAGCAGCGCCCAGAAGACTGAGTCCAAATGGCGAGGCTGCAAATCGGCACGCTGCACCAGCGTGGGGCCGATGCCCTGTTCAAGAAGCTGGTACAAAAACTCCACGAGTACCAGTCCCATGGCCAGGACACCGAACTCCGTCGGCCCCAGAATGGCAGCCAGAACGAAGCTCAGCACAAGGGAAATCCCCTGCTGGCTCCAGCTCATGACGAAACCCCACTTGAGGGATCGCGATAATGCCGGCTTGCTTACCGCCGCCACTGGGTCCTCATTCGCCTTACGATCAAATGACTCCACGCGACCAAGCCTCGCCGGGACAACCGACTGTCGGATCGTGCAACCGTCCGCAAGCCCGGGTTGGGAGGAGAATCATTGCGGCTCCTGCTCGCTCCCCTCAGAAACACCCGTCCCCATCCGAAGAACGGCGCCCACGATATCCGCCGTTAGCGACAGGCGAAGCGACTCGGAAGGGTGTTCACTTGACGACAGCGTTTGGGCTGCGTGATCAGCCACCTCCGAGAAGTATCGCTTGAAGCTCGCCATGGGATCGACTCCCGGCCGGCCGGCTACGCCGTCCAGGGCGGCCGCCAGGCGCTTCGAGTAGCACGGCCAATCGTGCTCGGCGGCGACGGCCCGGCGCCGGGCGGCGCGGTCCGGCGTGTCGTTGGCCAGTTCCCAACGGATCGCCTCCACAAACTCGGCCGCACCGCCCGCCAGACTCACGTACGGGCCGGCCAGCCAGCGAACCTGGGCCACGGGCGTGGACACGATCGGCCGGCCACAAGCCAGGTACGGCAGCAGTTGCGGCGGGCACGCGGAGGCCATCCAGCTTGCGGTCCGCAGAGGCAGCAGACAGACATCGAGACCCTGCAAAAAAGCCGGCCATTCGTCCAGAGCCACCTTGTCCAACCAATGCAGATTCCTCGACCGCTTCAGGCCCGCGAAGCGCCGGCGGGGTGAGGGCGACCCCGCCACGACGAACGAGATGTCGGGAGCCCCACGGGCGCACCTGGCCAGCAGGTCCGTATCGTGATACTTGGTCAGAAAGCCGCAGAATCCCGCGATCGGCCGTGGAATGCTCGCCAGGCAACTCGGCAGGCTGGCCGGGCGGCCGTATGCTGCGCAATCGATGCCCGGCGGAACGTAGTGCGCCCGCCCACGAGCATGGCTGCGCAGCCGAAGGTACAACGGGCGCGAGCCGCACAACACGGCATCGGCGGAGGCGAGCAGTTCGTCCTGGGCCCTGGCCACGGCATCGCGTTCCGGAACGCCCGGCCGGTGCGGCAGAATGTCCTCGACCTGGTAAACGGTCGTAATGCCGGTCAGCCAGCGGCGCAGGCTGGCGGTCCTGGGGTCGGCCAGCCACAGCAGGTTGGGCCGCAGTCCGATCACCTCGCAGGCCACCGCGATGTCCAGCAGCCACAGGCAATCGGGCGATTCATCCGGGACGGCCGCGCATCTGCGGACGTGCGGCGGGTGGCATCGGTGCAGACCGGCGACATCGGCCACCAGACGCTCTCCGCCGGAACCAAGACTGACATCACGCACGCGCCTGAAGTCCCGAAGAGCGGTCGACACAGGCGCGCCGCTGCTGAAGGAATCGACGTACAGGATCAGGTTAGGGCCGGCCAGGCGGCGCATAATCTCCAGCGTGCGGCTCTCGTCGCTGTGGTGCCGGGCGTCTGCCCCGATACAGAGGATGTGCTGGTTTGTGAGCAAGAGACTGTCGGTCTGTTGGTCTACTGGTCTGTTGGTCTTTCGGTCTGTTGGTCTGTTGGTCTTTCGGTTTGTTGGTCTATCGGTCTGTCAGGAAGAAGCGATCGGCGCTCAGCTTTCGGTCATCAGCAGATCACTCTGCATGGCGGCCGTTGGCAGAGTCCACCACGTGCGAACCTGATCACCTCTCTCATGGCCGGTGAATTGCCCGGTGCAGCCGCTCGGCGACAGGCACGATTCCACCCTTTAAGCCCGCTGGGCCGATCTCAAACGGTCCCGGCGCGAACACGTCTTGGCCGCCCAGCCCCGCTTTGAAGTGGTAGGTTCCCGGGTTGGCGTCCGGATCGATGCCGCCGAGGTCGTACCATCGGCAGCCGCGCTCGCGGGCGGCCTGGATCGTATGCCACTGAAGCAAATAGGAAGCCTTGGTTTCCATCCCTGCCTTGTTGCTGGCCCCCAGCAGGTAGACGCACGTGTCGCCAAGCATGCTCGCGACGTGCCCGGCCACGGGATGCCCCCCTGAATCGGCAATGCTGATGACGAACCGCTCCGCCTCGGCCAGGTCCCGCTGGACGGTCGCATAGAAAGCGGCATCCAGATCGACGTCGAAACCCTTTCGGCTCAACAGTTGACGATAAAGGCCACAGAAGGACTCGAACAGTTCCTCCGAGCTGCCGCTGCGGATGGACAAGCCGTTTTTCTCCGACCGGTTCAGGCAGTTGCGCCACTTCTGATCCAGACTCTTGCGGATCGCTTCCAACGGCCGGCGAAGATCGAGCACCAGCGTCCGATATCGCTTCACTCGATCGGCTGGGCCAAAGCCGCAGGCCTCGAAAACCCCGCACTGTTGTTGGTTCCAGTCCTGAGGGCCAAGGGCCGGGGCAATCCGCAGCACCAGCGACCGGTGATCGACGTACTCCGCTACCAGTGCTCGTAGGGCACGTTCCAGACGCTCGGCGTCGCAGAGCCCATTCCGCCGCACCAGCGGCCCGCCGTTGATGTACGCGATGCCCCCGCCGATAACTGGAATCCGCTTGACCCGCACATCGGCCAGGGCAATAGTCTCGTCGCCGTCCAGCACCGCCACATGCTCGGACGTTGCCCCGACCCGCCGGGCACAAGCGACGCCGAAGTCCCAGAGCTGACGGTAGCTGTGGTCCAGAAACGAGGCCGCACACTGCCTCCAGCGCTGCCGGTCAATGAACTCCACTGCTCTCATCGAACCGATCCCGTTTCCCGAAAGCCAGGCTCCCGCCGATCTCGCGCACACGCCGAAGAAACGATCTCCACAGACTCAGCCACGCATACGCCCCATACGTCGTCAGGGCAAACTCGATGGGCCAGGCACCCGGTGTCATCGAAAATCGCCCCACAACGCAGTGGGATGCTTGGTCTTCAAGCGGGGTCGCTTCAACCGAGTAGAGCCGCCGGTATCCGGCTTTGAGTGCAGCAGCGACCACCCGTTCGTCAAATACGCCATGCGGGAAAGCCAGTTCATACACCGGTCTTGCCACCAGTTGCTCCAAGGCCTCCTTCGATTCCGTCAGCTCGGCTTCCACTCGCGATAACGGCAATTGGGTGAGCTTGTCGTGCGTGACCGTGTGCGAGCCGAATCGGCACAGCGGATCGCGAGACAGGCGGCGGATATCCTCCAGCTCCATCAGCGGAGAATCATGGTCAGGATAGTCATCCGGCATGAACCACCCAGGTCTCTTACCAAGGTAGCCGGTAACGGCGAAGACCGTAAAGGGAATCCGATACCTGCGCAAGACAGGTACTGCGTTCTCAAGAAGACAGGCAAAGGCATCGTCAAACGTCACACAGACACGAGGGGTCCGGCGGNNACGAGGGGTCCGGCGGGCGGGAGCACGGTCATGACCTTCGCAGCCATTACAGGCAACCGACCGGGACATGATCGATGCCATCTGGGAATCGAACAGCTCGCGTTCAGATTCACCGACGGAATGGTAACACAGAACGATGGTCTGCTTGCGACTCCGGGGATTCAGACTGCGTCCGATGAACCATAAGACCGCCACACATAGGTAAACCAGACGTACAGCCATCCCTCGAGCCTGATACACGCTCCTGCTCACCCTCCGCGAGAACCGCCGGGGCCCAGCCTGCCCGACATGCGCCCAGCCTTCTGCCGTCCGTCGCCATTCGTGCCGCCTTTGCCAGATCTCACGCCAGTCGCGGTATCCCTCCCGCCATTTTGAGGCCAACGGACACAGG
>MTKZ01074471.1_pt1 | contig 16904 bp, 9 predicted proteins | sample 1042781 | NCBI WGS metagenome assembly MTKZ01 (sample SAMN06212207, study PRJNA360539) | anaerobic digester metagenome | biome: Wastewater treatment plant; material: sludge; isolation source: anaerobic digester fed with sludge from wastewater treatment plant | place: Denmark: WWTP Viborg ... | reverse complement strand
CCGGGCCGTCGGCGCCGACATGACGGAAAGCGGCATGCTGCAAGTCACCGTCCAGCCGCAAACATTGCTGGTTACGAGTTTTATGGCCACGCACACGGTGACATACGGCGCCGATGTGAAGACGTCTGTTGTGGCGGGCGGCGATGTGCGGATGGAGGCATACAGCGGGCCGCCGTTCGCGGGCCTTCGATGCGTGGCCTACAACGATGATGTGGACTCTCGCCTGACCGAGCTGGAATACCAGGTGACGCGCGGCCCAAACGAGTGGGTGCACGTCGTGCCATGGACAAAACTCAGCTCCTGGGATTGCCTTGATTTCTCAGAGTGTCGAATCGACATCCTGTTCACATCGGACTAGATGACTCGACAAAACGTGAGCTTCACTCCAGCTGCGATGCGGGGCTCCACAGATCGTCCACGTCCAGCGGATCGTACACCTCAATCTCAGACGGCGCCGCCCACACCTGGTCAGCGTCGAGGTCGTCCACATCGGCGGCTCGGTCTCCACGGCTGTTTTCATTGATCCAAGCCAGCCGCGACTGGCGAGTGTGGGATTCTCAAATCATCACGCGCTGCGGTACTCGTTCACCAGCATCCTGGTTGCTCAGGGCAAGACCTGGGATCAGATCGCCGCGTTCGTGGACCATCTGGATCAACGTGCGATGCGCAGGTACGTCCACTTCAAGAAGGACAAGAGGGCGACGGTAGAGTCGATACCGTTCGAGTTCTGAGGCGAGAGGGTACAAGTCAAGGTACGGAAGAGCGTCAAGTAGGTAGGCGCAGCGGGGAGCAAGGCGCTGTACAGTAGTCGGTCAGGGCCCGGCGGCGTAGCCGGGCAAGGTTGTCTGGGAAATGCAGGACACCCGATGCTGATCTCAAGACGGCGGTTCCTGGGCACGTTTGCTGGGATGGGCGCAGGCGCGTTCCTTCGTGGCGCGATGGCGGCCAAGGCCACGCAGCCGACGATCGAGCGGGCATACCACCTGTCCGTTTCAGTGGATGCCTTGGAGGCCGACCCGGGTCTGCTGGAAACGGTGCGGGATGCAGGTGTGACGCGCCTGTGGGTAACCGGATTCCTCTACGGGCATTGGTCCTATGCGCCCAAGCGGATCCAGCAGTGGCGGGAACGCATTCTCAAGATGGGCATGGACGCCCAGGTCTGCAATGTGCCGCTCGGACATCCCGGCGACTCGCTGGGGGCGATGGACGGCACCGTGCCGCTGAGCCCGCCCAAGCACTGGAAGATGGGCTGTCGCCCTGACGGTACCCGATACACGGGGACATCCCTGCACCCCCCGGCCACGGAAGAAAACGTCCAGGCCCTCCGGCGGCTGCGGGAGATCGGCGTGCAACAGGTCTTCCTCGACGACGACTTCCGGTTGGCGCAGGGCCCCGGCGTGATCGGGGGATGCTTCTGCGAAGACCATCGGAAGGAATTCCTGAGTCTATACGGCTACGCCGAACGGCAGTGGAGTGACCTGCTGGATGCGGTGCGCGGCCGCAGGCTTACCCGGTTGCTGCGCGAGTGGATCGATTTCACTTGTGACCAACTGACCGCCTCGTTCCGAGCCCAGCAGCGAGCGGTGCCGCAGGTGCGTCTTGGCATCATGGTGATGTACCTCGGCGCGGAGAAGGCAGGTATCCGTCTGGACGAGTTCAAGGGCGTGCCCATGCGGGTCGGCGAACTGATGTTCAACGACGCCGCATTCGCCCCGGTCAAGAACAAGACGGCCGAGCTGTTTAGTGCCCTGTTCCATCGTCGCTTCGTGTCGCCCGAGCAAGCCTACAGCGAGACCACGGCGTTTCCGGCCAATCAACTGTCCGGGCGCAACATGGCGGCGAAGCTGGCGGTCTCCACGATCGGCGACGTACGGAACACGATGCTGATGAGCGGGCTGACCGCCATTCCTCGCGGCCATTGGGCGACGCTTGGTCCGGCCATGAGGAAGCACGCCAGGATCCATAGGCAGATCGCGGGCCAGACGATGCGCGGCCCGTTCAAGCTTTACTGGGGCGAGCACAGCCGCCTGGTCGGAGATGACAACCCCAACAGCTTGTTTCTGGCCGTCGGTGTCCCGTTTGAGGTAACGGCCGAGCCGGCTGGTGACGGATGGACTTTCCTTGCAGACTTTGACGCCCGCAACGCGGCTACCGGCAAACTGCGGTCTAACGGCACGACGTTTGTTGTCCGTCCCGAATCGACGGCCCGGCCGGAAGGTGCGGCAGCCGTGAGAGACTCGCTGCCCGAGCTGTTCGATCTGAAGCGGAGACTCCTGCCTCGCTTGGGCGATGTCCCCTTTGTGGAGGAGGACAAGGCCGTGGTGTGCGCATGGTATCCAGCCGTGCGAGCCGTGTTACTGTGGAACCTGGCGGAGCAGCAGGAGACTGTGACCCTCAAGTTCAGAGAGACCCGGCGGCCCGTGACGGTGGGCAGCCTGGACGTCGAGCTGGTCAACGACGTCGGCTAGCTTCAGCGGCCCCCAGCCTCACCACGGCCCCGTGAATTACGCTCGTCTTCACCAAACCTCGGGCGCTTCTTCTGCCCCATCTCAACTCTGCAGGAAGTCATTGAGTTCTTCCAGGGGAGGCAAACTATCGAGAATGCGTTAAGCCAGTCGATTCAGTTTGAGCCTGTCATCCCGAAGTGCATCGACTTCGGCAGAATCAGAGGGCAGGAGCGAGCCAAGGAAGCAGCCGTGATTGCTGCAGCCGGTGGTCACAACTTGTTGACGTTAGATACAAGCGCCAGCAACAGATGTAACTGACGTACAAGACAGGTGTTATGGGTAACACCGGCCGTCTTTCGTGGGTCTGGCGGCCTGGAACCGAAGCACCTTGTCCATATGATGCCCGCAACCCAACAGGCAGGCCCTGCAGGAAGCGCCGCACTAGCCACAAGCCCAATCCCATGCATGAGACCCGATTGTGTGCAGAAAGCATGGACGCAACAGGGCCGGGTTCTTCGCGATCACGGAACACGGCCAGGCCGCGTCTTCGGGTAAACCGGTGGCGCGGTGTCCACGTTTGTCTACTGATTGTCCACGGTCTGTCTACTTGTCCACGACCCCCGCTCAGGAGCCAAACGGGCGCAAAGTACAACGCCATAAGCCGTTAAGCACAACACCAGCAATTGGCCCAGGTGTTCATGGCATGCAAGAGGTCGTGAGTTCGAATCTCATCGGCTCCATTGATCAACCCCTTGGAAGCTCGTCAGTTACCTCGGGCGGAGATTGTCTTCCATATTGAAAACAAGATCCGCCAACTCCTCAAGGCGGGATTCCTTCACCTCATGGACACAGCAGGCCGACCGAAACAACCGTTGTTCTGAACAAGGGGACCTTGAGACAGCTTCTTCATCCCCATGACGCTCGAAGAGATGCGGGCGGGACAAAGCGCTGATGATCGCGACCTCAGATCACTCCGCTTGGTCAAACAGGAATTCGCGAGCTTTGCCCCAGTTGGCCGATCCGCTATGGCCGGCGTCCGGTACGGGAATGTACACGGCCCGGCTCTCGAGCTGGTGCTTCTTCGCGTACTGCTGGATCACGGCGAGGAACTGCTGCTGGGTCTTGTGCACCGGGTCGTTGGTCCCTGACACCAGCGCGAGGGGTGTCTGGACGAGACGCGAGAAATCCAGCGGCCCCAGGTCGGGGGCGAGCGGGCAAACGCCCATGCCTAGGGGGAAAGGCTGGGCGGAGTAAGGGTCGAAGCAGGTCGCAGTCGCGCAGGCCGCGGCCCGAGCCACGCGATCGGGATGGGTCAGCACCATCGTGGCGACGAACGCACCGCCTTCCGAATGCCCGAACAGCAGCAGTCGCTTGTCGGTGGATACGCCACGCGACAGCGCGTCGATGATCTCGAACAGGCGAAGATCGGGCCGGGCCTTGCCGTTGCGCAGGTTCAACGTGCCGAACCATGAGTATTGGCCGTAGTCCAGGTGCATTCCGAGGACCATGACGTGATGCTTTTCCGCGTCGGCGCTGGCGAGCTTCACGTAGGATTCGGGGCTGCCCCAGGTGCCGTGCTGGACGACGAGCCAGCGGCGTTTGGTCCGGGGCGGCAGGCTGCGCGGCGTGTAGACCAGGTAGCGCGTGCCCTTGTGGTACCCCTCGGTGACCGCGCCGGGCTTCAGAGCCGCCACCTGGTAACGTTTGAAGCCGACGTTGGCACGGAGGACCTTCAACGCACCCCTGACGCCGGGGTCACTGTCGGTCGCCTCGGCCTCGCGCAGCGCCCGCAGCGCGGCGGTTGTCTTCAACATGTTGAGGGCATCGGCCGCCCGTAACCGGACATGGGTGTTGGGGTCGCTCTTCAGCGCCGTGATGAGATCCTGCTCGGCGGCCAGTGCGCGGATGTAGCCCAACGTATGGGCCGCCTCCCAACGGACCACCACGTTCTTGTCCGTCCGCAGTGCCTGGCGAAGCGGTTCGACCGAATCGGCCGAGTGGATGTGGGCGAGCAGCCACGCGGCGGCACGGCGCGAGTGCGCCTGCCCGTGCAGCAGCTCCTCGTGGAGGATCGGGAGATCCTCGGGCCGGATCAGATCGCGCAGCGTGAACATCTCCGGCCAGTACGGGCTGGCCTTGTTCATCCGATCAATCAGGGCGCGAATGACGGCACGGTGGTCGGCCGGGGCGGAAGTCGTGGCCGGGGCCGAGGCCGTCGCGGCCAAGCTGCGGCCGGTAGCCTCAAGCATCGACCCGCACGCGGCTAACGCAGTCAGAATCACGGATAGGACGTGCGAGATCATCTTTCCTCGGGACGCTGAAACTGCCGCGATGTTACTGTCTGGCGGGTTCATCCGCCATTTCCAACCGACATTTCCCATTTGACCTCGCCCGGCTACGCCGCACCGTGAACCTCCGGCTTGACCCGGCTGTCAAAACCGCCCCACAGCGCCTCCTTGCGTGCTTCACCCATCGCATTCTCCGGATTTCGGCGGCCTGAGGTTCGTTCTGGACTGTATTCAGAGTGGGAATTGTCTCCGCATTATACGCCGTGGAGAGTGTCATCTGGGAGCTCCGGGTGAAAACATCTCACCAACTCCGCTCTCTGCCATGAGGCGGCTCATGAGCTCACGTGTAGAGCCGCCCGGGGCGGAGAGAACTCGAAGACGGTACGCGAGACTGAAGCCGAGGCTGTGGCGTTCGTGGTCTGCCAGGCGGTGGGACTGGATGCCAACACTGCGTCGAGCGACTACATCGCCCTGTATATGGGCAGCAAGGAGAAGCTGGCCAAGTCGCTTGGACGGATTCTGCGGACGGCGGCGAGGATTATCGAGGGGCTGCAACGCGAAAGCAGCGATGACACCGAGGCATCCGCTTCAGTGCCAGAAGGCACAGTTCAGCTGGCGGCGTGAGCGGATGAATCAGGGGGTAGGGGATGTTGACCGACAGGCTCATAAGGCCAGACAACTCATTAGCCTGGGGTGAGAACATGCAAATGACACAATGCGATCAAAGGGGTCGGCTCCAGCTCAGCCAGCCTGTCCGCGCGAGGTATGGCGAGCNNGAAGTTTCTGGTTCTGGAGGGGCACAGAGAGGTGTTTCTGCGGCCGATTCCGCGGGATCCGCTGCAGGACCTCCGGGAGTGGGGCAAGCCGCTGCAGCATCTTTCGATCGAAGACATGAAACGCCGTATTGACGAACAGGCTGACAAAGAGGTGGAGGAAACATTGAATCGGCTCGGGATGAAGCGGATTCCGTTGGAGCGGGAGTCGGAGCACTCTGGTACGGGACTGGTCGACGAGGGGGAGCGATAGCGGAGATTCCGGGTTGCTTGCCGAGATCCACCCGCGGAGTCGTCGACTTGTGTGTGCTCCTGGGTTTCTGCCGTGGCAACCAGAGCAGACAACGCTTTCAGGAGGTACAAGGGTTACGGACGGGTGGTCGGCGCCGGGCCCCGGCGGGCGAGGGCGGCGACGGTGTCATCGGACAGGGCGGCGCGGTAGAAACTGACGTTGGCCAAGCGCCCGCGAAAGTAGTCATGAGAGCCTATACCTATCCGTAAGGGTGAACTGTTGCTCAGGTCGAAATCCTCGGGCTTGAAGGGCTCGGATCGGGAGACGAGCGAGCCGTCAACATAGAGTCGCAGGCGGCTGTCATCGCGCACAGCGGCCACATGGTGCCAGCCGAGAGGAAACTCGCGATCGCAGGTGACGTTGCGGCCCGCTTCGAACGACCAGACGTGCCCGGACGGCATCGTGCCGGCAAAGAGCTTGCCCTTGAAAACGGCCATCGACCAGACCCGTCGGTAACGCATGTCAGGCGTGAAATCGAGACGGCCGATCTCGCTCCACGTCGCGCCGCCGTCGTAGCGGTAAACCTTGGCCAGCGGTAGCGAGCCGGCGTACAGCTTGCCGTTGTAGACGACCATGGCCATCGTCTCGTTCTCTTCGCCAAGCCGGCCCCGGTAGGCCCATTGGTCGCCCTCGCCGAGGCAGTAGACAGTCGCTTTGGGCCACGTGGCCAGCATGAGTCGACCCTCGTATGGCATGAAGCCGTAGGTCTGAGTCGTCTCGGGCGGGGCGCCAAGATCCTGCCAGCCGCGGGCAGGGTTCCAGCGGGCAACCCGGCCGGGCGGATCGTAGGACGTCGTGTAGAGGTCTCCGTTGTAGACGCCCAGAATATCCACACGGCAGCCGGGGTTGCCCATGTATTTCCAATCGGTTCCGCCCTGGTACTCGTAAAGCCCCTTGCCGGCGGTATACAGGGTGGAGGCATAGAGTCTGCCGCGGTAGATAGCCAGGCTGTGGACGGTGTCAGCCGTGCCTGTCTGCGGGTTTTCAAGTTGGCCGCGGTACGTCCACTTGCCGCGACCGTCATAACGGTACACCTTGCCGCCGGAGTTCTTGTTGGCCGAGGCGGGCAACGACGAACCGACGGAGTCGTAACAGGCGGTACCGGCGTACAGTTCGTCTTCGAAAACGGCGAGCGTCGTGACTGCGTTGGCCTTGTCGGGCGAGCTGCAGTCTTCCCATTTCGTGCCGCCGGCGTAGCGGTAGACGTGACCCGCCTGGTCGGCATCGAGTTCGAACGTAGCGGCGTAAAGGTCGTCGCGCCAGACACAGAAGGCCCAGAGCATCCTGCAGTCACCGGGCCGGCCGCAGTCGGTCCAGGGTTGGGTGATCTTCGCATCATCGATGCCGAAAGCCAAATTGCGCCAGTTAGGCTGGCCGGCGGTGACACCCGGGTAGTTCATAATGCCCAGCGTGAAGCCCTTGCGAGCCGCGGGGTCAAACTTGCCGGCGATGTCGCCAATGGCATCGTCGAGGTCCTTTTCGGTGTAGATCCAGGCGGCGAGCGTGAACGGGCCCTTGCCGGGTGCGAGATCGGGATGGTCGGGGATCTCGATGAAGCTGTCGCGGCCGTTGAATTCGGCCGATCCGTCAGCGCTCCAGGTGATATTGTGGGCGATGCCATCGTGGCCCCGGCCGGCGACGTCGCGGGCGTTGGCNNCACTATCGTGGCCCCGGCCGGCGACGTCGCGGGCGTTGCCGGTGAGCGGCCAATAAGCGATGGGCGCGGGCTGGGCCTGCAGTTGCGCTGTGACGGCGGCAACTGACGCGAGGCAGACGAAGTCGGTGTAGGAGTGTCGCATGGTCGCTCCCTCTGCAGCTGACGAAGTGATTCCAGGAGTATTCGCGTGTGGGGAGAATGTCAACCGTTCGGCCTGAGGCCGAAGAGCCGCGGCTTCGTCCAAGTGTTTCTGGTTGAATTTCGATGCCTTGGCAAATCGCGATGCCCGGGTCCGCCGGGGTTGATGATTCGACAGGATACTGCCGTCTTCTCTTGTGGAATGTCTCAGCTGTGTTGGCTCAGTTGATACCCGCCAACGAGATGCGCGACCACCAAGATAACGCTCTTATGATAGGAGCCTTCCCGGTAGTATGACTGATGGACGGACTTCACTCCGCACAGTCCGGATCCGCCGGGACATCTGGACCGCTCACGCAGCGCTCAAGAGCCGCGAAGTCGGACTGGTCGACGTCGGAGTCGGAATCGAAGTCCCGGCTATCGCAACCCGCGGACAGAGAAACGCCCGGTGCGGTGGCGCAGGACTCGAAGAGATCGAGATCGTCAACATCGACGTCGCCGTCATGGTCAAGGTCGGGTTGGATGTGTTCGTGAACCACCTTGACCACGGTAACGCTGCCTGCACTTGCGTTAAGTGGACCGGTGATGCGTACGCGCGAGGCGGCCGCGTCGAAGGTGTAGGCGACCGGCATGCCGTCCTGGAGAGCCGCAGCCACATTCTTGCTCGGTGGAATCCGCACATACGTGTCGTAGTTGACGGTGCCGCCAACCAGGTTCCTGAATTCGTGAGTATTGAAGACGGCATTCTCATTGCAGGTCACGTCGAGTCCTCTGCTGCCGACGCTGATGTTCTTGTAGGTCATTGTGTCCCACCCGGTCGGCAGCTTGGGCGCCAACCTGATCGCTCCGGCCGGCGCATCCGGGACGTGATCGAGAAACAGCATGATGCAGTCGGCCAGGGTGGACATTGACTCCCATGCATTGGGCCAGGCGGCCTGCAAAACGAAGTCGGTTTGGCCGGGATAGAGCAAGCTGCTGCTCGGGGCCATCTGCTCGGCGCCGAACCCAATCGGCCCCAGTCTGTCGCGGGTCAGATCCAGGCGGTACCTGAAGTTGTCCACGTCGTTTTTGCCGCCGGTGTAATCCTGGCGCTTGGCGTAGTACTGGCCATACCGGAGCGTGGTCAGGAACCACGGCCCGCCGTTCCAGTACGTGTCGCCCCAGTATCGGTTGACCAGATCCTGCCATTCGCCGCTGAAGTTGACCAGCGGATGGTTGTTGCCCCAGCGATCGGTCGCCACGCCGTTGACACGATCGATAATCTTCGTGATGCGCGAGTCGGTGGGTGTATGCGTCTCAAACGGCCCGACCAGGCCGAGCTGGCTGATGTCGGTGTTCTCGCCGTTCCAGTCGAGCCGGCCGTTGAGTCCCGCATGGATCAAATCCGCCCGGCTGTTGAACATCGCCTGGTCTGCTGCGTGGCCGGTTGCCGCCGCGATTCGGGCGGCATCGCGCAGGCCTCGCTCGACGGTGGCGTTCGAATAGAGGAAATCGTCCCACGAATCTTCCCAGACGTTGTTGCTGTGCATCAACTGGTTGGGATCGTCGTAGTACAGCCGCGAGTCGATGCCGCTGTCCTCGCTCATCGCCCGGCCGGCCTCATAGAACATGGTGTAGTAGCTGTTGAGGAACGCCAAGTCGCCGGTAGCGAGATAGTGATAGTGGCCGGCCCACGGCGCGTTGGCCGTTTCATCAACCTGGGGAGCGCTCCAAACGATGTAGCCGTTGGTCGTGTACTTCTGATACCAGAAGCCCTTGCCCCATGTGTCGTTGGCTCGGTACGTCACATCGCGCAGGAAACGAAAGACCTCGGCCGCCTCAAAGGTATGACCCGTGCGATCGAGCGTGACGGCGGCATACAAAGCATCTCGCGGCCAGACAAACGGATATGCGCCGTTATGCATGCCCGCAATCACTCCTCCGCCGGCGGCGTCGAAGTGCAGGGCAGTGGCCAGCAATGCCCGTTTAAACAGGAAGTCGTAATTGTCATCCGGCAGATCCACCGTCACGCCCGAATCCAGCCACCCTTGCCAGTAGGACTCGGTAGCCGCCTGGACGTCGGCCATGCTGGTCGTGTGAAACCAGTCGAGCGCAGGAGCCATCATATAGTCGTAGGTCCCGGTAGCTCCGGCGAAGCTGTCGAATCCACCAACGATGGCCACATTCAGCTCACGGGTCTGGCCGGGGTTCACGCTGACGCGGACGCCGACCCAGCCGGCATCGTTGTCCGGGCTGCTGTCTCGCCAGGAATCCGTTGCAGGTGTTCCACCGGCCGAGCCGACACTGTCGCACAGTTTCAGAGCGGCGGCCAGGTAGACCGACACGTTCTTATCGTAGTCGCCGAACGATGTTGGATTGTATTCTCCGCTGGCAGAGGTCAGTCGCTGCGTGTTGTCGTACGCGACCAGTGCCCCGCGCGGCTTGTCGGCAAACATGGCGTCGAAGCCGTCTCCGCCGTTGACGGCGAAGTCGGCATTGTAGTAGAAGTCGATTGTGGAGCCGGTGCCGCCGTTGTTGGTCAGCAGGTAACGCTTGATGTAAAGGCCGCGAACCGCGCTACCGCCACGGTCGATGGGGAAGACAACGTCGGCGGGTGAAAGATCATACTGCAGAACGGTGATACTGTTGCCGGCAGCAGTGAGGCGGCAGGATGTCTGTACCACGTTGGTGTCTGCAACGTAGGCTTGGACATGATCGGAGTAGGCAGTACCGCTCTCGTTACTCAGCCAATACGTCACTCCGCCCAGGCGCAAGCCGGCCTGGGCCTGATTGACGTGCATCTGCCCGCGATAACCAAGCGGCAATCCGGGCGGAAAGGTGTCATTACCGTCGACGTACCCCTCGTTCTTGGTGCTCACCCCCTGGACGCACCCGGCGGACGGATAGTAGATATCGTAGACCGTTCCGTTCTGGTCGATCATCACATTGATGTAGTTGTTGCCGACGACGCCTTCCTCCTTCCAGAAGTGGATGTTCGGAAAACCCGCGTCGGGGTCGGCATTGGGGTAGCCTCGCCCGGGCCAGGCCAGCAGCACGGTGTATTCGAAGACCGTTTCTTGGGGAGGGTTAACGTCGCAGACATTGTCAGCGCATCCGGTGTTATTGGCGAAGACTTCGACGACGCCACCGCTGTGCCAGACACCGATCTTGTATTTCAAGATGGTTCCATAAGGCTGGCTGGGAATGGTCGCCTTGAGCCAGTCGATGTTGCTGGGTGAGGCTGGCTCATTGTGCACGAAGGTCATGGTGACCTTGGAGCCATTGGTAACCGTGCCGAACGAACCCGCCGGGTCGGTACCGTCAGTAGTGTAGTAGACGGCCGCATCCGTCCAGTAGAACGAGAAACCCACCTGAGCCCACACATCAATCGATTCATCTTCTCGCGGGGCATCGGGCTCACGCATGGTGACGTCCGCGGGCAAGCCGTAGACGTGCATCGTGGGATTGTGCTGTACGAAATCAGGCGTGGCCAGCGCAGTCCCGCAGACAACGAACAGGGCAACGGCCGCCCACGATGGTCGACAACCACAGCACAAGCAAGCGTTGGGCGATGGGTCCGCCCAACGCATTCTGTCCCGCAGCCCTGTGTCAATCAGTATCAGAGAGGTCATCTTTCCTCCACCTCCAGCGAATTGAGCACTATATCGACGTTCCGAGGAGAGGCTGTGCGACATCCTTCAGGCCGCGTCATCCCGAAGTCGCGTGCCAACGAGGACTTAAGTGGGCCTCTCTGAGGACCAAACGCCGAGCAAGCTGTCATCGCACACGCTGCCGAGTCACTGTGGCAGTTGCGCATACGCCTCTGAGAAGCCGCTCGCAAGGGGGTACCACGATCGTTCACACGGAGTGCCGTACAGCTTCAATCGCTTGCGAGACCATGCCAGCGAATCCCAGCGTACGGTGTGTGCCCCATTGACTCGACGCAAGCGGCTCAGTAAAAGGACAGATTGGAGGATACGCGATCGGAGGCGGGAAAACAAGGTTTTTCCGACCATGTCCGGATGACTTTCTGATCCAAACGGCACAGCAGCCGCTTCCGTGGCGGGTTGCGGGGCCGCAATTCTACCTCTGGAGGAAGGAGGCGAACCGTGCGGGAACAGAAACGCTGTCTGCAACCTTTGTGCGCGTGCGCTGTGGTGATCGTAACAGGTTTTGTTGCTGCCACGGTCATCGCCGCCGTAACCTTCGACGGCACCGTCCACTTCGGCGTCGGGGATGAGTGGGCCGAGGCGGAATCGACGGCGGTGCAAGACAACTACACGGGTTATGGCGACCAGGTCTGGAACGATCCGGCGGTGGTCGGCTCCGAATTGGACGAGTTGTACGCCCGGACGGACGGCACGTACCTTTACGTCGGCGTCACAGGCAACCTGCAGTCCGACGGCAACGCCATCGTGCTGCTGCTGGACACTGATCTGACTGCCGGGATAGGCCAGAACACGTTGGTCACGGAGGTCACCCCGGTTGTCACGGAGATGCCGTGCTCCTCGGTCGGGCCTCCGTTCGCGGTTCCGAACCTGGGACAGGCGCTCGCCACCAACGACAATGGTACTCCGAGTGACCCGTCCGATGACCTGACCATTCGAGAGGCCGCCTCGACCGGAACCGTGCTCGACGGCGGCTTCGAGCCGGACCACGCCATTGCGGTCGACACTTTCGGCGGAACGGTGCACGTCACGCAATACGATCTGTATGCCACCTCGCTCGGCGACTGGGACGACCCCGGCACAAACAACGGGGCTACTCCGTGCTTCGACCGCATCGAGACGCTGCCCTACTATGCCACGCGGGTCTATCGAGGCGAAGTGGCGGTGGACAGCAACGACGGCGCGCTCACCGGCGGCACCAATCCCAATGGCTCGCAGTACGCGTTCAACAACCAGGGAACATCGGGCGTGACCGCGACGGCGGTGGCGGCGCCGGGCTCCGGCCTGCCGGGCGATCCTCGAACGCAGACTCAGGGGCTGGAGGCGANNTGGAGGCGAAGATTCATCTGGCCGACCTCGGCTACACGCTGCCACTCACCGGCGACCTGACGATCAGAATGAGCGTGCTTCTCATTGGCGGCGGAGGCCTGGTCAGCAACCAGTCCCTGCCCGGAACGGCCCGTGGCACCAATCAGACCCACCTCGATTTCCGACCCGACTACACTGGCATCACCGGCAATCAGTACGCGACGGTGACAAGATCGGCACAGGCTTTCAGCCCGAACATTGACGGGATGAACACGGTCAGCGAGTTCGGCCTGACCAACCTGGTCGCGAGCCAGGACACGGTTACGAGTTTCCTTGATCGAACAGCGGTCTGCACGTATCTGACCGATGGATCCGAGCTGGACGAGTTGTATCTTCGGACGGACGGCAATTACCTGTATGTCGGCCTGACCGGCAATCTCCAAGAGAACGCCAACGCCCAGATTATCCTTTTGGATGTCGCCAGCGGCGGCCAGAACGTCCTTGCTACTGAGATCTCACCGGATGCGACGGCCGCAAGCTGTCCGGGCAACGGCCCGCCGGGCGCCGTTCAGGGACTCGGCCAGGCCCTTATTCCTGGTACCGCCACCACCGAGACGAGTCGTGATCCGAGCTCAACGGGCACGAGGCTCGAAGCGGGTTTTTCCCCTGATTACGCAATCGCGATTGATACCGATGGCGGTTGGCTGCACGTGACGCAGTATGATCTGTCAGCCGCCGTGCTGGGCCAGTGGAACGACCCCTACACGCCGGACCCTCAGGCAGCAGACTGTATCTCAACGCCCATCGAGCAATTGGACTACTACGCGACCCGCGTCTTTCGAGGGGAGGTTCAGATCAACAGCAGCAGCGGCGCGCTGTCGAACGGCACCAACCCAAACGTTTCCGAGTTCGCCTACAACAACACGGGCACCGCAGGTGTGACGGGTGAGAGCGCTTCCGCCCCGCCCGCGGCGGGTTCCGGCCTGCCGGGTGACCCGAGAAGCCAAACACGAGGTCTGGAGGCGAAGATCTCATTGGCGGATCTGGGGTTGACCCCGCCCATCAGCGGCGATCTGGTCGTTAAGGTGGCAGTGCTCCTGACCGCCCCCGACGGATACGTGAGCAACCAGACGTTGCCGGGGGTTCAGAACGGCAATGACCATACCACGAATCTCGGGCCCCGGCCGGATTTCACGACGGTGACGGGAACGCAGTATGCCCAAGCGATCCTGACGCCGGGCACTTTCTCCCCCAGATTGGACGGCCGCGATATCGTGACCGAGTTTGGCGCGAGTAATGTTGTCGCCAGCCAGGACACGGTGACCAGCTACGGTGACCGTGTGCAGGCACAATGCCAGCCCGTCCTTGCGGGTGGATCAGAACTCGATCAGATCTTCGTTCAGGATGGGCCAGGCAACCTCACGATCGACATCGCCATGACGGGTAACCTGGAAGCCAACGGCAATCAACTCGTCCTTTTTCTGGATACTGTAGTGGAGGGCGAGTTCGTACTGGACGGTAACGCCGACATGATCAGTGGGATGGTCGGCGACACGATTCCCCTCGAAGCCGACTTCGCCCTGGTGGTCAACATCACGGGATCGGACGTATGGGTTGACCTCATCAACCTTCAGACAAACCAAAAGACTTTCATAGGGCACAACCTGGTCAACTNNTACAACCTGGTCAACTCGGGTGAGGGGGTGTTGGAGCTCGGTGGAGTCCCCGTCCCCGACTGGCAAGTCGCGATCAACAACACGAACGTCGTTGGCGTCAACAACCAGTCTGCCGATGACCCGGTCAACAATCCGTTGGACATCCAGCCGAACAATGCCCTCACGGCTACCACCGGCTTCGAGATTTCGATCCCGGGCTATGCCGTGGGTTCGCCCTTCGAGGGCGATCCGATCTGCCTGTTCGCCATGATCACGAACCAGTACGCGGGCTGGCTCTCCAACCAGTTCCTGCCAGCAGGTCTGGACGGTGGCCGGGGCAACTACGATGACGGCATCGATGACTTAGCGGCCGCGGGCTACTCGTGTTTGTCTACGTACATAGGTCCGCCCCCGCCGGCTTGTCCCGATCCACGATATGATGCCGATCGGGACGGCGATGTGGACCAGGTTGATTTCGCCGTTTTGCAGACCTGCTACACGGGCAGCGGCGGTGGAGTGGCTGCCGGTTGTGAGTGCTTCGACTGGAACCCCGCGACCATGGAGGGCGACGGTGATATCGATGCTGAGGACTACGGCCTGTTTGAGTTCTGTGCTTCCGGCCCGGGAATCCCGGCCGACCAGACGTGTGACGATCCGCTGGAACCCTGACCCGCTGCAGGCGGAACTCAGCGAGTGACCAGTTGGGTGATGAAAGGATAAGCAGTTGAGCCTGTTTCATAAGAGGAGGAGCGAAAACATGAGGAATCTGATGTTCGTCTCTATGGTTGCGGTCGCGTTGGCCGCAACGCCGTCGTTCGGCGACTACTACCTTGCCGGCGACTTCAATGGCTGGAATGCGGCCGGTAACGCCATGACCGACATGGGTGGCGGCATCTGGCAGGCCACGCTGAGCGGTGTCGGTGGCCGACACGAGTTCAAAGTGACCATCGGTGACTGGTCGCAGAACTGGCCGGGCAGCGGGAACAGTTGGTTCTTTGGCGACGGTGACGGCAACGTCACCGTTACGTTCAATGCCAACGACGTTCAAGATGGCTGGAGAGGCAATTGGGGCCGTATGGGCCTGAGCACCGATCCGGGCACCTGGACGGCCGTCGGCGACTGGCAGGGTTGGAACAACGCCAACGCCGCCACCGCGATGGCGCCCCAAGGCGGGGGAATCTACAAGTGTGAGCAGACGTTGGCTCCCGGCTGGTATCAGTACAAGGCGGTCGTGACCGGATCATGGGATGCGATCGGAAATGACTTCCGCGGCATAAACGCCGAGAATCTCTGGTTCGAAGTCACCGCGGAGAATCCCATCGCCGTGTTCCAGGTTGATGCCCTGACCGGAATCATTCGCGTGGATTCAGTGCCGGAGCCGGCAGCGGTGATTCTGCTGGCCGGCGGCCTGCTGTTCTTCCGGCGACGCCACGCCTAAGCCATCTTGCCGAGGTCCCTGGTTCTCGAAAGGCGACCGCGGCAGTGCATATGAGTTGTCACGCGAGCCACTTGGGCGAGGAGTCGATCCGGCAACGGCTCCTCGCCCGGATCGGCATTGCGGTAGGGTGAATAAGGGCCGCTAGAGTCCATCACTCGGGCTTTTCCCCTGCTCGGCCACGGCGGCTTCATCCTGCGGTCTGTCGCGGAGCATCACGCCATGGCAAGACGATGGCCGAAGGTATCGATGGCCTGTGCGGCATGTCTGGCCCTCGTGTCGGAGGCTGCAGGCCAGGGCGTGCCGGTCACCCTCCAGTGGTTCGAAACCTCCTGGCAAACCATGGAGGACCGCACGGCCGATGCCTTCATCGCCGGCTACGGCCAAATCTGGACTCCCCCGCCTGGCAAGGCAGAAGGTGGAACCTCCAACGTCGGCTATGCGGTCTTCGACCGTTTTGACCTCGGCTCTCCGTCCAGCCCGACGCGATACGGCACGCGAGCGAGCTTCGAGGCAGTCGTGGCCGAGCAGAACAAGGCGGCCATCGGCACGTTCATCGATCTGATCCTGAACCACAACGGGTTCTCGTCCAAGGACACATCGGGCTTCGAGGCCAGCGGCGACTACCCCGGATTCGTGGTCAGCGGTGGGGCCGAAGGATACGGTGATTTCCATGCCCCCGGCGCCAGTTGCGACTCCAGCCCGACCACCTGCTGGGTCTCGAACCTGGCCGACATCGGCCAGGAGTTCAACAACAGCTACATCCGCCACCCGGTCACGGCCGGCGACCCGCAGAACATCCCGGCCGGAACGCTATACGATCAACCGGACCCGGACAACCTGCAGTTTTATTCGGATAACGATCTGCCGGCCAACAGCATCGGCATCCACCCTTTCGACATAAGCGATCCCACCGCCGGCGACCCCGTGGCCGAGAACGCCACCGGACTCCTGCTGCGCTACTGCCGCTGGCTGAACGAGGTCGTCGGGGTCGACGGATTCCGCATCGACGCCTGCAAGCACACGCCCGACTGGTTCTGGCGGGACTATTTCGATCGCCACGTCTGGCTGCGGGGCAAACCGGATCTCAGCGGCACGCCGACCACGCCGCTGAGCTTCGGGGAGTCGATCCTGGGCAATCCCGAAATCGCCGCCTTCGTGTGCAAGGGCACCACCGGCAACTGCAACACCTCCGGCGGGGTCACCGGCAACCGCGACGCCCTGGACTTCCAGCTCTACTACGCGATCCGCAACATGCTCGACC
>MTKZ01000819.1_pt2 | contig 16908 bp, 18 predicted proteins | sample 1042781 | NCBI WGS metagenome assembly MTKZ01 (sample SAMN06212207, study PRJNA360539) | anaerobic digester metagenome | biome: Wastewater treatment plant; material: sludge; isolation source: anaerobic digester fed with sludge from wastewater treatment plant | place: Denmark: WWTP Viborg ... | reverse complement strand
AATCAAAACCAATTTTTCTTTAAAGGGGAGTCTACAAAAGACTTTTGTAAGCGTACAGACCACCATCTCAGCCATGAAAGAGAAGTGGCTCATGGCCCTGGGAGCATGGGAGGAGATCAAACCCAGGATCACCACTGCGCTGGAGTCCGGCTTCGACTGCGTGCTGGTGGATACAGAGAACATAGAGCGAGTGCGTGAACTGGGCAAGATCAGGGTAGCCTGTTTTGGTGCGGAGAGGGGGAGCGAGGATATTCTGGTAGTGGGAAGGGGCGGAGAGGGAGACGGATCTGTGGCCCTGCCCAAAGATCCCAAGAGCTCCCTGGATGGGGCTTTAGCCAGGTCCATAACCGGGGCAAAGGCGGCCTATGTGGTCGTAGCGGGCAAAAGATACGAGGAGTTTGCCGTGGAGATGGGAACGGTGGTGGACTATCTCCTGGTCATAGGAACGGACTGGAAGGTTATCCCCCTGGAAAATATGATCGCCGGACTGCAGGGCATTTCGGTCAAGATCATCAGCGGGGTCAAGACGGCAGAAGAGGCTTCTCTGGCTCTGACCACCCTGGAGAAGGGCTCCGCCGGGATTCTCCTGGACAGCTCCGATCCATCGGAGATCAAGAGGGTAATGGCGGCTGTGGAGCAGTCGGAGAAGGGACGGGTGGAGCTTTTGGCAGCCAAGGTCACAGCAGTCAAGCCCGTGGGCATGGGAGACCGGGTCTGCGTGGACACGGCCAGCATGATGAGCTTTGGGGAAGGCATGCTCATAGGCTCCCAGGCCAAGGGATTCTTTTTGGTGCACAGCGAGTCCGAGGACAGCCCCTACGTGGCATCCCGGCCCTTCCGGGTCAACGCCGGAGCAGTCCATGCCTACATCCGGGTGGGGGAGAAGACCCGCTATCTTTCCGAGCTGAAGTCGGGAGACGAGGTGACTATAGTCAGCAAGGAGGGCCTGGCCAGGCCGGCCATAGTGGGCCGGGCCAAGATAGAGAAGAGGCCTATGATGCTTATTGAGGCCGAGGCATCCGGCCAGAGCCTAAGCACGCTGCTGCAAAACGCCGAGACCATCAAGCTGGTCTCGGCAGACGGCCTGCCAAGGGCGGTGACAGACCTCAAAGTGGGAGACGAGGTGCTGGTCCATCTGGAGGAGAGCGCCCGGCACTTCGGGATGAAGATAGAGGAGAGCATCGTGGAGAAGTAAGCGCAGATGGCGCAGTGGGAGTGTGTGAGGCCGGAGAGGTGAGTGGATGAGGGGCCGACCGGCAGTGGTGGCGGTGCTGGGAGAGGGAGCAGAGAGGCTTCTCCCCCAGGCAGAGCAGGCGGATATGATCGAGCTGCGCCTCGATCTTATCTCATCCTCCCATCCCCTGGAGACGCTAGAGGCATTGCGTCAAGCTACGGCCAAGCCCATCATCGCCACCGCCCGCCATAAAAGCGAAGGGGGAAGCTTCCAGGCCAGTGAGGCGGAGAGGAGGGATCTGCTAATCAAGGCTGCTGCCTATGCCGACTATGTGGACGTGGAGCTCAATGCGGATATTAGGGCGGAGGTCCTATCCAGGATCGCAAAGCTGGCCATAGTCTCCTATCATGACTTCCAGGCGATGCCTGATGACCAAGAGCTGGCCAGAATTTATGGTCGGATGAAAGAGGCGGGGGCGGCCATAGCCAAGATCGCTGTGACGCCTCAGGAAAAGAAGGATAACTTAAGGATTCTGCAGTTCCTTCTGGATGCCGATATGCCTCTGTGCATGATCGCTATGGGGGATCTGGCAAAGCACATGCGTGCTCTAGCTCCCCTTTACGGATCGGCATTGACATATGCCTACGTGGCGGAGAGCACTGCTCCGGGACAGATGAGCCTTTCTGAGCTCTGCCAGGCCCTGAGGCTGCTCAGATAAGATGGCCATCCGGCCGCCAGATCTCGTCCTCGCTAGGGCGGCATAGCCCCTCTCTGCTGCGCCAGCGGATACTATAGCGATGGCAACTTTTATCTCTTCCTCCATAGCTGCTACTGGGCTGGTGATGGCAAATTGAGCGAGTCCAAAGAACTGGTTATAACCAAGGATGACTATATTGTATTTCTCTCCCAGCGCCTGCGCCTGCAGGGCTCCTGCCAGCGGGAGATCGAGAACATCAACTTCCCCTTCCTCTTCGCCTCGGGAAGCGAGATGCTCAGGACCTATATACTGGGGCAGTCAGAGTTCACAGCCAGTCTGCCGGACAGATACAGGCTACCGGATAGGGGTTTCATCTGGTTTCTCTTCTCCCAGTCGGTAAAGGAGATCTCAGTTCTGCCAGAGAAGATGGTGATCAAGTACGAGCTGCAGGACGAGTACCGAAAGCCCTTCAAGCAGTTTTATCTGTAGACGCAAACCAACTTCCTGTGAGCCTTCCCTGCATAGCCAGCCGGCCCGGGCAGGCCTGCACCTGGCCTGATTAGGGGGAGGAGCATTCTCACTAAGCAAGAACAATGAGAAAATGAAAAGCTGCTCCTCCAGAAAAAGAATGCTCCATCCCCCATGCAAAATCTCTTTATCCCAATCCCACTAACCAACGACGCCAGGCAGGGTGTTTGATGAGAGAGGTTTTGCTGGAATCCCGGGATGACAAACAGCATGTCTATCTGCCGGACAGATGCATCGGCTGTGGATCGTGCGTTGCCGTCTGCCCCAAGGGCGAACTGGTCATAGGCTCAGTGGGAGCCGTGGCCCGGGGATTGATTGACAAGGACTTTATTGAAAAGAAGGCAAGCGGAGCCTGCGTATTATGTGCCATGTGTGCCAGGGTCTGCCCCACCGGAGCGCTGGATTTGCGAACGGCGGGCAAGTCGGAGATGGATGAGTCTTACCTCAACGTTGCAGTTCAGAAGACCGGCGTCGGTGATAATTGCGTTCACTGCGGGCTGTGTGCCGCCGTCTGTCCCCGTTCCTGCATAGAAGTGGAGGATCGCCATCTGGCGGAGGATGGCAGCTTGAAGGTGGAGGGTAAAACGCTGATTGATCTGAACCATTGCGTCCACTGCGGCTGGTGCGCTGCCGTCTGCCCGGTGGGAGCCATATCCTTTGCCAAGCCCTTTGCCGGGGAGTTCTATCGGGATGACAAGGTCTGCCAGGCCTGCCGCACCTGCATTCATACCTGTCCCGCCAATGCCCTTTTCAATAAGGAATCCGGGCCAGGAGAGATGGTGGAGAAGGTCACCCACAGAAAGGAGGCCTGCATTTATTGCGGAGCCTGTGCCCTAGCCTGTCCCGTAGCCGCCATCCGTGTGACCAAGACGGCCATAGTCCCAGAGATGAAGGGCAAAAAAGCCCTGGAGAAGAAGCTCTCCGCTCCGGCAGGGCGGCCTACACTGACCTCGATCCTTATGACCGACGAGGAGGCCTGCCTGGGATGCGGCAATTGCGTCATAGCCTGCCCGGTCAACGCCCACTTCGATCCCTACCTGGCAGCCGGCCACCTCAATGAGCTGGAGGAAAAGCCGCTCCTGGAGGTCCTCAACGGTGCAGTGAGGGTGGTAAACCAGGAGGTCTGCGGCTCCTGCGCCACATGCAGCATGATTTGTCCCGCAGATGCCATATGGCTGGAAAGAAGGGAGGTGGTTTAGAAATGGCGGCACTAACCGGCACTGCTATCATCAGAAACGGCTCGGTCTTCGATCCCCTCAATGGGATAAACGGGGACAAAAAGGACATATTCATCCGGGAGGGAAAGGTTGTCCCCGCCCTCAGCTCAGCGGAGCAGAGGGACGCCCAGATCATAGACGCCCGGGGAAAGACGGTAATGCCCGGAGGAGTGGACTCCCACTCCCATGTGGCCGGGACCAAGGTCAACGCCGGCCGGCTGATGCGCCCCGAGGACCACTACAAATCGGTCCGGGCCAAGACGGCCATCACCCATAGCGGCAGCGGCTACACAGTTCCATCGGTCTACAAGCAGGGCTATGACTATGCTGCTATGGGCTACACCACAGTCTTCGAGGCGGCCATGCCTCCTCTGGAGGCCCGCCACACCCACGAGGAGATGCGGGCCACCCCCATACTGGATATGGGAGCCTACATGGTCTTGGGCAACAACTGGTTTATCATGCGCTACCTCAAGGAGGGCGATATAGAGAAGGCCGCCGCCTACACCTCCTGGATGCTGCGGACCCACAAGGGCTACGGCATCAAATGCGTCAATCCCGCCGGAGTGGAGAACTGGGGCTGGGCCAAGAATGTGAGCGGCCTGGACCAGCCCAACATCCACTTCGAGGTAACCCCAAGGGAGCTGATCCGAGGACTGGCGGAGGTGAATGAAATGCTGGGCCTGCCCATGTCTCTGCATCTTCATGCTAACAACCTGGGCCATCCCGGCAATTGGGAGACTGCCCGGGACTCTCTCATGATCACCTCAAGCATGGAGCCCAGCAACAAGTCCCAACTGGAGTGGGGAGAGACTCGAGAGAGCGCCAGAAGAAAGCAGACCGTCTACCTGGCCCATGCCCAGTTCAGCGCCTATGGCGGCACATCCTGGCGGGACTTCTGCTCCGGTGCGGCGGACCTGGCCAAGTACATCAACCAGGTCGACGATGTGGTCATAGACAGCGGATCAGTGCCCTTCGGCCCGGCCACCACCATGACCGGGGACGGCCCGGCCCAGCATGACCTCTATATGATCACCGGCCAGAAATGGTCCAATACCGATGTGGAGCTGGAGTGCGGCTCAGGAGTTTTGCCTCTGGTTTATATGAAGAGCAGCCCGGTCCACTCCGTCCAGTGGGCCATTGGCCTTGAGGTGATGCTGCTGATCGACGATCCCTGGAAGACCATCATGACCACGGACCATCCCAACGGGGGCATATTCACCCAGTATCCTCAGCTTTTGACCTGGCTCATGTCCAAGAAGGCCAGGGATGACACCGCCAAAGAGTGCCATAAGTGGGCTTACGACAAATCCACACTGGGCGGAGTGGACCGGGAGCTGTCCCTTTATGATATGGCCATTGTAACCAGAGCTAATCCCGCCCGGACCATAGGCATGGCCTACAGAAAGGGACACCTGGGAGCGGGAGCGGATGGGGATGTCACCATCTATGATATCGATCCGGCCAGCCTTAATCCCAATGATACTGCCGCTTTAACCTCTCGCCTGGCCCGGCCGGACTATACCATCAAGGACGGCAGGGTTGTGGCCCGCCAGGGAGAGATAGTCAGTGTTCCCGAGGGCAGAAGGTTCTACTGCCAGCCTTATGTGGACGAAGACCTGGAGAAGGATATGCTCAAAGACGTCAAGGACTGGTTCAAGTACTACACCGTCGGATTTGCCAATTATCCCGTGCCGGACAAGTACCTCAAAAATCCGGTGGCAATTCCGGTCAACCAGCCTCTGGAGGCAGTGATGAGGAGGTGAGGAAGTTGACCGATATTATTCTTAAAATCAGAGAGAAGATTGGAATCATGGTGGAGGCAGAGGCGATCAGTCCGGAGTCTTTTGCCGGCAAAACCCGTGAGGAGATTGAATCTCTCCTGGTCTGGCAGGGCCCAGAAAAGCTTCCCCTATCCCGGTTCTTTGAGGTGGAGACCATCGGTCCGTCCGCCTTGCCGGAGGAGACCCGGATCATCCTCCAGGGCGACCTCTCCCGGGTCAAGCGCATCGGGGAGGGCATGAAGGCGGGAAGCATAGAGATAGATGGCCCGGCGGGAATGCACCTGGGAGCAGAGATGGCCGGAGGAAGCATAGTGGTAAAAGGCAACGCAGGCTCCTGGTCCGGCCGGGAGATGAAGGGAGGCCTGCTTCACATAAAGGGAAGCTGCGGAGATCATGTGGGCTCAGCCTACCGGGGAAGCTGGCGGGGCATGACCGGCGGCCAGATCATAGTGGAGGGCAATGCCAGAAGCCAGCTGGGCGGAGGCCTGGCCGGTGGGCAGATAACCATAGGGGGAGATGTGGAGAACTTCTGCGGCATCCGGCAGAGCGGCGGCCTTATTCTTATTCGCGGATCAGCTGTCCGGGGCGTGGGAGCGGAGATGAACGGTGGGATCATAGCCGTGTGCAAGGACATCCTGCAGCCCTCGCCGGGCTTTGAGGAGACTGGCCGGGAGAAGGATCCCACGCTGGGAGAAGTCAAGCTGGAGGGCAGGTTTGTCAAGCTCTCTGGCGACTATGCCCTGAGCAAGAATGCCAAGGGCACTATATACTGCAGGGAGGTGTGATAGCCATGAAGCAGTTTCTGCTCAATTCCGGCAGCACCATTGAGGAGGGAAGGCTAGCCAAGGGAGGAAGCAAACTCTCCCCGGAGTACACCGCCGAGTGCGCTGTGGCGGAGATCAATCCCGAAGATTACGAGGCCCTGGGCTCGCCGGAGAAGGTGATGGTATCTACGCCCGACGGCAAGCGCCAGGTGGCAGTCTATGCTTATGCCGGGCCGTCAGTCGGCTTTGGCCACATATTCATGCCCCGGGCCATCTGGGCCAATGTGGTGGTGGACCCGGAGACATTCTCTACCGGCTCTCCTCTCTACAAGGGCTCTCCAGTTCTGGTTGAGGCCACGGAGGAGGAGGTCCTCAGCGCCGAGGATCTGGTAACCGAGCTATATGGGAGTGGGAAATGATGTCTGCCAATAACATGCCTGTCAATAACCTGTCAGCCAAGAACATAATCTGTCCCGTATGCGGGGCCTCTTGCGATGATATCGCCGTGGAGCTCTCCGGGGACAGCATCACCGTAAAGAATGCCTGCAAGATGGGCAATGCCAAGTTTCAGGAGATCGTCAGCAGCCACAGGATAAAGGAGCCATTGATCAGAAGAAGCGGCGCTGTGCTGCGGGCAGGCTGGGATGAGGCCATAGAGAAAACGGCTCAGATCCTAGCGCAGGCCAAGAGGCCGCTGATTTTCATAGGCAGTGAGACCTCCAGCGAGGCCATGGAGGTGGGGCTGCACCTGGCCGAGTTTTTGGGAGCGGCTATCGACTCCAACTCCACCGTCTGCCACGGGCCCACGGCTATGGGCATCCAGGAGGCGGGAAGGGTTGGCGGCACCGCGGGCCAGGCCAAGTCCCGGTCCGATCTGGTGGTCTACTGGGGAACCAATCCCCTGGAGTCCATGCCCAGGCATATGTCCCGCTATGCTGTCTACCCCCGGGGCCACTGGACCCGCCGGGGCAGGTTCGACCGCACGGTGATAACCGTCGATCCCCGGCGGAGCATCACTGCGGAAAACTCCGACCTGCACATCCAGCTCAAGCCCAATACCGATTATGAGCTGATGGCGGCGCTGCTCACCCTGCTACACGGCAAGAGGCCTCACCCATCCGTAGAAGAAACAACAGGCGTCTCCATAGCCCAGATGGAGGAGATGCTGGAGCTGATGAAAGGCTGCAACTTCGGAGCCATTTATGTGGGGCTGGGAATAGCCTCATCCTATGGCAAGCACCGCAATGCTGAGGCGGCATTCAACCTGGTAAAAGAGCTGAACGGCCATACCAAATTCATCATCGGTGCCCTTCGGGGCCACTGCAATGTGGCCGGCTTCAACCAGATTGCTTCCTACCTCTATGGCTTTCCCTTCGGATTGGACTTTTCCCGGGGATATCCGCGGTACAATCCAGGCGAGTACACGGCGGTGGATTTGCTGAGGGATAAAGACGTGGACGCGGCCTTCATCGTCTGCGCCGATCTGGTCTCTCACTTCCCTGCCGCATGCGCTGAGTATTTAGCGGAGATACCTGTGGCCTGCATCGATATAGCGCCATGCCCCACCACCATGCTCTCCGATGTGGTCCTGCCGGGAGTGATAGATGCCTTCGAATGTGATGGGACATTCTACCGGCTCGATGATGTGCCCATCTACTTCCAGCCCTTCACCAAGTCGCCCTTCAGCTACACAGAGAGCAATGAGGACACTATGAAGCAGATATTCGAGAGGGTAAAGGCTCTGAAGAAGTGAGGCATTGGCAGAGTCATATGCCCCGTTGAAAGCCACGGGGCATTATTTTCTAAAACGGCTATATGGTCGAAATATCCGGTCTATTCTTCCTCCTCCGCCTGCCAGGCGACCTCCTGCCAGTGTTTTCCTCGCGGAGGAGCCTTCTGCAGCGTCTCTTCTATCTCCGCATTTCCCAGGCCCTCCAGCCAGTCGTTGAGCCTCTTGCCCGGATTGTGCCCGGTCCAGTAGGACTGAAGCCGGATATGCAGGTCGCAGAGATGGTTGAGGCTGGCGCCGCGTTGATAGATGGGGCCGCGGCATGGTCCGTGGCCCTTGAGGTCGCAATCTGGAGCTTTCATCAATATCTTCCTGATCTTTTTAATATTAGGCAATCTGGCTATCTCGTTTCTTCCTCACACTTCCCTATACCGATCCGGACCCTCACAGGCTCTCCAGGCGGAATGACTCGGCCAGAACCTGGGGATTGAGCTTGCCGCTGACGAAGCTGCGGCGGGAGGAGATCTCATTCATGACCACCCTGGCAGGGGCGAAGACATTGTGGTCCACCTTGAAGAAGTCAAAGCCAGCCGCCTTGAAGGTTTTGTAGAAGGGCGCGCCCCAGTCACGGGAGGCGGAAGAGGGCATCTCCCTCAGGTAGCCCTGCAGCTCTTCCAGGTTCTTGTACTCTAGAGTGTAGTAGGTCTCGCCGCCATAAATTATGGCGTCATTGGAGGAGCCCATGCACTGGGTGGCGTCACCGGTGACCGGAGAGATGGGAGCCCGGCCCCAGCCGCTCTTGATGGTATTGATGTCAAAGCCCATGGTGAAGAGCTTATGCAGCCCCGTCTCCACCACCCTGGCGGATACCTGCACCAGCCCGGCCACGGAGTCGGTGGGGGCTATGGCGATCCTCAGGTCCGCCGGGTCTATGCCGCATTGCTCGGCGATCTGGGAGGCCACCTTCTCGTCGGGAATTTTATTGGTTTCCAAAACCACTACGCCCACGTCAGAGCACTCCTCGTAGCCTATTTTGTCATACAGCTCGCGGGTTTTCCTAGCCAGGACCCTTGCCGGTCCGCTGCCCATGGCGAAGAACTTGTCCGCCTTGACCTGCCACATGGCGCATTGGGAGGCCATGCAGGATACGGCGGGATGGTCGGTGGCCACCTGGATGCCGGGCAGGAGGATGCCCCCTACATCGTAGGGAGTCAGCTGGATCTCGGCAAGGTCGGCCAGGCAAAGTCGGGAGAGGTAGACCCCTGCCCCGTAGCCGCCCTTGGCCTTTATCCCTGCATCTGCCACGACTGTGCCGTTCTCCAGTTCATGGACCTCTATCTGCAGCTCATCGGCATAGTCGAGCATCTCCTCGAAGACCTCGAATCCCATCTCATTGATTCCCATCAAGCCGGATCACCTTTTCCAGGCTAGAATGCTGGCGGCCATAAAAGTCTATCGACAGATCTTGAGGGCTGGCTATGCAGCGCAGCGCGCCCGGCAGCCGCCTTGTGTCAATGATTTTTTCAGCGGGCAGGAGCCGGCTGCAGAGCAGTTCTCCTCGGAGTTATTCTCCTGGCAGGCGGAGCGGGAAGGGCAGACTCCGGCCTCGCCTCCGCTATGGCTGCAGTTGCCGCTACAGTTACCGCTACAGTTTCCTCCTGAAGGACAGCTCTGGCTCTTTTCCGAGAGATCGGTGGGAAGGGAGAATGAGACCAGTGCCAGGGCTGCTATGGCCACTGCCAAGAGCAGTATCACCAATATAGATCGGTTCATCTTGATTCCTCTGTTTAAACGCTTAACAAAACAGAGGAGATTTCACCTGCTGCTATTTATAGCTTTGAGCGGGATGTATGCAAAGGGAGGAAAAAAGATATTTATTATCCGGGAGAAGATTGTTTATCATGGATATCGAGGCTGAGGTCTTGGAGATGAAACAGATGCTCATCGACATTTCCAGGAGAATTGATGATGTGGCTGATGAGAGCATGACGCTGGCGCTCATGAAGATGTCCGAGGAGTCCATTATAGAGTTATATAAAGATGAGCCGGATCTCTATAGCATTGCAGATCTCAAGGTAAGATACAAATGAAGGGGAAGATCATCCTAATCCCTGTACCATACACAGATCTAACTGCTGCAAAGCTTAGGCCTGCTTTGGTCATCTTTGAAGGAAGACAGGATTTAATTGTAGCTGCAATAACAACATCAATAATAAATGCGATCCCTGAATTGGATGTTTTCATTCATAATAAATATCCTGAATTTTATAAAACAGGCTTGAAGGCGGCATCCATTTTAAAGCTGACTAAAATCTCAACAGTCCGCAAAGATCTTGCCGAGGGCGAACTGGGAGAGATCCAGGGAAATTTGAGAAACGAAGTCAATGAAAAGCTGAAGAGGATCTTTGAGATATGACCGTCAACCCAATCATCAACTCACTCGTGTCAAGTCGACGGATAGCGAGCCGCTCCCGTGCCTGCCCGCCATCCCAGCGGCTTGGCTCCCAGGAGTAGCTGGATGGACTCCAGCGGTTGGAGGATGGTCCTAAACACCGCCAGCTGCCGCTGAGGACCGTGTATTGAACCAGAAGATAAGTTGGGGTAATCAGGAGTTATTGTATACTTTAAAGCCGTCCCCACTGCAGCCAGATCCCTCACATGACCGGCCCAGCCCAACCGGTGGACAAAAACATGATTAATCCGAGTTTTTCATTCTTTCCAGAACTCTCTTCAGATCCTCTATCTTCACCGGCTTGCCGATGTAATCATCCATTCCCGCCGCCAGGCACTGCTCCCTGTCTCCCTTCATGGCATAGGCGGTCATAGCTATTATCCTGGGCTGACTGGCCGAGGGCAGCCTGGTGCGAATGAATCTCGTCGCCTCCAGCCCATCCATCTCCGGCATCTGTATGTCCATGAGTATGACGTCATAGGTCTTCTGCTCCAGGCTGCTCAGAACCTCCCGGCCATTGGCAGCCAGATCCGCCTGGTAGCCCAGATGCTTGAGCATGGCCAGTGCCACCTTCTGGTTAATTGGATTGTCCTCTGCCAGAAGAATTCGATAAGCGGAGTATGCCGTTGCAGGCGCAGGAGCCGGCCGCTGGCCCGCTGGCGATGCTTCTTTCTCCCCGAAGATGAGAAGCAATGCCCCACCCAGCTGCTCGCCCCGGATAGGCTTGGTCAAAAAGGCAGCAACTACTGGGGAGGGTAGCCTGGCCTTGTCCCCCAGAAAGCCCACCTCTATCAGAGGCAATGCCTGCCCATCCCATCGGCTCAGGCTCTGCACCAGGATATCAATCCCCTGGATATCGGCATCAACTATGGCCACATCCAGGCGGCTCTCCTCCAGCTTTTCTGCCGCTTCACAGCCCGTGGCTGCCTCCTCCCAGCTCAGGCCAAAGGATCTGAGATGCCTGGCCAGCATCATCCGGCTTGATTCTTTGTCCGAGACCAGCAGAGCCCTCTTGCCTCTGAGCGGGGAATAATCGGGCCTACTTGCCGAGGAGGGATCCTCTGCTGCTATAAGACGGGCATCGTCCATCGTAGCCGGAATGGTGAAATGAAATTGGGAGCCGGAATTGATCTTGCTCTCCGCCCAGATCCTGCCACCCATAAGACCGACCAGCTCGCTGCTTATGGCCAGCCCCAGGCCGGTCCCGTCGTATCTCCTGGCCAGAGAGGTATCCACCTGGCTGAAGGGCAGGAATAGCCGGGACATGCGATCCTCCGGTATGCCTATTCCCGTATCCTTGACCACAAAATGATAGGCCATCTCTTCCGGGTCCAGGTCAACCAAGACTGTGACCTCCCCGGACTCGGTGAATTTGATGGCATTGCTGATCAGATTGACCAGTATTTGCCTCAGCCGGCTGCCGTCGCCCCAGATCCTCTCGGGCAGATCATCGGCCAGGATATAGGCCAGCTCCAGGCGCTTCTCTGCTGCCCTGGGGGCAACCTGCTCCATGGCCGCCTCCAGCGTCTGCCTTATTTCCAGCGCCCCTTCCACAATATCCATCTTCCTGGCTTCTATCTTGGAGTAGTCCAGTATCTCATTGATTATGGACAGCAGGGACAGGCCGCTGTTGCGAATGGTCCGGACATAATCCCTCTTGACCGGATCGAGATCGCTCTCTAAAAGCAGATCGGTCATGCCTATTACCGCATTGAGGGGCGTTCTCATCTCATGGCTGACATTGGCGGTGAACTCGGCCTTGGCCCGGGACGATGCTTCGGCGGCTTCTTTTGCATGCACCAGTTCTGCTTCCATCCTCTTCTGATCGGTGACATCTATGCATACTCCCAGAGCAGCATAAACCTCTCCCCTTTCATCCAGCAGAGGATATAGGGAGCACATGGCCGTAAAGCTCTCCTGGCTCTTTCTGACTAAAGAAGCAAATCCTGAGAGACGGCTCTTATTTCTTATCCGGGATATGATGTTTGCCAGCTTATCCTGGTTTCCGGAGGAGAGCAGAATTGAGATCGATCTTCCTATGACCTCCTCCCTGCCATATGCGAAGATCTTCTCTGCACCGGGAGAAAACTCCAGGATGAGGGGATCCGAGCTTTTGGCCTCGGCGATGATAAATGCCACATTCTCCGCTGCCTCGAATATGGCCCGCAGATGCGATTCCCTCTCTTGCAGAGCCTTCTCCGCCCTCTTTCTCTCCGCCAGCTCTTTTTCCAGATCGGATGTCTTCTCCCGGATCATCTGGCTCAAAAAATCCTCTCGGCTGGCGGCCAGATAAAACAGGCTGACCAAAAGGCCTATGATGATCAGCCCTGCCATCTGGGCTATGCGCAGGGGCACCTGCACTGATCCCGCCCAGCCTCGGACAGGCACCGCCGCCAGCTCCCAGTAGCCGTCGGGCAGCGATACTCTATGGATCACCGGATCGGACTGAAATACGCTCTCCTCTCCCAAGAAAACATGGCCACCGCTGTCTTTCAATGCCATATTAAGGCCGCCCGAGGTGGCGTTCACTGATGATTGCAGCACGCTCCTGGCATCGATGGTCATGGATACTATACCCCAGAAGCTGCCGTTGTCCAGAACTGCTCTTCTGGCCACAATCCCCAAACCACCCCTTCTCATCTCATGTGGCTGAGTGATGACCATCTCTCCTGTCTTTATGGCTCTTTCCAAATCCATCCTGAAAGAGGGGGGAAGATCGCGAAAGAGGCTCCGGCCGATCATGTCCTTGCTGTCAGGTGGATAGACATGCTGAAATACACCTTTTGGGGCTATGGCCAGATTGATAATAGCGCTGTCTTGCGAGTAGATGTTCCGGGCAAATGTGGAAAAACTCTGATCCAGCCGTTCCGGCGACGATCCCATCTCCGCCTGTACGAAGGCATGCAGCCCATTGAGATCGTCCAGGCGGGAGGAGATGCTTGTGGCCAGGGAATTGCCCTGGGAATGGAGATGGTCGGCAACCTCGTCTCTCTCCTCAGAGATGAGCTGGGACTGATACCACAGGCCGGCCTGCCACCAGATCAGCATTAAAAACAGGGCAATCAGAGCCGTCTGGAGCTGGATCTTTCTCATCCTCACCTATTTGGCCGGGGTTTGATAAACTATTTCCGCTCGGGATTCAATGGCAGGCTAAATGTGGACAGAGGAGCAGGCCTATAGCCGGCTTATAGACGGAATGGATACCGGCATTCTAAAGGAGCCCCTGATGGTAAGGAGGCTGCGGCCCGCCGACCTGGAGGCGGCAGTGGAGATAGACCGGGAGGTTCTGGGAGGATATGATCCGGCCATATTCAGCGCCTTCTGCCAGTACCACCCTTATACCAGCCTGGTGGCGGAGGTGGGGGGAAGGATAGCCGGCTTTGTGCTGGGATTCAAGCATACCCCCTTCGAGGGCAGGGTCTTCTGGCTGGCGGTCCGGCCCCCCTTTCAGGGCCGGGGCGTAGGCTTGCGGCTGATGCTGGAGGTCTTGAGGGCTTTTCGGCAGGTAGGGGCTCTGAGCGCCACATTGGAGGTGAGGGTCAGCAACAAAAAGGCCCATTCCCTCTATTCCATGCTGGGATTTCGCATGATCGGAGTCTGCCCCGCTTACTACACCGACGGTGAGGCGGCCATCATCATGAGGCTTCAGCTCTAAAACAGATTATAAAACAGATTCATTGAAAATCAACTGCCAGTCACTCCAGGCCCCGGGCGGTGAGGCGGAAGTCGGCGGTAATCCCCTCCGGCGCAGAGCGGTGTTTGACCAGCCTGGCCCCACGCAGTCCCTCGCCTCTCTTCTCCAGGAGAATAATGGCCTTGCACATGTGCTCCAGACCCTTGCCTCCCAGAGGCCGGAGGGTCTTGCTCTCTATGTCCATGTAGACCTGATTGGTTATGACCACCGGAATCCTGTGCCTCCGGGCTATCTCTTGAAGCTCGGACAGCTGCAGGTTTAAGGTACGGCGGATGGTGCGATTGTCCTCCGCCTCCAGAAGAACCCGGTAGAGGGAGGTGGCCGAGTCCAGTATCACCAGCCCCAGATCCCTACCGGCGATGCGGGAGGACTCGCGAATTGCAATGGCCTGCTGCTCCAGGCTCATGGGCTCGAAGACCATGATCTTCTTGGCTATCTCCTCCGCCCCGGGGCCAGCGATCTGCTTGAACCTCTCCCCGGAGAAGCCTTCCGTATCTATATAGATCACCCTCAGCCCGCGAGAGACCGCTTGCACTGCAAGCTGCAGGGCGATGTTGCTCTTTCCCGTGCCGGATTCGCCATAGATCTGGGTGATTATGCCTGCCTCAAATCCGCCGCCTAATAAGAGATCCAGGGCATTGCAGCCGCAGGGCAGGCAGTCGAGCATGAGTTTTCCGCCGTATTTCCCTTATCTCATATGAGAGAAGCTGTCCACCCTTTCCATGAGCTGCTCCATGGCCAGCCTCTCTCTGGGACCGCCGCAGCGGTCTATGATCCTCTGCATCTTCATCAGCTCTTCGAAATAGGAATCGGTGCGCAGTGCCAGATATCTGGTGGCAGCCACTGCCGCCTCGATGACCAGGTTGGCTCCCCGGTTGATAGCCCGAAAGTCCTTTCTTATCATCTCTCCCTTGATCGGCTTTAAATCGGCGATGATGATATCCGAGGCAAAAGCCTGGCACTCAAAGAGCAGCCAGGCCTCGGCATCTTGCAGCACGGGCAGATCCTCTCTGCGGGTGAAATACTTTGACGAGAGATCCTCCAGAGCGGTCTCGGCAAAGATCCAGGCATCGTGGGTGATGTTGGCCACAAACCAGCCTTTTGCCAGCACATTTTCATAGGTGTGGGTGCCCAGAAAGAGCCGCACATAAAGCCGGTCTTCGCTCCTGATTATGCCTATAGGGGCGGCATTGATCCTGCCCTCTGACTCGGTGGTGGCAATCACCTCATTTATGCCCTCTAAGATTCCCAGCTCATCAAGAGCCTCATTTCCATAAAGCATTTTCAAAACCTCAAGCCCCTCAGCAGGGCTATAAATAAAGATGCCGCAATCAGATCCGCCGTAGAGCCAGGATTGATGTCCTGCTCCAGTAGCTCCAGGTCCAGGCGCAATGCCTGCTTTAGAGTAGGATCCTTCAGGGCCTGGGCTGCCCGGCGGGAGACCTCTTGGGCCGTCTTTATTCCGAATTTGGCCTGGACCAGGCTGTCGGGCGCTTCTGCCAGAGCCTCCAGATAGCTGCGGACCACGCCCTCGTTCCAGCCCTTTTTTATTATCAAATCCGTCATCCTATCCGAGAGAGCAAAGCAGCGCTGATAATAGGTGGACCACTCCCGGGCAACCAGATCATGGCCGGCAGACAGCCTCATCAGATCCAGGAGGCTTTTGCCGCTCTCCTCCAGCCTCTGCTCCCATTCTTTGTCCGTGAGGGAATAGCTCTCTACATCCACTACTCTGGCTCCGGCCTGAGAGAAGGCCCGATAAAAGGCCAGAGCATCCTCGGTGCTGCTCTGATCCAGTACTCTCTTCAGCTCCTCCTGCAGCTCCCCCCGCCTGCCGGCGGCTAAAGCCAGGGGGATCATAAGCACCAGAGAGCCGAAGTGGGTATTGCTGGACAGATTCCAGCTCTGCCATGCGGTTACCCCTTCCAGTATCAGCGCTCCCGGACCGGCAGCGCCATCTGCTGCCCGGCGAAAGACGGGATAGGAGGATACAGCACTGGTGAGAAAGTGGTGAAAGCCAATATCATGAAAATCGTGACCGCGATCCACATTGCCCGGCTTGGGACTGGAGGACAGCTCAAAGAGCAGGGCCAGGAGGGCGCACTGCGCCACCCGGTCGGGATCAGGCTTGCCGGTCATATCTCAGCAGGATGGGCGAAGCAAATCCTCCGCCAGCTTCTTTTTCAGCTCCATGTACTCCTTATCCGAGAGGCCTATCTTCTGCATAGCCGCTTCTCGCAGGTAGCACATCTTGCTGGCTTTACAGCACCACACCAGGCTTCCAAAGCAGGTTCCCTCGCCCTTCTCCAGAGGAGTTCCTTTGGCTAGAGCCAGCTTCCTGGCCACAAACTCCTCTGGGCTCATCCCTGCCTTCTTCAGAGCCCCTAAAACAGGGCAGTGCTTGACCGGCGGGCAGCAGAAGGCCAGGCCGCGCAGGTCACCCCCGGCGCAGATATGCTTGGGCGCATTGCCCCAGCCGCTGATGCTGTCATACTCCTTCATGGCCTGGGAGAGCCACTGGGCAAATTCCGGATCTGCTCCCCGCAAGGAAACCACATCTGCTCCCATAGCCATGAGCACCCTGGCATCATCAAATTCGCCGATATCTGCGAGGGCCATCACCACCGGTCCCCGGCAGTCTTTGGCCTTTTTCACCATCTTGGGACCGGCTCCATTCAGGCCCCTCAGGTCGAGATGAATTATATCCAGCTCGCTCTCCTGAAGCTTCTCCAATAGCTCATTGGAGAGGTCCTCCGGCCTGATGCGCAGAGAAAGGGTGACGCCGCAGCGCTTCAGGCGGGGAATTAGCTCCAGCAGGCGGATGGGATCCCGGATCTTGGACAGCCTCAGATCGAGAAGACAGAGATTG
>MTKZ01012424.1_pt1 | contig 16911 bp, 16 predicted proteins | sample 1042781 | NCBI WGS metagenome assembly MTKZ01 (sample SAMN06212207, study PRJNA360539) | anaerobic digester metagenome | biome: Wastewater treatment plant; material: sludge; isolation source: anaerobic digester fed with sludge from wastewater treatment plant | place: Denmark: WWTP Viborg ... | reverse complement strand
CCCGGCCCGTTCAGCCCTCAGTCTGAATTTATAATCCTCTGTTCCAAGGTTTGCAGACTGAATATCCCCGGTGGTTTCGCCATCCCCGATACCATCAGCATCGTCGGGTTCGTCACTGATGATACTTGCCAGGACGATAATCGGATCTGCATCACAGATGTCGCTTGCGGTGACACTCGCATCGATATTCACCATTTTATGATTCGGCGGCCAGAGGGTATCAGGGGCTACCGCTACCGAGATCTCAGGCGGGGTCGTATCCTCCACTGTCACCTCCATCGTTGCAAAAGCAACGTTACCTGTATCATCGATCGCGGTGAAGGTCACCGTGGTTGTGCCGAGCGGGAACACTGCCGGTGCATCGTCGGTCAGATCAGGGCTGGCATCGCAGATGTCGGAGACAGTTGCAGTCACGTCTGCCGGATCGACCGGAGTGCCAGCTGCACTCGTCTGCTCAACAGTGACGTCGGGTGGAACGGTGATGACTGGCGGAGTTGTATCAACCACCGTCACCTGCATCATTGCACTGGCACTGTTTCCCGAATCATCGGTCGCGGTGAAGGTCACCGTGGTTGTACCGAGCGGGAACACTGCCGGTGCATCGTCGGTCAGATCAGGGCTGGCATCGCAGATGTCGGTGACAGTTGCAGTCACGTCTGCCGGATCGACCGGAGTGCCAGCTGCGCTCGTCTGCTCAACAGTGATATCTGGTGGAACCATAATGACTGGCGGGGTTGTATCCTCCACCGTCACCTGCATCGTTGCAGAGGCACTGTTTCCCGAATCATCGGTCGCGGTGAAGGTCACCGTGGTTGTGCCGAGCGGGAACACTGCCGGTGCATCGCTCGCAACTTCCGGGCTGGCATCGCAGATGTCGGGGGCAGTCGCTGTCAGTGATACAGCTGAACCTGCAATAGTTTCCTGCTCAACCGTTACATCCAATGGAACCGAGAGGAAAGGAGGTGTTGTATCCTGAACCGTGACGGATACCGTGTCGGTTCTCACATCCTCATCAAGATCGGTCCCCTGTCCGTCATCGACCACCAGGGTTATGATAGTCGCACCCAACGGAAGCGAGACCGTGGGAGTGGCCCCTGTCGCTGAGCCACCTGACCAGGTCCACGCATACGTCAATGGTGCACCATCAGGATCATTTGAACCCGTTCCATCAAGTGAGACCGAAGTCCCGGCAAGGCTTGTCTGTTCGACCGTCTGGTCGGGACCTGCGTTTGCCGTAGGCAGGCTGCCCCGGATCACCTTGGGAACCAGGGTCAGGCCTGGATCGCCAGCGAAACGGACGCAGGTGGTCCCGTCCCCACAGATGGGATTATCTGCACACGCTTTATTAAAAGCAGTCTGGGCGGTATCCCCCTGGTTCAGGTAGTTGAACAGATCATCCTGCCATGCTACTGCATTAGCCCAACAACCCCCGGGTGCGGAGCAGGAATAGGTCTCACCCAGAGTGGCGTTGCCAGTCCAGTCCATGTGACAGTACCCTACCGTGACCGTATCGGTGGTGGAACCTTTCCTGAACTCGTAGGAGAAGGATCCGTCATCCGTGTGGCACATCCCTTCGCAGCTTCCAATGAAGGTAAATGGCATCTTGGTCCTGTCTGCGATCCATGTCTCAACATTCGAGGCAAAGATATGATGAGCAACAGGAGTAGGACACCCGGTATTCAGGTTCAGGAAATTATAGCTCCCCCCATGCGCCAGTTCATAGAACAACGCGGTGGTTGAACTGTCAATATGCCCCTCCACGGTTGCTTCCGGAGGTCTGTCACTTATCTCGGTGGAATACCCCATGGTGGTAAACCAGTTTCCTGCATTCAATGCATAAGGATCATAGTAATATTCTGCACAGGCACCATGGTCGGGCCCACCGAGTGAATACGCTTCGTAGGGTGGCGAAAGACCATAGCCCAAAATACCGCCATCCATTGCATCAATCACGGTGGTGATCCTTCGATCATTCTCCTCGCTGATTACCACCCAGCAGGGATTTTTGGGCGTTGGCTTGATGGGAAATTCTACCGAGTCTGGTGATATGAACAGGAGCTGGGAGAGGATAACTTCGCCCACGACCAGCGATTCAGCCTGCTTCTGCTTGATTTCAGGGGTTACATGATCCGGCAGATCATCCCGCCACTTTGCCTCCTTCTTCAGAAGCTTCTCAGTCTTCTTGTCGAACTGGTAGACAATGAAGTCCCCTTCGACAACAGCATCATCTATCCTCCTCTGGTGCCAGTAGACATCCATGTTGCCAATCTCTAGTTTCTTGAATTCTTTATCCCCTTTCTCATATTTCTCAAAATTTTCGTCGTTTTTGGCCGTAGCAATTCCAACGACGAGTACACTGAAAAGAAGTACAAGACAGAGGAGAGAGAATTTTGTTGCCTTTTTCATACTAGTTCCTCCATTTCCTCAACATACGATCGATGTTTGTACCCTGAAAGGGCTGCGAATTCGCGTCTGCCCGCCTCATCGGAAAAAAGAACCGGTCTCCCTGGTATCGCTCCAACCTTGCTCAGGGCAGACACACTAACCAATACGGATTTATATGTGTTTGCAAAGCAGATAACATTACAAATGTGTTAATAAATATAGAGGGTATTTTATAGATTAGATACGAATTAAAATATTCCCAGATATAACAATTGGTCACGTTCTGCTCATTCAGGCAGACGGTCTCCAGAAAACTCCGGCAGGCATGGACCTCGTACGAGAATATCCCTTTCATCACCGCAGGGTCCTCGTTCATAATATTCCGGGTTTCCGGAGGGCCATGGAGGGAATCCCGGACTCCACAGAGCTCGCTGCCGATTGCTTTGGTTAATTCAGTCGAGTCCAACGGATACCACCTTCCCACCACCGATGATGACTGGTCAGGCATATCGTATCCCGATGAATTTCACAGTATCGTCTCTCGTTCAGATGGTGCGCATACCCAACCTCAATGAATGCAGATCACCGTTGCCAACGTCTTTACCGGGCATCTCGTCAACCTTTGTTGTGATATCGCCCTCCCAGGTCAGAGTCCACATTGTGGTATCGAGAAGACCGGATTCGAAGATGTCATGCAATATCATCGATAAAAACATACCGGCATGGATGTGCCCATTTCTCCGCAGGCATATTATCAATAAAAAAAACCTATCCCACTTCATCAAGAAGTGCGATTGATCCATATCAGGTGTTGATACTGGACTCTCCGGAGGTCGGAATCGGATACATGTAGAGCCATGTTCCTTCCAATGAGTTATTGAGAATCTCAGATTGGACCCTCTCATCTGCCACAAACCCAGTCGACCTCAAACGCTCCTTCTGCACCATAGACCGCGGCTCCTGGTTCGGTTATCGCCAGTCCGGCCGTCAGACTGGTGAGAACTACGGTGAGAATACAGCCAAGAGCAATAGTGGAGGGCATATCATGCTTCCTTTCATGTCGTAATCCCTTATATCACCTTAAAAGATTTTTGAGTGGGATATGTTCCCATCTCACCGGAAGATATCTCGGGCTATTTTTCCAATGGCACGATAACAGTGTCGGTCGCACTGGCACTGTTCCCCGAGTCATCAGTTGCCGTGTAGGTGATAGTATAGACCCGGCCATCATATTCACCTGACCGTTCTGAACGCAGCTTGAAGGTGAATAGAGTCGTAATGTCGATATCATTTGGTTTATCTCCATCGCCAAGCCCATTATCCGGTTCATCGCTGGTGATGCTGGTGAGCACCACGTCCGGTGAAGCATCGCATATATCATTCGCTGACACGGTCGCCTGGATATCCACCATCTTGTGGTTTGGCGGCCACAGGGAATCGGGCATGACAGAGACGCTTATGGTCGGTGGCGTAGTATCGACAACGGTCACGGTCATGGACTTTGATACTGCATTGCCCGAATCGTCAGTCGCAGTGAAAATCACCGTCGTTACACCGAGTGGGTAGATTGCCAGGCCGTCGTCAGTAATCTCAACATCCGCGTCGCATATGTCGCTAGCAGTCGCATCGAGCGGTACCACCGTACCGGCAAGGGTGGCCTGTTCGACCTCAACATCATCAGGAACGGTCAAATCAGGTGGCGTTGTGTCGACAACGGTCACGGTCATGGACTTTGATACTGCATTGCCCGAATCGTCAGTCGCGGTGAAAGTCACCGTTGTTACACCGAGCGGACAGATTGCAGGGGCATTATTGGTGATGGTCACCGAGGCATCGCAGATATCGGTCGCCGACGCGGTCAAGGGCACAATCGTACCGGCGAATGTCGCCTGTTCGACGATAATATTAGCAGGAACTGTCAGGACTGGCACGGTGGTATCTCGTACCAGGATGGATACCGTGTCCGGTTCGCTGCTCCGCCCATCCGCAGTGACCACCAGGGTTACTACGGTTGTCCCAAGCGGGAAGGTTCCCGTCGGTGAGACACCTGTCGCTGATCCTCCAGACCACGTCCAGCTATAGGTCAAGGTCTCCCCGCACGGATCGGACGACGCCGAGCCATCAAGCATTACCGGCGTTCCGGCAAGGGTGGACTGCTCAATGGTCTGATCTGGCCCCGCATTTGCAATCGGCACGACAGGCGAATAGCAGGAGTTGAGCGCGAGGGTCGATCCGATATTTACCGGGGTCTCGCCATATTGGGGGTGCTCACTCTCATGGTCGTTGTCTCTGGCGTAGATGAATGCTTCACTCATCGAAACTGTCCCATCGTTGTTGGTATCAGCATCGACCGATGCGCCACCCTTGTCATGGCCTGCCACCGCAGAAATCCAGAGAGTGCTAAAAGTATCACCCCAAGAAGATTCAAACGCGTTTGCCGCGGTCGCAATGACCCGCTCCTGGCCAACAGGCCCGGGGATCACGTCATCGATGAACCCGCCGCTGTAGCACTGTTCCATGGTGATCATGATGGGAACGGTCGCGGTGATCTTATCCAGATTGGCGTCAAACTGGTCGTCCCTCATTGTCTCGTACCATAGATTGATAATGACGTCAGTGCCCACTTGAGGGTCATTTTCGGGGCCGCCATGGTCGGTGGTGAAAATGAAAAGGTGGTCGCTGTTTTCCAGTCGTGTCTGGAGATCGTCAAAGACCGTGCCGATGTTCGCATTCGTAGCCGAGAACCCTACATCATCGTCCCCGTCACCATCAAGATCAGGGTTTGAGTTCACATAGGTATCGTCATATTTATGCTGGTCAAGACCGGCGTCAGTTCCGTCCGACATCAATACGATGATGTGGTCGTCCAGATACCCATAATCATTCACAAGGGTCTTGTACATGAACGATACATCCCCGTAATACCGCTCCCAGTTATTGTAGGAGTCTGCCCCACCGCTGATGATAACCGCATAACAGTGACCGGGGTTCATGCAGGGCGGCAGAGCATTGATGCTTCCGCGGGTCGCTGACGGAACCATGGCTGATGGGGGGGACGTTAGGGGTGTCGCAACGCCTGCCACTTTCTTCCACTTCGCAAGATCCATCGGGGGCCCCAGCGCGTCCCTGACGGTCACAGAACCGGCTTCATCAACGAAGATGTACCGACATGGGTGCGCCCAGCTCTGCATCGGAGCATCATCGATGAAGAAGAGCCATCCCTCCTTCTCAGGGAGAAGTATGTCACCATACCATGTGGTGATCGTACTGCCAGCCTCAACCGGTTCCGGCTTGGCATACACCCACATCCCTTCCATTTTCTCATTCAATACATCCCTGATAACAATGTTGTTCAGGTCATCCTGGGAGATGCCCTGCACGTTCCCTATGAGCATGAGAAATGCAATAAGGAGCAGAAGCATCGTAAAGAAATGATCAATCTTCATCTTTCTTTTCCCTCCTGGAATATCCATGAAATGTTTGGCTGGTGAGGAGAGCGTTACCTCTCATCATCACGATCTGTCATCATTACAACCGACGTAAAAACCCAGAGGTAATATGGTGGCAGATGTGAAGGGGGATCTATTGAGGGATGATAATAATTTGCAAGGCAATGGTGTTAACAAATCAACTCAATAAACTATGTATTCCCGAAGAAAAACGTATTCCATCAGGATTCTCCAAAGGAAAATTCCTCAAGGGGCTATTCAATGAGCTGGGTACTGCAGTTCAGATCGACCACCAGCATTTTTTTGGAGGTAGAAGAGCAGTGTTGATATTGGCGGGCTTATTGATCTGCCGGGGGGTTTTGTGATTGTCTTGTACCACCTCCTTCCTTGCCCAACCAACACTTTTCCTCGAATATCACTCTGTCGGTGAATCCTGCCGGGGCTTGGTGGGAGGTTCTTTGACTCTGCCGTTTCGATGTACGAACCCGGAGGTGCGGGCGGATGGACTGGATGGTGCTCCTGTGGAATGAACTTCATCCCAGTTGCCCGGGCAGACGGTCACCGGGAAAACTCCGGCAGGGATGGAGTTCGTACGAGAATATCCCTTTCATCACCCCTGGGTCCTCGTTCATGATATTCCGGGGTTCCTCAGGACCCGTTGCGAATATCCCAACACCACAGAGCTCGCTGCCGTCGTTGACCGGGCAGACAATTGGGAGTTTTCCCGAAGATCGCAGAGAGAAATTTCTCCGTGCATGCTCCCAGATGATCGCTTCCACCCCGGCCATGTACCGGTTCGGTCCGATCCGCAGCAGCACGATACTGTAGTCTTTCGTCCTTCCGATCATCTCCCTCATGAATTCATCGGTTATGGTGGTCATATCGATCATCAGAGTATATGGATAGCGAAAACATGAACACTCGCCTGGCCTCAAGGAGCCGGGATGGAAGAGGGTACCATCCGGTATGTCCTGCTGATACCGACTTGAATACCCGGATGACTCATCCGTTGTTTGTATCCAGGCTCAGCCGACGGGTGAAATGTGTTATCAGCACTCATGGCCGGGGAGGAGGGACTGGCTGACCAGGTCACCTGGTTCCTTTGACCAGGTCACCCGGTCCTTTATCGTGTTCTTCAAACGGGAGTGGCAGCCGTGGATTGAAATCTCACCTTTTATAGACCAGGGCTCCCTGTACTGGGCAGGCAGCCGTGCACCGGGCGCAGAGGTAGCACTCCCGCTTCGAGGAATCCTTCCCGGCAACATGGGCCGGGCAGGCCTTCTCGCACTTTTTGCAGCTGATGCAGGCACTCGTCCTCCGCAGGCGGAAGAGGCTGAAGTGGGCAGGGATGGAGAAGAGCAGGCCGAACGGGCAGATCCCACGGCAGACCGGCCGGTATACAAATATGGAAAGGAGGAGCAGCACGAAAAATACAACAAGTCCTATCGAGAGGGTCAGCGAGAAGAAATCGTAGATCCCGGTGTACTCCATCAGGTTTACATAGTAAAGGGCTCCGATCACGGTTGCCGCGAAAACACCGGCACGGAATACCTCAAGATACCGCGTTTTCCTGATATCGATCTTCTTCCCCGGCACGTTCCAGGCGAGCTCCTGTACCGATCCGACCGGGCAGAGATGGCCGCAGAAGGTTCTCCCGACGAGGAGAACGAGCCCGATCCCTGCCAGGATCCCGATGATCCCCGGGGCCAGGGTCTGGCCGGAGGTCGCGATGCTCACGATCCCGGGAAACTCCATCGGCATAAGCGGGGCGAGGAGGAGAAAGCCAAAGAGAGCACTTATCATCACTGTTGCGACCGCGAGCTTTCGCGACATAGCCCCGCTCTTCCAGACCCATGCTGCAAGAATAGTCCCGAAAAGCAGGTAGATGACAGAGAATGCCGACGCCAGCGTCTCCTCTCCGAGCAGGAGATAAGTGACCATCTCCCCGATCCCAAGGGCGAACAATGCCGACGCCCCGAGAGCAGGAACGCGTTTTTGGAGTCTGGACCCAAGGATCCCTGACCTGAAGAGGAAGAAAAACAGGAGAACGAGAAAGATGGTTGCCACCGCTCCCATGATCAGGCCATCCGGGACGAAGAATCCTGCATCCGGGGTGAACGGAACGGAGGCATTTGAGGAGACCGTTGCTGCCGGTGTGACAGAGGCGGGGCCCGTTGCAGCGGGTGTGACAGATGAGGTGACCGGGGTTGATAAGGAGGAGGTCGCCTCCACGACCGGGGAGGCAGCAGGAGTGGGGCTGGCTGCCGTCGGGGCGGTGGCGACCGAACGGGGGGTATAATCGCAAATGGCGTTGGTATCGACATCCGTATACAAGAAACAGCGGCCCGGGTAAGGGCAGTACCCCTTTCCCCTCGGGCAGATAGCCGTACAGACCGGGTATGCTAGACCTGCAGATCCGATAATACCGGCAAGTCCACGTTTCAGCCAGCGGGGTAATTCCATGAGATGTCTCGTACGTATTCGATATTAATGTAAAATAAACGTTACATTTCCGGCAGGGAGCGTTCCCTCTTGTTGGTATCCGGGGGTTCTCCATCATGTACCCATGGGAGGCATGTATGCCGGGCTCTTATCCCACCGATGATTGGCGGTTCTCAAGGGTGGAGGAGGGGTTCATTATAGGGGTGGATCTTTAAAAATTCAATGACTCAAAGGGCATCTTCTTTGTGAGGGGCTACAGCAAGCTTCCTCTCTTCGATGATACCCTGTCTTGGATTGGAAAAAAGGGGATACCCCTGTTCAGGCTGCACTTTCCTTCGAATCGTAATTCATCCCGGGGTAGGTCAACCCACGCCAGTCATCCATAGTAATCTCCGCTAAGCAGATTTCCCCGATCAACGCTTTGAACGCTTTCTTACTGAGGGATCAAGCACTACTCCCCTGGTCGTATCACTCTTTGATCGAGATTACCGATGCAGGGCAGAGATCAGCAGCATCGACCACGCACGGCTCCAGTTCCCCGGAGGGGATCCCCTCTCCATTCAAACCGTCGAGGCGGAATTTCTCTCTGATCTGGCTGAAGGAATCGTCGGGGTTCTCTTCAAAAAAATCCGGGCAGAGCTCCCAGCAGGTCCCACAACTGACACAATTGAGCCGGTCGATGATGACTTTCATCCCAGTTCGCCTCTCATGTCCAGATATTTTTTCAGTGCAACAGCATTATTGTGCTCCTCATCCTTTGCTGCAAAGAGAAAGGTGATCACAGGATGATCCCGGCCAAGTGCAGTGAGAAGTTCGCCGAGTTCAGGCTTTCCGGACAATTCGTGGAAGTACTTTTCCTGGAACTCCTCCCATTTCGCCGGGTCATGGCCGAACCATTTCCGGAGTGCGGGACTTGCTCCCACATCCCGTATCCAGAGGTCGATCCCGGCCTGCTCCTTCCGCATGCCTCTCGGCCACAACCGTTCGACGAGGACGCGAAAGCCATCTCCCTCCCCGGGAACATCATAGATGCGTTTTACCCGGATCATTCTTTCACTCTCTCGAACTGGTCCTTGCCGACCCCGCATTCAGGGCAGACTCTGTCCTCGGGGAGATCTTCAAACAACACTCCGGCGGGAATTCCTGACCCGGGATCTCCCACCGCTGGATCATAGAGGTAGCTGCATACAGTACATCGGTAGCGGTCAATGGTGTTGCCCATATTTCGTTCTCTGATCGTTCTCCTATTTCATTCCAGCAGTGTCCCAGGCTGATGTGCCCACTCCGCGTTACCACATCATTCCTGTGCACCGGTTGATAGAAAAATTGAAACCCGCTGTGTGGCCTTACGATTTCATAAGGGGATCTGAAACCTGAAATCCTGTGACAGCATACCTAACAGAAAAGGCATGATCCACACAGATCTGCGGAGACCCTGACCATGGACCGGGAAGAAGTAACCAGACAATGCTTATTGCTCGGCTCGATGAAGACTCGTGGCGAACTCGGCCAGGCCATCGCCGGCATCGTCCTCTCCTACTCCCCAAAGGATCTCCAGCAGATGCGGTGGAACTTCTCGGGTGCGATCCAGGATATCAACCCGGAATACCGGAAAAAGTTGGAAGAGACTATCACAGCCCACCTCCACGGGACCTACCAGGCACTCCGGCTGATGAAGCAGCAGGGGAGTTTCGCTCCGATGAACCAGCCATTGGAGAAAAAGACAGAAGAATACTGGACGATGGTCACATGCCAGTGCCGTTCGGGAGACGAGGAACAGGTCCGGCTCCGGTTCCTGAAATTCCTCCTCTCCGGCTTCTGCATGCTCGTGCAGGAGATCCCCGGCCACCCGGTCGGGACACCGTTTCCCGGCGGGGATAAGGTCGAGATCATCGACGGTACATATTACTGCCCCGTCCGGGACAAGGCAAATGATGTCGACTCCGCCCTCTGCCCGTTCTGCCCGGCACTCCAGACCCCGGAGGTCGGGTACCTCAAGCCACCGGTAAAGGGGAGCGATCACAGGAAGAAAGAGTTCCTCCGCCAGACGTTCGATCGACACTACTACAACGGGTGACTCCTTCCGGTACGGCAGGGTTTTACAGGAAGCAGAGAGTGGAAAGGGGTATTCATGAGTCTGGACAATTATTTCCGGTTCAATCTGAAGTGATTCTGAAGTATCCGGCCGCCCGGGAAGTTGAATGGATCTGATGAGGGGAATATCCTGTGCGAACATTCCCTTTTTTAACTCTGTCCCTGTAAAAGATCCAGGGACCGGGCAGGAATCCCCCGGTCTCACAGGGAAAATACCGATTCAGCACTTTTTCTCTGTTCTGTTGATCCTGGTACAGAATCTTCCGGAGGATTGGCAGATTTTGAAACTCCCGGTTAAGTTTTTAATAACGGGGAATAACAAGACCGCGGGAACGAATGGAGGAATTCCATGCAGAAAACAATGACAAAGAGAAAGAGTGCCGGCCTCTCAATCACCCGCGTCTTTGATGCCCCGGTAGACCTCGTATGGAAGGCATGGACTGACCCAGGGTATGTAAAGCGCTGGTGGGGGCCAAAGGACTTCACGGCTCCGTTCATCATGATCGATTTCAGGGTAGGGGGAACATCCCTCTTGTGCATGCGATCCCCTGATGGGCAGGAATTCTGGAGTACCGGAATCTACCGGGAGATTGTCCCGGAAAAAAGGATCGTCACCACCGACAGCTTTTCAGATGAGAAAGGAGCGATCGTTCCGGCATCGTTCTACGGGATGACCGGAGTGTGGCCTCTGGAGCTGCTCGTGACCCTGACGTTCGAGGAGAAGAACGGCAAAACAACGTTCACGCTCGTTCATGAAGGGATGCCTCCTGGCGAGCCGAGCGAACAGGCAAAAGCGGGGTGGAACGAATCACTTGACAAGCTCGAAACACTACTCCATGACGAGACACAGCACAGGGAAAAGAATGTCCTCGTGATAGAGCCTGGAAAACCGGCCTCCCTCACAAGAATTTTCGATGCCCCTCCTGAACGCCTCTTCTCGGCAGTAACCGATCCTGCCAGGATCCCGCTCTGGTGGGGCCCGGGAAATCTCACGACCATCGTCGATACGATGGATGCGAGGAGCGGAGGGAGCTGGAGGTTCATCCAGCGTGATGCCGATGGCAACGAGTATGCCTTCCATGGGGTGTATCACGAAGTCTCCCCGAGACGGATCGTCCAGACCCTCGAGTTCGAGGGGATGCCCGGCCATGTCCAGCTCGAGGTCATCACCTTCGAAGAGGTAGACGGGAAGACGAAGATGGTCGACAAATCCGTTATCGAGACTCCGGAAGACGTTGAGGACGAAATGTTGAAATCGGCGATGGCAGAGGGCTGGATGGAGACCATCGATCGCCTTGCAGAACTGGTCGAGAAAAAATGGAGAGAGGGATGAGATCAGTATCCGGAGATCAAGTCACCGGTCTTTCATGGATCTGCTGGAGAGGAGATCGATAGAAGAGAGGTTGTGGAGTCAATGAACAGGATTATTCATTTCGAGATCCAGGCCGATGATCCCGGGCGGGCGGCACAGTTTTACCGCGATGTGTTCGGCTGGGAGATCCGCGAATGGGTGATACCCGGGATCGAGATAAAGGATGAGAACCGTTACTGGTTTATCATCACCGGTCCGGAGACCGATCCCGGGATCAACGGTGGCCTCGTCTTCCGGTGGGGTCCTGCCCCGGTTGAGGGCCAGGCGGTCAATGCATATACCTGTACCATCGAGGTTCCCGATCTCGACCGATCGGTCGACCTTGTCAGGAAAGCCGGGGGAAGCATCATACTCCCCCGAATGGGGATACCAGGGATAGGCTGGTGGGCTCACTGCCGGGATACGGAGGGGAACCTCTTCGGGATGCTGCAGGAGGATCCCAACGCGTTGTAGAATGTCCCAGTCCCAGGTAGACTTTGATTGGGTCACTGGAAACGGCACATTCTTTTCATATATCGGAGGATGGATACACTCCTCGAGGGTCGGGAACTGGCCTGGCGATATGCTTCTGCGGAACTACCGGGAAGGAAGGGACGGAAGAATGAAGAGTCCAGGCGCGGATAGCTCCCTCCTGTGATGACCCCGGAAGAGATCCGACGTCTCCGCCTCTCCCATTCTGGCCTCAGCCACTCCCCATTCACGACCGGGGCTGAGGCGGTGGCCCACTCCGGTGCGGTCCAGGCCCAGGATTTCTCCGCTGCGATATGGTCGCTTGGGCTCAGAATCAGGGATGCAACTGCTTCGACAATCGAGGATGCGTATAACGATGGAAAGATTCTCCGCGTCCATGTGTTACGTCCCACGTGGCATTTCATCCTGCCTGAGGACCTCAGGTGGATGACCGCCCTGACAGCCCCGGGGGTGAAATCGATGGTGGCAGCATCCAACCGGAAGCTGGGGCTTGATCCCAACTTATTTTCGAAGAGCAATGCTGCGATTGAAAAAGCACTCGAAGGTCAAGGTTCTCTCACGAGGCAGGACCTGAAGGGTACTCTGGCAGACATCGGGATCATGACCGATGTCCAGCGCCTTGCCCACATCATCATGCAGGCAGAGCTCGAGGGATTGATCTGCAGCGGGCCGATGCAGGGGAGGCAGCATACCTATGCCCTTGCCGATGAACGGATCAGGAAATCAAGAGCACTCACGAGAGATCAATCCCTTGCCGAGCTTGCACGCCGATATTTTCGCAGCCACGGGCCGGCCCAGCTCGGGGACTTCTCCTGGTGGTCAGGCCTCTCAAGAAGGGATGCAGAGACCGGACTCGATTCGATCAGGGAGGATCTGGAGCGGACCTTAATCGACGGAAAACCATATTGGTCTCCCTCTGAGGACGGGGAAGTGATCCCTGATCCACCGGTTGCCCTCCTCCTCTCAATGTACGACGAGTATGCGATAGCCTATACTGACCGGAGCGCGATCAGCGATGCCCGGGAGATCGAGCGGATGATCGTGAAAGGAAATGCCATGACTGCCGTCATCGTCCTTTACGGAAAGGTGGCCGGGACCTGGGAGAAGAGGGTAAAGAAGGACTCGATTGAGATACTCCTGAATCCGTTCAGGGAACTCACAGATGAGGAACAGGGAGAAGTGGAGAGGGAAGTCGAGCGGTACGGAAGGTTTTTTGGGAGGAGAGTGGAACTGGTATAATTCCCACCTTCATTCCCCACTGCTTTCCAAAAATTCCCCCGTCTCCGTGAAATACAGGTATCCTTCAACGTTGTTCCTCTTAACGAGCTGCCTGGCCGCTTCGACATAGACATCCATTGAGGTCTGATACTCCCCCTCCTTTTTCGAATACTCTGAAGGATCAACTGGGTCCGATTTGTAATCGATTACCACCCAAGTGCCATCGACGAGCTCACATAAACGGTCAATCTTCCCTTTTATATGCCTGCCATCATACGTGATAACAAACGGCAGCTCACAGAACTCCCTCTTCATCTGTCGCATCAGTTCCGATGTATGGAACAGGGTTACCAGCTCCTCGCACTGTCGGATTGCTTCAGGATCATTCTCCCCGCATTCCAGGCACACCGCCCTGGGATCACGGCCACGGAATACCTCGTGGATGATGGTCCCCTTCATTGCACCATCAATTCCCTTCAAGTAACGGGATTCAAGCGTTTTACACGTCGAAGGAACAGGAGATGCCTGCTCATCCTCGAATTCCGTCACCGATATAATCTCAATCCCTTCCGCACCTTTGTCAAACTCCTTCGGAGACCAGGTACCCCCCCTGCCTGCACATTCCTCCGGCACGACAAGAAGTTCCGGAGTGGTCTTTACAGCCTCTGCAGGGATTGCTGCTTGATCGCTCGTTATGGTAAGGTGGACGGTCAGGTCGCCGCTCACCAGATCCATGCCTCCGGCACCGATGACACCATCCGTAATTTGAAGGGCCGAAAAGAGCCATTCGATCCGGGAGGTCGCAAGCTGAATCGAAAGGTCAGGGTGTGTCGGGGCTGTCCCGCTCATGATCAGGTGGTCCCTTGCACGGGTAAGGGCAACGTAGAGGAGCCGTTTCTTCTCGGCACGCTCCTTCTGGCGCCGCAGCTCCCGGAGGGCAAGAAGCATCGGAGTCTTCGTAAGCTCGAACTCTTCCTCTGGATCGGGGACCGTTATCCCAACGAGGAGCGGGTTATCCCCGATCATGATCGGCGGGAACGTCTCCCGGAACTGCATCCCCATGTCGGGAACCACCACGATCGGAAATTCAAGCCCCTTGGCGGCATGGACCGTCATGACATTCACCGAGTTCTCGGCAAGGGCATCCAGCGGGGCTTCACCTTCCCGCTCCTCCTCATCCATGGCGGTCCTGAGGTCCTCGATAAAGTCGGCAAGTCCGTAGGATCCGGCACCCTCCCGAACCCTGGCCATGGCGACGATCTTCTCAAGGTTGGCCAGGACCTGTTTTCCCTCCGGAAGTGCTGCATACACCGTGTATATCCCTGACTCAGAAAGGATCCGCCTGATGAGGGGGACGATGCCAGTCCGTCCCGCATCTGCCCTCCAGAGGGAGAGGAGCCGGCAGGCACGAACCGCACCCTCTGACCCGGTCTTTTCACCGTAGTTCTGGAGCTTCTCCCAGAAGGTCCGGCCTTTTTCTCGGCCAATCAGGAACAAATCGGTATCCGGGAGGCCGCAATACGGGGACCGGAGTGTTCCTGCAAGGCTGATATCATCATGCCTGAAGTGGAGGAACCGGAGGAGATTGTACAGGTCATATACCTCCTGCCGCGAATAGAATCCCGTCCCCCCGTGCACGTAGAAAGGAATACCGTATCTGGCGAGGGCAGCAAGATACGAGGAAAGGTTCGTCCNNCATCAGCCTCGATCCACTTCGTTGCAGCAGAATCCTCTCCCGATGGGGGGAGCAGCAGTTCGACTGATCCTGCATCTCCTGACCGGGCTTCCGATACAAGGATCGGCTCGTACCCGAACTCCCACGGTTTCTCTGCTGAAGCAAAGAGCCGGGAGAAGAGGTAGTTTGCACACCCTATCACCTCTTTTGTGCTCCGGAAACTCGTATCAAGGTGCACCTCACGGCCCTGGCACCGATTGAGAATGATCTCCCGGACCGCCTTAAAACGGGTGACATCGGCATCCCGGAAGAGATAGATCGACTGCTTGGGATCGCCGACAATGAAGAGGCAGTCCGTAGATGGGCCGGGTNNGTCAGGAACAGCTGCCGGGCGTGCAGGATCAGGTCCTCGAAATCAAGTCCCCCAAGGACCGCCTTCTCCCGCTCAACCAGTTCCGTGTAGCGGAGATAGACAAGCGAGAGATCTCCCAGAAGGTCAATCGCACGAGTGACAAGCGGATCATCAGGTTCAACCGTCATCCGGAAGAGACTGCTCTTCCTCTTCAGGATATCATTCAGTTCTTTATAGGCAGCTTTGAACAGTGAGAGGTCGTTTCCCTTCCATACCTTCCTGCTCCCGACATTCCCCGGGCGCTTTATGAGGAGATCGGTGGCGGCAGAACAGAACGCCTCAATGCCAGAATCCCCTGAGATTGCCTCGAGGAGCGGCCGGATCCCGCAGAGAAAACAGACAGCCTTGTCATCAGCACCCTCATACCGGTCAGCGAGAGAGAAAAGAGTGGTGAGTGCAGTATTGAACAAACGGTCGTTCCGTAAATCCCTGATCCCGTTTTCACGGACCGTGTTGACTTCCCTGGTCCAGGTCCGTATCACCTGGTCGCTGTCCGACCCGAGTGCCTCAAAGAACTGTCGGTATGACAGCCTCTTTCCATACATCTCCGCGAGCATCGCACGGACTGTTGATGGTTCGAATACTGAGAGGATTCGCACAACTGCATCATGGACCGGTGGCGGGGAGGGTACATGGACAAGGTCCTCGAATGCCTTCCCATGGATGCGGGAGACCTGCCTCTCGTCAAGCACCACGAATCCCGGTTCGAGGCCGGATTCAATGGGAAATTCGCGAAGGACCTGGGCACAGAAGGAGTGGAAGGTCTGGACAGGGGCGACCAGGAAGTCCACCGCCGCCCGCTCCCATCGTTCTCCTTTTTTTCCTGATAGTGCTCTCCGTATCCGTTCTTTCATCTCGGCAGCAGCCTTTTCTGTGAACGTGAGGGCAAGGATCTCGGGGACCGTCACTCCCCGGGTCTCGAGAAGGTCGAGGTATTTCTGCACGAGGACATAGGTCTTTCCGGTACCCGCCCCCGCAGTGACCACAAGACTCCTGTCATGGGTGGAGATCGCCTCGTTCTGCCGTCTTGTTGCGGCCATCAGGTCACCTCCCCGGAATCAGAGACCCTGTAGGGATCGAACCGGCATATGCGCCTGAACTCGCAGTAGGAGTTTGGGCAGTGCTCCTCGGCAGGAAGGGGAAACGCCCCCTCCCGGATCCTGCGTATATAGCCGATGGCAAAATCGCAGGAACGGGTGATCAGGGCGGCGACATCCGGTGTCATCTTTGTCCGGGATGCGACAAGGCACCGTGCCTGTTCATCGCAGAGGAGCAGATCGCGCCGGACCTCCTTCCGGATATGGTAGTATCCTGCGGCTACCCCGCGTTTTTCCGAAAGCGCTTCGAAGGCAAGCAGGTAGAGGGGGAGCTGGAGGGCTTTCCCTTCCTCGAT
>MTKZ01002318.1_pt2 | contig 16918 bp, 16 predicted proteins | sample 1042781 | NCBI WGS metagenome assembly MTKZ01 (sample SAMN06212207, study PRJNA360539) | anaerobic digester metagenome | biome: Wastewater treatment plant; material: sludge; isolation source: anaerobic digester fed with sludge from wastewater treatment plant | place: Denmark: WWTP Viborg ... | reverse complement strand
CCGCCCGCAAGAATCATCGCCACGATTCTTTTGTTCATCTTTTTACCTCGCGATTATGTCGATTAAGCATCATCATGATGCCCTATCAATTCTTTTATAATTTTATCACATATATTTTTATATATGTAGTCTCGTTTTAATCACGAGGGCGATTTGCTATAATGTTTATCGTGAAAAATCGCAAACTGAAACTCTCGGCGGTCAGGCTGACATTCGTGTTTGCCGGCGTCTATCTTTTTATGCAAATTCTCTTCATGTCAACCTTCAATTTTCTCGATGTCACAGTCTGGCCTCCAAAAATCGATAACCTGTCTTTATTTTATGTCTACACGCCTATTTTGCTCACGGGTACGATATTTTTTTACGCCCTCTCGCTAACTCAAACTTTTTATTACGTCGACAAAAAGAAAATAACCCACCATAAGATGAATAAGATTTTCGAATACTACTTTTCGGATATGACATATATCGATGAAAAGTGGTCGAAAAAACACCGCACTCTGCTTTTTTATGATAAGTCAGGACGTCGCAAGTTTTTGACTTTCGATCGCGAAGGGATCATCTTTCAGCACGCCCTTGAAAATGCCCACCCTCTCAGCCGCGAGGATTTTGCGATTCGCTTTCCCGGCGTCAGGCTTTAAATGATACTACATCGCGCAGTAAAAGTGTTTGCATCCATAATTAACTTATGTTAAACTCAAACGTGCGTTTTAAGAAAATGAGGTCCAAGTTATGTCAAGAGTATGTCCCGTCCTAGGTAAAGGTCCGCTAAGCGGCAACAATCGTTCCCACAGCCTTCGTGCCACGCGCCGGCGCTGGAATGTCAACATGCAACCATACCAAGTCGAAATCGACGGCAAAGTGCAAACTGTTCGCATGTCCGCCCGCGCTCATCGCAGTTTGATGAAATCGGGAAAATAACCTTTCATCAGTTAAAAAAGTAAGCCCCAAAAGAAGCGTTTAATTAGGGATTATTCTAATTAGGCTTCAAAAGGCGAAAGAAAACCTCATCCAAGAGTTAATAGCTCAACGGGGCCTTTTTGTTTATACTTTTTTAGACGTATTAAACTACAAAAAATGCGTACGCTATCGATTGCATAAATTTTCGAGTTCTTTCTATTGACTAAAATAAAATATAATGATATGGTTCGCCTATATACTAAAATGCGACAAATGTCGATTAAAAGGATAATCGACTTGCTCATAATATTTATTTATTGATTACTAGGCAATAAACTTGGAGAAAAATATGGCGACAGAAGAAAAATTAGACCTTCTAAAAAATACAAAAGTTAGCAAACTGCTATTCAAATTAGCCGTTCCTACTATCGTTGCGCAAATTGTCAATTTGCTTTATATGGAAGTAGACCGAATAATGATAGGGCATATTCCCGTTATTGGGGGAGACGCATTGACGGGCGTAGGCGTATGTTTGTCCGTACTAATAATAGTAATGTCCTTTTCATCTTTGTGTAGCGTCGGTGGCGCTTCAAGAGCGGCGATATTCTTGGGCAAAGGCGACAAAGAATCTGCTGAAAAAACTTTGGGTAACTGCGCTCTTGCGTTGATTATCTCGGGACTACTGATGATAGTAATATTCGAGTGGAAAGGAAGGGAGTTGTTATTGCTGTTTGGAGCGAGCGACATTACTATCGATTACGCTTGGGACTATATGAAAATATACGCGTTAGGCGCGTTATCGGTACACTTGACGCTTGGACTAAATTGCTTTATCACAACGCAAGGTTTTGCAAAAACTAGTATGTTGACCGTTATTATCGGAGCGGTGCTAAATCTTATTCTTGACCCGTTATTTATCTTTGTGTTTAATATGGGAGTCAAAGGGGCGGCGCTTGCTACCATCATTTCGCAGACAGTTTCGGCGATATGGGTTGTGCTGTTTTTGATTGGTAATAAGACAGTTTTGAAAATAAAACTCAAAAATTTCAAACTTGAATCGCGCATAATACTACCTGCATTATCCCTTGGACTTGCTCCTTTTATTATGAATTTCACAGAAAGCATACTAGGAATTTGCTTTAATATTTCTCTTCTTAAATACGGTGGCGATACCGCTGTGGGAGCAATGACAATCTTTATGAGTTTATCACAGTTCATCATTTTGCCCCTTATAGGGCTATCACAGGGCGCGCAACCGATAATGAGTTATAACAAAGGCGCAAAACTGCCCGAACGAATGAAAGAAACGCTCAAATTATTGCTTATGGTGGCAATGACGTATTCGTTTGTTATTTGGGGACTAATTATGATAACGCCACGAACGTTTGCCCAGTTGTTTACCGATAGTGAACAAATCATTGTTTACGTAGAAAAAATGATAAGGGTATTTTTGGCGTGCGGAGGATTGTTCAGCGCGCAGATTGTTTGTCAGCAAATGTTTGTCGCTTTGGGCAAAGCAAAAGAATCTTTGTTTATCGCTTTGCTAAGAAAAGTTATTATTTTAATACCGCTAATATATATTATGCCGTTAATATTTACTCAAAATCAACAGTTGGCAGTACTGTTAGCAGAACCGCTCGCCGACTTGATATCGGTTATCACAACAGTAATATTCTTTGGCGTTGTGTTTAAGAAAGAACTAAACAGTTTGCGAACGCAAAATCAACTTGAAGGCGTGTTGGAAAAAAATCAAAACTAATTTTGTCTTTTTTGTTTGCTAAGTAAAAAATATTATTTATAAAAATAAACCGCAAAGTTAAATTAACGTTGCGGTTTTGTTTTAGTGTTTTATATGATTGTTGTTTATTAGTGTTACAAAAAATGTATTATTGTTTTATATGTCTTTCAAATGTTTTCTTGCATTATAACTTTCGAGTTTTTCAAAATTTTTTTAGCCGTTATATTTTATTATAGTCAAAGATATTTTGTTTTTTCTTTTTTACAACACTTACTTATAGTTATTAGTTACAAGTCTTGTATTACAATGAGTTTTTCATTATGTCTACATTTTGATAACTAACAAAAGTCGGTAAACAAAAAAATTCTTCACTTTAATATAGTCAAAATGCTGTCAATCCTAATCAAGGAAAGAAATAAATTCGGGCATTTCTCCAACAAGGGGAGCAAGCCATTCGATATATTCTTTGGTTACGTTGTCTTTCTCTTTGGTAAGGAAATTCTCCGGCAAAGATTTTTCCGTTAGCATTACTTTTTCTATTGGAACAAGGGTAGTCTTTATTACGTAAGGTTTGGTTGATACTCTTTCTATGCCTATCATTATTCCGCCAAGATTATTTAATACTGCCTTGACTGCTTCTTCGCCAACTAACTGCGCTTCCTTTATATCGACTGCCGAAGCGTATTGCATTGAACAACGTTGAAAAATACCGGGTTTTTCGCTACGCGCTTTGATGCCAAGTTTTTCGATGACCAAATTAGCCAAAAATGACGAAACGTCGCCAAAATATGTTGCGCGACCGACTGTAAAGATAGGCTTTACTACTTGCTTGCCGTTTTTGTCTTTTAGTCCTTCTGACGCGACTACTGTTACTCCGCCTTTTTTACGGAACAAATCTTCCGCTTTTGTCAAAAACGCGTCTTGGTCGAACGCTATTTCAGGGCAAAGTATCATATCGGGCATTTCACCGCCGTTATTACCTGCTATCGCGCTAGATGCCGTCAACCAACCAACGTTACGTCCCATCGTTTCGATAACGCAAACGTGAATAGGCAAAGACTTGACGTCTTGCATAGTTTCTTTGACGGAGCAAGCGATATATCTTGCGCACGAAGCAAACCCCGGTGTGTGGTCGCTCTCGGCAATGTCGTTGTCAATAGTTTTTGGTATACCTACGCAACAAACACCGCTGTCTTTTACGATTTTGTAAAGTTTACCGCAGGTATCCATTGTTCCGTTACCGCCGTTAAATAAAACGTACTTGATATCGTGTTTGTTTAATATTGTCGCCATTTTATCGTAATCTTCGCTTTCAAGAGGAAATCTACTCGTTCCAATGGCAGTTGCAGGAGTGTTAGAAAGTAAAGACAGTTGCGATTCGGTAATATTTGTCAAGTCGATAAAATCTTCTTTTAGTACTCCCGTTGTGCCAAAACGCGCCGCAAATATTTTACCGTTGAAATTTGACTTTTTTAGTTGACGAAGCGCTCCCACAAGGGAGTTGTTTATGACAGTAGTTGGCGCTCCGCCTGTTACTATTAACAAATTACTCATTTTTTCTCCTTGAAAACCATTGGCTAATATGGATAGTATTTACAAATTGACCGTTTTATAGATATTTCTTTGTTTTTTATAAAAATTATTAAAAGTATCTAGTATTGACAATAATATAACACACTATTTGTACCAGTGTTTGCAAAGATATTCGAAGGCATAGATATGACACCACGAAGCCATTTATTATCAATAATTTGTTGTCTAATTGTTTTTTCTATTCCAGCTTGAGCCGTAAGAAAACCTGTAGGAACTACAATCGCTGCTTTTCCGCCATCTTTTAGCGAATACAAAATATGTTGAATAAAGCAAAGATATATAGCCATTGAATCCTTCTTGGCGTTTGGAATCTTAGATATTCCTGCAAAAAATCTTGATGTTTTTTCCCATTTAGTCTCAATTTTATCTCTAGTGGATGAAAAGTCAGTTTTAAATGGAGGATTAGAAGTGATAAAATCAAATTTCTTAATACCTGAGGTATCATCACCTTTAATTCTAAAATGAGCAGGAGTTTCTAATGTATCACCTTCAATAATATTTTCTAATGATTCTTTTAAACCATTTAGAAGCATATTGATTCTTAAAAAACGTGATGATTTTTGAGAAATATCTTGTGTATATACTCTTGCCTTATTTCCAAATTTCCCATCACCAAGTTCATTTGCCAAATGAAGCACAAGAGAACCTGAGCCAGCAGATGGATCGTAAATCTCATAAATTTTATCTTCAACTGGTGACATATGTACCAAGATTTTAGCAATAGCACTTGATAATGCTTGTGGTGTGAAATATTCTGCATAAGTTCCACTAGCAACATTATAGTTTTGAATTAAGTACTCAAAAATTGTACTAAAGAAGTCATAGTTACCTTCAATACTTTCACCAAAATCAAATCTGTCTCTAGTGATATATGAGAAGATATTTCGCGCAAATGCATTTCTTTTTGAGGCTTCAACCTTATCACAGATTTCAGAAAATAAAGGTTTCTTTTCACCATCAGCTGTTTCTACGCTGAATGATTGATTTTCTTTGTAATTTGAAATTCTAACCAATGTTTTATCAAATTGATTATAGAAATTATCGTCCTTGATATGTTGAACTAAATAATCAATTGTATCTTCATATTTGAATGCTACATCTTGTGGATATGCCGCATAAAATGCATCAAGCATGTCATCTTCATTTGTGATTACTGATTGATAGTTTAAACCTGTATCTTTACAAAATTTTTTAAGGTTCGCCATGAACTTATCATTTAAAAACTTATAAAGAAATACCGAAGTAACTACAACTTCTTCATAAGCCGTATTGGATAATCCATTAGTTGAGCATAGACCTTGCAAGTCATCAATAATGGATTTTATATTTTTCTCTAATTCTATATAATTTGGCATGTTTTATTTCTCCTAAATGTTTTCTTTATAAAGTAGTAAGTTCACATATAACATTTCAAGAATTTCGTCATATGAGTCTTTTACTTTCTTAAAAAGTTTCTCTTTAATTAAAATGACAGTTATCTTTGATTTTGTAGCATCCACAAACCCTTTTTTACCTTGTAAGATTAAAGCATCGTCATAGATTGTATCTTTAATGTTGTCGTAAATAATTTTTAAGAAGCTTTCGATATCTGACCTATCGATGTTCGTTTCTATTACAGTATCACTTAATGTTTTAACGAATGCAAAGCTTCCACCATAGGCTTGAGAAAGTCTATCATTTTCTTCATTTATTCTTTTTGCTTCTTCAAGAGCTGTTCTTAATTCATCTGATAATTCATCAATTGTTGCATATTCGAACACTTGAAGTTTCTCGAAAATTTTCTTAAGTAATTCTTCGAGCTTTTGAACCTTGATATCTTTCTTGTTTTTATTCTTTTGAACTTCTTTTTGAAGCTCAGTAAGTGCATCTTTTACTTTATTGAAGTCCTCATCCTTTAGCATAAATTTGCCTAAGTCAAGAATGGTAATTCTTGTTTTTATAAACTCATAAACCACTTTGATAACTTCTTCATTATTCATGATATCAAGAGTATCGATTACCTTGTTTGATAAATTTATGAATGAAATTCTATCATTAACTGTCTTTAAGTAATTATTAACTTTATCATCATCAATCAATTTAGAGTATTCTTCTGCTCTTGAAAGTTTGAATTCGACTGAACAATCTTTAACTCCAGTTAAAAGCTTTCTAATCTTTAATAATGCTTCCTTGTTGAAGTATTGCATCATGTTTACAAACGTTTCAATATTATCAACAGGAATAAACCTTTTCAATTCAGCCAAAAACTTATCAAGTTTTCTCTTGATATCTTCTTTATCAACAACAAGACCAGACAATGATACTTCATCATCGCCATCTTCGTTCATGTCAGCTTCAAGTTCTTTAATATAAGCGTCAAGAGTGCTGTTGTATTCTTTTTCGATGTCAACGAAGTCTACGATATAACCATATTGATAAACTTTTCCTGTAGGACTTTTATATGGTCTATTGACACGAGAAATCGTTTGAAGCAAGCTTTGTGCGTGTGGTCCTCTTAAAAGATACATTTTCTTTAGTCTTTTTACGTCATATCCAGTTGTAAGCATATAATGAACAACTAAAATATCAGGGAATCCACTTTCTCTAAAGTTAATTTGATGTTGTTTATTTAATGCATTTTGAACAGCATTATTTTCACTATCTGACATTACTAGGCCACTTGTAAGTTTGCTATTGTTCTTAAACCATTTATTGATTTTACTTGCTTGGTCGTTAGAACGGCACACGATCATTCCACCGATTGTATTATCAGTGTTTACAAGTCTGAATTGCCTGAAGTCCTTTTCGATATATTTTGAAACACCCTCAATATAGTCATCAGATTCATACACATCTTTGCTATCGAGGTTTTGGTTTTCAATATCAAGATTTTCTTTAATCTCAGCCTTTGCTGCAGTATCAATTTGTTCTTTTTTAATTCTTAATGTATAACCATCAGCGATTGATTTATCATAGAAATATTTGTGGATGTAATCACCAAATTTTAAGTTGGAACGTTCCTTCTTAGTTAATAAAGGTGTTCCTGTCATGGCAATATATATACCATTCGAATCACAGGTCATCAAATTCTTAAAGAATTCACCATGAACATTATACGATCTATGTGCTTCATCAACAAAAAATATTCTTTGAACTCTCACATTGTAAACATTCTTGATGACTGGCATTTTTGATTCTTCCATCAACTTATGAATATTAACAATACAAATCGTACCAATGCCATCATTATCTTCATCAAGAGGTTTCTTTAGTTCTTTTGCAAATTCAGCCTTACTTGAAACGTTTGTTACTACAAAACCTCTGTTCGTAAATTCAGTTGTCGCTTGAGTCATTAAATCAAGCCTATCTACGATAAAGAAGAATCTAGTATTAACATTCTTTTTGGCAAAGTAATCTGTTATGACTTTTAGTGAGTATGCTGAAAGTGCGGTCTTACCCGAACCTTGAGTGTGCCAAATAATACCGTTTTTATCCTTTTCACCAAATCTCTTGATAATAGCTCTAGTAGCAAAAAACTGAGGATATCTCATGATGTGCTTTTGCTTGATTGGAATTTCCTCATCTATATTTGTTGAAGCGTTATGTACTTTTTTAATTTCTGTTAGGAACATGATGCCATAGCGAAGCATGTAGAAAAATCTCTCTTTATCAAAAAGGGATGTAATAAATCTATTGCATGATGTTAGGTCTGATAAATTAGTGTTGAATTCAGGTGTTTCCGTTTCAATTGGATCGTAACCGCCATCTCTTACTACAAACTTGACTGTAGCTTCATCAATTTCCTTCAATTTATATCTGGAATGGTATTCTCTGATATCTTCTCTAAAAAAAGAGAATGTCGTACTTTGACCATTTGGAGTTGTATAGAACGATCCCGCTCTAACTTCGTCAGCAATGTCATCATCGGAGTCTTCGTACTCCATGTTGTTTGAAAAAGAGATAATTTGCATTAGATTGAAATACTTTTTATAGTCATCATTCTTTAATCTCTTATTAATCATTCTTTCAAATTCAACTTGAATTCCACCACTATTATCAGGATGCTTTACTTCCAAGAATGCTAAAGGCATGCCATTGATAAGAATGTTGATGTCAGGCCTAAAAGAACCTTCTTCTGTTCCTTCTTTAACACTGAAAGGCAATTCATTGACAACGGCAAAGTCATTATTACTATAATCATCTAGATCAATTACTCTAATTGGATGTTCAGAAGAAAGTAATCTTTTATAAAACTCTTTACCTAAGTCATTATTTTTAATTAGAGTATTAATCTCAGCCAAAAGAGCGAACAATTCATCATTTTGAATTTCTCTTTTATTGATTCTTTCTAAGGAAGTTTTAAATCTATCTATAAATATCTTTGTGTCAAAATCGATCCGAGCACCTTTAAGTGATTGATATTCATAGCCCAATCTTAAAAATTGAATGGTTGCAGGAAATTTAACTCTTGTATCCTCATTAAAATGTAACATTATTCTTTCCCCTCCAAATCAATATTATTTTCTTTACAAAGCTGAACAATTTTTCTTCTAATTTTTGTTGTTGGTTCATGTTTACCTGTTTCCCATCTGTTAATAGAAGCAAATGAAACACCTAAAAGCTGAGCTAATTCCTCTTGTGTGATAATTAGCTTTTCACGTAGTTCTTTAACTAATCTTTTATAGTTCATATTCGTTCATCCTTTTCTTGTAAATAACTTGTAATCATTATAACACTTTTTTCTCAATTTTACTATATAAATACCAAAAAAACAGGAAAAGTATATTAATTTTCTCAAACTTGTCTCTACCAATTCGGTGGGGACTTTTTTATTTTTATCAACATTTGAAAAAACTCCTTTTTTTGAGATAAATGCTCATCTATTTATCGAAAGAGATAAAGAATTTCAAAATCATTTGGCAAATTTCTCTCGCCTTCCCATTTGACTATTGAAGATGCTAATTATTCTTCAGGTAAAGAGTGAGAAAAAAATATTTTAAGATTTTTTTGGCAGGAGTCAAACAAATATCCCATTTGACCTTTAGAAGGAAGAAACAAGGACTTTATAAAGCAGTCCCTAAAGAACTTTATAGATGGTTTCAACTTACTGGCCAGTAGATGAAATAAAAACAATTTAAGGAGGCATAAGAATTTTGCATGAAAACAAACGAGGAAAGAAATATGAAATTTGAAATCTATTCATCCAATTACATTAACAATCCACAAAATTGCTTATATCCAAATAAGTTTATCGTTAAAGATGAGACTAGTGCTAAGGAAGCATTCTCTCATGATTATGTATGTGCGAAATATACAGATAATTATAGGAGCATTGATACTTTTCAAAGTACTAGCACTATAGCTTTTGATATAGATAATGATCATACGGAAGTTGAGTCCGAATGGATTACACCTGATGTCATAGCTAAAGAGTTTAATGAGCTGAGTTATATCATTCACTTCTCTAGAAACAATTTGAAAGAGAAAAAAGGTCGTAAACCTCGACCAAAGTTCCATATCATATTTATTTCTAATCCTTTAACTAGTGCGGATGCAGTTCGGGATTTAAAGCTAAAGTTTTATGAGTTCTATCCTTATGTAGATAAGAATGCACTTGATGCAGGAAGATTTATGTTTGGAACCCATAATCCTGAGATTATCATTCACGAAGGCACAAAAACGCTAGATGAATACTTACTTAATAAAGAAAAGTCTATTGATTGCTTATCTGATGATTCAATACTAGAAGGCTCTCGCAATTCATCAATGCTAAAGATAGCAGTTTCTATTCTTAAAAGAGATGGCAATTCTGAAGCGACTAGAGAACTTTATCGCAAGAATGCTAAAAGATGTAATCCACCTTTATCGACTAGTGAATTAAACACTATTTGGAAACAAGCTCTTAAATATTATGGTGAAATACAAAAACAACCTGATTATCTGAAACCTGAAGATTATGGTAAGGAGTCCTTCGATGAGATTATACCTTTACCAGATGTAGTTCTTCCAAGCTTTCCAATAAATGTTTTAGCCCCTGCAGCAAGAGATTATTGCCTAGAAGTAGCTGAAAGTACACAAACACCTCCTGATATGGCTTTTGTATCCGCTTTGGCTATCTTAGCTCTAGCTATGCAAAAGAATTATAAGGTTGTTGGAAAAACAGACTGGGAAGAACAGTTATCTCTTTATGTAATGATTGTTGCTGAGCCTAGTGATAGAAAATCAGCTGTTCTAAATCAAATGGTTAAAGTGATTCACGCTTTTGAAGCCAATTACAACAATAGCCATCAAACTGAATTACAAAAGAATCATGATGAATATAATCGCTTGAAGAATCATAAAGCCAAGATACTTAAAGACTTAGAAAATAATAAAGCTACTCAGGAAGATTATGAAGCTGTAGTTGATAAACTAGTTAACTTCAAACTACTCAATTCGTTGAACCTTACTCTTGATGATGTTACAACCGAGTCTATTGCTGAAAACATGAATACTCAAAATGGTTGTATATCCATTGTTTCAAGTGAAGGTGGAATGGTCGATATCATTTCTGGTCTTTACTCAAAACTAGTCAATTTGGATATTTACTTAAAAGGCTATTCTGGTGATTCACTTAAGGTGGATAGAATCGGTCGTGATTCATTATACATACCAAATCCCAGACTTACCATACTCCTAACAGTTCAACCTAAAGTGCTAGAGAACTTCATTACCAATTCTACTTTTGAAGGTAGAGGTCTGACAGCCAGATTTCTTTACTCGATTCCTAAGTCACTAGTTGGTAGTCGTAAGTTTAATACTGAGCCAATCAAATATGAATCTAAACAAGCATTTATATCACTTGTTAATGACATCTTAAATGAAAGTGGACAAGCTACCACCTATATTCATTTATCCGATGAAGCCACTAGTTTGCTTGAAGAATATCACAACAAGTTTGAAGTAAGGCTTGCTACGGATTTAAAAGAAATTGGTTCGTGGGCTGGAAAGCTACTCGGTAATATTCTAAGATTCTCTGCGATTATTACTCGTGCTAGAGGTATCAAATATGACGAGTTCTTAGGATGTAAGCCATCAACGGATGATAGTGCTGTATGGATAGTTCAAAAGGATGATATGGCCAATGCAATAAAGGTTGGCGAGTACTTTCTAGAACATGCAGAGTGTGCTTTTAACCTTCTAGGTGTAGATCAGAAAACTAAAGATGCAAAGACTCTTATTAAAGTTATGAAGGAACATAAACCAGAGTTAACTGAAGTCAATGCACGAATCATAGCTCGTATTACCAGTAAGATTGGTAAGAAAGATAGGATTACATCAGTTTTGTCAATGCTCGCTGACTACGGTTACCTTAAGGAAAAGCAACAAACATATGTTGCAGGACGTCCTAGAAGCGAAACTTACCTTGTAAACCCTAAAATCTATATGGATGATGGGGAGCCTCCTTAGGTAGATAGACTTTTGTCAATATTGTCGGTGTGTCAATATAGAAGCATTTTTAACTATATTTATTTATTACTAAATATATTGTTGAACACACTTTTAAAGATAAACACGCATGATATGGTCTGACAATATTGACAAAACTACCCTATGGCGGTCTTAATCTCTACGACTATTGATTTAGACACCGACGTGGGGTTTCACGCGAAAAAATAGCGTAATCAAAGGGGGTATAGCCCTCAAATCAAAAAATAATTATAGGAGCTAACAAATCATGAAATTACATGTTACTTATGGTGGAGACAACCACTTATATAAAAACGATTTAAGACGCTTTTCAGATAACAAATATAAATGCATCAAGCTTTATAAGACTAGTGACAAAGGACTAGTTGGTATTTGTAAAAGCAAAGCAAGAAAAGAAATGCCTTATAGAGTTACATATGGCTTAAGTGAGACATTCTTTGAAGATTTAGAAAGTGCTGAAACTTTTGTCAAAGAAAGATTTGCTGGTTATGCGGAGGTACTTAAGAATGAGTAATTTTAATCCTAAGTTCTATCCACTAGTTGAAAGTGATGATAATGAATTCACACCAATATTTCCATCACTCACTAGTAAAGCAATTAAAGACAAGTTCAAACACTATATATTTGAAGTAAGTAAGGCTCAGTTCATTCTTCACTCTAAAGCAATGGATAAAATCAAAAACAATGATATCAAATGTCCATATTGTGGAGAGCCAATGAGTCCAACAACAATTACTGGTGATAATGAAGTCACTGTATACACCTGCATTCGTTGCAGAAAAGAAAACAATTAAAGGAGATTAACAAATTATGAAAATCAATCATTATTATTTAAAGGCATTAGACAATATGTTAAGAGCTAGTGCAAAACCTGAAGACTTTTCACTTCTTCAAGAAGGAAGCTCAGAAGCAAATTCATTTATATTTCCTATTGAGGATGAAATCTTAAAGAAAGACAACTTATTTAGAAAGCATGCAACAGTACTTAACTGCTTCAAGAATGGCGGTACTATCGTTGCAACGGTATCTAATACTAAAGCTACAATCATTCCTGAAAATGGAAATTATCCAGAACAGAATGATGAATTTAGTGAAGCAAGATTCAGTTCATATAAGATTGGATCACTTACTAAAATCAAGACTTGGTTTATCTATGATAGAAACTTTGATGTAAAAGCATATTTATCAGGTGAATTTGCTAGACGTTTTGGTAAGGCTGAAGAAGATATCTGCCTTAATGGTACTGGTATCAATGAGCCACTTGGACTTCTAAACACTGCTCAAACTGGAGCAACTTCCACTGAACTTACTTATGATAAGGTAGTAGATTTATATTTCAGTGTCCAAAAGGAATATAGAACTAACGCTATCTTTATTATGAGTGATGAAACAGCTATGACTCTTAGAAAACTTAAAGACGCTGATGGCAATCCCTTATGGAATCATTCTAACAATACTATCTTTGGTAAAGAAGTTGTCATCAGCCCTTATATGGAAGATGCCGAAAAACCTATTATCTTCGGAAACTTAACTTATTTCTGGATGATCATTAGAAAACCACTTGCTGTTAGTGTGTTAAATGAAAGATATGCTGAAACGAATGACATTGGCTACATTGCAAATGAACGCTTAGATTCAAAGCTTGTGAGGTCAAATGCTATCAAGGTATTAGTTATTAACAAGGAGGAATAAACGCACAGTAAGCCGTATTTCGGGCCTTTCTGGGGAGTGTAACGCTTCCCAGTTGGGTTTGTGCAATAGACTATGGATGAATGTTTAATATATGAAACTTCTACTGTTATAAATGGTACTACATACATTGTTCGTTCCATTATACCCTCAAAAGATGATATAAAAGTTATTAAAAACAAGATTAAGAAACTAATACTAAACAATCTTGAAAGTAAGGAAAATAAACAAAAAACATCCGCCTAATGACTTGATATAAATACCCTTTAGAGTGATATATATACACACCTAAAGGAGGTATCAAAATGGGTAAAACATTAGAAGATTTAAAAGAAATTTGTAAACAAACGAACACCAGTTATTCTGGTATTGAATTCTTGCTTAAGTATTATCAAGAATCACTACACTGGTCATTAAATAAAGCAATTGCTTATGTGATTGAGTTATTTGAAAATGACACTATTGATTCCATAAAAGTACTTGGTAAAGATGGAAAGGAAATCTAACGAGGAGGACGATGTAAATGTTACAACTAAATAATGAAAAGATTACTGCACTTTATTGTCGTCTTTCTCGTGATGATGAACTTCAAGGTGATAGTAACTCAATTATTCATCAAAAGGAAATGTTAAAAAAGTACGCTGAGGATAATAGTTTCAAAAATTTAGAGTTCTTTGTTGATGATGGATATTCAGGAACTAATTTTAATAGACCAGATTGGCAAAGATTAAATGCTAAAATAGATGATGGTCTTATAGGAACTATTATTGTTAAGGATATGAGCCGTCTTGGTAGAGATTATCTTCAAGTTGGTATTTATACTGAGATGGTTTTTCCTAACAATGATATAAGGTTTATCGCAATCAATAATTGTGTTGATAGTATTAATGGAACAGAAAATGATATGACTCCATTTATAAATATTTTCAATGAATATTACGCCAAAGACACATCAAGAAAAATACGAGCTGTTGTAAAAGCCAAAGGTGAATCTGGTAAGCCATTAACAACTGTTCCACCTTATGGGTATTTAAAAGATAAAGAAGATAAAAACAAGTGGATTGTTGATGAAGAAGCATCACTTGTTGTTAAAAGAATATTTGAATTATGTGTTAAAGGTTATGGTCCATCACAGATTGCAGATAAACTAACAGAAGAAAAAACAGACTCACCTGTCGCTCATATGGAAAAGTTAGGATTAAAAAGTCCTGCTCGTGCATCCAAAGATAGTGCTCCATACTTTTGGAATCCTAAAACTATTAGCGATATTTTATCTAAACAAGAATATTTAGGTAAAACTATTAATTTTAGAACATATAAAAAGTCTTTCAAGAATCACAAAACCTACTATAACCCACCTGAAAAATGGAAAGTATTTGAAAATACACATGAGACAATTATAGACAAAGAAACTTTTGATATTGTACAGCATATTAGAGAAAATCATAGAACTCGAACTAATCTTGGGGAAATGCCACTTCTTTCTGGAATGGTATATTGTGCCGATTGTGGTGCTAAACTTTACCAAGTTCGTGGTAATGGTTGGACATATGATAAGCATTATATGGTTTGTGCTTCATATAGAAAAAAGTCTAAACAAACCTGCTCATCACATCAAATTAGAAATATAGTATTGGAAAAATTAATCTTGCAAAGAATCAACGATATGATCAATTTAGTACATAATTCAGAGAGTGAGTTTGTTGAACTTGTTACTAAACAAACAAAGGAAAACACAAATAGAAAACTAAAAGAAGCTAAAAAAGAATATGAGATTGCAATGGCTAGAATAAATAAACTAGATTCAATCATTCAACACTTATATGAAGATAACATTGAAGGTAAAATATCCGATGATAGATTTAGCAAACTCTCTGTAAATTATGAAATCGAGCAAGCTGATTTAACAAGCAAAATTAAAGATCTAGACATCTATATTAATGAAGAAACTAACAAACTAGTTAATGTTGAATCATTTGTTACTGCGGTTAAAAAATATACCCACATAGAAACCTTAGATTGTGAAGTATTGCGAGAACTAGTTAGTAAAGTGCTTGTGTATAAAGTTGAAAAAATCGATGGTAAAAGACAACAAAGAATTGATGTAATATTTAATGGTCTAGAGGGAATAAAGCTAGACAAATGAAAAAGCGTAGCTACCAAATTCGATAACTACGCTATTTTTCTAGCGTTTTGGGTAATCCCTATCGGAACTCTCCCAATCGGGGCTTTTTCTTTGCTATAAATAGGCGATCAACAAAAGCGTCTGCGCCGCCAAGTTGATGAAGATGACGAGCCACTCGCTAAAAGCTAAGATGAAAAAGCGCGGTCTGACAATCACGACGGTGCCATCTTCTTCGGTCTTCGCATTCATGTTCGCCCAATTGCGAAGGCGCGGGTTGAGCATGATGAGTAAAGTCGCAAAACCGAGCATGGCTTCCAAGATGCCGATCAGCAGGAACTTAAGGTCGACACCGTTGTTTGAGATATACAGATTGAGAAGAATAATCGAGACAGCCCCGGCCGCCAGGGCGCTGACGGCAAAATAAGCGGTTGCAACTAAAGTGTGCAGGCGGACGTATTTCGCCTGAATGATGTGAAGCGTCAGGAAAGATACGGCCGAAATCACAAAGAGGATGCCGATCATAATAAGATAAGAGACGTAACTGGGAAAATGATAGTATTTGCTGATCATCAAAAGAGCCGGCGCAATTGAAAAAGCCGCATAAAGATATAGAAAGAAGCGGTAAAAGACAATCATCATCCCCTGATTGTGATAGGAGAGTTCATAGGGAAACATGTTAAGGATAGAAAACTTCGTTTTAAAGGTTTCCTGATAATTGGAAAAGCCAAAAATCAGGATGCCTAAAAAAGCAAAGAGCAAAACGACAAAAGTGGCAATCCACAGTCCCATAACTATCTCAGTTTATTAACTCTTTCTTTAAAATCTTCATGTCCGAACAAATAAGTTCCGGCGACGAGGATATCCGCGCCGGCCTTGCGGGCCAGAGCCCCGGTCACATCGTTGATGCCACCATCGACTTCGATGAGAACATCGTAATGGTGACGGTCGATCATCCGCCGCAAATACTTGATTTTGCGCAACGCGCTTTTCATAAAGGGCTGACCGCCCTTGCCGGGTTCAACCGACATAATCAAAACGAGGTCGATATCTTGCAAAAACGGGTCGAGAGCGTTAACTTTTGTCCCCGGCTTAATAGAGATGCCGACTTTTGTTCCGTAATCGTGAAGAGCCTTGATTGTCTTAGCCAGGCAACCCATGCACGGCAAGGCCTCGATGTGAAAGGTGACGATATCCGCTCCGGCTTTAGCGTATTTAATGGCTTCTTCATCGGGATTTTCTATCATGATGTGGACATCGTTGACCATTTTATGCAACTTGCTGATTTTTTCTAATTCTTCGAGTCCAAATGAGACGCTGGGAACGAATTTGCCATCCATCACATCAAAATGCAAATATTCGGCACCGCTTTCCTCGGCGAGTTTTATTTCTTCGGACAACCTCTGCTTATCGGCGGCCAAAAGGCT
>MTKZ01126013.1_pt2 | contig 16935 bp, 16 predicted proteins | sample 1042781 | NCBI WGS metagenome assembly MTKZ01 (sample SAMN06212207, study PRJNA360539) | anaerobic digester metagenome | biome: Wastewater treatment plant; material: sludge; isolation source: anaerobic digester fed with sludge from wastewater treatment plant | place: Denmark: WWTP Viborg ... | reverse complement strand
CACTTGAAGACATTGAAAAGCGGATCGTCGTAATTCCAGCTGAGGTACAGCACCGTGCCGTCCTCGCTCTTGGCGACGTACAGGGTCGTCAGGTCGATCATTTCCTGCCGGCCCGCCTCAAGAGGAGCCCCGGAGATCCCGCCCGGAACGGTGACGGTATCCGCCGCGCCGGGCGCCTGTGAGGTTTCTGCTGTTGCTTTCCCGAACCCATGCCTTATCCCTCCTCCGCGGTTGAGGCCCACCGCCTGGCCGCGAAGATCGCCTGAGCCAAGCTTGTCACCCGCCTGCGGAAAAACCGCCGTCGTCAGCAACACGAGGACTCCGAAGGAAAAAACCCGACATTTTTTCTTCATCATCTCTTCCCCCTTTTTATTTGCATTTATATTGTGGCCCCGTAATTAAGCAATGTCAAGCAAAAAAGGAGCCCCCGCCCGTCGGCTTTCGCTTCGGGGCGGGGGGCGCGGGACAGGAGACCATTGGGGGGGGCCCGAGCCTCCTGTCCTGCCGGTCCCTCGATGCCAAGGGAGACGACATCGAGGGAATTCCACCAAGTTAAACCTTAGGAGTCGCCGGCGTCTCCGGTTCCTTCTTTGCTTCTTTATCGGCCTTGTCGCCCTTCGAGGCGGGTTTGAAATAGCCCTCCGCTTTCTTTGGGGCTTTATAGAAAAGGCGGGTCAGGTCGCGGTAGTCCTTTTTATAGGTGTCCAGCCAGTTAACTTTTTCAGTCTGAAGCATCCCGTAGGTCTGCATCTCCACTTCCATGGCGCTTTTGTGGGTGTCAATCGCCGCGGCAAGGGCTTCCAGCGCCGTCCTTATCGGTCCGGCGTGGGCGGCAATCCCGGTCTCTTCCTCCTCTGCCAGCTTCGCGAGGATGACGCTTGCCTTTTGAAGCTCCGCTTCCAGCGGGGCGCCCACCACCGCCGTCATCCCGTCGGGGAAGTATTTCAGATAAAGCGCCGATTTCTTGCTGTTGCCCGTTGCCTTCAAAACGTCAAGGGCAAGCTGGCCTATCGCCTCGTCAAAGGCGTCATCCTCCCCGTCCCTTATCGCCATCGCCGTCATCGCGGAGGCCTCCGCCGCCTTGTACGCCTCGATCCTCTGCTTAAGCCTCCCCTGCGCCTTCTCAAAGGCATCCGCCATCTCTTTCAGCGTTTTGTCTGCCTTCAGCCTTGTAAGATGGTAAAGCCCGAAAGTTTCCAACAACTTCGCACCACTAGATACTTGGGACGGTAAACGCATACTGGCCTCCTCAGAGCAAAATTTAAGGGACTTCAGGCCCCTCGGCTCTTTATCTTTTAAGATCCGGCGGGTGAAAAAGTCATTAAAAAACGGGAAAACATGAAAACTTTCCGTAAGAATGAAATTTCACGCCCGTAAAATGAAAAAACTTTCCGTCGGACCGCCATTTTACGCCCTCAAAATGGTGAAAGCAGGGCAGGAATCCGAATATTTCCGCCGGGAAACCGACGAAACCAGCCGAAGTACCGCCATTTTCCCACCGTCAAATACCTTTTCTTCCGAAAAGATTGCGCTTTTCTCTCCGTAAAATTTCCTTTTGACCAAAATATTTACAATATTTTCGGTTTTTTTCGACAGGCAGGCCAAAGATATCCCCTGCAGCAGTCCCCCGCAGGCGGTTTCATCAGGCCAAAGATCCGCTAAATCCACGGCAATTCCCCCCGAAACTGAAAAAACAATGTTGGCTGATAGGTCAAGAGGAGAAGATATTGCAACTGATAAAAGATGTCAAGAGGGAAAAAAGGAAATCAAGCCCCTCCCTTTGCAAAGGGAAGAAGGGAAGGATTTAACTACCTGCCTTTATTGCCTTCAATTCTTTCCTGACACGTTCAAGTTCCTTCTTCTCGACCACTTTTCCTTTTCGGTGGGCATGATGCATCAGCTTTATGACCGTGATGCCGGCAAAGTCGGCCGCGTACTTGCGGGTTTTCGCCCCGCAGGCCAGCACGACGCGCGGCTCAAGGATTTCGAAAAGCCGGGCAGTATGTTTGTTGAAACAGCAATCCAGCATCTTCCTTGGGTAGTTGTTGCCCTCTGTCGCGCACCAGGCCACATTGGCAAAGGCGATCTCGTCCAGGTCAAGCCCCAGCTTCCCGCAATAATAATCCAGGAAGCGCCCCTTCGGCCTGCCCCAAAGTTTCATCCCTTCCTTTTGGAATTTGGAGATATCATCAAGGTCGACCGCCCCGTCGCGAAACCCTTGAAGAAGCCTCTTTGATTCCCGCGCCCTCTCATTTGCCCTGCCTTGCCCGGGGTTCAACATCAGGACAACGACACGGCAGGGGCATTCCCAATACCTCGGGCCGACCCATCGCGGCTGGGCGACATCGATGAAAGGACGCTTCACCCAGCCTTCGGAGAAACATTCCGAGCAGGAGGCCGCGGAGAGAGAGAGGGAGGAGACCTGCTTCATCAGTGACCCTTGAGATGGAATAAAGGACATGATGGGCCTCCGAGAAAAATGTTACAACAAACAGGGGGGGGGCTAAAAACCCATTTTTCTTGTGCCTGGTTGCAATATCCTTCCTTCCATATTTATTTTTCTTTTGGGAAGAAAAGATAGGAGGCCTGCTCTGTCCTCGATCTCTGGATTGCTTTTTCTTGGAATGCCTCGATATCCCTTTTCAAGCTCTGATAAAGTAAGTATGTGCAATGCTATATTTTCTTTGCATTCTTCATTTAATTCCTCTATTTTGCTGCGCAATTCAGGGGAGATCGTTTCTGCCATAGTACTGAGAAAAACAATTGGGGCTCCTATTTCTTGGGCAGTTTTTATGGTCCTTCTTATTTGGTCAGATATTTCTTCGTACATTTTATTGTCAGTTTCCGCTGTATCTATTGCTTCACTACTTTTTTCCTTATAGCAGACATTTTCCAGCGTCTTGCATTCACATAGAATTAATATGCCATCACATGAAGCAACAATATCAATATCAGTGCTTTTCTCATCTTTTGTTAACTCAATTCCGGGAGTAATTAGAAAACTCTGATCGGCAAGCTGTTTTAAAAAAAGAATTGTTAATATTACAGGAATAGTTCCCTGGTCAAAAGCACGAATAGCCAGCTCATTTAAGGCATAGCTAAAATTGGCCCTTATTGAAGGCTGGAACTTGGCGGTGCACCCAGCGCATTCCATAATTTCTTTAATATCCACCATAGGGTACCATCTTGTTAAATCGCATGAGGGGCAATGAATTTCAAGACCTCTCCGGTAAAACCGATTTAGAACTAGATCGGAAAGCAATTCCAAAAGATTCTCTAGCGGGCTATCAACATATCCTTCCTTTCTTAGGATGGCAATCATCTCTCCAGGTATTCTGGAAGTGCTCTTAGATGATTTTATAAGCTCTCTAATTGCCTTATGCCGAAATATTTTTAGGCTTTCTAAGTTTTTGAATAGTTTTGTTACTCCTTGAACATACTTGCATTTATCAGAAATTTTAATCTTATATCCAATATTTCCAAAAAGAGAATTGAAAAGTTCATAAGGCGGCGGCATCGCACATATTCTTCTTTCATCACCATGTTCCATTAGAAATGAGATTGCTTGATGATGAGGCCTTATAGAGTATCCATGAAGTAATTTCATTAGCCATTTCTCAGGATTTCCAGCCAACAGGTTGTTTATTCCAGGATACTTTGGTGGGATAAAACCATCAGTAGGTTCTTCCTTGTCTTCTAAATCAACATCCAAAACCCATCTGCAATTCTCGAAGGTGGTTTGAAACGATGGCCGAATATTGGTTGCAACGAATTTGTTATTTTCAAACGTTAATTCTTGAGATCGCCTTTTCTCTCTTGTTGACATGCCTCTGAAAGGGAAATTAGAAAAGTATAAGTCAATAAATTCAGTTCCATTTCCAACAACCAATGGAAATAAGTCTTTTTTAAGTTCGTTCAGCAAATCCTTATTAATAGAAGCTGAACATAAAGCCATGAAATTTGCACTCGCCAACCTTTTCTTTAGATATCCTGCAAGATTCTTTATGCCCTCTGGCGTCTTAATATCTTCATACAGGACTATCATCCCTCCCTGAAAATTCTGTTGCATCCTAAGATTCCAATATAGACATATATCCTTCATTGACTCAGCGCTTGCTACGACGATAAAAAATGGTAATGTATTTTGAAAATCATAGTAAGTATTTTCAAGATTTATTCTAGTCAAGGCTAATGGGCTTGAACGAGCGCCAACATCTTCTAAGAATCGGAGATACCATTGCAGGTCGCCTTGCACAAGGGATAATATAGGCGTTCCAAAACTATCACGAATATGCTCACTCTCTTTCTTGGGTATTATTCCAAATTGAGAAACGACATAGTCATAGTACATATTGCTTTCATTGACAAAAGGCAGAAAAAAAGATTCTTTAAGGAAGTCGGGGTTCTCATTTGAAATATGATCAATAATATGATAACTGGACACTCTTGGAAAGAAATGCCTATCTTTAATAATATCTTCTAATGTTTTTTCATTCCATTTCCATACTGCATAGGGCTGAATCTCCCTCTCCAGTTCTTTCAGTAACTCTTCACTTATATTCACAGAGGCAAAAATAAAATCTGGGTCGTTGCTGATTAGCATGGAACGCCAATCAGCTTCAATATTATTGGCCTCTATCGGCAGCAATACATTATAAAATCCGCCCCACATAGTAGAATTAATATGCAATATTTTTCTAACAGCGGTTTTATCGATCTCCTTTTCAAAAAGAAATGCTATCCGAAGAGGTCTAGGACTTGCTGATGCCAATTTCCACGTTGGGATACAGGCATCCTTTACTATGCGGGCCATTACGTCTTTGCTCATCTCTCCCCCCCCTAAAACCCCTTCAGCACTTCCTGTTTCGCTTTCTTTCCTTCTTTCTTCGCTTTTTTGAAGTTGTGGGCGCCGGAGGAGATGTCGTAGAACTGCGGGCGCTCTGCGCCGGAGAGGAGTCCCTCGACGGTGAGGATCTGCACCTTGGGGACATCGCCCTTGGGTGTTTCGTACATTCCTGCGGCCGAAGCTTCCTTTACCATCGGGTCGGTGGGGTCTGAAAGGGTTATGAAGAGGCCGAGGGCGGCTTTTTCCCTTTCGACGCTGTTCTTGAGGTCGGCGATCTGCGTGCGGGTGACATGCTCACCGCCCTTGACCGAAACGATGATCTTCTTTACGTCGCTATCCTCCTGAACATACTTGATTCCGTCGATACCGCCGTCTGCTCCCTTTTTCTTTCCCTGATAGGGTTGGGCGTCAACGAGCGAACAAGCCCACCACTGGAACTGGTACTTGTCGCGCTCGGCGAGGTTCCTGGCACCTTCCAAGTCTTTCGGCGTTCCGTGGACGGGGAACTCAAGACCGGGGAAGGCGTCCTTCATCCTCTTCTCGATGAGGCTTATCGAAAGGTGGGTGATGTCGATGCCGATCCAGTCCCGCCCCAGCTTCTGGGCCGCGTGGACAGCCGTCCCGCACCCGCAGAACGGATCGAGGACAACATCCCCCTTGTTCGAGCTCGCCTCGATGATCCGCTCAAGCAAGGCAAGAGGCTTCTGAGTCGGGTAACCGAGACGTTCGGAGGACTGAGCTTGAATGGCGGGAATATCATCCCAAATATCATCAACTGGTGTTCCTTCTTGCTCGTCCAAATATCTCTTCAAACAAGGCACGGCTCCCGGCTTTGTTTGTATTACCAACCCATCCTCATATGCTTTTTGCATTCTTTCTTTGGTCCATCTCCAAACTCTTTTAACCCCAAGGAACTCGTAAGTCAAATTCGGCCTGTCTTTGTTAGGATTGGCTAGATTATCAAGTCTATATCTGCGGCCGGTTCCCGGTTCAACATGCCTATAGAAATCTTCGACATATTTCGGATCATGCTCTTTGTATTGTGAATGCCATGTTCGCTCTTTTGATTTCGAATAAGTAAGGATGACATCGTGGTTTGAAGCAAAGCGGGTAAAGGCCAATCCCTTTGCATTCTGTCTGCGCCAAATAATTTCGTTCACGCAGCCTTCGGCCCCAAACACCGCATCCATCACCACTTTCAAATAATGGCTCGCCGTCGGGTCGCAGTGGAGGTAGAGGCTTCCGGTTGGCTTGAGGACGCGGTGCAGTTCGAGGAGGCGGTTGGCCATGATGACGAGGTAGGCCATCATGTCGCTCTCTTTGAGGAAGCGGCGAAGCGACTGGATCATTTCGGCGACGTCGGTGTTTGGCTGTTTGAGAAGCTCTGAAAACTCCCTCTCGGCCTGCTCGCCCCAGTGCCAGGTGTCCTCGAAGGCCGTTATCTGAGCGTCGGATTCGTGCCCCTTCGGCGTCTTCAGGAAGACGTTGTAGTCCCTCTTGCTGTTGAACGGCGGGTCGAGGTAGATGAGGTCAATAGCCTCGTCCCTTATCTCCCCCCTCAGAACATCCAGATTGTCACCAAAGTATAAAGCACCCATTTGTCATTCCCCTTCGATCTCAATTATATCCCCGCTTGAAGTCGGCGGGATGAATATCGTGCCGGGCGACGAATTTACTTCGCGCCAAGGCACATTCCAATACGGGGGTGAATCAGTGAGCGAGCTTGCGAGTGAAACGTCTAAGGAGGGAGCGTAGCGCCCCCTTCTTTGGAAGTTCCCCTTATCCCCGAAATACAATGCGCCCATTTTTCTTTTCCTTTCCTTTTATATTATACTCCTCCCCCCTGTCATTCCAAGCGACAGGTCAAAAAAGTCTGAAGTCTGAAGGCTGAAAACAGGACAAAAGCTATTTACCACAGAGGTCACAGAGAGCACAGAGCGAGGGGCATCGCTTCGAAAACTTTTTTTGCTCAAAAACCAAAAAAGACAATCTCTTTGCTTCGAAGCGGTCCCTTCGTCAGAACCCGAAAAAAACTTTTCTTTCACCTTCTCTTTTATACTCTGAGCCCTCTGAGGCCTCTGAGGTAAAGGTCTTTGTTAATTTTTAGAAAAGCGCCCCCCGGTTTTGGACCGGAGGGCGTCTTCGTTGCAGTTATGGATCTGTTTAATTACTGCTTGACAAGTTCGACCCTGCGGTTCTTGCCCTTGCCTTCTTCGCTGTCGTTGGAGGCTACGGGCGCGTACTGGCCGCAGCCGTAGGATTTCATCCTAGCGGCGCCGATGCCGTTTTGAACGAGCGCCTGCATGACGGACTGCGCCCTGTCCTGCGAGAGCTTCAGGTTGTGCTCGGCGCTTCCCGTGTTGTCGGTATGGCCGACGACGTAGATCTTGAGGCCGGGATCGTTCTTTAGGAGCTTGGTTATCTCCCCGATCGCCTGGGCCGATTCGGGCTTTATCGCCGCGCTGTCGGTGTCGAACGTGATGCCGTAGACGGCCGCGTGGCCGGTCGCCCTGATGTCGTTCTGGAATATCTCGGCGCTCGCCTCGATATGCTGGGTCATCGCGCCCTTCTCGACGATCCTGAGCCAGATCTTCCCGTTGCCCTTCATCGCTTCGACCCACGCCTCTTTGCCGTCCTTGACTATCTTGGCGGTGACGAACCAGGTGGGTTTGCTGAAGAGTATCTCTCCGCCGACTTTTTTCACCGCATTCTCGTAATTGCGGACAACTTCGAGGGGGCTCGGTTCGTTCTCTCTCGCTCCCGTGAAAACGTAGGTTATGAAAGTGAATTTTCCCTCGACCCTCGTCTTGGGGGGCTTGCCGAGGTTGAACTCGTAAAACCCGAAGTCCTCCACCTTGCAGGCCTCTATCCTGTAATCGGGCATTCTCGTCGGGAAAAGCTGGTGGTCCTGGCATCCCTTGAAATCGCCCTGTTGGGCTGCGGCGGGAACGGCCGCAAGGACGATGATCGCGATAAAAGCAAGCAATACGGTTCTTTTCATCCTTTCCTCCCTATTTGTCCAGTTTAGTGAAATCGGTTTTCGCGAAATTGGCGAGGACTTCCATCGCCGCCGCCTTTGCCGCGTCGGTGCTGATGTTTCCTTCGACCTCTATATTTATAGCCGTGTCGCTGTTGTGGCCGACCGCGTGGACGAAAGCGGACGGTTTGGACCTTTTCTGGCCCTCGGAGCAGTCGGACCAGTAGCCGTAGTACATTATCGAGCCGCCCGGCACCTTTTCGGCGGTAAGCTCGGTGAACTTGTCCAGCTTGGCTGTGTTCTTCTTGAGTCCTGCGCAAGCCTTCTCGAACTCCGATCTCCTGCTCGCGACCCTCTGCTGTTCTTCGCCGTCTATCTGCATCTTGAAAAGCTCGACGCCTTCACCCGAATAGTGCTTGATGTCCAAGCTGATCTTCCCGGGGAGCTTTGTCACCTGGTTGACGCAGATATTCTCGAAGGGCAATTTGCCGACTGCGTAGCCGATCCCGATGATGCCTGCCGGGGTGTACTGGCCGGTCACATCGACGGCGTTCTTCGGCATCAGCGACGAGATGACGGCCGGACATTGGGGCTTTCCCTGGGCGAGGGAAGCAGCGACCATTCCCATCATACACGCGGCCGAAAGCTCGAACAACAACTGTTTTCTAAATGTTGAGATTTTCATCCGTCCTCCTAATAAAGTATTTATTTTAGGACGGATCGGGTTTTTGTCAACCGGGACCCCGGCATGGCAGGCTTCGGATCGTTCTCCGTATACCTAAAAGCCCTATATTTCCACCAACTTATGAACACTTGACAATGGTTTGCTTTGAAGTTATATTAACTTTCTTTCCCGCAGATGGGGGAGAATTCAGCCAAGGAGGATATAATGGCCGACAAGAACCTGAAAGTATCAGAAAACGTTGCCGGAAAATGGTATGTTGACGAAAATTGCATCGCCTGCGATTCGTGCATTTCGGTCGCTCCCGATTTTTTCGTCATGAACGATGATTCGACCCACGCCTATGTGAAGAAACAGCCCGCCACGGCGGAAGAGATCCAACTCTGCGAAGACGCCAAGTCCACCTGCCCCACGGAAGCCATCGGCGACGACAACTGATCCGGGTTTCAAAGGAATAAAAAAAGGGGCGACGGATCGCCCCTTTTTTTATTGCTTTCTTCGGGTAAGATCAGTCGATGGTCTCCTCGAAAACGACTCCCCTCTTGCCCAGCTCGCTCATTATGAAAAGGTAACTTCCCAGGTCTTTCCCGACAAGCTCGAGCGGAAGGACTCCCTTCTTCTTGATCCCGCCCTTTATCAGCAGCCTCGCGACGGCGGTCGCCGTATAGCCTGTGGTCCTCGCCATCGAGGAGACATTGTTCTCGGCGTCCGCCCAGTCCAGCAGATCGAAGGTGTGCTTTACCTTCCTTCCACCCTTTGTTCCTTCGACAATGACCTTCATCACCGTCATGTCGGCCTCCCCTTCCGCAAAGCTCCACATCGGGAAGAGAAGTTTTGTCGTCAGGTCGATGGGGCGGATCATGGCCGAACCGACCTTGATAGGTTCGTAGGAGAAGAATCCCGTCTCCCTGAGCACCTTCATCTTGTCGATGTGGCCGGGATAGCGCATCGTCTTCTCTGACATGTTCTTCGCCTTGATGGTCTTCAGGAGGCTTCTGAGCCCGTCGGTGTTGAACGCCTCCAGCGTGCCGATGCCGGAGAATTCCACATATTCGGGCTCGGTCAGCGCGGGCAGCTCGACCACCTTGCCGTCCTTCACCAGCCTCGCGGGCCTCGTGTATTCCTCGATGACATCGATCGGGGAGAAAGGCGCCTTGTACTCGTAGGGCCAGCTCCTCTCGACGGGGAGGCCGCCCACCAGGCAGACGAAATTCTCGATCGAATCGAGAAGCGACGACATCCTTCCCGCGATGAGGTTGCTGCACCCGGGGGCGATTCCCGCGTCAACGAGACATGTCACTCCGTTCTTCTTCGCCAGGTCGTCCAGGCTCATCGGGTCTTCCGGGAAGAAGGAGATGTCCACGATGTTCTTCTTCATCGAAATGACGCTCTTCACCGATTCGTAGCCCATGAAGCCGGGCAGTGCGCCTATTACAAGGTCAGCGTTCTTGACCGCTTCCTTTATCCCCGCTCTCTCGCCGAGGTCGAGGCACTTGGTCTTTATCCCGTATTCCTGTAGGGCCGAGAGCGCATTCTTCGAGCAGTCCGCCACTTCGACGTTCCACTTCCCCTCGCTTTCGAGGTCCCTCGCCATCGCGTTCCCCACTCTTCCCGCTCCCAGCACGACTATCTTCATGCGATCCTCCTTTTCCTGACCTTGGGCTCTTTCATTTTCCTGAATTCCCTGAATATTTTCAAGAAATTCCTTTCTTCCTCCGCCTGTTTCGTCTTGAGAAGCTGCTTGAGTCCCCCCAGCGCGACAAGCGCCTCTTTCTCTTCCGTTCTTTCGAGCGCCTCCTCCATGAGCCTGCCCGCGACCCTGATATCCTGGTAGTCGCCGAGGCAGTCCTGTATGCCGACAAGTACCCTGCGGTACAACCTGAACGCTTCCGATCCTTCGTCGAAAAGGTAATCCAGAGATTCGAAAAGGTACCTGTACCTCTTGAAGGAGATCCTCACTCTGTGTAGGTCCGCAGGGTCGGATGTGGAGAAATACCTCTTCGCCCTCTTGCGCGTCTCGTTCCGGTATAGCTTCATCGCCCGGAGGCTCGCATCGACGTAAGGCTCGTTGGAATCGGCGTTCCCGCCGCCCTTTTCGCGGGAGAGGCCCTCTATCCTCTTCACGAAATCGCGGAACCTGCGGGAGTCTATGACCCTGGAAACGATCTCCGATTCGTCCCTGGCCGCGGCATCGAAGGGTTCGAGTATTCCGTCCGCCTTTTCAGGCGGAATGCCTGTTTCCGCGAGCCACCCCGTAAGCTTTTCCCTGAAGACATCGAGATCCCTGAGCCGCCCGAGGTCGACGCCGAACGACGAAGCGGCCAGGCCCAGGGAAGCCGACCGTTTCTCGCCGAGAACGGCCGGGTATATCCTAAGGTAGCTCCTCAGGCGCCTTATCGCGACCCTCATCTCGTGAAGGTATTCGGGATGAAGCCCCGCCTTCGTGAAACGGGAGAACCCTTTTATCCTGTAAAGTTCCCTCCGGACGAGCTTTCTGAGAGCGGTGCCGCAATCGTCTGCGTCCTGTATCGAGAATCCGAGATTTTCCGCGTCATGGACAAAGGGGATTTCGAGCTCCTCGAAAGCGGCGTCGAAGCCGAGCTTTTCCCCGATGTCCGGTGTGCCTGTTTCTTCGATGGCGGCGAAAAGCGCGAAGCAGTTTTTCAGTGAGACCTTCTTTTCAAGAAAAGGGTTCTTGGCCCTGAGATCGAGAAGATATTCGACAACTGCCGAACTTCCGTTTATAAGCCTTACTCTTCCGCGCCGCTTTTTTCCCGAGATTTCCAGGAAGGGAAAATATCCTTCCGCCAACTCTTCCGGCGCTTCGCCGAGAGTTGACTTCACCCCATCCCTGAGAAGATAAAAGGCCGCCTTTTTTCCCGACTTCTCTTCGTAAAAGTAACTCTTTTTTTTAAGGAGGTCGCCCTTGGGCGTGTCCGAAAATGTCATTCTGACGTCGGATGTCCGTTCGCCGAGTTTCAGGGAATCTGCTGCCGCGACGCGCAGAAGTTCCCTGCGGTCGAGGAAGAGAACGGCAACACCCGGAAAGGGGTTCGAGCCCGAGAGAGCCATCATACCGCCCGGCGGCCTTCGATGAAAGCCCTGACCTGTTTACTGCTGTAGCCTTCTCCTATCATCACCGATTCGAGCTTCTTGAGGTTGTACCCGAAGCGGACCACCTCGCCCCGCGCGTCAGCCCCGTCGACATCGAGAAGGACCAGCGAGCCTCTCGGGTCGCCGTCTATGGGCCGCCCCACCGATCCGGCGTTGACGACGAGAACGTCCCCCACCTTGCCGACAAAGGGGATGTGCGAATGGCCGCAGCAGAGCACCCTCGGCATCGTCCTGTTGTGGAACTTGCGCTGAAGGGCAGGCCCGGTGACGCTCGGATAGATGTAATCGGTTGTTCCGAGCGGGCTGCCGTGACAGATCATTATCCCGAACTCCTGGAAGGCGACGGTCGGAAGGCCGCCAAGCCACTGGAGCAGTCTTTTCTGGTTTTTCGTCAGGCTGTTCTTAACGGATCTCGACTTTACGAACTTCTCGTCGGAGTTGCCTTTCACGGCAACGACTTTCTTGGAGTTCAGAAGTTCAAGCGTTTCGAAAGGCTGGGGGCCTTTTCCTGCGATGTCGCCGGCGACTATGATCCTGTCGACGTCGCTTCCGCCGATGATCCTGAAGGCCTCCCTGAGCGCGACGAAGTTCGCGTGGATGTCGGATATGACGGCGTAGAGCATGGCCCGGAAGGTTTTATTCTTTGGCGATGGTTTCCATCAGTTCTTCGAGAAGCGCCTCGATCCTGACCAGGTCCTTCCCCCTGCCCTTCTTCGGCTTTACTTTGAGGGAGGAGAGCTTCTTCGCGAGCTTTTCCCCGCGCTGCTTTGTGAAGCTCTTTGCTCCGCGCCCCTCTTCGGCGCCTTCGACCAGTTCGTCCAGCGCCGCCAGCCTCGCCTCCTGCTTCCTCTTGTAGGCGTCGAGGACTTCGACGAACGAGATCTTCACGTGCGCCATCGCCGTGTTGAGCGCGGAGGATGCCGCTTTCGCAGCCTTCTTCGGCGGCCTTCCAACCTTCTTAACCGTGGTTTTCTTCTGCCGCGTCCTTCTGATCGCTTTCCTTGCCATTCGATCCTCCGTCATTCGCTGTCGCTGAAACCGTCAAGGATAGTAGCTATTTTAGCCTTGAGGTCCCTGTCCACGCTTCTCGCCGACCTGCCGGCGTTTATCACTTCGAAGCCGTAACGCTCTTCCATCTTCTTCAGTTCGAGCCTCAGCTTCCTCTGGTATTTGAGGAAGCTGGTGAACCAGTCGCGCGAAAGGCCCATATCCATTCCCGACTCCCAGTAGTCGAGCTGGTAGTGCGCCTGGAAGGTCCTCTCGACAAGCACTTTCGGGGAGACCTGAAGGGAAAGGACAAGGTCGGGAACGACAGCCATCCTGTAGATCGCTTCGACCCACGAAGGCTCAGCCCCCCTGATTATCGCCCTCGCCATGAGGGTGTAGACGTACCTGTCGGCGATCACCACCAGCCCCGCCCTGAGGGCAGGAATGATGGTGTTCTCAAGCTGGTCGTAGAAATCGGTGGCGTAGAAAAGGCTTAGGGTCCGGGGGCTGAGAACGTTCCCCTGCAGGGCGGCCTCTAGCTCCTCAGCCACCAGCAGGCTTCTCTTGAGGCCCGTCTGGACGACCGCGTAACCCTTCAGTTCGAGCCATTTCGAGACGAGTTCTATCTGTGTCGTCCTGCCGGAGCAGTCGGGGCCTTCGATGACGATGAGTTTTCCCCTGAGTGACGCGGGGGCGACGCCGGGAAGAGGTTCCTGGAAGAACTTCTTCATATCGTCACCCTCTTCCTGAAGGGCGCAAGGTCTATCTTCGATTCGACGATCTTCCTCGCCGCCTCCTGCTGCGTGTGCACGTCCTTCGTGGCGTCCATCACCGTGAAGTTGTACGGTTTCGCCATTTTCAGGTAGGATTCGAGCACCCTGCCCTGGAAGATCTTGAAGCTCTCCACTATGTCGTCGGAGAGCCCGAGGTCCATCCCCGCCTCGAAGAACTTGAGCTGGGGCCGCCCCTGGAGGATCCTTCCCACAGCGGTATCCAGCGGCAGCTTGTAGAAGAAGGTTATGTCGGGAAGGCGCGCGAATCCGTAGATCTTCTTGAGCCAGTCGAGTCCGCACCCCCTGACGCTGTCCCTCGCGAAGGCGGTGAAGATGAACCTGTCGCAAATGACGATATACCCCGCCTTTAGCATCGGCAGGATCTGCCTTTCGTAGCGGTCCGCGAAGTCGGTGGCGTGTATGAGGCTGAAGGTGGTCGGGGTGAGGGCCTGCCTCTTTTTCCCCTTCCTCGTCGCCCCCTTGACGATCTGGCTGGAGTTCCACTCGCTGAAGAACACCTTGTAGCCCATCCCCGAGAGCCATTCGTAAAGAAGGTGCGCCTGGGTCGATTTTCCCGATCCGTCGAGCCCCTCGACCACGATGAGGCGGCCTTTTATCTCACCCGCCGTTTCGCCGCTATTTTTCGCTCTGCCCATGACCATTATATCCTCGCATTTACAGGGAAAAGCTTATCCCAAAGCGGGGTAAAAGACAAGACGAAGGGGTTTCGGCGGTATCAAAGCGGATAATTCTGCTTTAGGCGGGGATCGGCTCGCTGTAGGATAACCCTCAATGAAGCATCTGCAACGATTTGCCCTAAAAAGATGCGATGAGGGGGAAAAGAAAAGAAGAACCAAGTATTGCTTCTTGGAAAGTCACTTTTCCTTAATTGCTTTCTCGTTGAGGGCGTTGAACGCCTTTTCGTATTCTCCGCTATTGAAGCCCAATTTGATACCAATGATCCGTCCTGTCATCCATTCCTGCTTTATTTTTAGGATTCTGACCGGCTGGCGGGACAACCATTGACCAAACCAAGTGTTTCCCTTTTTGGCGGGCGGTATACAATTCTTGCAGAAGGGCAGTTTGAAATGGAATATCGAAGTCCTCCCACCCCAGAAGAAATAGCGGACAAAGCACGTTTCCTGCTCAGCTATTGTCAGATCCTCTTTGTTCCCACAGTTGCAACAGAGGCCTTCAGGAAACGAAAATTTCACTTTATCGTCCATCGGATCCGGCTTGTTGGGCCAGGGGATCATTCTTTATCTCTCACTTCCCTTTTTCGCACTCGCACTTGACCGGCCCGATTTTCTTAAAGAAATCTGTCTTAGTGTGTATCTTTCCATCATAACTGTCTGACACTTCGTAATGCACCTTTGGATCTTCCTGATATCGCCCATCCTTGAAAGTGTAGCCATATATAACACCTTCTCCTGCGGTCATATGTCCATAAATCATGATGTCAGGCCATTTATCTGTCGCTGGAGTAAAGATGATATATTCAGCCCCAATCTCGCCTAGTATCCTAGGCGGGTGGTCAGCAAAGACAATGAAATTGCAATTGCCTGTTCCGCCGCAGATGAAAGGAACAATATATTCTGGTGAATTATCTTTATTGAGATCGACGATATAGATTCTGTCGCTTCCAAAATAAAGATTGCCTTCTTTTTCAAGTTTATCGTAGTTCGGAAGTTCCCGTTTTCGTCTTTGTATTATGGCATTTCTCGCGAAGGTTTCCATCTCGGCGTTTCCATACATTGGTGCGACGCTGCATTGATACTCAAGCACCACCCTGCACTCCGGCTCCTCGGAATCGAGTTTTCCGGGGAGCGCCGAAAACAGAAGAAATGCAAGAAATAGCGTGCTAAAGGCTTTTTTCGTCTTGCCCTCCTATTTTATTCTTCTCCTTTTCATTTTCCCCGTCAAGAGTTAAGCCGATTCCCCTGAATACCTCCCTTATCTCTAAAAGCCCCGTTTTCCAACCCCTCCACTTTTTGCCCAAACCCTCACCAGGAATATGTCACAAGAAGCCTCATGCCGAAGGGGCGGGCTGGGGAAAAGTAGTCTGTGAAGCCGTTGGTTATGCCGCGGGTCGAGTATTTCCTGTCGAAGATGTTATCCGCCTGAAGTTCGACCGTCACCGGGCCGTTCTTGTAGCTCGCGCTGAGCGATGCGGCGTAATACGAGGAGAGCTTTTCCCTCTCGTTCGAAAGGTCGTTGCTGAGGTACTGCGGGCCGACATAGCCGAGCCTGCCGCCTGTTCCGAACCTGCCGCCTTTCCAATCGAGGCCGAGACTGAAGGAGCTTTCGGGGACCATCGGGACGGCCATCCCGTCATACGGGCCCGCCGTAGCCTCGCAGTTCCTGATGTTCGCGTCTAAAGAGAGATCGAAGTTCCCGGGCAGGAATAAAGAGATGCTCCCTTCGACACCCTCCCTTCGGGATTTGCCGATGTTCATGTTCTGCCCGATAAAATGCGCCGGGTCGGTGAGGACGAAGACCGTCTCTTCTCTGAGGAACATCTTGTAGAGCGTGACGTTCGCCTTCAGCTTGTCGCCGAAATACTTGTAACCGGCCTCGAAGTCGTTGACCCTTGTAGGCTCGAGGTCGGGGTTCGAATAAAACCCGGGATAGGCGAACAGCTCGATGACGCCGGGAATCCTGTAGCCTTCCGAAAAAGCGAGGAAGAACGATTCGGACTCGCTTTTAAGGAACGACACGGAGAGCCTTGTCGTCCCTTCTCTGAAGGTCCGCTTCTCGTCGTTCGACGGGAATAGGATGTCCCTGTAGTCGTACTTCGCCTCGTCAACCCTGTAGCCCGCGTCCATCCTGAACCTGGAAAGAGTGTAACCCAGCCGGAGATAGCCGCCGGCGGTATCCTGCCCGGTGGATGTTCGGGTCGCGATCATCTGCTCGTTGCCGTAGAAATCGGTGTACCACCCCGAAGCTTCGTAACTGCCGTCCGCGACCTCGCCCGAGAATGCCCATTCGAAGACGCCTTTTCCGAGAGAGTTCCTGCCGTCTACCTGGAAGATGCCGCCGGCGAGGTCCTCTTCCCCGGCCGTCATAAAACCGGTCATGTACCTTCCCGTCGTAAGGGTGTCCCTGTCGTGGTTCCTCGAAAACCCTTCCACGACGAGATTCACGCTCTCTCCGAGCTTCCGGTTGTAGATCGCCGCGAACAGCCTGTGCCTGCCCCTCGTCCCGTCATGAAGGTTGTAGGGGGACTGCCTCCTGTCCTCGTTCATCTCCTTTTCGGTCAACGCGCCCGGGGCGCTTATGGCGCCTCCCTCGTACTTCGCCAGAAGCGAAAGCGAGTCGCCTTCCCCGAAGTTGTAGGTCGCGCGGACGATCCAGTCGTCCAGCCTGTGGCCGTCGTTCTCCCTGTATCCCTCCGAACGGTCGGTACCGAAGGCCGACACGAGGTCCCAGTTACCCAGCGAACCAGAGAAGGAGAGCCTTTCCGTCACGCCCCCGAAGCTTCCCAGCCCGGCGGTGAGGTCTATCCTCGGCAGTCCCGCGCCCTTTTTCGTAACGATGTTGACCACGCCGCCTATCC
>MTKZ01127238.1_pt1 | contig 16950 bp, 13 predicted proteins | sample 1042781 | NCBI WGS metagenome assembly MTKZ01 (sample SAMN06212207, study PRJNA360539) | anaerobic digester metagenome | biome: Wastewater treatment plant; material: sludge; isolation source: anaerobic digester fed with sludge from wastewater treatment plant | place: Denmark: WWTP Viborg ... | reverse complement strand
AAAACTTGGAAATAATCTTTACAGTAAAATAGAGAAAGATTTTGATATAAATAAAAACACAGTTTTGTTGCTCGCTGCTCTCCGGGCTCAGCCCGTCGAGGGCTGAGCCCGGGAAGCCCGGAGTCGGAAAAATGAAAATTGCTGTATTTACAAAATCTACAACATTGCATAAAAATCACGGGGGTCTTGAAACACAGAATCTGGTACTTTGTGAAGAGTTGGCAAAAAGAGGTTATAACATAACGGTATTTTCTCCAAAAAAGGAATTGCAGGAAGAATTTGCAGAAAAGAACGGAGTTAAATATGTTTTCATCGACGCCGACTATAGAAATTATCTTTTTTCAAAATTCAGAAAAAACAGCTGGTGANNTTTTTCAAAATTCAGAAAAAACAGCTGGGGAAAAAAATCTTTGGAGGTTTTTTCCGAATGGCAGAGAAGAGAGAATTTTGACATTGTATTAAGCCAAAGCGCCGCCGCCGAAAAAATCATAGAAAAAAAGCACGAATTAAATGTAAAAACCGTTTCTATTGCTCATGGGACTGCGGCTTCGGAATATTCCACTTTTTTGAAAAATATTAAAAATGTAAAAGATTTTTATTGGGCGCTAAGGAATACGCAATATTTTTTCAGGCAATATTTTGGAAGACAAAGAAGATATATTCTTCATTCAGATAAAGTAATAGCAGTTTCGGAATATGTTAAAAAAGCATTAATTTCCGAAACTTTTGTTGACGAAAATAAAGTTTCGGTTATTCACAACGGAGTTAACGGAAATCTATACAAAAATGAAAAAAAGAACAGAAATGTCGGGGGAGTGGTTGACTTATACTTTATCGGAAGGATAGAGGTTTCAAAAGGAATTCTAACCTTGTTGGATATGGTTAGAGATATAAACAGAAATATTATTCTTCATGTTGTCGGAGAAGGCCCGTGTTTGGAGAAAGCCATGAAAAAAGTTGGAAAGGATAAAATTCAAGAGAAAGTAGTTTTTCATGGAAAAATGCCTCATAACGAGTTCATAAAAAAGATAAATCCTGACATATTTGTTTTTCCTACGCAAAGAGTTGAGGGTTTTCCTATGGTCCTTGTTGAATCCATGTTTGCCGGAATTCCGGTTGTGGCCTTTGATCTGGGAGGAGTTTCTGATGCCGTTGCTGATGGAAAAACCGGATATCTTGTAAAAGCCGGTGATAATAAATATTTTAAGGAAAAACTGATAGAATTAATTGACGATGATAAGTTAAGGTTGGAACTTGGAAAAAACGCTGAGGAAAAAGCCCAAAGGGAGTTTACGATTGATAGAATGGTAGATAAGTATGAGGAAGTTTTCTTGGAGGTCACAAAATGAAAATATTAAGAATAGTTTATGATTGGCCACCTCCCTGGCAAGGTTTGGCGCCCCATCCTTATGAAATAACCGCAAGCCAGGACAGAGCCGGCCACGATGTTGATGTGTTTTGCGGGAGGTGGCCCCGTTCGGGAAATATAGAGAAACCCGGAAATGTAAAAGTTCATCCGATAATGAGAGAGCCTCTTCCGGGAACAATATTTTTCACTAGCTCAATCTCTTTGTTTTTTAAGTATCTTAGATGGAGGAGAAAAAATACACCCGATGTTATTCACACTCACGGTCATTTTGCAATTTGGATTTACTGGTACAGATGCTTTTTGCAGAAATTCTTTCCATGGTCAAAAGAGTTGGAAGTTCCTCTAGTTGTGCATTTTCATAATGTTGCAAAAGATAGATGGGTTCAGATGGAGAAGCAGAATAAGCCGATTGCTCCGATATCGCGCTATTTAGTTTGGCCCCTTACTGTTTTTTCGGATGAACATGCGGTAAAAGCTGCAGCGGCGTGTATTTTTGTAAGCGAAGGAAATATGAAAAAAGCCATCGAATACTATGGAGCCGATAAGCGAAGATGTTTTTTTGTGGAGTCGGGAGTTAATCCTGCTTTGTTTAAGCCCGTCGGTTATGAGGAGGTGGAGAAATCAAGAGCTGATTTAGGTTTTGACATGGACGACAAGATAATTCTTAATCACGGAGTAATGTCGGAAAGAAAGAATGTTCATCTTCTTGTAGAGGCGTTGAAATTTTTGCCCCGTCACTACAAACTTTTGCTGGTGGGTTCGGGGGATGCTTCCTACATGGGTAAAATCAACGAAGCGATATCTGTAAACGGACTTGCTAATAGGGTTGTAAAAGTGGGTTATACTCCATATCCGCAAACCCCTATCGCTTATCAGATTTCAAATATNNTATTTTTGTTTTGCCTTCTTCCTGGGAGGGTTTGCCGAAAGTTGTGATGCAGGGACTTTCCTGCGGAGTTCCGTGCCTAGTTTCGGGTTTCAGGCTGTCGGAAAATATCCAGGGTTTGTATTATCTTAAAAATCTTGACCCCGAATATATTGCAAAATCTATTTACGGACTTATAGAAGGAAATTACACTTCCGTTGACACCAAAAAAGTGGCGCTTTTATATTCCTGGGATGCAAGAGTAAAAGAGATACAGAAAGTATATGAGTTTGCCAGGAAAAATTATCTTGTTTAAAAAATCTAAAAAGATTTCCTCCCGAATTTACGCATACATTCTTTTTTTTGTATTGCATATTGCTCTTTTTAATGTAAATGTAGCCGAGTGGGGTGATTCTTATAGAATTCTGAGAGCTTCCGAGTATATCCGCAAGGGAATTTATCCTTCGGATGAAAAGAGGCCGCCACTTTTCTCAGTTTTCACCGCTGTAAGACCTTCCGATGTTGATCCGGTCCTGTGGGGTAGAGTAGTAGTTTTCGTATTTTCCCTTTTGGCTTTTGTTGTTTTTGATAAATTAACTGAAATTTACATTAAGGATGAAAAATACAGATTAATTTCATTGATTTTGTTTATTTTAAATCCTGTCTATCTTTATTGGTCTATTAGGGTTATGGCTGATGTCCCGTTCTCCTTTTTCGTTCTTCTTGCTTTTTATTTGTTGTCAAGGTATGTGGAGAGACTAAAACATCGGGAAAATGAAAAAGGCCGCAAAAGAGTCGGTTTTGGAAATCTTATTATTTTGGGAGTTGTGTGTGGTTTGGCGATACTTACGAGATTTGAAGGATACTTGCTTGCAATAGCGGTTCTGGCCGGTTTAGCACTTTCCGACAAGAAATTTCATGAGAATGAAAACAACGGCGGTAAAACATCTGCGGAAGGTTCGGGATTTACATTTAAGTTGAAAAGTTTTTTCACGCAGATTTTAAAAAATTGGGAGAGACTTCTGATTTTTGGATTAACGACGTTGATTGTGATATCTCCTTGGATTCTGAACCGCAATCCCTTTGAGTCTTCTTATTTTGAGGAACCATCCCGCAGAATTTATGATTTTAAAATGGTCTGGACTTATATTGTTTCTATTTTGTACTTATTCGGTTTTACCTCTGCGTTTTATTTTATTTTTAAAAAGCCGCGGAATGTCATTTTATTTCTACATAAAAACTTAGGTATAACGACATTTATTATTTTGGACCTCTTGTTGATACTAGTTTGGCCGGCGGCGGTACCCAGATTATTTGTTCCTCTTATCCCATTTTTCGTGCTGATTTTTACTATAAGTTTTCGGGATTTTGCTGAAACATTCGAAAAAAGCAAAGGAAAAACTTTTGCCGGTATTTCAGCCGATACGATATTTCCGGCGTTTTTATTGCTTTTTTATGTTGTCAGCCAGTATTTTTTGAAACTGCAGTTCTTGGTTCCTGTGAAAACGGCCTTTGCAGTGATAGTTTTGATTCAAGTACTGATGCTTCTCTCCATTTATTTTAGAGATTCAAAGGTATTTTTTTGCCTTATTTTATTATCCACCACATTCTGGTCGTCATCGGTGATTTTTAACCATAAAAATATCTATACAGCTATTAAATCGGCCGGAATATACGCAAGGGATAATTTAGATGGAAAAATAATTTTTAATGATACGACCAGCGTGGCGGATTGGTATATAAATTATTCTTATCCCAAGGAAAACCTAATAGGAGAAAAACGGGATTTTTCGGATAAAAAAGAATTGGATTATAAATCTTTGTTAAAAAATAACGTTTCCTATGTCCTTATTACTAATGAAGATAACTCTAATTTTAATCTTGATATAGAAAATTTTGGATATCTGAAATTAATTCAAAGTTTTAGGTATAATATCGGGAGCAAGGAATTTTTTGCCGATATACTTGAATTTGAAAGGTAGTGTGAATATGAAATTATCTGTTGTTATACCGGTTTATAACGAAAAAAACACTATAGAAAAGATTGTTGACTTGGTCAGGGCAGTTGACGGTATAGAAAAAGAAATAATTATTGTTGACGATGGTTCTACCGACGGTTCCGTTGATATTATAAGGAAAATAGGAGAAAAATACCCCGATATTAAGGTTGTTATAAAAGGGGAGAACAGGGGAAAAGGTCACACGCTTAAGGTCGGTTTTAAGCAGACGACAGGAGATTACGTTATAATTCAGGACGCTGATCTTGAATATGACCCTCAGGATTACAAAAAGCTTCTGGACGCATTAAAGGAAGGAGACGCCGATGTTATATATGGTTCAAGATTTTCCGGAAAGTATGAAAAAATGACAACACTGCATTATTTTGGGAATAAACTTTTAACTTTAGTTACCAACGTGCTTTTTGGTGTAACTCTTACAGATATGGAAACCTGCTATAAATTAATGCCCGGAGATTTTGTCAGAAGTATTGATATTAAATCCGAGCGATTTGATTTTGAGCCCGAAATTACCGCGAAGATACTAAAAGCGGGTCTGAAAATTAGGGAAGTTCCTATTTCCTACAAAGGCAGGGCTTTCAGCGAAGGTAAAAAAATAACATGGAAAGATGGTTTTAATGCTGTTCATGCTCTTATAAAGTTCAGATTCTTCGATTAATAGAAAGCGGCGCGTAAATGAAAAAAATCATAAAAATAATTAAGGAAAATATTTATCTTTTCATAATATTCGGTCTTTCATGTGCAAATTTCTTTGTAGCACTAAAACTAAACATATTTAGGTATAACAATTTCGATTTCGGAAAGTTTGACCTTGGAAATATGACTCAGATGGCCTGGTACACTCTGCATGGGAAATTTATGTATCTTACAGATTATTTCGGGTCAAATGTTCCCAGGTGGGCAATGAGTCATGTAGATCCTTTGCTGGCTTTGTTTGTTCCGGTGTTTGCGATTTTTCCCCACCCTCTTACTCTGGCAATAGCCCAGCTTTTTATTGTTGTATTTTCGTCTTTTTTGATTTATGCAATTGCTGATTTGGAGCTTAAATCCAAGTTTTCCGCTTTTTTGTTTAGTTTAGCCTATATTTTTCACCCGTCTCTTGGGTTTATAAATGGGACGATGGGATTTCATGCTGTTACAGCCGCAATTCCATTTTTCTTAGGTGCTTTTTATCTTTTTGAAAAAATGTATAAAGAAAATTCCTTTACAAAAGGCAAAATGGCGGCTTTTTGGGTTTTACTTGTGCTTACGATGGCAGGAAAAGAGCAGATTCCTCTATACATTTTTATATGGGGTCTTTTTATTTTGTTTTTTAGAACCAAGGGAGCGGGAATTTTTAAATTTAGCGGGGAATGGTTCAAAAATTTCTTTAAAATAAAAACGGCTAAAATTGGGGTAAGTATGATGTTTGTAGGATTAGTCTGGTTTGTGACAGCGTTTTTTATCATAATTCCGAAAAATACCCATTATAGGGTGGAAAGTTACAATAGGTTTGTGGCCTCAATCGGTGAAGAACCCAATGCGGCAAATGATGTTACAAGAGAAAATTATTTTCTTTCAAGATACGAGGATTTTGGTAGCTCTTATTTTGAGGTCATAAAAAATATGATTCTTAAAAACCAGCGTCTGATAAGAACTTTTTTCAGTGGTGATAGGTTGGATAGTTTGGACAGAACTTTCAAGCCCTTTTCTTATCTTCCCATCGCAAATCCGGCAATGCTTTTAATATCGGCTCCGGACTTTTTGATAAATTACCTTGTGACTGAAGAAGGCCTTGGGGTTGAAGAGATTGAAAATCATAGAATATCAATGATTATACCCGTGCTTTTTGTTTCAACTATTTACTCTATAACTTTATTAACGGGAATAGCCACGGATATTTTTCCGAAAATAGGGAAATATAAAAAGCAGATGATAACCGCGTTATCCTTGTTGGTATTTTTTTCATGCTACTTTACAACTGTAAAATACAATAACCCTCTTTATTTGTGGTTTACTCAGGCGGTGAAAAGAAGAGTTTCTGCCGATTACGATTTTGGCGGTAAAGAAATTTCCGATCTGAAAATAGGTGACGTTGTGAAACTGCCCGATTTGGACATCAAAGATGTTAAATGCGCAAATGCGGTTATATCAAAGATTCCGGACGATGCCGCGGTATCAGGTCCTGATAATCTTGGGGATCACATGAGTATGAGAGAAACTTACGCTATATTTCCAGCGCTTTGGAATGAAGCAGATTATGTGATTGTTGATGTCCAGTCAAGGAAGCTTTCGGCCATATTGGGTCTGAGTACTAGCATAGTTAAAGATTTAACTGAAAAAATGGTATCAAGCGAAAAGTATGATCTGGTAATGGCCTGTGGGAATTTATATCTCTTCAAAAAAGGGGAGCCGAGGGAAAAGACAAGTCTTATTCCTATTCAGGAGAGGTTTGAGTACCCGGAGAAATACAAATTTGATGTGATGGAATTGATAAGTGTTGTAGATTTTGAAATGCGGGATGGGGTTAAAAGAGAGACTCTAAGTAATGGTGAGATTGTTTATAAAAAAATCAGTGAGGAGGGGATGGATAATTTTCTTTTCTACATTACTCTGATGAATAAAGAAACCGGAAAAGTATTCCAGGTAGCCAATCTGCCTTCATTTGCGTTTTTAAGACCTGCCGATTGGACGGAGGGAATGTACTATGTGGAGGATTTGAGTTTTGCTATTCCTTCCTACGTAGATCCCGGAGATTATGGCCTGTTTCTAAGTGTTTCAAACAAAATAAAGATGAGAAGCGTATATTTGGGTGATATTTTAGTCGAATAAAAAAAATGAAAGATTTAGGAAAATGGCAGATAGTTAGTTTGCTTGCCCAGGGCTTGGCTATGCTTTTGGGCATGGTTGAAACTTTTGTTGTTATAAGAATTCTGAGTGTCGGAGAGTGGGGCCTGGTACAATTGGCCGTTTCAATAGGCGGAGCTTTGGGGATTTATCAGCACTTAGGTTTAGTGTCGGCAAGCACCAGAGAAATATCTTCGGCCAAAAGCGAAGATGATATTTTCAAAATTTTTTTTACGGCTTCGGTTGCAAGGTATTGCGTTACAATTCCCATATCTTTAGGTTTATTCTTCGGTGCAGGGAGAATAGCCGAAAATTTGTATCATAATCCCGAACTTATGTTCCCGTTAAAAATCTACGGTATAACCATGTTGTTTCAGGGAGTTCAGGGAATATTAAATTCGGTAATATCCGGAACTCAAAGATTCAGACAGCTTTTTATTTATCAGATAGTAATAGCGTTTGTAAATATTTTGCTGTTTATTCCCCTGGTATATTTCTATAAAGTTTCGGGATACTTTTACGCTTTTCTGCTTTTTAATGTAATTTCATCAATTTCCCTAAGTGTTATTGCCTTTAAGCCGTTAAGGGGTAAAATCCATCTTCCGACAAAAGAAGAATTTTCAAGAATTTTCAAAGAAATATTTTCAATCAGCATAGCTATATATATAGTGAAAATTCTGTATACCAATTGGGAAAAACTCGGAGCCAACGCTTTAGGTCTTTTTAATTCTGCGGAAGTAGTTGCGATTTATTCTTTTGCTCTTCTATACGCCAAAAAGCTTATGACAATTTCCGACTCCGTCACTACCGTCAACATTCCTGTTTTCTCCGAAAGATACGTGAATAATTTTGAAGAGTTTAAAGAATCTTTTTTGAAAAATTTTAACAAGCTTTTTTCTGTGATAGTTTTGGCAGGAGCGGTTGCCTCATGTTTTGCTCCGGAGATAATAAGAGTTCTTGTCGGAAGCGGAAAATATGACGGATCAATACCTTTAATTGCTCCGATGGTTTTTGCTTTTGTTATATATTCTTTTGTAAATATTGTGAACTCAAGCGTTTTGATACCCGCAAAAATGGCTAAGAGTATGGTGGGAAGTTATGTTCTTTTGATCGTTGGAACTATAGTTTCGTTTTTTGCGTTAAAAAATTTTACCGGTACTTTGTCAGCCGCTTCTTGGGCAATGACCATAGGAAGTTCCGTTTGTTTATTTTTCATGGTTTATTGGATTAAAAAAAGGATGAATTTTTTTGTTTTTAGTTTAAGTCATGTTGCGATTTCTCTTCTATCTTTAGCTATATCTTTGTTGTGTGGTCTTAGTCCCATTTCGGTCAAATTGGTTTCTTTTGTACTGCTTTTCGGCTTTTTGGTTTGGGCGTTGTTTAAAGCCGATTTTATTGGTAAGAACGATATTGTATCGGTGCGTAAAAAATTAGTGTCTCTTGTAGGGAAAAAATCTTAACATGAAAAATAAAAATACATTAAAAACTATAGTGAAAATTATTATAAGCGGAAGTTTAATTTATTATCTTTTCACCAAAAAAGTAAATATCAGCGAAGTGGCGGCTAATTTTAAACTTTTGGATTGGAGATATGTTGTTTTAATGGCGTTGATTATAATCATTCACTACACAATAAGCTCTTTTAGGTGGAAATCTCTTTTGATACATGAAAGGTCTAACGAAGTGTCTCGGCTCTACCTTTTGAAACTTTATTTTGAAGGCGCTTTTTTCAATAATTTTATGCCTACGAGCATTGGCGGAGATGCTTATAAAATAGTTAAACTTGGGAGGAAAATAAAAGATCCCGCGACGGGTTTTTCGTCCGTGTTTACCGAGAGATTTACAGGTATTTTAATGCTTTTTTTAATAGGACTTTTGAGCTTAAGCAAGCAGTTGGGTTGGGGAGTTTTAGTTTTGATAATATGGCTCATTTCAGGTTTTTACATTGGGATGTATGTTTTGAAAATTTTGAGCAAGAAAATAAGTTTTGTCAGGAGAATTTACGATGCTTTAATGGTATACAAAGATTATCCGAAAGTTCTATTTTTTGCTATGTTCACTTCTCTTATTATTCAGCTTTTGTCTATATTTACCCAGTATCTGGCTTTTAGGGCGGTGGGAATTAAACTGCCGGTTTTCTATTCTCTTATGGCTTTTCCTATAATTACTTTAGCAGGATTTTTTATCCCTTCCATTAATGGTCTTGGGGTTCAGGATATGATGTATGTAAGTATGTTTTCGTTCGTAGGAGTTTCTCAGGGAATAGCGGCGACGGTATCAATCACTTATCATATTGTAAGAATGGGAGTTAGTTTGATCGGGGGGATTTTATATGCCCTTGACAGGGAATCATAAACTCTTTAGTGGCTTAAACAATGAAAAATATCTGCCCGTTTTTTTGCTTTTAATATTTTCCGCGCTGTTTTTTGCCACCCGTCTACCGGGTTTAAAAAATGATGTTATAAATCCTGACGGTGCGGCTTGGCATTATAGGTCGGAGCAGTTTATTGTCGGAATAAAAAACAGACAGTTCGAAAAAACCTATCAGCATTATCACCCCGGAGTTACTCTAATGTGGATTGCCGGAACGGCGGTTGAAGTTTACAAAAAAGTTTCGGGCGTTACGGTATATGATATTTCTAATTTTCAGACTTTTGACCTGGTTTCCAAAATTTCTATTATTTCGGTGCAGTTCTTGCTTACTCTCCTTCTAATATATTTGCTGTCAAAAATTATCGGTTTTAAGAAAAGCATTTTAACCGTTTCTTTTTTTACTTTTGAACCTTTTTTCCTTGGAAACTCGCGTTTATATCACATGGATGTTTTGCTTACTCTTTTGCTGTTGAACTCCATTTTTCTGGCGTATCTTAACATTAAGGAACCGGGATTTTGGAAATCTGTCCTTACGGGATTCTTTCTGGCTCTATCGTTTTTAACAAAAAGCTTGTCAATCGGTGCCCTGTTTTTTGTTGTTTTTTACACTATTCTTTATTTTTCCCGTAACGGTAAGAAAGATAAAATTTTCCCGACCACCACCCTGATTATGCTCTCGTTTGTTTTCTTTGTTTTTGCTCTTTTTCCGGCTCTTTGGGTAAGGCCTGTTTATTTTCTTTCGGATATATTTAAGGAAGTTACACGGGTAGGGGTGAGAAAAGGACACGAACAGTTGGTAATAGGTGAGTACACCGAAAGAGCGGGAGTTTTATTTTATCCTCTTGTAATTCTTCTCAAGACAAGTCCTTTTTTGATTCTAGGATTTATCATTTACATTTATTTTTTTATAAAATCATTAGGGAATCTGAAGAAAAAATTCAAAAATCTGGGGAATACAATTTTTAATTTTGATTCGTTTTTCGCCATCTTTTCTTTGGGATATTTTTTAGGAATGTCCCTTTTTGCAAAGAAAATTGATAGATATATGCTTGTTGTGTTTCCATTTCTTTCTTACTGCGCTGTAATCGGATATCAAAAGTTTTATCAGAATCTTAAAAATTCCCGGGAGAGGAAAATTTTTAAAATAGTATCTTCTTTTTTAATTGTATTTTTTGTAGGCGTTCCGATAATCCGTCTTTACCCGTATTATTTTACCTATACCAGCCCGTTGTTTGGTACGTCCGCCAACGCAAACAAAATAATCGGCCAAAAGCCTTTTGGTGTAGGAATTCCGGAATTGAAAAAGGTAATTATGGAAAAGTATTCCGATAAATATGGAGGGGAGCCAAAACTTGGTTTTTATGATGTTCAGCCAATGAAAACAATCTACCCGAATTCAAAAATTTTTGATGTTCGTACATATGGTCCTAGTAGTTATGATCTTTTGGTTTTGGCCATAAATGAAGAAATGCCTGAAAAAATATTGGAAAATAAGCAGTATATTTTTGAAAAAGATTATTCCCTCTGGATTAACGGGTTGGAGTATTGGAGAATTTACGTGAAAAAGGAAATTTCCAACTAACATGTTTAAGCGCGTGGAAAAAAAAGTTAATGAAAAAGAAAACACCAGACGGAAAAAAGGACACAAAAATTGTAGGTGCCAAAAATACAAAGGGTGCCAAAGGTATCGGTGCAATAGTAGCGTTGATAGTTCTTTTGGGTCTTATTTTCAGATTAATCGGAATTAAGCACGGTTTTCCTTTTATTTTTCATCCCGATGAACCGACAATTATAAGATCGGCTTTGGGAGTAAGGTTTGACCCCAATCCCAAGCATTTTGACTGGCCCCATTTTTACATTTATCTGAATTATTTTTTGTATATGATTTTTGCGAAAATAAGAGGTCTTTTCACCTCCTTCGGTATGCAGAATAAGTTGGCGGAATTATTTCCTTTGATTTGGGATGAGGATTTAATCTACTACTATCTGACAAGATGTTTTTCTGCTATTTTAGGGGCTTTTACCGCCGTTCCGGTCTTTCTTGCGACGAAAGAACTTTTCGGAAAAAAAGCCGGGGTTTTGGCGGCTTTAACAATGACAATACTTCCTTATCATGTTTGGCATTCTCATTATGCTTTAGGGGACGTCCCGATGGCATTTCTTCTTGCGTGGGCTTTTTATTTTTCCGCTTTGATAATGANNGCTTTGATAATGAAAAAACCTGATAGGAAAAACTACATTCTATCCGGGCTGTTTGTGGGTTTTTCGGCGTCGGTGTAGTATAACGGAGGTTTATCGGCAATTATGGTTCCGGCGGCGCATTTTTTGAGAATATTTTACGAAAGATATAAAAGACATAAATTAAACGCCGGAGAGAACCTTGGAAAAAATGAAAAAGATTTTTTAGAGCCAAAAATAATAGACAAAAATGAAATTATAAATCTTGTTTTGTCGGGAGTTTTTGCGTTATTGGGATTTTTAATTGGAACCCCATACGCTCTTTTGGATTTCAAAACCTTCTCCCGAACTGACGGTCCGCAGGGAGCTTTCTGGCAGTTTACAAATGTCGGATCGGTAGGTTTTGAAACTCATGTTTCAAAATTTTTCTCCGAGAGTTTCGGAAGAGTTTTAGTTGATACGGGATATGTTGTTACTCCAGTATATTTTCTGGTGCTGGGATTTTTAATTTACAGAATTGTCAAAAAGAAAACGGAACGGGAAGAATTTGCTCTTTCCTTCGTCTATGTTGTTTCTCTTTTCTTGCTCTGGTATTTATCGGGTTTTAAAAATAACAGATCTCACTATTATTTTGTTATTTATCCTTACCTTGCAGTTACATTCGGGTTTTTCTGCGCCTTTTTACATAATAAGATAAAAAGTTGGGCGTCCGGTTGGCGAGGCATAAGTCGTCGGGACGGCAGTAGGGATAGTGAAAGTGCGCCCGACGGAAAACTTATTTCTAAAATTCTTCCGTCTGCATTTCTCGTAATAATAATGTCTCCACTTTTTGTAAATTCGTGTGTAAATGCTTACAAATATCATAACAATGACACCAGGGTTTACCTTTATGATTGGTTGATAGAAAATTATGATCCAATCGAAAAACTGATTTATAATGACAAAGTTCTGAAAGATGTTTTTGGAAAAATAGGGATCAATGGAGTAAAAGGGTTGAATAATTTTGATGATTACCAAAAAGCCCTTGTAGTAATATATGAACCGGGAGAAGATGAGGAGAAGTTTCTGAAAAAGAATGGTTCGGTGCTTAGGGAAGTGGCTTTCTTTGATAGTAAATGGAAGCTCGGTTCCGATATTGTGGTTTACAGGTATGAGGGTCCCACCAAAAGTTCGGGGTGTGGGTGCGGAAAGTAAGAAGCCGGGCTCAGCCCGCCGGGCTGAGCCCGGAAAAGAAAGTATGGCAAAAAAGGAAGAAAATAAAAATAGAATAGGCTCGAGGATCGGTCTGGAATTCGGTCGTCCGAAAACCAAGCGTTGTGGTGTTATCCCGGAGATTATGGTTTTTATCTTCTTTATCCTGATTCATATTCCTAATTTGGGACACGACAATTTCAACACTGATGTTTGGAAGTGGAAATCGAGATCTTATAACTTCGGAAGCGCTGTATTGGGCGGAGATTTATCTCATACGCTTCAGACTTATCACCCCGGCGTAACTTTAATGTGGCTCGGAAGTATAGGAGCAAGAATAAATAATTACCTGGCCGGAATTAGGGGTCAATCCTTGGTTGCGGATGAGGATGTAACCATAATATTTCAGCTCGATTTTATACAAAAACTTTTGGTAGTAGTCGCAATAGGTATAGCGGTTTCGTTTATTTTTCATGTTCTTAGAAACATTCTGGGCATGAAATATGCGTTATTCTCAGTTTTAATGCTGTCGCTGGAGCCTTTCTACCTCGGATTAACAAGAGTTTTTCATTTAGAGGGATTGGTTTCGACCTTTATGACGGCAAGTATCGTTTGGCTTTATTATTTTTTTCAAAACAAAGAGAAAAAGGGAAGACTTGTTGTTTCAGCAATTTTCGCGGGGCTTGCTTTACTGACAAAAACCTCCGCTTTTTTCCTGGTGCTTTTTACAGGTTTGGCAACCATTATTTATGTTTTCCGTGACGGGAATTTTGAATTTAGGAAATCCGGTAAATTTATTTTCTCTTTTAAAAATTTTGGGAGCTTTATAAAAAACTTCGGAAAGATTTTCTTAAGCTGGTTTTTAATAGTTGCGCTGGTATTTTTTGCATTGTGGCCGGCAATGTGGGTTTCTCCCGGAAAAGTACTTCAGGAATTATATGGTGGGATAGTTAATGTAGGTGTAGAAGGGGATCATTTTCAGTATTATTTCGGAAAACTTGTTGAGGATCCCGGTCCCGGCTTTTACTTTGTTGTCTTGGGCTTTAAGTCATCAATTTATCTTCTGGTAGGTTTTATCGGTGTTCTTTTACTTTTTGCAAAAAAGAAACTTCCTGGAAACGAAAGAAATTTTCTGTCTTTTCTTTTAATTTTTGTGTTTTTCTATTTTATTCAGCTTATTATCCCCACGAAAAAACTTGACAGATATATTCTTCCGGCGCTGGTGGTGATGTCTTTTGCTTCTTCAATCTTCTTTGTGCAGATACTTAGTAAAATTAATTTCAGAAAATTGTGGCAGAAAATTGTTGTAGTGGTTTTATTTTTGGCTCCTGCTGTTTATACCGACGCATATGTCCATCCCGATTATTTTTCGTATTTTAACCCGGTCTTCGGTGGTTTAAAAACAGGGGTGAAAGTTTTAGAGCCGAAATGGATAATCGGTGCTGATGAAATTGTTTCATATTTTAAGGAACTTTCAAAAAAAGAGGGGGCAGAATTCTCTTCAAATGCTTCTTTTGAAGAATTGGTTTACAAAAGCCATGGAAGAAATCTTAAAAATGTGATGACAGTTGGTTTTCAGGAAAAATATTATTCTCAGGTTTGGCCGTTTTTCAGAGAGTTCGGGGCGTGGGCGGTAATAAAAGATCTTGCTCCTTTTGCTGAGAAAACGAAATATTTTGTTTATCCGGTTTGGGATGATACTGCTGTAGTTGAGAGTAAATTAAAACTCAGTTATTTTGACACGATTAAACTGCGCGGTGTTCCTTTGTACAATGTTTATAAAAACGAGGGGGAGGGTGTCCACTTTGAATGAGAGAAAATTGAATGAGAGAAAATTAAAAATTGACGGAGAGGTTTTTGACACCCTGCTTGTGGGCGGGGCGACTTTATTTGGGTCCGTTTTCAGTTATCTTCTGCAATTTGTTTTGGGGAGAAAACTTCCTGTTGAAGATTACGGAACTTTTAATGCTATTCTTTCGCTTTCTTCCATAATCGGAGTTTTTTCGGCTGTTTTTGGAACGGCTCTGATAAAAATAGTTGCTGAAATGTACGCGAAAAAAGAAGACGATAAAATTAAACATTTTTTTGCGCGTATTTTAAGATTTTCCGTTATAGTGTGTCTTTTGATTTTCTTTATTATATTTATTTTGCGCGGAAAAATTTCCGATTCTTTAAATATAGGGGATAGTTTGTTGGTCGCCTTTTTCGGTCTTTCGGTCGGAGTGGGATTTTGTCTTGTAGTTCCCACTTCTTATTTGCAGGGAATGCAGAAGTTCAAAAAATACTCGGTTTTTCATGTAATAACGATGATAAATAGGTTTGCTCTTCCGGCTATTTTAGTTTTTTTGGGTTTTGGTTTAAGAGGAGTTTATTTTGCCTTTCCTTTGGCTTCATTAATTTCCTTTACGATAGGAATGTTTATGCTCGGACTGAGCCCCGGGCTCAGCCCGGAAACTGATGTTAGTGGTTATGAAAAAAAGCTTTTATCTCTGGGAGCTTCCGTTGTTTTGGTGAATTTGTGCATGATGGCCCTAAATAATATTGATCTTGTTTTAGTGAAGAAATATTTTCCGGCGGTCGAGGCAGGTTATTATGCAGGTGTGGTAACTTTGGGGAAAATACTTTTGTTCGGGGCGGGAGCGGTGTCGGTTGTGATGTTTCCTAAAATTACGGCTCTTCACGCCAATGGGAAAGATTTTACTAAAAGCCTAAAAAAACTTTTGGGGATTTTACTGGCCGTTTTAGCAGCCGGAGTTGTTTGCTACCAGTTATTTCCGGCTCTTATCACCCATATATTTTTCGGAAAAGCTTTCGAAAATTCGGTTAAATATCTTCCGCTGTTTTCTATTTTTGTAGCAATTTATGTTCTTATAAATTTTCTGGTTATGTTCTCTTTGGCTATAGACAAAAAAAATGTCGGATTCTTGCTGTTGCCTGGGGTTTTGGCGCAATATATTCTTCTCAATTTTTTTCATGAGACATTGTGGGATATAATACGGGTGAATATCGGTGTAAGTCTATTTACCCTGCTTNNAATATTGATGACGCTATGTCCCAAACCAGGTTTGACCACGAAATTCTGGTGGTTGTGGACGGGTTTTTGGATAAGACTTTTGAGAATGCAAAAAAAATAAAGCGAAAAAAAGTAAAGGTTTTGGGGTATGAAACCAACAAAGGAAAAGGGTACGCAATCAGGTATGGGATGGCGCGGGCAAAGGGCGATTACATTGCTTTTATAGACGCGGGGATGGACATAGACCCCAACGGAATTTCTCTGATTTTAGAGCATTTAGAATGGTACAACGCCGATATAATAGTAGGAAGCAAAAGGCATCCGGCTTCAAAAATAAATTATCCCTTTTTTAGAAAAGTTTACAGCTGGGGATATCATGTTTTTGTAAAAGTACTGCTTGGTGTAACTGTTAAAGATACTCAATCCGGGCTGAAGGTTTTTAAAAGAGAAGTTTTGGAGGCGGTTTTGCCAAGGCTTTTAGTAAAAAGATTTGCTTTTGATATTGAAATTTTGGCTGTTTCAAAATATTTAGGATTTGATAAAATCTATGAAGCTCCTATAGAAATTGATTGGAAGAGATATAACAGCAATTTTACCCCATTCTTAATTTTTGATAAAAATATTTTAAATATGATTTTAGATACCTTGGCAGTTTTTTACAGATTAAGAATATTAAATTACTATAGTGACAGGAAAAAAAGAATATGGAGATATGACAGGGAATTGGATATGAAGGTGAATACAGGGGAAATTTTAGATGCTTAAATTTTCAATTATTATCCCGGTCAGAAAAATAAACGATTATGTAAAAGAAAGTATTTCTCACATTAAAGAATTGGATTATCAGAATTACGAGGTTTTTGTGGTTACGGATGAAAATGATGAATATGATTTTTCTGATCCGAGAATAAAAATATTGGTTTCAGGAAAAGTAGGTCCCGGTGAAAAGAGAAATATGGCGGCAAAAGTATCCGAAGGAGATATACTGGCTTTTCTGGATGATGATTCTTATCCTGAAAAAAACTGGCTTTCAAAAGCGGCCAAAGTTTTTGAAGACTCCGATGTTTATGCCTTGGGCGGTCCTGCCGCCACTCCAAAGGACGCCGAGTATTTGGAA
>MTKZ01126307.1_pt1 | contig 16952 bp, 13 predicted proteins | sample 1042781 | NCBI WGS metagenome assembly MTKZ01 (sample SAMN06212207, study PRJNA360539) | anaerobic digester metagenome | biome: Wastewater treatment plant; material: sludge; isolation source: anaerobic digester fed with sludge from wastewater treatment plant | place: Denmark: WWTP Viborg ... | reverse complement strand
GCGAACGCGACGGCGAAAACCAGCCCCACCAGCAGGAGCACTACCGCCTGAATCTTCAACACCATGCCCTGCTCTCCGGCGGCCCGGGTTCCGGCGAAGAACACCAGCGGCGCGGCCAGCGCGCACAGCGCGTAAATACCGGCCATGCATCCGGCATAAACGCGGAACCAAAAGACGGCCTTCGGTGTGGCGGATGATGTCAGTCCGTGGGAGGGAGGCAGAGTTTCCATGATTCAATAAAGCCATGCGGCAATGCCGCTCCTCGAATCGAGCTTGACGCCCTGGCGGCGGAAGGCCCAGCACATGTAGCTGATGCTGACGAAATAAGAGGCGGGCAGGCGGTTGAGGACGCCGATCCTGGCGCCCAGCAAAGTGGTCTTGCCGCCGAAACCCATGGGCCCGATGCCGAGCTTGTTGGCGGTGTCAACGATGTCGCGCTCGAGCCTGTCGAGATCGGGGTTGGGGTTCGCGTCGCCGAGCTTGCGGAGGAACTGCTGCTTGGAGAACTCGTAGCCGGTGGCGCGGTCGCCGCCGATGCACACGCCGAGAACGCCCGGCCCGCAGCCTTTGCCCTGGGCCTGCAAGACCGCATCAAGGATCGCCTTGCGGCAGCCGTCCAGGTCGCGGTTGGCCTTGAGCTTCTCGTTGGGCAGGGCGTATTGCGCGCCGACATTCTCGCAGCCGCCGCCCTTGAGAATCAGGCGCACGCTCACCTCGGGCGCGGCGTGTTGGTGAAAGTGGATGGTCGGCGAGCCGGGGCCGACGTTGGTGCCGTCGTTCTTGCCGGTGATCGAGTCCACCGAGTTCTGGCGCAGGAAGCCCTTTTGGGTGGCGAGCTTGACGGCTTCGCGGGCGGCCTGCGCGAAGCCAAGCTGGTCAAAGCCCAGCGGGCAATCCACGTAGAAGATGATGCTGCCGGTGTCCTGGCAGATGGGCTCACACTTGTTTTTGGCCAGCGCGATGTTCTGCTGGATGATCTGCATGGCGCTGGCGGCGATGGTGCCCTGCTGCTCGCGTTCCAGCGACGCGAGGATGGCTTTGTGGACGTCGTCCGGGATTTCAGCCGAGGTGCGGCGGATGAGTTCCAGCAGCGAGTCTTCCAGCGCATTCATCGCCCGCAAAGCTAAGCCGCCGCGGGAGCCAAGTCAACTGGGCGGCCCTTGCTGGCTTTCTCCCCGGATGCTCTGGCGAGGACCTTTAGCTTTGTAGCTCGCCACCGCCCCCAACGCGCCGGGAGTCTTCCGACATACGCCGTTGGAGCGGGTTGGGCAGGTGTTACCTGAGCTTCTTGAGCAGGACTTTGGAGTTGCGGCCGCTCTGGTCGTATTTCTCGCGCCGGTTGGGCGGCAGGTCGTCGGGCGTGCCTTCGGTGAAGCCGCCTTTGGACTGGAACCAGGTGAAGGCCTGAGTGGAGAGGGCAATGAGTTCGCGGAGGCCCAGTTCGCGGGCTTTGTTTTCCACAAACTGGACGAGCTTGCGGCCAATGCCCTGGTTCTCGTGGGCCGAGCTGACGTAGAGGCAGGCCAGCTCGCCTTTGCCCAGCTCGGGCCAGGTGTGCAGCGCGATGCAGGCGACGGGGTTCTTGTCTATCTCGAAGATGTAATAGTCGCCAAGCTGCTTCTCGATGGTGGCCCGCGTGCGTTTGACCAGCTCTTCGGTTTCCACGGAGCCGCGGGTCAGGTTCAGGATGCTGCGGATGTCCTTCTTCAAGGCGCGGCGGATCTGCTGGAATTCATTGCCGTAGATGAGGGTGCCGACGCCTTCGTTGGTGAAGACTTCGGCCAGCAAGCCTTCCTGCAGGGAGCCGTTGATGACGTGAGCCCGCGGCACGCCGGCTTTGCAGGCGGCGGCGGCGTGGATGGCTTTGGACAGCAGGTCGGGATGGATATCCGGCTTCTGGAGTGTGAGCACCGATTCGAGGTCGGAAAGGGGCATTTGGCGGATGACGCGATTCCCGACCCGGACGCCATCGTGGGTGGTGATGAACATGAGCTTGGCCGCCTTGAGCGCCTCGGCGACGGCCAGCGCGACGCCATCCGAGTTGACGCGGTAGGTCTTGCCCTCGCCGTCGAAGCCCAACGGCGGCAGCACGGGGATGATGCCCTGGTCCAGGAGTTGTTGGAGCATCTCGGTGTCCACGCGCTCGACCTTGCCGGTGAAGAGCTGGTCCACGCCGTGGAGGATGCCGACGGGGTGGGCGATGACGGCGTTGGTGCAGGCGGCGCGGAGGTCGTTGGCTGAAAGGCCCTCCAGGATCTCGTGCGTGAGCCGGTTGGCGGCGGTGAGCGCGAGTTTGAGCGTGGTCTCGTCGGTGACGCCGGTCCCGTCGAGGTTCGAGGGGGTGAAGCGCTTTTCCTGGGCGAGGGCGCGAATCTGGGCGGAGGCGCCGTGCACGAGCACGATGCGGATGCTCAGGGAGCGCAGGACGGCAATGTCCACGAGGATGTTGGCGAAGTTCTCGTCGGTGACGATCGCCCCGTCCACGTTGATGACGAAGGCCTTTTCGCGGAATTGCGGGATGTAGCGCAGGATGCCCCGCAGGTCAGTGAGTTTCACGTTAGTTCAGGTGGGGTGAATTACAGGGCAGCCGCCGCCGGCTTGGCCAGGGCGGTCTCGAGGGCTTGCAGGCAGCGCTTGTTTTCCCGGGGCGTGCCGACCGAGATGCGGACCCACTCGGGCAACTGGTAGCCGCCCATGGGCCGCACGATGACTCCCAGCTTTTGCATTTCATTGAACACACGCTGGCCGTCGCCGACACGAACCAGGATGAAGTTGGCGGACGAAGGGATGAATTCCAGACACAGTTTGCGGAAGGCGCGCGCGTAGAACTTGAGCCCGCTCGAGTTCTTCCGGCGGGTTTTCTCGGCGTGCGCCGTGTCTTCGAGCGCGGCCAGGGCGCCGGCTTGGGCGATGGCGTTGATGTTGAAGGGCTGGCGAATCTTCTCCAACTCGGCAATCAGTTCGGGATGGGCGATGCCGTAGCCGAGGCGCAAACCAGCGAGGCCGTATATTTTCGAGAAGGTCCGCATCAGCACCAGGTTCGGTTTGCGGCCCGCGCGAATCTCCGGCGCCAAATCGAGGGGCTTCTCCAGGAACTCGATGTAGGCCTCGTCGAGGGCAACGACGACGTTCTCAGGCACCGCCGCCACGAACCGCGCCAGGTCTTCCGCGGAGGCGCAGGTGCCGGTCGGGTTGTTGGGATTGGCGACGAAGACGATCCGGGTGTTCGGGGTGAGCGCCGCCAGCATGGCGTCCAGGTCGTGGCCGTAGTTTCGGGCGGGGACGACGACGAGCTTGCCGCCGAACAGCGCGGTGACGATGGCGTAGACCGCGAAGCTGTACTGGGAAACGACCACCTCGGCTCCCGGCGAAATGAGCGCATGCCCGAGGAACTCGATCACCTCGTTGGAGCCGTTGCCCAGGATCAGGTGTTCGGGCGTGACGCCGAGTTTAGCGGCGAGCTTTTCCTTCAGGTAGAAGGCGTTGCCGTCCGGGTAGAGATGCGCCTGGGCCAGCGCCTTGCGCATGGCTGCCACGGCCAGCCGTGACGGGCCGAGAGGATTCTCATTGGAGGCGAGCTTGATGATGTCATCGGCGGCCAGGCCGAGCTCGCGGGCGACCTCTTCGATGGGGCGCCCGGGCTGGTAAACGGGCACCGCTTGCAGGTTTGGGTTGGTGAGGTAGGGAAGTGTCACAACAATACCTGGCATCCTGGTTTAGGCCTCGAATCAGCCAATCGCCTTACCGGGGCTGCCGGGGCTGGGATTGCGTTTCTACTAACATGCAGGACCAAGTAAGCGGCGAGCGCAGGCATTATCAAGGACAAAAGTGGCAGGGTTGGCCTGTTTATGCCGGGCTCTTCACGCTGGCGGGGCCAGCGCCACGGCATCCTGCGCCCTTGCGCGTTTCAAGCGGGCAGGATGCCCCCGCGCCGGGCTGTCCCGTAGAAACTACTCCGCGCGGGCGTCGAATATGGGCGCCCCGGCATTCGTCTCCTTTTGTGGCAACCCGGCAATCAGGCTTGTCGCCGGGCGCCGGTTTGGCTTAACTATTAGAAAATGACGAATAACATGAATACCTCTCGCATCTCGCTGCGGCGGCCGATGGCGCTGTCGCTGCTGTCTGTCCTTGCTATCGCTGTCTTGAATCTTCTCGTGACTCAAACCCTGCCGGCTGCCGACGGGGATAAGGTGCCGCTGGCGCTGAAGCTGCCGGCTCCCGCCTTCAAGGGCACGCCCAAGGACCTGCAGCTCGGCCCCAACGTCGAGCCGCTCTCCGACAAGCCCCGCCCGCCGATGATGGTTCCCGCCGGCCTGAAGAACATCGCCACCGGCAGCAAGCTGACGTGCAGCGACAAGAATGCCACCAGCGACATTCTCGCCAAGATCACCGACGGCGATAAGGATGCCTCCGACCAGAGCATCATCTTCATGCGCAAAGGCACGCAGTGGGTGCAACTGGATTTCGGCAGCCCGCAGGAGATCTTTGCCGTGGTGATCTGGCATGCGCACAACATGGCCAAGGTCTATCACGATGTGATTGTGCAGGTGGCCGATGACGCGGACTTCATCGAGAACGTGCGCACCGTGTTCAATAACGACGCGGACAACACCTCCGGCCTAGGCGTCGGCACCAACCGCGAGTATTTCGAGACCTACGAAGGCAAGCTCATTGATGCCAAGGGCGTCAAAGCCCGCTACATTCGTTTCTATTCCAAGGGCAGTACCGAGAGCGCCCTGAACGAATACACCGAATTGGAAGTGTTCGGCCGCCCAGCCAAGTAGGCGGCGAATGCCCGCGGATGGCGCGCATGACACGCGAAATCCGGGTTCGGCGAGCCAGTTGCAGAATTCGCGCGGGGCGGACAGACGCACAGTATGTCGCCCCGTCCCATGCGCACGGTAGGGACGCGTTCCGCCGCGTCCTTGCAGCTCCCATAGGTCGGCGGCGCGGTGGAACGCGTCCCTGCCAGCTCTTGGAGGAACGCGGATGACCCGGGGCACCGGACTATTGGTTGTGGCCCTGGCAGCGCTGGCGCTGGCGCTGTGGAGCCTTGCCCCGGACCAGCGTCCCCTGCACAACGACGAGGCCGTCAACGGCGTCAAGTTCGGGCAGCTTTGGTCGGGCCAGGGCTATCGTTACGACCCAAACGAACACCACGGCCCGTCGCTCTACTACGCCACCCTGGCCGTCAGCCGCCTCACCGGCGCGCCGGCAGACTGCGACTCCTTGACCGATGGCCGGCTCCGGTTCACCACGGTTCTATTTGGCGCCGGCCTGCTCCTGCTGCTTCTGCTGGTCGCGGATGGCCTGGGGCGCCACGCCGTCGCCTGGGCCGCGCTCCTGACAGCCACCTCTCCGGCGATTGTCTTCTACAGCCGGTATTACATCCACGAAGTCCTGCTGGTCTTCTTCACCTTCCTGGCGATAGCGGCCGGGTGGCGCTACTCGCGCCGCCGCCGGGTCGGCTGGCTCCTGCTCGCGGGCGCCGCCGTGGGCGCCATGCACGCGACCAAGGAAACGTTCGTCATCACCCTGGCCGCTGCCATGCTGGCGCTGGGGCTGAATCAGCTCTGGGGCCGGTGGCTCGACGCCAGCGCCGCCCCGCCCAAACCCTGCGGTCTGAAGTTCAGCCACCTGGCTGCCGCGGTCGGCGTCTGGCTGGTAGTGGCGCTGCTGTTGTTCTCCTCCTTCTTTGCCAACGCCGCCGGCCCGCTCGATTCCGTGCGCACCTATTTGCCCTGGCTCAATCGCGCTGGCGGAGCCTCGCCGCACATCCACCCGTGGAGCTTCTACCTGCACCGGCTGCTGTTTTTCCACGCCGACAAAGGCCCGGTGTGGAGCGAGGCCTTCATTCTGGCGCTGGCGGTCGTGGGCGCGCGCGCGGCCTTTGTGCGCCAGGGCGTGGCTGGCGCCAGCGCCGGCTTCGTGAGGTTCCTGGCACTCTACGCCTTCGCGCTCATGGCCGCTTACAGCCTGATCTCCTACAAGACCCCGTGGTGCCTGCTAAGCTTCTGGCATGGGATGATTCTGCTGGCGGGCGTTGGCGCGGCCTGGCTCGCGGGCAGAGCCAAACGACGGCTCCCGCGCATCGCGATCACTCTCCTCCTGCTGGCGGGCGCGGGGCATCTTGCCTGGCAGGCGATGCTGGCCAACGGGCCGTATGCCGCCGACAGGCGCAACCCTTACGTCTATGCCCAAACCTCGCCCGATTTGCCGCGGCTCGTCCGCCAGGTCGAAGCGCTCGCCCGGGCGCATCCGCAGGGCCACCAAATGCTCGTGCACGTGATGGCTCCGGACAGCGACTATTGGCCGCTGCCCTGGTATCTGCGCAGCCTCAAGCAAGTCGGCTGGTGGGACCAGGTGCCCGCCGATCCTTATGGGGCGGTGATGATTGCATCCTCCCAACTCCACGCCGCGCTCGACGAGCGGCAAACCCACGTCATGGTCGGCTATTTCGAGCTGCGCCCGCAGGTCTTCCTCGAACTTTACGTGGACCTGGATTTGTGGCGGGCCTACCTCGCAAAGAATCCCGCCAAACCGGAATGAATCCGGGCAGGAGCGGCGGCGGCCGTGTTCCCGCGCCGCTCTCGGGCGGGCCGTTTCCGGGTTGAACTCAACGCGCCCTTCCGCGAGCTTATTTGCCGGCAATGCACCTCACGAAGAACATGCGCCGCAGGATCTTAATCGGCGTGATGCTGGGCGGCCTCACGCTGGCCGCCTTCTGGCCGGTGGTCTATAACGATTTCATCAGCTACGACGATGCGTCCTACGTGACCGAGAATCCCCAGGTGCTGCCCGGGTTGACGTGGCGGCAGGCAGGCTTGGCCTTCCGAACGAGCTGCCTCGGGAACTGGCATCCGCTGACCATGCTCTCCCACATGCTGGACGTGCAACTCTTCGGACTGAAGGCCGGCGGGCATCACCTGACGAGCCTGCTGCTGCACACGGCCAACACGGTGCTCCTGTTCCTGCTGCTCCTGCGCCTCACCGGCGCGGCCTGGCGCAGCGCCCTGGCGGCAGCCCTGTTCGCCCTGCATCCGCTCCACGTCGANNGGGTGGCGGAGCGCAAGGACGTGCTCAGCGCCTTCTTCTTTCTCCTGGCGCTGCTGGCGTACGCGCGGAGTGCAGAGTGCGGATTGCCGAGCGCGGAGTCCAACGCTGCGCCCGCCCCGCGCAGCCCGCAGCCGGTGTCCGCTTTCCAGCTTTCCGCCTTGACCTTCTATCTTCTGGCCCTAGCCTGCTTCGCCCTTGCTCTCATGAGCAAAGCGATGGTGGTGACGCTTCCCTGCCTCCTGCTTCTGCTCGATTACTGGCCGCTGCGGCGATTCCAGCCTTCCGCCCCGCGGTGGCTTTCGACTCTCCGCCGCCTGGTCCTGGAGAAGCTCCCTTTCTTCGCGCTGGCGGCCGTCTTCACCGGCGTGGCGTTCGTGCTGCTGCGGCAGGCGGGCGCGACGCAGGAGTTGCCGGGCGTCGAATGGGGGCACCGCCTGGTCCGCGTGTTTGTGTGCTACGAACAGTACCTGGCCAAGACAATATGGCCTGCTGGGCTTGCCCTGCCTTACCCGCGCCTGGCCGAAGTGCCCTTGGGCCCCGCGCTGGTGGGGGCGGTTGTGGTTATCGGCCTGTCCCTCGCGGCCGTGTGGCTCGCGCGGCGACGGCCCTACGCGCGGGTCGGCTGGTTCTGGTTCGTGGGCATGCTGGTCCCGGTGATCGGGCTCGTTGGCGTTGGCGCGCAAGCCGTTGCGGACCGCTACACCTACCTTCCCTCCATTGGGCTTTTCGTCGTGGCCTCCTGGGGCCTGGGCGAAATCGCGTGCCGCCCCCGCTTGAGGCTCCCGGTAATTGGCGCCTCCGTTCTGGTCCTGGCGGCGCTGCTGCTTGCCACCCGCGCCCAAGTGCGCCATTGGCGAAACAGCGAAGCGCTCTTCCGTCATACCCTGGCGGTCACCGAGGTTAATCCCCTTGCGCATTCCCTCCTTGCGAACGTCCTGGCGGAGGCGGGAGACCTTGAGGGAGCCGAGGCCCATTGCCGCGAAGCCTTGCGTCTCATGCCGGGTACCGCGGCGACGGAGATGATGTATGCCAGGGTGCTGGCCCGCCGAAACAAGTTCCAGGAAGCTATCGAAGTCCTCTCGCAGCTCCTGCGGCACAGTTCCGTGGCCCCAGAGGCCCATTTCAACCTGGGCGCTGTCTTCAGCGAGAAAGGGGATGCCTCCCGGGCCCTGGACAGCTACCGCCAGGCCCTGAGGTTGAAGCCGGACTTCGCGGCGGCATACTTCGGCCTCGCCGGGCTCCTGGCCCGGCAAGGGGACACCGCCGCCGCAATCGAGCAATACCAGCAGGGCCTGCGCTGGCAGCCGGACCTCCCCGATGCCCTCAACAACCTCGCCTGGATCCGCGCCGCCAGCTCCAATCCCGCTTTCCGCAACGGCGAGGAGGCGGTCCGGCTCGCCCGGCGGGCCTGCGAACTCACCGGCCATCGCCGGCCATTGCTGCTCGGCACCCTGGCCGCGGCCTGCGCCGAGGCCGGACGTTTTGAGGAAGCCATCGCGGCCGCGCAAAAGGCCCGCGACCTGGCGCAGGCATCAGGCCAGAACGAACTTGCGCAGAAGAACGAAGCGCTGCTGAAACTCTACCAATCCCGTCGCCCCTACCACGAGCCGCCCGAAGCTTCCCCAAACCCGGCTGCGCACCCGTAGGTCTGTCCACGCAGCCATAGTCGGGGAAAAAGCGCGGAGAAACCTCCGGCAACCCCACCGGCTCGCAGCAGGCCCCGGGAGCCAACGGAGGCGAAACGAAGGCCGGTGGATCCCGCCTGCGCATGGCTTGAAATCGGGCAGAGGGCAGTCCAGAGTCAACACCGCAAAGTTATGGCGACTACGATCATGCGGTGTGAGCCATCGAGACATGGTGCGCGCGGTTTGATACCAACTCCAGCTTGCGATTCCACCATTCGCTGCCGGCAACTCCCCCTCGCCCCTTCCGAAGGGGAGAGGGCTGGGGTGAGGGGACTGCCCAGTCGTAGAATCATGCAGTTCCAATCTGGAAGTGGTATAACCAGGCTCGACATCCGCAAATGGGTGGTCCTGGTCTTCCTCTGCCTGGCGGCGCTTGCCGCGGGTGCCGCCGAGACCTGGCAAAGCGCGCTCAGCCGGATGCCCCTCGAATCCAGCGTCACACAGCTCAACCGCACCAACTGCGTGGATGCCATGCTGCGCGCCTTTCAGTCCAATGACGTGGTCAAAGCCCTCATCTTCATGCCGGGCGCCACTGATGAGCTCTACTTCTTCCGGCGCGCCCGGGCCAATCTCACCGAGTCCCCGGCCTCCCTCCTTGCGGCCGTCCGCGCGCTGACCAACCAGACCCTCATCCGCGCCACGTTTCGCCCGCCGCTGCTGCTGCTCCACACGGCGGAAGACTTGTTGGAACCGGCGATCACCATCAAACATCCGTCCACGGTTGACCGGCTCAAGCAGGCCCGGTTCGTGCCGCGCGCCATCTTCAACGACCGCGACTGGGACTACCTGCAGCCGATCCTGAAATCCTCTCTGCGGACCGATATGCGCCCCGTGCAGTATTCCCGCGACTCCTGGCATTTCTACCGGCACAGCTTCGCCGCCTGGAACCTGACCGGCTGGGAGGCGCTGGAGGCCGCCGCCCTCGCCGGCCAAACCCGCTTCACTGTCCGGCGCCGCCAGGTAGTCTTCGAGCTGGACATGCGCCCCCGCGTGGCGCCCAAGGTGGATTCCTACCCGCTCTGACCCGTCGCTTGCTCCCTCAAGCCGCCGAGGCTTCCTCCTTGAGAAGCCAGTCGTAGCCCTTCTCTTCCAGTTCCAGGGCCAGCTCCTTGCCGCCGGTGCGCACAATCCGGCCGTCGGCCAGCACATGCACAAAGTCCGGCACGATGTAATTCAGCAGCCGCTGATAATGCGTGATTACCAGTTGCGCGTTGTCCGGCCGCCGCAGCTTGTTCACCCCCTTGGACACGATCTTCAGCGCGTCTATGTCCAGCCCCGAGTCGGTCTCGTCCAACACCGCCAGCCGCGGCTCCAGCACCGCCATCTGGAACACCTCGTTGCGCTTCTTCTCCCCGCCCGAGAACCCCTCGTTGACCGACCGCCGCAGCAGATCCTCGTTGAGGTCCAGCAACTGAATCTTGTCCTTTACCAGCGCCAGGAACTCCATCGCGTCCAGCTCAGGCAGGCCCTTGTGCTTGCGAATCTCGTTCAGCGCGGCCTTCAGAAAGTACGTGCTGTTCACCCCGGGGATTTCCACCGGGTACTGAAACGCCAGGAACAGGCCCTCCCGCGCGCGCTCTTCCGGGTCCAGCCCCAGCAAATCGCGCCCGTCATACAAGACCCGGCCCGCCGTCACCTCGAAGCCGTCCCGGCCCGCGAGCACCGCCGCCAGCGTGCTCTTGACGCTGCCGTTCGGCCCCATGATGGCGTGCACTTCGCCCGGGAATATCCGCAGGTTGATGCCTTTGAGTATCTGTTTGTCCTCAACCCCGGCGGCGAGGTCCGTTATTTCCAAGACTGGTTGTTTGCTCATCCGGTTATGGGTTCCGCTTCTTTTCGCAGAGGCCCTCGAAAACTACTTCCCACGCTTCCGCTTCGGCTTCACCAGCGAGACTAGTTTGCGCCCGGAGCGCTTTTCGCCGGCGCGCATGGCGCGAAACATGGCATCAATGTCGTAATTATGCTTGGCAGCCAGTGCGTCTTTGATCTGCCAAGTCTCCTCAAGAATCTCATCTCTAATGGCTGTTTTCATATGCCCATCAATTCCGCCGGTGTGCAAACGACCGGACACTTATAACCGAGTTGATCACACACTGCCTCTACTTTACTCAGTATTTCGGCGTTGGCAATGTGGCGGCAGTTCCATGTTAGTATGAAGTGCATGCCGTGAACCGTGGCAACGGCAATATGCGCGGCGTCGCGCGCGGCGTTCAAGGGCAGCGGTCCGCGGCGCAGCAAGGCCTTGGCCAGAGCATTCACCTCGTCGGTGAGCCTCAGTCCCTCGAATGGTCTCACGAGTTCAAGTCGCTGCCGCGCCAACTCCCGGTCCCCGGCGCTGATTTCCTCCAGGACAACTTGCGAAATATAGACCTCGAAGTCTCTCAACCGCTTGGCCCACCACTCGTGGGTAATAAGCTGTTGTGCGGCAACTACCACCGCCTGGCTCGGCCGGGCAACGAGGTAACTCGGGATCGTGCTTTCCAGATAAAGCCTGGGTTTCATCGCTCAGGCTTCACCCCACGCTCCCCTCGAGGCTCACGCCCAGCAACTTCTGCGCCTCCACCGCGAACTCCATCGGCAGCTCGCGAAACACCTCCTTGCAGAAGCCGTTCACAATCATGTTCACCGCGTCCTGCGTCGCCAGACCGCGCTGGTTGCAGTAGAAAATCTGGTCCTCGCCGATCTTCGAGGTCGAAGCCTCGTGCTCCACCCGCGCGGTGGTGTTCTTCACCTCGATATACGGGAAAGTGTGCGCCCCGCACTTGTCGCCCAGCAGCAGCGAGTCGCACTGCGAGAAGTTCCGCGCGTGCGCCGCGCTCTTCTGCACCTTCACCAGCCCCCGGTAACTGTTCTGGCCGTGCCCGGCCGAGATGCCCTTGGACACGATCGTGCTGCGCGTGTTCCGGCCCACGTGCACCATCTTGGTGCCGGTGTCCGCCTGCTGATAGTTGTTCGTCAGCGCCACCGAGTAGAACTCGCCCGTCGAATGATCCCCCAGCAGAATGCAGCTCGGGTACTTCCACGTGATCGCCGAGCCCGTCTCCACCTGCGTCCAGCTTATCTTCGAGTGCTTCCCCTTGCACAGCCCCCGCTTGGTCACAAAGTTGTATATCCCGCCCTTGCCCTCCTCGTCCCCGGGATACCAGTTCTGCACCGTCGAGTACTTAATCTGCGCGTGGTCCAGCGCGATCAGCTCCACCACCGCCGCGTGCAACTGGTGCTCGTCCCGCATCGGCGCCGTGCACCCCTCCAGGTAGCTGACCGAGGCCCCCTCCTCCGCCACGATCAGCGTCCGCTCGAACTGCCCCGTGTTGGCCGCGTTGATCCGGAAATACGTCGAAAGCTCCATCGGGCAGCGCACCCCTTTGGGAATGAAACAGAACGACCCGTCGCTGAACACCGCCGAGTTGAGCGTCGCAAAGAAGTTGTCCGTGTAGGGCACCACCGTCCCGAGATACTTCCGCACCAGCTCCGGATGCTCCTGCACCGCATCGGTGAACGAGCAAAAGACAATCCCCTTCTCCGCCAGTTGCTTCTTGAACGTCGTCCCCACCGACACGCTGTCAAACACCGCGTCCACCGCCACGCCCGCCAGCCGCGCCCGTTCGTGCAGCGGGATGCCCAGCTTCTCGTAAGTCTCCAGCAGCTTCGGGTCCACCTCCTCCAGGCTCCGCGGCCCGTCGCCCTTCTTCTTCGGCGCCGAGTAATACACCGAGCCCTGGTAATCAATCGGCGGGTGATGCACATGCGCCCACACCGGCTCCTTCAGCGTCAGCCAATGCCGGAAAGCCTTCAACCGCCACTCCAGCAGAAACTCCGGCTCGCGCTTCTTGGCCGAGATCAGGCGCACAATGTCCTCGTTCAAACCCGGCGGCGCCGACTCGGCCTCCACGTCCGTGACAAAGCCGTACTTATACTCCTTCCTGACCAATCCCTCGATGGTCTCGGCCGCGGTGCTCATATCAATTCAACCGGCCGCCCCGGCGCGCGCCCGCCCGCGCCGCCTTCATATCTCTGACCTGAACCATTGTCTCTCATGTGAACCATTCAACCTGTCGCTCGCTCAATCCGCCCGGCCTGTTGGCTCCTGGCCGGCCGCCGCGCACGCCGCGCACCGCCCATGAATCGCTATCTCATACCGCGCCGCCTGGTAACCCGGCGGGAGCTCAATCCCGGGTTCACCCGGCAGATCCACGTCGAACACGCTATCGCACGCGTCGCAGTAAAAATGGCAATGCTGCCGCATATTCGGGCAAAACCGCGCCGCCCCGCGCCCCAGCGTCACCTGCCGCGCCAACCCGCACTTCACCAGCGCGTCCAGGCAATTATACACCGTTGCCATCGAAATCTCAGGCATCTCCCGCTTCGCCCGGATAAACACCTGCTCGGCGGTCGGATGATCCCGCTGCTGCAAAAGCACACCATACACATGCTGCCGCTGCGGCGTAAACCGAAAACCCCGCCGTGCCAGCAACTCGTTCAGCCCCAAATCACCCCGAATATCCATCGCACCATCCATCTGGCCCCCACCCTACCCCCCACAGTCCGCCTTGTCAATACTTGGAACAATTCTAATTACCGCCCCCGCCCCATGCCGCCACGATCCCATCTGGCTCCCATCGGGGCGAGGGCGAGGAGGAGCTACCCGTCCAACTGCATGTGCGACAGCCACATCAGCGGATGCCAGTTGCCCGCACCCTGTGCGGACAGAAATGTCTGCGCTCCTCTATGGGCTTCACGCCCGCACCCGCCCGCGTTCATCGCCGGGAATTGGGTTTGCGCGACGCCGGTGTCTGTTGTAGAACTTTGCGTTCTATGTGGACAAGACTGAACCGGGTGCGGCCGGACGGCGGCGCCCAAGTATTGGCGGGCACAAGCCTCGCGTGGCGCACAGCCCTGCCGTTGGCTTCGCTCCTCCTGGCCGCCCTGGCCGGCGGCTGCAAGAAATCCACTCCTGCTCCCTCGTTGCTGCCGCCGCCGGTCGAGACCGTCGCCCGTGTCCATTGGCTGGGCCTCGAGCGGTTGCTGGCTGAAACCAACGCGGTCTTTCTGACCAACATCACCACCCTGCCCGAGAGCAAACAGCTCGCGGAGCGGACACTCGACCGGCTGGCAGTCGGGCTCCTGGCTACGAACGACCTGCCCTTGTTCACCAACCAGTTGTCAGCCGCAGGTTCCTCCGGCACCAACCCTGCTCCCCGGCTCACCGGCCCCGCCGCGCTGCTCCGGCCGCTGCTTGAGGATTTGCTCCGGCAGGAGTCCTACCTCGAAGCGCGCCAGGCAACCAACCTGCCCGGCGAACTGGTCCTGGCCATCCGGCTGGGCGACGAACGTGCCGGCTTGTGGCAGACCAATCTTGCCGTCCTTCTCCAATTCCGCACCGGCATAATCCCGGTCCTGGGCCAGGACGGCCGCAGTTGGCAAACGCCCATCCCCCGCGCCGCGGCGGCAGCTACCCGTCCCCCGTCTTCCCCGTCCGCGTCCTCCTCCCCGGATAACCGCTACCTCACCTTCGGACGCATGTCGGACTGGGCGTTGATCGGGGTGGGCCCCGAGACCAACATGCTCATGGCCGAGCTGGCAGCCGTGACCCAGCGCGACGGCCAGCCCTTCGCACGCCAGCCCAGGGATTTCTGGCTCTACGCGGACCTCGACCCGTGGCGCGTCGCCAGCGCGCTGGCATTGGATTGGTCCCTGCCCCGGGGGCTGCCCAAGGTGACGCTGACCGGGATCGGCGACCGTGGAAACGTCCGCACCGTTGCCGCGCTCAATTTCCCGCAGCCGCTGCCGTTCAACGTGGAGCCGTGGAACATTCCCACCAACCTGATTCATGAGCCGATTGTCAGTTTCACCGCCGTTCAAGGCCTCACCGCCTGGTTGTCATCTCTCAAGGGCTGGCAGGACCTTCAGATCGGGCCGCCGCCCGGCCAGCTCTACTTCTGGGCTCAAAGCGGCCTGCCGTTGATGAGCTTCTGCGCCGCGGCCCTGCCCAACTCCAGCAACCGCGTCGCGCAGATCTCGGATGTCCTCGTCAACCGGGCCAATCCCTGGCTCACCAACAACGGCCTCGGCAGGTTCGAGCATGCCACCAACTTCCACGGCGCGGTCTGGGCGGACATGATCATGGCTACCCCGTACCTCAAGGCGAGTTCGCAGAACGGCACCGAGTTCGCCTTTGCCGGCTTGGAGGCCGATTTGCGCACCAACCGCCCGGCGCCACTGGCCTTGTTTCACCAGGTCACCAGCGGCACCAACCTGGTCGCGTACGATTGGGAACTGACCGGTCCTCGCCTCGAACAGTGGCTCTACGTGGGCCAACTGCTCCGGTTCGCGCTCTACAAAGCCCAGATCCCTCCCAAGTCCGTTAGTTTTGCCTGGCTCACCGCCCTGGAAACCCGGCTCGGCAATTGCGGGACGGCTGTCGTTCGGACCGGCCCCGCCCAGCTCTCGCTCGTGCGCAATTCGGGAATCGGCCTGAATTCCGCCGAGCTGAACCTGCTGGCCGACTGGCTCGAATCGCCGCGGTTCCCGCGCGGGTTGAACTCCTTCCTGGGCGAGCCGACGCCGTTGCCTCAGCAACTGTCCCGCCGGGCCGCCGCGCGCCCGCAGACCAACTCGGTTCCTGCCGCGCCCCGCTAGCCCGCACCGAATGGCGACGCCGCGGCGGCAGAGAATCCCGCACCCCGGCAGGGGGTGCCAGACTTCCTTTACGGCTTCTGGCCGGTGATGGCCTCCAGTTCCTGCCGGGCCGGGGCGAAATCCGGTCGGAGGCGCAGCGCTTCGCGGAAATGGCCGGCGGCCTCCTCGGGCTTGCCCTGCGCCGCCAGGGCTTTGCCCAGGTTGAAATGCGCGTTGGCGTTGTCCGGCCGCAGGCGCGCAGCCTCCCGCAGATGGACGATGCCCTCATCGAGCTTGCCCGTGGCTGCAAGGGCGGCGCCCATCCCATTGTGCGCCTCCGCATTGTCCGGCGCAATCCGCAGCGCCGCCTGGTAGCAGGTGATCGCCTCGCCCAACTCCTGCCGCGCCGCCAGCATCCGGCCCAGGTTGAGCTGGAATGTCGCCGTCCCGGGCTCGGCCCGCGCCGCTTCCCGCAACGCCAGGATCGCTTCGTCCAGCCGCCCTTGCCGCGCCAGCACTATGCCCAGGTCGTTGTGCGCCTGCGCGAAATCCGGTTTGGCCTGCAAGGCCAGCCGGTAATGCGCCACGGCATCATCGGCTCGCCCGAGCCTGGCCAGCGCGTTAGCCAGGCCGTAGTGCGCGGCGTGCTGGTCGGGTTTAGCCCGCACGGAAGCCTCGTAATACCGCACCGCCTCGGCGTATTGGCCCTGGCCGGCCAGGGCGTTGCCCAACCCGTTCAGGGCGCCCGTGTCCTGCGGCTTGTTCTCGAGCACTGCGCGCAAGTGCGGGATGGCCTCCTGGGTTCTTCCCAGCTCGCGCAAGGCGGCCGCCAGGTTCTCGTGGGCGCGCCCGTAATCGGGCCTGGAGCGCAGCGCCGCCTCGAAATACGGCACGGCCTCGGCAAACTGCTTCCGCGCGGCCAGGATGCAGCCGATGTTGTTCAGCGGGTCCGGGTAGCGGGGCTGGATCTCCACCGCCTTGAAATAGTTGGTCAGCGCCTCGTCGGCGCGCCCCTGGCTGTCGGNNGCGGCGACGGCGTGCCGGTAAAGGCTCTCGCTGTCCCGCCAGTGGCGCAACTGGTCGCGCGTCCGCGCGGCGCACGCCGCCAGGACCAATACTGCCAGCGAAACGATGAATACGCCGCATGGAGCAGGCCATCGCAGCCCGCGCGACCCCGCCGCCGGGCCGCACCCTGCCGGCAACGCCGCGGCGCGCGGCGCACAACGGCAGGCCAGTTCCGCCACGCCCCAGACCACGATGATGAAGACGCCGATCAACGGCAGATAGGTGTAACGATCGGCCATGGACTGTTCGCCGACCTGCACCAGGCCGATCACCGGGACCAGCATGCCCAGGAACCAGAACCACCCCGTAAATGCGCAGCGGGACTTGCGGCCCAGCCACACCGCGCCGAGCGTCAACCCCGCCACCAGCGCCGCCGCCAGCACAACCGCGACCGCCGGCCAGTGGCCCGGGTGCGGGTAGGGCGTCGCCAGGTTAACCGGCCAGAACGTCTTGCCCAGGTAGCGCGCGCACGCCACCGCCGCGTTGCCCGCGCGCGCGCCCAGCGACAGGTTCGCCAGCGGCTGCATC
>MTKZ01115333.1_pt1 | contig 16953 bp, 12 predicted proteins | sample 1042781 | NCBI WGS metagenome assembly MTKZ01 (sample SAMN06212207, study PRJNA360539) | anaerobic digester metagenome | biome: Wastewater treatment plant; material: sludge; isolation source: anaerobic digester fed with sludge from wastewater treatment plant | place: Denmark: WWTP Viborg ... | reverse complement strand
TGGCTGAATTGATCGACGGTTGCCGCCACCCGGCCGTCAATCATCACCTCGGCCCGACCTCCGTCGTCGGACCGATGCCCCATCCAGCCAACGGTACTGCCGGTGAACGCACACTCCGCCCATGCACCCGCTTCACTCGACATGCCCCAGACCCACTTGCCGTCATAGGTGAAGTCGCGAGCCGAAATCCGGTTGCTCCACTTTGGATCGAGGTACATGAAGTATCGCTCGCCCTCACGGAACTCGTAGAACGGCCTCGCAACGAGCAGCGGCGCCTCAGCAAGACGGAAGTGCAACGGCGCGCCATCCACAGGCACCAGCGAGCCGGAGAGGTTGCGGGGATTCACACTGTCGCCGGGGTTGGCCCCTTCGGAGCCGACCGCGAGCACNNTGCCGCTTGAGGCCGAGCCATCCGGCCGTGTTCGCATGCAGTTGCGCCGGCTGCCCGTTTAACAGAGCCTTTGCGGGGCCGGCCAACCACTGCGGCTTGCGGATGAAGAGGCCGAATCGGTCCGGCCGGGGAACGGAGACGGTCAGGTGGATCTCGTTGTCCTCGGGAAAAAGCGTCCGCTGACGAAGTACGACCTGCCGGCCTTCGTGCGACCACTGGATCGTGAAGGGGGTGAACAGATTGACATAGAGGTTGTGCCGATCGTGGAAGCACGCCAGATCGGCGTAATCTGCGATGGCCATCGAACGGGTGCCCGCACAGCAGGTCCAGGCGTCCTGGGTATTGACCTTCCTGGCCCCGCCCGGATGGTAGTCGGAATCGTACATCACACGTCCGTCCGACATGGGAAGGCTGGCGCCGATCCCGTTCAGAGTGAGCCGCTCGACCCAATCGCCGTATTTCGCTTCACCGCGANNCGCGTATTCTGAAGCCAGGCATGGGCGTTTTTGATGATCTGAAGGTAACGCTCATCGCCGGTGACCTCATAGTTTGCGGCCGCACCGCAGAAGGTGTTCACATGACTGTAGGCGTGGAACGAGATGGGCTTGCCGACCTCGAGTGGCGGGTTGGCGAAGATGTCATTGGGAACCCCGGTGAAGCGGTTCCAGTAATCGGTGTACTCCCAGACTTTCGCGAACTCGCGGTATTTCTCCTCGCCGGTCGCCAGATAAGCGCGGTACAAATTCTCGCCAAGCGTGAACCATTCAACGCACCACGGGTGGGGGTTGCGAGGCAGGTTCTTCATGGCCCAGTCGGTGATGCGACTCAGGCAGTCGCGTGCTTCCTGGTTGCCGCAGTAGACGTAGTTGTCCACCAGGCCGCCGACCATCTTCTCGTAGGTATAATGAGGCGATGCGGCCTGGGGCGTGTTGAAGAAGTAGCCGTCCGGCGCGATGCACCTGCCCCACTCGTGGATGAGGAGATTCGCCTTGTCCCGGCATGCGGGGTCGCCGGTCCCGGCGTGAAAGCGGGCGAGCCCGGACAGAACCTGCCCGAAAATGTGGAACAGCCCCTTGCGGTACCATTCACCCAGATCGGGTCCCGGAGCAGGAAGCCCCGCCCGCTGGCGGAAGCCTTTCAGCAGACCGTCGTTCGAGATGGCCAGGTAATCCCGTCGTACCTCTTCGTATTGCCGGCCCAGACGGCCACCATCAAGGGTCACTCCCCGATAGTCAAAGGACTCCAGACGCAAGCGGTTTTGTTCAGGCGACACACGAGTGCAGCCGCCGCTCACGAACAGGGCAAGAGCGAGTACGAACAGCAGGTACTCTGTCGTCTGAGCCACAGCCAGCCTCCTCTGTCCTGACATCTCCGGGACACGCTTGCCCGGCAGCGCTGCCGGACTGAGCTCGGTCATTGTACAGCACCCTTGACGCCACAATCCATCCCAGAATTTCCAGCATCGAGCTGCGAAAGGGTTTCCATCAGGCCCGGCGGCACGCTGGCGGCGTGGATGTGGGCAAAGCCGCTGCGATCGGAGTTGAAGACCACCCATTTCAGGTTGGGCGTCAGGTAGGCGTGCGGGTGGGTGTTGGCGTTGCGTCCCATGGAGGTCTTGGATTCGCAAATGACCGCCGTGCGGCCGGTCTGGAGAGAGCCGATCACAATCTTGCAGGTGCCGCGCCAATCGTCGCAGCAGAAGAACCGCCCGCAGCGCGAGACGTGTACGTGGTTTGCCTGAAAGCCGCGGGCTGCCACCCGTGCCGGCTGACCGGGGCGGACACACAGCAGGTTGCCCTTGTCCGGGGTGTAGCCATCCTGTGCGAGCACTGAGAGCAGAATCTCGCCGCGGGTCGCGATCCACGCTTCATGGCCACTGATGGCCGTGGTGTACGGCCGGCCGACCTGCAGTTCGGTGCGTTTGGCATCGGGGACAGACAGCAGATAGAGCGTCGCGCCCTCAGGACCGACGGCTCGTTCTCGAACCCCCTCGGGCGAGAACTTGCTGCCCCGGTTGTGCTGGATCATCAGCCGGTCGTTGCGGCTCGGGTCGAACTGCGGATGCGGGTTGAAGTTGTACGGGTCTTCGTCGATGACTGTCTCGGTGCCCTTCTGAAGATCGACCAGCAGGATGCCGAATCGCTTGTACTCCTGGTCGAGCCGCTGGCCGCGGGCATAATACCGGCCGTCGGGGGACACGGTACCCAGGCTGCCGGCCACGGCCGGGTGCTGCAGGCGGAAGAGGCTCTGCGGCTGCCCCTTGGACAGGTCGGCTCGCATCAGGTCAACCTCACGGCCGGGTGTGCGTTTCAGATAGTAGAAGACGCCGTCGCGGGTGATCGCGCAGCCGGTCATGTTCCACCCGACGTCCAGTAGATGCTGCTTCCAGGTGCCCAACTCGACGACCATGAACTCAGTGGGGTTGTCCTTGTTCTCCTTGCGGTTCTTTCGCTCGTAGACGAAGTATCGCGAGTCGGTCGAGCAATACGGCAGTTCGCAGTAGATGTTGGATTGCGGCCGCTGTTCCGTGGTGACCTGCCAGATCTCCGTGCCGGTGCTGAGACGTTCGACGAGCACGGGTTGGGCGGCTGCGGCCGGGGCGGATTGCGGGGTTGCCGGCCGGGTCTGGCCTGTAACGAACCGGGTCGAGACGAGCGTTCCCGCGGCCACGGATGCAAGCTGTTTCAAAGCTCCGCGGCGAGTGATTATCGTTCGATTTCGACCAGGCATGGGTAGCCTCCTCCCACAGACTCCGCGGAGGTCTTCAGAGCCCGCTCGTGCGCACCGCGACCGTGCTGCATCACCATTCTATTCGAGTTCTCCGCTGTCGCATAATCGCGAGCCCAGGTTCAGGAAGAACCTGGGCCACCCAGGCGAAGATGACGGTCGTCGGTGAAGTCGACGCGCAAAATGCCCGGCCGTTCTCGGAACGGGGCGTCGCCGCTGTTGCCGAAGAACGTGCTCCACCATCGGACGTGGGCATCCTTGAAGAACATGTTGTGGCCGCCGTGGAGCACGGCCAGATGCCGGTCGCTCCAGGGGCCGTCCAGCGTCGGGGCACTGGCGAGCATGCAGTGGTATTGCTCCCCGATGAACTCCGCGCAGGACAGGTAGTATCGGCCGTCGACCTTGAAGAGGAACGCCCCCTCGAAACCCACGTGGTCGGCGTTGGCCGGCTTGAGCAGGCGAGGCTCCCCGGCCAGGCCGGTCATGTCGTCTTTCATGCGGGCAATGCGGCCGTTCTGGTAGAGGAAATACACCGAGCCGTCGTCGTCCTGAAACAGTGACTCGTCGATGTCCTTGGTCAGCGGGCCATCGGGCTTCACATCAACGTACGGGCCTTCCGCCTTGCCGCTTGTGCTCTTGAGAAGGCCCGTTCCGCCACCGGGGTGGTTCACGCAGTAGGCCAGCCAGAAGGTGCCCTTGATGTAGTGCAGTTCCGGTGCCCAGATGGCCCGTTTCCCGTCGACGACCGGTTTCTGCCACGTGGCGTCTTTTTCAAACGACCAGACCAGCCCCAACGGTTCCCATGCCACCAGGTCCTTCGACTTCCAGAGGCGAATCCCTTCGTTCGTCTTCCACCACGTCGGAGCGCCGGTCGTTCCGGTCAAATAGTACATGCCATCGGCAAGACATACGCACGTGTCGCGAACCGGGAAGTCAAACAGCGGCTTGAAACCGGACGGCGGCGTCACATCCGCCAGAGGAATGGCGACTCCCCGTTCTGCGGAACGCCGCGCGGCATCGAGGATCTCGGTGGCGATCATGTTGACCTTCAACGACGAAGGACCGGAAGGCAAGACCTCACCCCGGACAACAGCAGCGAGGTAAGAGATGGAGTCTTGCTTTGGGGCGGCAATGGGTTCGGCTTTGCCCAGGTTCTCGGCCGCATGAAGGGTCCTCATCCGGTACATGTCCCGTTCAACTGTCAGATACTGCCCCTGCTCTCCGTAGATCTCCATGTCTTTGCGACTGAAGGGCCAGTTCCACGACGCCTGGATGATCACCTGGGCCTTCGGATAGGTCAGCACGATCGTGGCCTCGTCATCGACGCGCTGATAGACCGGATCTGACTTCAGCTTCTGCGTCACGGCGGTCACGGACAGCGGCCGTTGCCCGCCCAGCAGATAGGTTGCCAGGTTTGCCCCGTAGCAGCCGAAATCGAACAGTGCCCCCCCGCCGTTGCGGACCGGATCGGTGAGCCACTCCATGAACTCCCTGGGCATACCGATCTCTTTGGGACCCTGGTGACCGTCGTGGACCACGATCTTGCGGATAGACCCGATCTGCCCCTGTTTGGAGACGAGCTGGTATGCGGCCTCGGTGTTTGGATACCAGGTCGTCTCATAGTTCACGATGACGTGGATCTTACCCTCGCGGGCCGCCTTCTCGATCGCCCGGGCGTGTTCCATGCCGGTCGCCAGCGGCTTTTCCATCATGACGTGAATTCCGCGTGGGCCACAGGCTTCCACTACCTTGCGATGCTCGAGCGTGTCGGTGAACACTGCCACCGCCTGCGGTCGAGCGGTATCGAGCATGCGGTCCAGATCCTGAAACCACATTGACTCCGGGAGGCGATGCCGGCCACCGTAACGGCGAAGCAGTTCCTCGCGAGGTTCGGCCAGGCCGACGATCTCAACGTCGGTTCGCCTGACCACATCCTCCAGGAAACCATATACGTGTCCATGAACAAGCCCGACGACGCCGATTCTGACCTTGTCTCTCGCGGGGGCCGAGGCGACCTCGGACCGCGAAGCACCTGCTCTCGCCTGGTCCGACGCCGGCGGCTCGAAGCACCTGATAAGCTCCTCGGCAAACAGGCGGTGGCCTCTGTCGTCCGGGTGGTTCAGCGTGTTGCGAAGCAGCGTCACATACGGCAGGCCTTCCACCCACAAATGCGCCCACCGCGATGAAGTATCGGCAACCGCAAGGTGATACTCGTCGGCGAAGCGATGCAGCGACTTGACGTACTCACGGTCGTCGCCGTCCCGAATGGACTTCATTCCCATCCAGTGCATAGCGGTGAAGTGCGGGGTAATCAGCACGACCTCGGTGCCGAACTCCTTCACGCGACGAAGAATGGTCGAATACGTTTCCTCGACGGTCTTCCAGTCCATATACGCGTCGTTGACGAACTCAATGGTCAACACATCCGGCTTGAGTGCCGTGACGCGTTCGAATTTGATCTCCTCGGCTCTCAGGCTCGGGACGGTCTTGAACCAAGCGTCATTGAAGGGCTCCATCCGCAGCCATTGCCTGGAGCTGGTCCCACCGTAGCTGACGTTGACCACGTTGATAGCCGCATTCTTCCCGTACTTCTCTTTGAGCATCGACTCGAACACGTCCACGTATCGCAGTGACGGCCGGCTGGCATCGCCTCCCGCAGTCACCGTTTCGCCCAGGCAGACGACGGTCAGCGGTTTGCCCGACTTGATCTTGTCCAGCGCACGGGGCAATCGCCCGCGCGTCGTCCGCGTCGGGGCCATCGCCCCGCTCTCCAGGATGGGGAACAGGTGCTCAGCTTTGAGGTCTTCAGCTCCACGCGGCCTGAACACGTTGCACAACCGGACCGTTCCTTCCGGCGCATCTGGCGGCAGCGGCACGGAGGATTCAGGCTTGCCCTTGACCAGAGATGGCCGTCCCTGGCGATCGACAAGCACCGAGTCGATCCGCATCAGACGGCAGCGATAGCCGGCGTAGACCGTGTCGTCGGGGCCGATGCGAGGCTCGGGCCCGATTCCGACCATGCCGAATTCTTCCGCGACGAGGTAATCCTTGTTCTCAATCAGCGGGTCACCACCCGGCGTTTTCCGGATCACCAACGACCCAGGCACATAGGCAAAACTGGCGTTGATGCCCCCGCCGGCCCGAGCACCCTGCAACGGTCTGCCCGTCGACCATGCGTGCGGTTTGTCCTTGCCCAGCTTGAGCGGNNAATAGCGGCCTTCTTTGATTGTCAGGGTGTTACCGCTCGCAGAGGCGTTGCTCAAGAAAGCCCGGTAGGCCTTCGCGATCGCTGCGGGATCGGCGGCCGGGCACGTAGTGACCGGCAGTCCCGCAGCTTGTATCGGCACGCCGACCCATCCCGTAGATGCGAGAATCAACAGCAAGGCACAGCACCTGTGCAACCTCACACAACACCTCCTCGAGTACGATGGCTCGTTGCCTGCGGATCCTGCCCAGTCGCCACACGCCCTACGGCCAGGATAGCATTCCTCGCGCCCGGCCTCGCGAACACGAATCCACCGCCGCAGCGCGATCAGGCCCACCGGGGCGATTATTGTGATGAGCGCCACGATCAGANNTCTGTGAATCACGCACGCCGGTCTCAGGGCAATACTTTTCGAGCATCCTGCCGGAGAACACTCCAATGAAGAGTTTTGCGAGGAAGAATGGCACATATGAAAGAGCGCTGTAGGATGCCTCCTGTCCTTTGGGGGCGATGGCGGCCGCATATTCGTAGACCCTGGGCGAATAGAAGGCCTCCCCAAAGGAGAGCACGACAACGTAGAAGAGAATCATCACGTACCAGGGGTTGACTTCGCCGGACAGACCGAGATACCAGTGCGCCCCCCAGCGGATCGGCGTGCTGTCTGCCACGCTCTGGAACCAACCCGGCGGCAAGGCCATGATGAAGCCCGCCGCTGCGGAAATCGCCCCGCCAACGATGACCATTCAATAGGCGGAGCTTTTCTGGGTCAAGGCTCCGACAATGGGCACCAGGACAATGATCAGAACCGAGTTGATGGCCGACAGACGTCCGACGGGAGCGCCTTCACCCAGCTCGCGTATGCCGAACTTCGGATAGGCATAGTACATCCACATGAAGATCAGCTTCAGGAAGGCGATGAGCATGAGGAAGGCCAGGAGCCGGTAGAACCCATCCTGGCGGGCCATCGTCGCGAAGCCGCGGCCCGTGTCGCGCAGTGTGTCCCGAACGGTCAGGCGGGCCGTGCGCCAAATGCTCTGATGCCCATACCTGGGTTGCGGGGGAGTGATCTTCACGCCCTCATCGGTCGCTTCTGCCCCCTCGCGGATTCCCCAGTAAATGACCGGCAGGAGCAGCAGCTCAATCAGAAAGCTGATCAGAAAGAGAGTCTGGTAGCTTGTGATTGAAATCCCACCAACAGGCAAGACGAACTGGCCATGCTCCCCCAGGTACTTCCGTACGAGATCGAAAAGCAGATAGCCGACGAAAAGGCCCACGTTCATCATCACGTAGAAAAACGAAAAGGAAACGGATCGTTGTGCTGTCGTTGAGTATCTGCGAATGGCGGCGACCAGGACCGGCGTGCCCAGGGCCTCGCCGATGGCCAGGGGAATCAAGCCGCCCGCGAGCGCCAGCCACTTGACCGTCGCAAAAGTCATGACCGCCCGCGCCGCAAGGCAAATCATCACACCCAGAAGGAAGGTCCGACGCAGCCCGATGGCGTCGGTCAATGACCCGACGAGGATGGTGAACACCGTCATCGAGGCGGACCAGAGGAAGACCATGTAACCCGCCCACCGATCGTCGTAGCCGAGAGTGGATGACAACCACAGCACCAGGGTCACGTTCATCACCTGGTATGCCGCAACGGCCAGCATCTTGATGGCAAAGGTGATCCATAGCTCGGGCATCGCCCCGCTAAGGACGGTGAACCGACCGAGGAAACTGACGCTCTTCCTTACGTCATTCATTGTGGCTCCGTGTGCGATGTAGGGGGCCGGACCATCTATTGGCATGCTTGCGAATAGATAATAAAGCCAGACTCAGCCGATGCGGGATTTCTGCCCGCTGTGTGCCGCAAAGAATAGCGGTTCTCGCGGCTTGACGCCAGACAGTCTGCTGAAGATGACGGACCGGAGAAAGGGCAATCCGGGCCGGCTTCCTGAGATCTTGAAAGAATCCGAGTTGCTGGTACCCTTAGACGCGGCATGACGCCGATGAGGCAACACGGAATGGCAGGTCCGACCCATAGACCCAGACCGGCACCCCCGGCCGAAGAACGTCCCCCCGCAAGGATTCACATTCTGCTCGCGCAGGAAGTCCCCGTGGGCCTCGTGTTCCGGCGAGGCCCGTCCAAGCAGGTCTGCGCCATCGGCTGGAATCGAGCCAATGACACTTTTACGGTCGGCCAGTGGCTCAAGGGGCGGATCTATGAGCGCCGCAGCGATCTATCGCCTGACGGACGCTACTTGATCTACTTCGCGTTGAAGGGCAAGCCCGGTACGGATCAGAGCACCTCCTACACCGCCATGTCGAAGACCCCGTTCCTCAAACCCATCGGCTTGTGGGAGAAGGCGGACAGCCAGCACGGCGGCGGGCTGTTCCTCAACCGGACCACCTACTGGATTAACGATGAACGCAGCCACAAAGCGGTTACCACCCCGCGGGATCTGCGAAAGGTGCCCCATTATCGGGGCGAAAACTCCTTCGGCAGCGAGTGCGCCGGCGTCTATTTCCTGCGACTGCAACGAGACGGCTGGACGCTGAAGGAAGCCCCGGCCGAACTGGAGGGACGCAGCGTCGCCGTCTTCGAGAAGCCCGCCGGGGCCGGGTGGATCCTTCGCAAGACCGCTCATGTGACCCCCCTCAATTCGCCTGATGCGCACGAGCTCGTGAACACCTCGGCGGGCACGCGAATTGACCTGCCCGACTGGGAGTGGGCCGATATCGACCGTAACCGGGTCGCCTGGGGCACCGCCGGCAAGNNCGGCAAGCTGTTCGCCGCTCAGATCAGCGAGCAGGGACTCTCCGAGCCCAAGCAGCTTTTTGACTTCAACCCGCTGCGCTTCGTGGTTCGCACAGCCCCCTATTGAAGCAACGTCTCCACGGCCAAGGCCGGGCTGGCACGTTCACCTGGGCTATTCCGAAGCGGCTCGCCTTCGGGCGGGCCTGCTCGTCGGCGTCGGCCACACCGGACGCTCCTTCTCGACCTCAAGACGAATCGCCTTGAGCCGGGCCAGCATCCTCTCTGCCCGCTGCGGTTCTGAGGAGGCAAGGCTCCTTGTCTCGGCGGGATCGTCCTTGAGGTTGTACAGTTCAATATGGCCCATTGCCTCATCGGCCAGAAGCTTCCAGTCTCCCTCGCGCACCNNACCCCGATGGCCAAGGAGTACCACCAGAACAGGGGCCGCTCGCGAACGACCGGCTCGCCGTTGAAGACCGGGAGAATCGAGACGCCGTCGACGACCTTGTCGCGAGGCAGCGGCACACCAGCCATCGAGCACAGCGTCGGAAACAGGTCAACCCCCATAACCGGTTCGCTGCTCGCCGTCCCGGGTTTGATGCGCCCAGGCCAGCGCATGAGTCCAGGCACGCGAATCCCACCTTCGTACAAATGCAGCTTCATACCCCGGAACTGACCCGGCGAGCCGTGTGATCGCTCCGCACCGCGGTAGCGATTCAACGTTTCGGGTCCGTTGTCGCTGGTGAAGAAAACGAACGTGCTGTCGCGAAGGCCAAGCTCATCCAGCGTGGCCAGCAGGCGGCCAATCTCGTGATCCATCTCCGTGACATTCGCGTAGTAGATGCCTCGCTNNCTCAACATCGGCATACTGCCGGACGAACGGCGGGCTGCTGGCCACAGGCTCATGCGTGTTGTGGAACCAGGCGAACAGGCAAAACGGACGGCTTGAATCACGATGACGAAGCCAGGAGATCGCCTCGCTCACAATGACTGCGCTGGACGAACCCGCCTGCTCGCCCACGGGTGTGCCGTTGCGCACAAAGTTCCGCGGATTCATGTGGCTGGGGCCTGCATTGTTCTGCGTGGCCATCCAATGATCGAAACCGTGATCCCCGGGTTGAGGCTGCTTCCTGGAATTGAACATCCCATTGCAGTGCCATTTGCCGACGAAGCATGTGGCATAGCCGGCGTCACGCAGAAGCGTCGCAATCGTCGCTTCGCTGCGTCGGAGATGCATCGGCGAACCCTGGGGAATCCAATCGTAGATCCCACACCGGTATGGCGTACGCCCGGTGAGCATTCCCGCCCGAGACGGTGAGCACACTGGTGCCGCAGCGTAGTAATCCGTGAATCGAATGCCCTCCGCGGCCATTCTGTCCAGCGTCGGGGTCTTGATGGACGGATGGCCGTAGCATCCCAGGTCGCCGTAGCCCAAGTCATCCGCAAGCAGAATCACGATGTTCGGCGGCCGTTCCGCCCCCGCTGAGACGACGGGCACCAGTGCCGCAAGAATCGCAATGCCTCGTATTATCGCGCCCACCGGTGTCACCACCGCAGGACGCACTATCGCCAGTCGTGTCTGCCATGGAAGGACGTGTGCCATGATTCCTGTCACCTCGCTCTGTAGTAGGCTATCCAGACTACAGGCCAAAGTCATCCGCAGGAAGCCATCAGATCCGGACTCAGCGCCGATGGGGCGTTGAACGGCATCCGTGACCCGGTCACAATAGTAGAGTCTATGACCTTCTTCGCGGAGTTGATATGACACGGGGGACAATACTCATGGTCGATCGTATCCCGGACAGGCAATCGCGACACTTGTGCAGCCCCGTGAGGCTCGCAGCCGCATTCCGCTCAGCCGTCCTGGCGGCTGTCCTCACAGCCGTGTTGCCGGTTCTGGCCACCGCCGAACCCTTCAAACACAACGCCGGGGAACTGGACGGCCCGGTAGCGGCGCCGTGGAAGACGATCACCCCTGATCCTGCCTATCATGGCCAATGGCTGGTGGCGGGCGATCTGAACAGCGACGGCCAGGCGGAAATCGTCACCGCACGGCAGGACAAGCAGCGGGTCACGACCGTGCCGGCGACTCAACTGGACGGATCGGTCCTCTGGCGATGGGGTAAGGCCAACACGGGGGCGCCACAACTCAGCTACGACGTGCCCGTCCAGATCTTCGATCTGGATTCGAAAAACGGGCCGGAGGTCTACCTCAGCATCGAAGGCCACCTGCTGGCGCTCGACGGCCGAACCGGCAACGAGCTGCGCCGCCTGCCGTTGCCCGATGGGCTCGCCGTCGCTGATTGTATCACCTTTGCCAATCTGCGGGGCGGAGCGCACTCGCAGGACATCATCATCAAGGACCGCTACAGCCAACTGTGGGCCTATATTGATGATTGGCGGCTTCTCTGGCACTGGCGCCCGCAACGCTACAAGACGTGCCACCACCCGACGCTCGTTGACATCGACGCCGACGGTCGCGACGAAGTCATGGCGGGCTACACGCTGCTCGATGACAACGGCCACGAGCTCTGGACCATGACTTCGGACAAGGTCGATCTTGGGCGCGGTCATCTGGATTGCTGTGAAGTTCTCGCCTTCGGTAAGACGTCGGCTGAGTTCCGGCTGCTGGCCAGTTGCTGCGGAGCCGACTATCTGGCTCTCCTCGACGGCAACGGCAAGACGCTCTGGGGTCTGGCGGTGCGGCATTTCGAGTCGATCGACGTGGGCCGACTCTCGCGTGCCGGCGCCGGACCGCAAATCGCGGTTGACATCGCCCATCGGGCCTATCAGAAAGGGACAATCGAAGTCCTCGGGGCCGACGGCAGCTTGCTCGGGGAGTACGTCTGCGGTGACAGCCGCCACCACCGCCTCATCGACTGGAATGGCGATGGGCTGGAGGAAATCCTTGTCGGACAGGAACAGCGTCTGCTCGACGCAACCGGACGGTGCGTTGCCCGGTTCGGGCCGCTCGACGCGTTTCGCCGCACCACGCCGGTGCCGCCGGATGAAGACCACGAGCCTTTCGCCATGGTTGGCGATCTCGACGGCGACGAGCGGCCGGAAATCATCCTCTATTCATCCAAGAAGATCTTGATCTACCGCAGCGAGAAGGCCGCCAAAGTCCCCGGCCTCAAGCTGGGTACGGGTGTCAACGTCACTCTCTATTGAGAGAACGCACAAGAAGAGTAGGGCACGTTCGGAGCCGCCCGCGGCGGCGGAGACCTGCCGATCCGCTCGCCCCGGAAGTCCTCGCCAAGCCTGGCCCGGGTGTTTCACTCCTGACCGAACGGCAGATTGTCCTTTCAAGGGTAGATCAACGAGTCGGTATCGCTCCAGGGGGTTTCGGTCCCTGTGGGCGGCGTGCCCTGGATGCGAGGTAGATCGCTCGTCGTAGCGCCACCGTCCGCAGCCGACCAGCGGGTGTAGATATTGTCGTTCTTGACTCCCGCAATCGGCTTTGCCAGGAATTCCACATGTGAATCCGCGAACAGAACACACTGCCCCTCGGTTGCGTGGTTGGGGGAGTTCCAGGGCATCCAGTCGTCCGGCGAGGCGTCGAACCGCAGTGTCGGCACGCCAGGATTCTTAGCCCCGCTCTCCAACGCGGCTCCGTATGGTCCCTTGTCGGCAGCCAATGGCATGCGCTGATCGCACATGCTCGATGGCCGACCGTGTTTGCCGTAGGGCACCTGGTAGCCGTAGCTGACCTCCTGCCATGAGCGGAAATCCCAGCGTTCGGCCGGATTGTCCTCGTTGTTCGGCTGGTCGTTGGCGGATGGGCAGATGAATGATCTCGGACTCGTACCACCGGTTCTGACGAGACACCATAGACTGCGAGTGGTCGACATCTCGGTGTCCTTCTCGGTGGTTTCGCCGGACTTGGGATTACTGCCATCACCCCGGTGCGTCCCGATCATCCCCGGCCCGTATTTGACCCGCCCCACCTCGTCGGCCTCGGCAGGTGCATGAGCGGCGATCGGCCATTCATCGTTGTTCTCGGTCGCGTATGTGTAGACGCCCTTACCTATGCCCGACAGATTGGCCGCACACACAGAGCGCCGAGGGAGAGCGCGCCTGTCACGATCAGTCCTTAGCAGGATTACGACGATCACGATCAGGAGACTGACAACTCCGAGCACAACGAGCACCTCCGGCAATGTCAGGGCCCGTCGCGGGAACGAAGGGCACTTGGGGTCGGCGGCGATCCGACGGGAGTAAAATCGGTTCATGCTGGTCCTCCTTGGAACCGGAAGAATGAACAGCCAAGCGTCATCAGATTCTATTCAGCAGGTCGATGGAAGTACAGCGGAGATTCTTCATTCGGACTTCGTCATTCCGGTTTCGTCATTCATTCGTCATTCGGATTTCGACATTCGGGATTCGTAGTCGCCCGCCATCGCGATGCGCTGCGCCATCGGCGGGTGATCGTCGAACCACACTACCTCCCACCACGGCGGATTGGGGTCGTCGAGGTTGAGGCGGCCGAGCTGCTCGAAGGCCGTGCGGTAGGCCTGCGGGTTGTTCGTCAACCGGAGAGCGTCGCTGTCGCACTGCCGCTCGAAACGGCGGCTGATGGCGTTGGTCATCGGCCCGATGACCAGCGGCAGGACCGATGAAATCAGCATGACTTGCGAGAACGCCGCGATGGCCGCGGCCCAGTCGGCCGGATCGCTGCTGCCGGCGAACGGATTGAGCCGCCACCAGATCAGCGTGACCATCAGCGAACTGGTCACCGCCGACATGCCGATCAGCTTCCAGATGTGCCCGCGGGTGTGATGGCCTAGCTCGTGAGCGAAGACCACGGCGATCTGGTCGTCATCGAAGGAGTCCAGAAGGGTATCTGCCAGATACACACGCCGCGACGAACCCATGCCGGCCAGCATCGCATTGGCCTTTTTGGTGTCCTTGCTGAGTTGCAGGTTGAAGATGCCGGTGATGGTCATGCCTGCCCCGCCGGCCAGTTCCTTCAGCCGCTCGGCCAGGCTCGGCCGTTCCAACGGCTTGGAGGGATAGAACAACGGCAGGATCAGCAGCGGGAACACTTTGGCCAGTCCGACGCTGAGCAGCATGACGCCGAGCCACACCCACACGCCCCACCATCGGCCGGCATACCACACCGCAGCATAGAGGCCCCCGAGCACAATTCCGCCGATGATCGCGCCCACGAGCCAGGCCTTCACCTGGAACATCAGCCAGGCCCCTAGCGTCTGGTTGCTGAGTTTGAAGCGGTGCTCGACCACGAAGCCGCCATAGTAGCTCAGCGGCAGGCCGACAAGAACGCTCCCCCCCAGCATCTNNTACCCCAGCATCACGACCGCCGCAACCAAAAGCCCCAGCCATCGCGATCCGCCGGGCAGGCCAAGCCACCCGACCACGTCACGAGCGATCAGGCACCAGATGATCCAGTACGCCAGGGATATCGCCAGGTCGCCCAGATGGATGAGGCGGTTAACGCGATTGTACGCTTCGATCTCCGCCGGGTCGCGATCGGGAATTGGCGCTGGCGAAGGTTCCGTCAACTGTTGAGATAAGGGCTCGTCGTCCATGTCCAAAGGATAATCGCAGGGCGTCGAATTGAGAAGGTCTCAGACCGCCGACACCGGGCCTTGTCTCTCCTCGGACGATTGCATCGGCCGGCCGCCGCTTCTCTCGGCTGCCGGCCCCGCCCTGCGCTGGTGTGCAGGTTCACTTCGGCTGAGCCGGTTGCTTCGCCACATTTGGGCCTGCCGGGACGGTTGCCGGACCGGGCATCAGCCTCTCGATCTCCTTGATTCGGTCGCCGTACCTGCGTTCGATGTCCCGGCGGGTGGTGGCATGCATCTCCAGCGGCTTCTCACCGACTTTCATCACCACATGCACGATCTGGCCGTCGTCATCCACATAGATTTCATGAATCGGCGGGATAAGACCTTCGCTCTGCTCGATGAGCGTCGCCTGCTTGCCACTCGGCATGCTCTTTCGGCCGGCGAGCCGGAAGGTCTGCAACGAGAGTCCCCGCCGTGAGCTGTCATACCATGAAAAGGCGTACAACTCACTCTTGTTCAGATCCACAATCGACGGAAGGACGAGGTCCCACGGGGCGGACGCGTAGGTCCGATCGACATCCAGCTCTTTCTGCGTGATCTGCGGCCCGATCGACTTGCCGGCATAGCCGACAAGCAGTTTGGTCTCCTGCCGAATACCGCTTTCAATGTCCTGCGAGATCTCCCTTCGCCCCCCACCTTTGGGCGGCGGCGCGATCGAAATCAGCCGGCTCTCCCACCTCTCAAAGGACAGATTGGAGGTGACAAACATGTCCTGCTGCATCATTGAAACGCTCTCGTCCGGCCGGAAGAACCAGGCCCACTTGGCGATGGTCACGCCTTTTCGGTGCTCAACTGTCCGCGGCTCCATCCGAATCTGCATGAATCCCGTCTCGACCCCGCCTTCAAGGCATCGCAGGAAGACCTCCCGCGGCTCGCGGCCGACCACGTCGAGCGATCCGGACCGCACCAGATCAAGCAACGCGCTGCCCCTTCGCAATGCATCGCGAATCTGCTCCTCCTGAGCCTCCGATCTCAGCACTTCAAAGCCGGCGACAATCTGGTCGAACAGCGCAACGACGGCCTCTTCGTCGGACTGCGGCGCCACGAAGACCAGCGTGAAGTACTCGGAGGGTTTCACGCGGATCATGGCCTGCAGGCGAATCATCGGCACGCCGCGGGACGTCATTGTGGCCGTGCAGCGCAACACTTCACGGGATCCGGCAGTCGACCTGTCCGTTCTGATGATACGAACGTCGGGATAGACCTCCTGCATTTCTCCGACGACCATCTCGGCGACCGTCTCCGGATCGGCGGCCCGTTCCGGCTTGCTCTGACGGACACCCAGCGACCACCGGGCATTGACGCTCACAAACCGGACGATCTCCACTTCGTTGCCCGTTTCCAGGAATCGCTTTTCCCGGAGTGTCTCGCAGTCCGCCGGCGGCGTCAGCGCAAACCCAAAGCTTCCATCCACGTACCGCGGCCCCTGCACCCCGGCGAAGGCCGGACGCGTGACGGCCACGTCCTGCGCGGCCACGGGCGACAGCCCGCTCAGCATGACAATCGCCAGCACCCACTTGGCTGTGTCCCCCCGATTGATTCTCGTTCGTGAACGTATCATCACCGCAACCTCTATCCTTTCCCTCCGCTGCTCGCCATTACCGCCCTGGCCGTCGTTCGGCTCCGGGTGACTCCTCCGTTTCAGCGGGCAGTTCCACGCGTTCCCGCCACTGTCGTCCGTTGAACGATACGGCAAGCAGCTCACCGTCGTCGTCGAAAAACATCAGTACCGGCTCGGGATCGTAATCCACCATCAGCCGGACGGTCGACGCCGCCGATCTCAAGGACGAGCCCGGCAAGGACGTCCTGCCATTGGGCTTGACCACGCAATAAGCCGCGCCGGCTGTAAAAGTCTCAATGATACTGACGATCAACGGCTTCGGGTCCGCGCCGNNCGTTGGCAATCCTGGCGCACACCTCCGTGAGCAGGGGACCACAGGCAAATGTCTCATCTAACTCGATATTCTCGGTTCGCGATCCTTCAGACGTGTTGACGATCCGCGTCGCCCGGCGGCCTTCGGCGTCACTCTCCTCGGTTTGTTGGATGGTGATTCTTCCGCCGTCGGTTCGCTCAAGCGCATAGTTGTATCTCACGCCGTTTTCGGCCAGACGCCATCCTTCCGACACCACGAGCCGATCATGCCCGAGCCAGTTCGGCTGGTACACCCATCTGCCGGTCAGTTCCCATGGCAGATCGTTCTGCTCCGACGACCGCCGGCAGCTTTCGGCCCAACTGCCCAGGCTGATTCCCGGAGCCTTGACCTCAAATCGCCGCCGTTTACGCTCATGACGCCCAACCAGG
>MTKZ01126253.1_pt1 | contig 16954 bp, 13 predicted proteins | sample 1042781 | NCBI WGS metagenome assembly MTKZ01 (sample SAMN06212207, study PRJNA360539) | anaerobic digester metagenome | biome: Wastewater treatment plant; material: sludge; isolation source: anaerobic digester fed with sludge from wastewater treatment plant | place: Denmark: WWTP Viborg ... | reverse complement strand
ATCCGGTACAACGGAACGCGGCGGCGGGATTTCCGGGTCCTCACCAAGCACTCCCGACCGGCCGTGCTCATCGAGTGCGGCTACATGTCCAACCGGGCGGACGCCCAGTTGCTGAACTCCCCCGACTACCGCGCCCGGCTGGCCCGCGCCATCGCCGACGGCATCGCCGCGTTTGCAGGAAACTGACGAGCGGGACCGGCTTCGTCTGTGGGACCGGCTCCGTCTGTGGAACCGGCTTTTTTTGTGGGACCGGCTTTCTTTGTGGGACCGTCCCGGCGCGCCGGGATTCCAGCCGGTCTCTGGCTTGAGTGGTGCCGGGGTGCCATGCCCGTAGGCTTCAGCCTCGGGCATGCTCGGAGTACAGGACGGCAACGCTCGCCTCCCCATGCCCGATCCGCCTTCGGCGGAAACGGGCATGCCACCCGGATGACCGGCCGGATCCCCGTCCGTCCTCCGTCGCCGCATTGCTGCGCGGCCCTTCCGCGTCCGACCCGTTCAGGGCGGGCCCGCGGCCTCCGGAATCGGGGAGTGCCCCTCCACGCGAATGTCGTCGAACGCGGGCCGGTCGCCGGTCAGCGCGATCCTGAAATCGATCGTGGTTGTCCCGTTGAGGAACTTCCCGATCAGGTGCAGCGTGATCGCATCCCGCGTGTTCGACCACTCGGCCGGCGGCCGACCTGGAGTAAACGAGTGCAACTGGCCGTGCTTGCCCAGCACTTCCTTCAGCCAGTCATTGAACTGCTCCTGTGAAACCCTCTGCCGGAACCGGGCCGAGCCCAGCGCGTAAGCCTTCGGCCCCAGTTCTTCCACGTGAACCACGCTCTCCTTCAGCGGTTTGATGGCGCCCTCCGCTGTCTGCATGGACTCGCGAAAGTTGCCATACAGACCGTAACCGAGAAACCCCACCACGCCCTGCAAACCGGCACCCGCCACCGCGACAATGACCGCTGCGATGGCCAGGCCCCGGCCCCCCATCCGGCCGCCGCGTGTGCTCCGGATCCCCACAATGCCGAAAATCAGCCCCAACAGCGGGCTGAGCACCGGAACGCAGGCAGCCAGGGAACTGACCAGTCCCACGACGGCGGCCTTGCTGGTCGGGGGTCGCCCGTAGTAGGCGTTGGGTTCCGTCGTCGCGTCGGTCCAGGGCTCGGTCGCGCCCGGGCCCTGTTCTGGTGGCTGGAACTGGCTCATGATGGGCGTATTAGACTCCGCAACCCTTGCAGGCACAAGAGGCTGTCGGCGCGGCTCAACACGCCCGCCGCAAGGCCGGTGGTCGGTCGGCGCGGACATGCGATCCGCCGGGCAGTCATTCCCTGCCGGTGCCTGCGGAGCCGTGCCGCCCGAATGGGGCGTGCTGCTCCAACGTCCGGGCTCCGCAGCGGTTAGAGCCTTGACGAGACATTTGCGGCACAAGTATATTCCCCAGGGAAAAGCGCGGGAGCCGTGGCGGAAGGACGCCTTCCGTCCGGCCAAGTACGGGGGGTGCCTCGGCGTGCGGCTGGAACGCGTGATTCGGCCGAACCATCAGAAAGGGTCTGCCGGCCAGAAGGACCTTCCGGTTGTCGATAGACTTGCCGCGTTCACGCCGTATTCCACAGTCCAGGGTTACTGCAGACCCCCGGGAACGGGAGGTCTGGGTACGTCCGTCGTGTGGTGCCCCGCAGGGCGCCGCACGCAACACCAAGGAGTCCGCCTGATGTCCAAGTTCCGCATCTCCGTGGGTCGTGCCCGCGTCGCCCTCCTCGGGCTGGGCCTGGTCGCTCTGCTGCTGTCGCTGGCCTGTCCCGCGTCCTCACCGACAGAGGTGCTCGGGCCGGCCACCGTCGGAGACGAGGCTCCCTTCCTGGAGTTTCTGTCGCCGACCAGCAGTTTCTCCGTCAACCGGGGCGACTCATTCGAGGTCTCCTGGCGGGACTCCGACACGGATTCCTCCGCCCTCATCAAGCTGGAGATGGTGCGGACCGATACGAACGCGGCCACCGTCATCATTGAGGGCATCCAGGAAGACGATCTGGTCGGTCCGGACATCTGGTCGATCGACACAACGCTGCTGGCGGAGACCACCTACTATGTCCGGGGCACCATTTCGGACGGAGTGAACGTGTCCTACGTCGCGTACGCTCTCGTCGCCGGCGGGGCCGGCAGTCGGGTCGTGGTTACGGTAACCCCCCAGGGGCTGGCTCCCTCCAACACGCCGCCCCAGGTCGTCGTGCTGGAGCCACAGTTCAATCAGAGCGTGGCGCAGGACGACACTCTGGTGGTCACGGTGGCCCCCGTGCTGCCGGCTGTCCAGACGGACCCCGCCACGATTCCGTATGACCCGGACAGCACGGCCACCATCTACATTGTAGCCGACCTGGATACCGAGCCGACCAATGACAGCGTTCGGAATCCCAGTCCGGATGAAGTGATCGTTCTGCGGACGCGCACCGTGGAGGTCGGGGATGCGGCGACGATCACGGAGACCATCGTGGTCGATCTGGTCACGCTCCCACCGCGGGATGACGGTGTCCCGTATTACATCCGGGCAACGATTGACGACGGGCAGAACCCGCCGGTCCACTCGTACGCGGCGGGCGCGGTGAACGTGGTGCGGGCGGCGCAGGGCTCCGTGTATCTGGAGCACGTCGGCAAATCGCTGGCCGGCGTGCGTTGGGTCGGCTTCAACCCGGGCGCGTGGCTGGGCACCACGATCGAAGGAGTGGGTGACTTTGACGCGGACGGCGTGGACGACATCGTTCTGGCCGCCCAGTACGGGAACCCGCGGAACTTCGGAAACATCGGCGAAGCCTACATCATCTACGGTCTGGACGGGAGGCGTTTCGGCGGCAGCATCAACGTCAACAGCGTATCCACCTCGATTTCGGGCGCCATCGTGGAGGCTCCCATTCCTCGGTTCGGATCGACGCTGGGCATTAAGGATGTGGGAGTGATGCCCGACATCGACGGCGACGGGCGACCCGAGCTGATCTTCGGCCTGCCATTTGTGGACGGCATCTACCAGCGCCGTGACATGGACGCGGGCGACAGTGAGGGAGGACTCGGCTGCTATCCGGACCTCCTGCCGAACAACGCCTCTGGTCCAAGCGATCCGGACACCTACTATGATTCCATGGGCAGCGCCATCTTCGTGGGCAGCCAGAATCGCGACTGGGACGGCCCGAGCAACCCGGACCGCCTGGAGAGCACGTTCGTGGCCCTGGGATTCGCGGGTATGGCAGACGTTCCTGCCGGCATCGGCGGAACGCAGATCCTGGCCCGCGCCCCGTCCGGCAAGCTGGAGGGGCTCCGCGTGCAGGTTGGCTTATACGATTCGGTAGATCACCTCCTGCTTGATCAACCCCCGATCCAGGACCTGATGGGGTGGCAAGTGGCGTCCATGCCGGACCTGAACAACAACTTCCGGCCGGAGATGATCCTCTCCGCCCCGAGGAACGAACAGGACATTATCGAGACGGCGCAGGAGTTCGGGTCCTTCTCCACGCACGTGCGGGGACGTGCGTACTCGGGCAGCATCATTGTGATCGACGGAGATGGGGATTTCTTTGGGGCCCGCATGCTGAACGAGGACGGCGGAGCCAACATCATTCCGAATGTCGAGGGCGGCAAGTGCGACGAGACCAATCCGGAGTCGCGTGTTGTGGTGACCCCGATCCAGCAGTTCGAGGTATTCGCGGAGGATCCGCAGGACTTCCTGCACGACGGCAGCCACGCGGGAGACTTCAACCTGGACGCGGTTCCCGACATCCTCTGCGGCGCGCCCTTCAATGATCGATCCGCCACTTTGACGGACACCGGCGCCACCTACGTGATGTACGGCCGGACTGTCTACGGCGACTACTTCCTGGCCGATGCGGACGACCAGTCGTTCCGCCCGCCCATGATCCGCATCCGGGGCGAACAGTCCCATGACCGGGTGGGCTGGATCCAGAAGCAGGTGTTCGACGTGAACGGCGACCGCATCGATGACATCGTTCTCGGCGCCCCCTATGCCGACTTCGGCGGGGANNCGGCCGGGTGGACGACACGGACCTGGCCTCGTTCAACGGATGCCGGGCCTCGTTCGGCGACGAAGTCTTCTTCGGAGACGAATGCAAGATCTTTGATTTCAACAACGACCGGCAAATCAATGACGACGACCGCCGGGTCGTCGACTGCCTGATTGCCGACGGATCCACCGAGTGCTGCCCGTCCGACAACGGGTTTGTGGGCATCGTGTTCGGCGGCGTCACCCTGGACGGCGATCGGAGCATCAGCCAGATCGGCACGACCAACCTGCCGGGCGTCCGTTTTGTCGGCACCCAGGCGGGCGATCTGGCCGGCTGGGACGTTGCGTCCGCGGGAGATTTCAACCGCGACGGCTACGGCGACATCCTGATCGCCGTGCCCGGCGAACGCACCAGCGACGATGCCGGCCGCCCGCGGTTGGGTGCGGCGTACCTGATCTTCGGCGGGCCGCAACTGTACAACAAGACGTTTACGTTGGCACAGGTCGGAACCGACGCGCTGCCGGGCATCAGGCTGATCAGCCCGTTCGAGCGCGGCCGCCCGGACGAGGCCCCGATCGCGACGGTGTCCGGCGTCGGCGACATCAACAACGACGGGTTCGCCGATATCGGAGTCGGCGTACCCCGGGCTGACTTCGTCGACGAGTCGTTCCCGCAGGAACCGACCGACCCCGGCGTGGACCCGGGGGTCGGCCGCCGCACGGACGGCGGGGACGTTTACATTATCTACGGGAGCAACGTCGGCACGAACCGATAGCGCGATGCGGCCGATACGCCGACCCCGTGGTGACGGCAGGTCGCCGTGTCCGGGCCAGCGGTGTCCCGCCGGACCGAGATTTCCACCTGCCCTGGATGCCGCGCAGCGGTGGCCAGGGTCTGGGTCCTCCGCACGCCCCGCAGGTCCGTTCCATGGCCCTTTTCCGGCCGGAATCGAACTTTTCGCCCCCGCCGGGCGTAAGATGGGTCTGGGGCGTCCCTGCCCGCGCGGCGATTGACGCCCGCGAGCCCCCCCTGTTATAACCTATGCGCACAACGGCAATTGCGAAGGCCACCCTGCGGAGTCTTTCATGGCACACGATCACTTCAAGTCCATCGAGACGCGGACCCGAGGCACCAGCTTCAAGCTCATCGGANNGTTGATGGGCGGAATTCTGGTCGCCTGTTCCTTCCTGGCCAGTTACCTGTTTCCGGGAACGGTCGGAATCGACGGCAAGATGCACAGCTTCCATGCCGACATGATCGCCCTGGTCGGGGCCATCCTGCTGGGCTCGTGGCTGTGTTGGCACGCCCTGACCCACCTGATCGCCGGCAAAATGCACATGGACGAACTGGTGGCGATCGCCATCATCGCCGCCATCGCCGTCGGCAAGTACCAGGAAGCGGGCGTCATCGCGTTCTTCATGATCATCTCCAGCCTGATCGAACAGCGGACCGCCCTGGGCGCCCGGGCGTCCATCGAGGAATTGATGAAACTGACCCCCACGTCCGCCCGTCGCCTGCTTGAGGACGGACGGGAGGAGGACGTGGAGACGGCCGACCTGCAGCGTGGCGACGTGGTCCGGGTCCGGCCGGGCCAGAACATCCCGAGCGACGGTGTGATCATCTCGGGCGAGTCCACGCTGGATCAGGCCAATATCACCGGGGAGTCCGTGCCGGTCGAACGGACGGTGGGGCAGGAGGTCTTCGGCGGCACGACCAACCTCACCGGCGCCCTGGACATTCGCGTGACCAAAGTGGGCGAGGAGTCAAAGCTGGGCCAGGTGCAGGCCCTGATCCTGGAGGCCGAGAAGACGCGCATCCCGCTCATCNNGATCGACCGGTACGCCGGCTGGTACACACCCACCATCCTCATGCTCGCGCTCATCGTGGTGTTCGTGACCCAGGACAAGACCGAAGGGATGCGCAAGGCCATCACGATGCTCATCGTGGCCTGCCCGTGCGCCCTCGTTCTGGCCACGCCGACCGCGATGGTGGCTGCTTTGAGCTGCGCCGCGCGGGTGAAGGTGTTCATCAAGAAGGTGAGCGACCTGGAATACGCCCGGTCGCTGACCGCCATGGTCTTCGACAAAACCGGAACACTGACTACGGGCAAGCTGTCGGTGACCCAGATGAAGCCGGCGCCCGGCGTCGAGGGCGCGGAACTGCTGTACCTCGCCGCGTCCGCCGAGCAGCTCAGCAAGCACCCCGTGGCCGGCGCGCTCCGGGAGGTGGCGGACCGTGCCCGCATCAAGCTGGCTCCGGTGGATACGACGGGCTTTGAGGAGNNCTGAGGAGAGTATCGGGCGCGGCGTGGTCGCCCGCATCGATCGCGACCGGGTCATGGTGGGTCGGTCCCAGTGGCTCAAGGACCACGGGGCGGACATGACCCTGCTGGACAACCCGGACTATCAGGAAATCGAGGGCCTCAGCATTCTGTACGTCACGCGCAATGGCCGGTGCATCGGCTGGATCGGCCTGGAAGACAAGACGCGCCCGGAAGCCCGGCGGGCCATCGACCGGCTGCGCAATCTCGGCATCCGTAACCTGACCGTGGTGACCGGCGACAAATGGTCGGTGGCCAAGCGGGTGGCGGCCGAAATGGGCTGCAGCCAGGTTCAGGCGGAAGTCCTGCCGGATCAGAAGAAGGCGCTGGTGGACGACCTGCGAAAGAAAGGACACCGGGTGGCCGTCGTGGGGGACGGCGTCAACGACGCCGGCGCCTTGGCCGCGGGCGACCTGGGCATCGCGATGGGCGCCGCCGGCAGCGACGTGGCCGTCAAGTCCGCGTCGGTGGTCCTGATGAACAACGATCTGAACCTGCTGCCGTTTGTGGTCGGCTTGTCGCGGGAAACCACGAAAGTCATCTACCAGAACCTGACATACGGTGTGCTGTTCATCGTGATTATGGAAACGTTGGCGATCTGGGGGCAGTTGACGCCGCTCCCGGCGGCGTTCCTGCACACCGTGGCCAGTGCGGTGGTGATCTTCAACAGCGCCCGGCTGGTGCGGTTCGGCGAGAGTGATCAGATCGCCGCGTCGGCCCCGCCTGCGGAGCCGGAGCCCGCCGGCCCGCGCCCGACCCCGGTGCCCGTGACCGCCTGACGGCCCTTTTGCCTGGGGTGACGCAACCGCGCCTTTTCATGGGAGCTCCGCATGGAAATGAATATCACCGTACGAGGCGTCGAAAACCCGACCAAGCTGCGCGAGTTCGCGGAAAGCCGGCTGGCCAAGACCCTCGCCCGGTTCGAGGACCGGATCCTGGACGCCGCGATTCGCCTGGAAGACGAAACCGGGCCGAGCAAAAAGGGCAACGACAAGCATTGCGCCATCGAGGTCAAGCTTCGTTCCGGCAGCGTGCGCATCTCGGAAAAAGGCGACCAGTTCGAGGCCACCATCAACAAGGCGCTGGACCGCCTGAAGGCCGCCCTCAGCCGTGAGGTCGCCAAGGCCAAACGCGGCGTCGGGGAGGGCTGAAGCCCGAATCGCGAATTACGACTGGCGAATTGCCAAAAGCGATCGCTTGGGCGGGGTGTTTCGCCCGCGGGCAGGGTCCGCCCCGGGCCTCGCTTCCGCTCGGTCAATCCAGGGCGCGGGAGATGGCCTTGCGGATCTCGGCGTGTACGTCCACGGGGTGCGCGACGTGCGTCCAGCGGCGCATCTCCGGAGGGTCCTGGTCGGGGATAAATTCGATCGTCGCCAACCGGGCGAGCTGTTCGTCCGCCGTCGCGGAGAGCCGTGTGTTGCGGATTCGAACGAGCGGGCACGACCACACGCTCGGCCGGCGCACGCCCCGCACCGTCATGACCCGCCGATTCGTCAGCACGTAGAACCGGGATCCCCAGCGCATCAGAGTGATCAGAACGCGGACGCCCAGGCCCAGCAGGATCAACTGCATCCAGACAAGCTGGGACAGCCCCAGTATGGACGGCGGGCAGGTGTGCGGCATGAGCGCCAGCACCAGCAACGCCGCCGCAATCCACTTCAGCGGCTCCAGCAGCACGAACCACGGTGAGGGCTTGATCGCGAAGAGGATGATTTCCCCGCCATCCAGCAGATCGGCCGGCAGGCTCAGGGAGGACGCGGGCAAAGCCTCTGCCCGCTGCGGTGGCGCGGTGGCCGCCGCGGCGAAAGCCGAGGACCTCGGTCGGACATCAACAAGAGCCGGAACCATCCGGGTTCATCCTGTGGCGTACATCTCGGGCTTGAGCACGGCAATGTGGGGGTAGTTTCGGTACTGGTCATTGAAGTCCAATCCGTATCCCACCACGAAGCGGTCCTCAATGTCGAAGCCCACGAACTCCACCGACACGTCCGGCGGGTTCTTCGCCAGCTTGCGAAGCAGAACGGCCGTCTTGAGCGAGCGGGGACGCCGCTCCCCCAGAAGCCCCTTGACCAGCCGCAAGGTCCCCCCGGTGTCGAAAATGTCGTCCACGATCAGCACGTCGCGATCGCGGATGTCCACGCTCAGGTCCTTCATCAGCCGGGCACCGCGAGACTCCGTCGTGGCACCCGAATAACTCGAGACCGTGACCAGCCCGATCTCCATCTTTATCGGCATCTGCCGGATCAGATCGGCCAGAAATATGATGGACCCGGAGAGGATCGTCACGATCGTGATCCGGTCCTGCGAGTTCGGATACGACAGGACGATCTCGCGCGCCAGATCGTGCACCCGAGCCGCGATCTGCTCGCGGGGTATGAGGATACGCTCAATATCGTGATCCATCCGGCCCAGTATATCGCGGCCGGCGCCGACAGCCAGATGGGGTTATCGGAACCCCTCCCGGCCTTCCCGCTGTGGGACCATCCTCCCAATGGGGAACCGGCTCCCCCCGTGTGGGACCGGCTTTCTGTGTGGGACCGGCTCTCTGTGTGGGACCGTCCCGGCGCGCCGGGATTCCAGCCGGTCTTCCCTCCCTTCCAGTCGCCAGTCTCTCGTTTCCAGTTCTCCAGTGTTTGTGGGACCCTCCCGTCGCCCCGGGATTCCAGCCCGTCTTCGGCCTTTCTGAGGGACCGGCCGGGTGCGCGGGGACTCCGACCGCATCCCGCCTTGCATCCCCGCCCTGGCCACCGTAGAAGTGTCCCCCGCGAGGTAGCCATGGGCATCTGCAGAAAGGGCCGGGGTTGGCGTGGAGGAATGTTCCTGCTGCCCCCACGCCCTGACACGGCCGAGCATCCCGTTTGTTCCACACGCGCACCGGAGCGCCTGCGCATTCCGCTGGCCCAGCATCGCGAGACGGCTGCCACTGTGTTAGTGGAGCCAGGGCATACGGTGAAACCCGGAACCCTGGTCGCGGAACGCCCGGGCGGGGCAGGCCGGGTCCACAGCCCTGTGTCGGGCGTGGTGCACGGGCTCATCCACATCGACACGCCGTATCGGCGGCACGTGCCCGCGATGGAGGTCGAGTCCACCCCGCCGGGGCAAGAGGAGACTCCGGTCGTAGTGCGGCACACGGGCGACTGGCCCGCCGCCGCGGAGCTAGTGAGCCTCGCGGCCGCTCACGGGGTGATCCTGCCCGACGCAGCGGCCCTGACTCAGGCCGGAGCCGTGAAACGGATTATCGTGAACGGAATGGACATGGCGCCGCGCCAGACCGTCAACGTCCGAACGTTGGCGGACCACGCGGAGACACTCATGCTTGCCGCAGCGCGGCTTCACGGAGCCCTGCGGGCACAAAGAACGGACATCGTCGTCAGCCGCGCCCGGCGCGACCTGGCGGCCGTCCTCCGCGAACTATGCCCGGGACAACCGATACGCGTCCGGGCCATGATGAACCGTTATCCCCAGGCCCACCCACACCTGCTGGCGGCGGCACTGACCGGCCGCGAGGTACCCGTCCACGGATCTCCATTGGACTGCGGAGCCTGGATCATCGACGCCGTGACCCTCTGGGATCTGTACGGCGCGGTGGCCTGCCGCAGTCCCGTCGCCTGGCACACGATCACGCTGCTGGGTGACGCCGTGCTGACACCCGGCAACTACCGCGTACCCGTGGGCCTGACCGTTCGCCAGATCGTGGACCGGGCCGGCCTGGCGGCCACGCCGCAACGAATCATCGCCGGCGGCTGGTTGAACGGCGTGACCGTCGCCGGCGGCGACATCGTGTTGACCCGGAAAACCCGCTGCCTGACGGTGCAATCGCGAACGGGACGCCGGGCTCCACCGGCCGCCTGCATCCGGTGCGGGGCGTGCCTGGAAGCCTGTCCGGTGGGGCTCGATCCACGGACCCTATATGATCGTGCGGAACGGAACCGCTTTGACCGCGTCGAGCGGCTCCACCCACGGGCCTGCCTGGACTGCGGACTGTGCGACTACGTGTGTCCGTCCTCCCTGCCTCTCATGCGAGGCGTTCAGCGGTGTTGCGAACATGTCCGATCCGGCTGACACGATCGTCCATTCGCCCGCCTGGCCGCGGACATGCGCGGCGGACGAATCCCCCTTCGCCACACGTGGGGCAAGCGTGGAACGAACGTGCTGGCTCATGGCCGCGGCCACTCTGCCGGTGCTGGCGGCCGGAGCGTGGATTTTTGGAGTGGCCGTTCTCGGGCAGTTCGCGGCGGCAGTCGTGGGGGCCTGGCTCGGCGAACGGCTGTGCCGTCGATTCCTGGCCCAGGGCGGCCGCGGTCGGCTGCCGCACCTGATCGGTCTTGGTCTGTTGCTGGGCATGGCGCTCCCACCCACCGTGGGTGTGCTCGTACCCCTGGTCGGCGGGTTCGCAGCCATCGTGGTGGGCAAGACATTGCTGGGCAGCCTGGGCAATTACCTGTGGAACCCGGTGCTCGTGGGATGGGCAATCATCTCGCTCGTGTTTCCAGGGGCGCTGCGACCGGCGCAGTGGCCGTTCCTCGCGGCGGACCACCAGGGGACCGGCTCGCTGTGGGCGGTGATCGGCCGGCCGACGTACCGGGGGTTCCAGCTGAGCCCGCCTCCGCCGGGCGTCGAGGCGTGGGCGGCGCCGCGCCCGGTCGACGTGCTGGTTTTACAGTATCCGCCGCTGTTTGGCGGCGGCGGCAACCCGCGTCCGCTGCTGGAGGTCTTCCGCGATCGTCTGCCGCCCTGGTCCGACACGATGTGGGGCACGGTCGGCGGCAACGTGGGCGAGACGTGCGCAGTGGCGATCCTGGCGGGTGGGATCTTTCTGACGGTCTGCCGAGTAGCGCGCTGGACGTTACCGGCCGGCGCGCTGCTGGCCGTCGGAGCACTCGCCGCCATCTGGCCGGTGCAGATCGACGGTTCCGGCTCGTCGGCCGTCTGGTTTCCATTGACGCAGATGCGCGACGGTTTTCCCGTGGGTGTCGCCCTGGTGCTGTTTCACCTGACCGGCGGCGCCCTCCTGACGGCGGCGATGCTGATCGCGCCGGACCCGGTGACGACACCCCTGACGAACCGCGGCCACCTCTGGTTCGGCATCGGGCTGGGTGTGCTCACGTTCGTCTTTCGCGTGAACGGCCTTTCGCTCGGCGCCGCGTACTGGGCGCTCCTGGCGATGAACACGCTCGTGCCCCTGATCGACCGCCTCACCCGCCGCCGCGTCTTTGGCACGTGAACGCGTGATGGCGTCGCGATGGAATCGCGATTCTCGCCGCCGTCCCTGGACATTTGCGGTGCCCGCGACCTCGTCGACGACGTCAACGAGACGAGCGACATCCAAGCGGCAGAACCAGTCGGTAACGCCGTTTCACCATTTCTCCTGGTCGAGCGAGTCCCAGGACAGCACGGTGACGTCGGTCCGCTTCTGGCCGGCATCGCCGCCGAACGCGACGACGCGGCGTGTTTGACCCGCGGCGGCAAGAACGTCCGACACCCGTCGGCCTGCGTTCACCACGTCGGGCGTGGCCGTCTGCCCGGCTTTGGCTTCGACTACCACAAGCCGCTTGCCCTCCTCGATGACGACGTCGGCCTCAAGGCCCTGCCGATCGCGATAGTAGTACAGGCCGGCATGCTCACCGCGGTTGAGCCGATGCTTGAGGATTTCGGAGACGATCCACGTTTCGAAGATGGGGCCCCGCAACGGGTGCAGCCGAAGCTGGGACGGTTCGCGAATGCCCAGCAACCAGCACACCAACCCCGTGTCATGGAAGTGCAGTTTGGGCGTCTTGGCCAATCGCTTGCCGATGTTGGCGAAGTAAGGCTGCAGCCGGAATACGATGAACGTCGCCTCCAGAATCGATATCCACGCCTTCGCCGTCGGCTGCGAGATGCCCGCATCCATCGCCAGCGACGAGAAGTTCAACAGTTGTGCCGTGCGACTGGCGCACAGTTGAACGAAACGCTGAAAGGCGGCCAGATCTCCGACATTCGAAACCTGCCGCACATCCCGTTCCACGTAGGTCCGCACATAGGCGCCCAGCCATTCACTCGGATCGAGCTGCCGGTCCGGGATGCGCGGGTAGCCCCCGGCGAACATCGCCTCATCCAGCGATTTCGGGTGCCGTTTGAAACGCCGCATTTCACCGCGCGCCAACGGCATCAGATGCACCACCGCCGTTCGCCCGGCCAGCGACTGGCTGACCGACTCCATCATCGTAAGGCTCTGCGAACCGGTGAGGATCCAGCGCCCGTGCCGAGGGTCTTCGTCAATCAGGCCCTGCACGTAGGACGTCAACTCGGGCACGCGCTGAATCTCGTCAATGATCACCCCGCGATCGAACTGGGCAAGAAAGCCTCGCGGGTCCGTGGCGGCGAACGCCCGGACATCCGGAGACTCCAGGTTGGCGTAGGCGTGCCGGGGGAACACCATGCGGCACAACGTCGACTTCCCGCTCTGCCGAGGACCGGTCAGGGTCACCGCAGGGAACTTTGCCGCCAGCGTACGGAATCTCGGGGCCAGGTCGCGATCGATCATGGCTGGGTAGCCTACACCACCGCATCGGCTAATTCAAGGTCCAATCTTGAATTAGCCGACCCCCGGCGAAAAGGAGCGCCGCGGCGGGTCACGCCGCCCGAACGTCGGCAGCCATCTCAAACTGGTGATGCAACTCCGCGTACCGGCCGCCGGCCGCCAGCAGCTCGCGGTGCGTGCCTCGCTCGAGGATCCGGCCCTGGCCGATCACCAGAATGCAGTCCGCCTGCTGGATCGTGCTCAGCCGGTGGGCCACCACAAACGTCGTCCGGCCCGCCAGCAGCCGCTTCAGCGACCTCTGCACAAGCTGCTCCGTGGCCGTATCCACGGAGCTGGTCGCCTCATCCAGCATGAAGATCCGCGGGTCCGCCAGGAACGCCCGCGTGAAGCAGATGAGCTGCCGCTGCCCGAGCGACATGTTCGCCCCCCGCTCGCCGACGTCCGTCTGGAACCCGTCCTTCAGCTCCAAAATGGCCTCGTACGTGCCCAGGGCCTTCGCCGCGGCGACGACGTCGTCGTCCGTCGCCTCCGGCCGGGTGTAGCGGATGTTCTCCATGACCGTGCCGGTGAACAGGTAGTTCGTCTGGAGAACCAGCCCCGTCTGCCGGTGCAGCGACTCGGCCGTCACGTGGCGGATGTCATGCCCGTCGATCAGGATGCGACCCCGCTGGGGCAGGTAGAACCGGCTGAGCAGCGAGATGATGCTGCTCTTGCCGCCGCCGGTGTGCCCCACCAGGGCCACCATCTGCCCCGCCTGTGCCTCAAAGTCGATGTCGTGTAGGACCGGCCGGCTCGGGTCGTAGCCGAACGTCACGTGCTCGAACCGCACGTGCCCGCGAATGGTCGGCAGCGGCCGGGCATCCGGCAGGTCGCTCACGTCCGGCTGCGTGTCCAGCAGGGCGAACACCCGCTCGCCGCCGGCCATGGCCATCAGAAGCTGGTTGTAGAAGTTCCCGAAGTGCACAATGGGTCCCATGAACCAGTCCCAGTAGAGGAAGGCCGTCACCACCGACCCCACCCCCACGCTCCGGTCGATGCGCCCCGAAGCCACCAGGTACCCGCCGTAGAGCAGAATGATCGCCCGACCCGTGAAGCCCACGAAGGCCAGCGACGGCTGGTACATCCCGTTCAGCCGCGCCGCCTTCACGTTATTGGCCGTGTTGCGGCTCTGGAGGGCATTGAACACGCCCAGGTTCCATTCCTGCCGGCCGAACGCGGTCACCACGCGCACGCCGGTAATGTTCTCCGCCAGGTTGGTGGACACGCGAGTGAAGCCCTCGCGTACGATCTGGTATTGGACGGCCGCCCGCCTCCGGTACGCCAGATTCAGCAGAAACAGGATCGGCGCCAGCCACACCACGGCCAGGAACAGCCGCGGCTCCGTCCTGAGGAGCATGGCGCCGGCCACCGTCAACATCAGCGTGTTCTTGATGGTGGTTTCGATGCCCCACACGTTGACCTCGCGCAGGCTGTTGATGTCGCTGGTGCAGCGGCTGATGATCCGGCCCAGCTTGGTCTTGTCGTAGAAGCTCATGGAGAGTTTCTGCAGATGGGAGAACAGCGCACGCCGGAGGTCGAACTGAACGCGCTCGCCGGCGTCGGTCAGCACCAGGATGGTCCAGCGCTGAAACGCCATCGCCGTCGCCAGCACCAGCGCCCACAGGCCCACGATGCCCGCCAGGTGCCGGATGGCCCCGTCCTCGGTGGGCATGGGGTCCAGCCGTCCGGACGCGAAGTTCGTCGTCCAGTTGATGATCGCCCCCATGAACCGCGGCGACTGCATCTCCAGCGTCACCATGATCATGCTGAGCACCGAGCCCAGAACATACCGGCGTCGGTACGGCCTCAGGTACGTGAGCAGCCGCCGGATCAGCTTGCGGTCGACGGGCCGATAGCGGGGCTCGCCGAACTCGGTGAGCACGGGCGGGCCGGCGGACGCTGGTGCGCCGTCCCGACGGCGCCACGGCCTCAGCGCCGCCAGGCGTCTTCGCCATCCGTTGCCTTCCGCGCCCTGCGGACGGGCGTCCGGTCTGTCATCCAAGCGGCTCACCGTGGATCGTTCCCTCGATTTCGACCGGCGCGGCCGGCTCCTCGTACTCGCGCATACGCTTCAGATGCGAGCGATCCTCTCCCGTCTCATCCAGTTCCTGATCACCGTGCAGTTGCAGGCTCACGATGTGGCGATAGTGGCCCTCCTGCCGAAGCAGTTCCTTATGCGTGCCCGTCTGTGTGATCCGCCCGTGCTCCAGCACGATGACCAGGTCCGCGTTCTTGACCGTGCTCACCCGGTGCGCAATCACGAACACGGTCCGGTCCTGCATGACCAGCCGCATCGCCCTGCGAATGACGCCCTCCGTCTCGGGATCGACCGCGGAGGTCGCATCATCGAGCACCAGAATGCGCGGGTTCGCCAGGAGGGCCCGGGCAATGGCCAGCCGCTGCCGCTGGCCGCCGGACAGCGTGGTGCCCCGCTCGCCCAGCGTGGTGCCGTACCCTTCGGGCAACTCCCGCACGAACTGGTGGGCCAGGGCCAGCCGGGCCGCTCCCTCAATGGGGTCCTCCGGCGCCACGGGCCGTCCGTACGCGATGTTCGCCGCGACGGTGTCGCTGAACAGGAACGTTTCCTGGAACACGTAGGCAACGTTCGTGCGCACGCTTTCCAGGGTCGCGTCGCGGATGTCCATGCCGTCAATCAGGATGCGGCCCGAGTTGGGGTCATAGAAACGGGCGATCAGGCTCACCAGCGTGGTCTTGCCCGCCCCGGTCGGCCCCACGATGGCGACCACGCTGCCGCCCGGGGCCTCGAACGTCACGTCATGCAGCACCGGTTTGGCCGGGTCGTATCCGAACGTGACACTCTCGAATCGCACCGTGCCCGGCCCGTCCGCCAGGGGCTGCGCAGCCGGGTTCTGCGGGACGGTCGGAGCGGCGTGGAGCACCTCGTGCAGCCGGCGGGCGGAGACGACGGCGTTCTGGTACTGGTCGTTGATGACGGATATCTGCTGGAAACGCCCCAGGATGGCGCCCATGGCCGAGCCGAGCATCAGGATGTCGCCCGGCGTCAGTCTCCCCTTGAGCACCAGGACCCCCGCCGCCATGAACAGCGTCAGGTGCGAGGCGGACGCAATGCCCCGCATCACCGGCATGAAGTTCGCGAACAGCCGGATACGGAACATCACCTTCGCGAAGAACGCATCGCAGTTGGCATTGTACTTCTGCATTTCCAGACGCTCCGTGGCAAACGCCTTCACCACGTGTACGCCCGCGATGTTCTCCGTCAGGATCGAGATGTTCCGGTCGCCGACCTCCATGACCTCCTTCAGCGTCGGCTGGGCCCGGCGGCCGAACCGGCTGATGTACCACATCCAGATCGGCAACGGGGCCAGGGCAAGGCCCGCCACCCACGGCGAACGCGAGAACAGCAGCACGAGGTACCCGCCGCTGATGAGCACGATCTCCAGCGTGATCAACACCGCCGACTGCACGAACGCACGCACGTTCTGCAGGTCGCTCAGCGACCGGTTGATCAGCTCCCCAGTGGAGATGGCGTCGTGAAACCCGAATCCCACCCGCTGCAGCTTGTCGTACACCGCTTCCCGGATGTGAAACACCATGGTCATGCTGAGCCTGGCGTTGGTGACCTCGCGCAAGAAGCTCAGCACCCCCAGACTCAGCGTGAACCCGCCCAGCAGCAGAACGATGCTCCGCAGGGCCGTCGCCTCCGGGCGGCCGCNNAACCACGCCCATGCGCCCTCCGGCGCCGCCATCGCGGCCACGTCGACGGCCTTGATCCGGTTGACCGCCTCCGCCATCACCCGCACCGCGGTGATTTCCGCACCCGTCCACACGACAAGGAGCAGGCAGGCCAGCACCACCAGCCGCTTCACCGGCCGCAGGAACCGGAACATCCACCGCACGAGCTGACGTTGACTGATTTCCTTCGCGTCCGACGCCACCGGTTGCCCCACCCACGACACGGACAAGCCCCCTCTGTCCGACCAACAGCGATTCTACCCGCGGGAGGGCGGTCAGACACGGACTTCGGGGGTTTTTCTTGCCTGGGCCGCCCTTCGGGTATGACGGGGGCGGTGGCATCACCCGGCTTTCGACGGTATCATGCCGCGT
>MTKZ01050020.1_pt1 | contig 16954 bp, 31 predicted proteins | sample 1042781 | NCBI WGS metagenome assembly MTKZ01 (sample SAMN06212207, study PRJNA360539) | anaerobic digester metagenome | biome: Wastewater treatment plant; material: sludge; isolation source: anaerobic digester fed with sludge from wastewater treatment plant | place: Denmark: WWTP Viborg ... | reverse complement strand
ATTATTATATTACAAAATTTATTCGTGATTTAGGCCCCCCTAAACCTTAGGCACACCTAAATTTACGCTACGACGTGGTGTGTGCATTTTGAGGGTGTGGTCCACCCCGCCTAGATCGTGACCGTGAACGGGTATACGACGATTGACGACAATCCAATATTGCCTATACTTAACAATTGTTACTTTTGATATTCAATTATCATAATTATTACTATAGTTCTTTTCTATTCCTAAAAGTAGATTGACCCGGGTGATCGGGATATAATAATCCTCATGGATGTATAATGCTAGGTGCAATGCGAACATTACAGCCGCGAACATGGTAAAGAAAATGGGTGGGGAGTATTGCCAAACATTGTAGATCGTAGCTCCCCAAATGATCACTGGAAGGAATTGCGCGTTCTTGGCGAATAACGAGGCTAGGCTGGCTAGGCATGGAAGTGAATAAAGCCAACAAATACCAAAGAGCGTTATCGCTGGCTCTAATACCTTTTCGTCCGGAGCGAAGAGGGGGATAGGCATTATCGCCTACCCTGCCAGTACTTGACCATTCCTAGAATGAACATTATTCCATTGAGCAGCACGAGCAGGAGCAGGAACGGCCTAAAGGCGGTAACGTCCAGAGCTGGGACGATATCCAGCATCATAATGCTGTAGGCTAGTATTTGCAGTAATGGAATGTCCTTGAAGTACCCCAGGAAGTTCAGTATGGATAGGATGAGCCATAGTAGGAGTATTACCACGAATGTGAACGAGTACTCGTACTCGCCAGCGAACCGGGTATCCATGTATCCAGTTACTATATCTGTTTCCCCATTGTCGGCTGTAACGGTGATTATGTAGGAATAGACATCAGGCGAGGGCGGCACGCCTCTGAGAACGTCGTCATCTAATACTAGCCAGCCAGCGACGGTCCCGGTTATGTTCAATGTATAGGGAATATCTACGCTGAACTGGTTATATCGGGAACCGTCAGTATCGGAATACCAACGGTCGCCGATAGTGATCATCGGTTTAATTTTCAGTACCGCGTATTTGGTGAGCTGCTCGCCGATCAGGGAATATTCCCCGGTAGCGTTGCTTACCACGGTAGATAGTCTCAGAGCGTTCTCGTAATAGCCATAGTCATGGTTGGAGGTCAGGCCCCAGAATGTTATTCCGTCAGTGGCGTTTACTGAACCTGCCAGGCTCACGCGCTCCCCGTAAATTCGGATATGTTTGAAGGTGTCGATATCCTTCATTTTGACGGTTCCGTTATCTGGGAGGTTAAGGATTATGCTACTCCCTAGAATCGTTGAACCAACATTGGAAGCGTCGAAGGTCGTGCAGTTCACGTTACTGGTCGCTCCAGTGTTCTTGAGGATTCCACGAGTGCCTACGGTGATGGATGAGGCGGTGAGGGAATGACCGTTGAGGTCTAAGGTTAAAGTTTTAGTTGCATCCGCACTGTCAATTAATACCGATGTAAATTGACAATCTAAATCCCAGGTGCATGGATCGTCAGCAGTAGCATTCAGACCGTCGAACAGAATATTATCGCCTGCTACGGGGGCAGTATCAGTATCCCAATTATCTGGATCGGATGCTAATGCGCTTGCATCGTCCCCTCCGTCCCAAACGCAGGTACGGGCCTCCGCGCCGTCTATTAATGTTAATGAAAGTCCAAGTATAGCAACTAAGGCAAAGAATGCCAACACATATTTTATTGATGTTCTCATTCTACCAACTCCAAAGACCCATCGGGAGCAATATTATATCTGCTACTATATGCCCACCTATAGATATAAAGAATACTAAGAGCAGCAATAGCCACCGCTGAGATATAGAGCAGCTCGAGGTGGCCTGTTCTTCCTTCAAGGATGACCCCATGCGAGATCGCGTCAGGAAATACCCCAGCAGCAAAGGCAGCGATAATACAACTCCGAGCAAACCATGCATCAGTTCGCACTCCAGAATATACTCTAGAGAGTATCCCTGGGGCAATGATCACTCACCCCCGGAAGCGGTCTGGATTATTCCCACGATGTACATTATAGACAGGCCGATATAAACGAACTGACCTATCGGAGCTAGCGAGTCATCGAATATCAGATCGTAGGTTCCCACGGTCATAAATCCCCAGATCGAACCGTACATCAGGCTTATAAATAAGCTCCTCTGAGAGTATTCGCTCATTCCAGTACCGAACACCTGCAGGCCAGCAGCGATGCTTACGGTCAGCGCGGCAACCAGTATTCCCCAGAACAGCGGTCCGTCAAATATGTTATCTGTCCTTGTCGTTTGTCCTCCGGAATACTGAGCTCGGAAATCAGCATAGTTATCGTACCATTCTGTCTTGCTGGTATCCGAATTATACATTTTGAAGGGCTTTGCCTGGTTCTCTGCCTTGGAGGGATCAAAGCTAGTTTGGCCGCCTATTCCGTCGACGTCGCCTACATCGTAGCTGCTTCCGGTGACGTTATTCTTCCAGGCGTACATATCGTGCCCGAATATGTTAGTTCCTTTTTTGTAGAAGTATCCCTGCAGGTCCTGCTCTACCACTTCCTCCGGCAGCGCGTTAGTGGTGACGAAGTTAAGCGATACGATGAGCAGCATTATCAATATTGGGAATACTATAAGTTTATTCATTTGCAGGACCTCCAGAAATGCCCACGCTCATCCATAACGAAACGCCGATGAACATAGCTACCACGACATAGAACGCCTGGGGGATAATACCTTTCCATATCAGTATTGCCAGCACCATCCCGCAAGTGGAGGCTATGACAGGCGCGCTCTTATTCGTCAGCAAAGCTACGAACAGGCCCATTATGATCATGGTGGCCAATGGGAATATGATAGATACCATGTCCAGGGCCATTATTCGCTACCCCCCTCTCATCGACAGAGCGTAAGTAGCTGCAACGATCAGACCAATGAACAGTATCGGTGTGGATGCCGGGTCGCTCAATCCAAGCACCAGGGACATTATAGCGGTTCCGAATATGGCACCAATGGTGTGGAATAACATTCCCAGGATGATGACCGGGGCAAAGAACACTATTACCCAGATCGCTCCCATCACGTTGACCGTTAAGGTGTCAGTATCCACTCCGGGAGTGGGTATGGGAATTATATCGCCGCTGATCTGGAAGCCCATTAACAGCGTGGTAGGAGCATCGTATAACGTTGTCTCGGTAGCTGTGAAGTTAGTAGATAGCCTCTGGCCTGGTGAGGGGAACTCGCTGGATGGCTTTGCGTGTCCTGTAATGGTGGTAGGCGTTCCTTCGATCCAGAGAATATCTATCGTCGGCACTGCCATCGAGTAGAAATAGATATGTTGCAGGCTCTCACAGCGCATGAAAGCGGCAACACCTATCCAAGCTATTCCCTGGCCTATCTTAACTTCCTCCAGATCTAGGCAGTACATGAAAGAGTAGTTATCGATGAGATATACCTTATCCGGAATAAGGACCGCTTTCAGCGAGGTGCAGGAATAGAAAGCCAGCTTGCCTATCGTTTCAACACCGCTGCCGATAGTTACGCTTTCTAATCCAGTGCAGAAGTAGAAAGCGTTGTCTCCAATTCTCTTAACAGAATCGGGTATGTCCACAGTGACCAGAGAGGGACAGAGCTGGAAGGCCAGATCGTCTATTCCAATGAGCGTTGAAGGTAGCCCGACAGTAGCCAACATATCGCACGAGGCGAACATGGTATAGGTTATATTGGTTATTCCCTCATTGATGCCGACGTGAGTAAGTTTGTTGCAGTAATAGAACGCTCCAGGCATGATGTATTCAGTGCTTATCGGAGTCATATACCGCCCGGTCTTTCCTGCTGGGCACTGAATGAGCATTGTCTTGTTGAGGTTGAAAAGGACACCATTAAGAGAGCTGAAATTAACGTTTCCGCTAGCCACCGATATCGAAGTTAGATTGACGCATTGATCGAACACTCCAGCGGTCATGTTCAACCAGTTATCTCCAAGGGTAGTAAGGGACGCGGGAAGGGTAATGGTAGGAAGGGCAGAGCATCCATGAAATACTGAATATCCAAGTCTCACTAATCCGGTACCCAAGCTAACCGAAATTAGTGAAGTGCAGAACTCAAATGCATAATCATCAATCTCTGTTACGCTATTTGGAATGGTTACTGTAGTTAGTGATTCACAATATTCGAATGCCCATGAGCCTATTTTGGTAGTCCCAGAGTTCAAGGTTAAAGTAGCTAGATTATAGCAATTATAGAAAGCGGACTCCCCAATGGTTGCTATACTTCCCGGGATGGTTACGCTGACCAGGGAATAACATTCAGCAAACGCTACATACCCTATCGTTCCAGCAGACGCTAGGTTTATTGTGGTTATTCCAGACATATAGAAAGCTGCTTCCTTGATATGGTAAGCCCACGATGGAACGGTAAAGGTTGTAAGTGCTGAGCAGTATTGAAACATCCCAACACCTATGGAGTCAATATAGAAGGTCCCCCCCTCCCAGTATACATTAGTTAGGGCTATGTCGTACTTGAAAATATTACTTGAAATAAAGGCTAACCCAGAACCGATATGCGCCTGAGTTAAATGTGTACAGTATGCTACAGAATACTCTAGGAACTGGTACCCGGAATTTAGAGCATTGGTATCTATTAAAGTGATATCAGTATTTCCGAAAAAGGCATAGGGGGCAATTTGCCAGGTGGAGGCTCCATTAGCTAGGACCGTGGGAATAGTAAGGACATTATTGGTGCCGAAATAATATTCGATAACCCCATTTGCCCCTGCACCAGATATTGCGAACTGTGGCAGGTCTTTAGTTATGGGCAATCCCCCAAGGGAGGCACCAAAGGAGGAAGTAGAAAAGGCCTGTCCTGAAACGCCAGAGGTCCCCTCTAACCAACTACCTCCAACTGCCGGAGGGGAGGTCCCCTGAAAGAAAAGGAGATCAAGAGAGGAGCAATACGCAAAGGCGAAAGCGCCTATGGTAGCTACTCCTTTGTTTAATGCAACATATACCAATGAGGAATCGTACGCAAAACAATTATCCCCAATTACTTGAACCGTCTGAGACATTCTAACCCTTACTAATGAGGAACACTTTTCAAAAGCGTGGCCTCTTATCTCTAACGTACCGTTGCTTATTACTACGTTAATTAACCCAGAGCAATTATAAAATGCCGATTGCCCAATATATGTGGCCGTTCCGGGAATATATACGGTTTCCAACGCATAACACTCAGCAAATGCTCTTTCTGGAATATAATTTAGGCCATCACGGATTATTAAGTTTACCAATGATGTGCATTTATAGAAACAATCTTTTCCAATGGATATCAAACTGCTAGGTAATATGATCGTGCTAAGGCCGCCCAGGTCATAACAATAGGCGAAGGCGCTATCACCAATGAAATTAAGCGATTCTGGAAGGTTTATCTTTACCATCGATGTGCAGAGATAGAAAGCGCTGTCGTCGATGGTGTAGAGATAGTCTCCCACAATGACCTCCTGCATGGCGTTGCAGCCGTAGAAACCCCCTTCGCCTATGGCTACGAGCAGTGAGGGAAGCGTAACGACAACAAAGGGGTCATACTGGAACGCCCAATCGCCTATTTCCAGAACTCCAAGGCCACCTATCCAGGAAGGTATCTCCACTACGCCGCCGCTTCCCTGGTATCCGGTTATCTTAACGTAATTGGTGCTGGGGGGTATCGGCAGGGTGGGAGTAGCTCCGCTATTCTGTATGACATACTCCCAGGTTCCCTGATCGTCCTCATATATCAGATCGCCTGGAGCTGCTTCGGCATTGAACGAGAATAAAGGCAAGGCTCCAATGAGCATCACGGCTATCAGTGCGAGAGAGAAAAAGCGAACTGGAAATTTCATATAAAAGGTATCGGTCAATGTTCTTATAAATGTTTCTAATTATAATTATAAGAGTTCATAAGAGCAATTAAAATTATGTATTTATATTAATATTACCTTACTTCTAATTATGGAACTCCTTAACAAAGTTATTGCGGTTTCCGTTGGGCTGTTGGTCCTGGCGCTCATTTTCCCTATAGCGCTTAACACCCTGGCAAATGCCACCATGACCAACGTGGACTCCACCGTGGTCACTGTCGTAACCATCTTGGTCCCTATCCTGGCGGCGATCGGAATGGCGCTGTATTTCCTGCCTAAGATGAATCACTAAAAATGTTCATCCGGAAGGAAAAGCTTCCCGGGGGAACCCGGGCGGCAAACACTTTTCTTTTACTTTCCTTTTCTGAAATTATCGCAATCTATGCAAGACTTATAAGAGCAGTAATGACACTTATTGACGCAAAAGCGATATCTGGTAAGCTCGGCGATGATGAACTTATCTGCCATTTCCTCGTTCTTCCGCTCTTCGGAATGAGCGCGGACGTGGCAGTTCTTGCATAGGACGATGATGGCGTATTCCTTATCATGCCAATGCTCGTATTCCCATAGTCCTTGATCTATCGCCGGAAGCTCTACACCATCGTCTGGGCGGTACTCTTTGGAAAGAGAGCCGCAGTAATGGAACTCCAGAGGATTTCCGGCGCTGCCAGGATGCCCGCAATGCAAGCACAGGTGATTGCTAGCCCGGTAAAGCAGGTTCGTCCTGCGAACCTGATAAGGGTTCTTGGTCCTCTGCTTGCTCATAGCAACCAATCCCTGCCCATTTTAAGATAATCTTTTTCCAAGTTCAGCTTGACCTTTAGCTTTTCAATTCTGAAAATAAGACGATCCATTTCGTCGTAATCGCCTTTGTGCTTGATGATGTACTTTTTCATCTTCTGCATCTTGGAAATGGTAACTTCCATCTGATGAAGGTTCTTTAAAAGCAGATCTAGCTCTTCTAAGGTGAGCTGAACCGGCATATTACCAATCCTCATCAGATTCGCGCCTTACCATCGCTCTAAGTACTTCGCTCCTTCCATAGGGGCATTTGGGATTTCTCATTACGCTGTTCACAAAGTCCCGGTTAACGAAAACGCAGAACTTGCGCCCCTCAAAGGCCATGATTCCCTTGAAAAGGTTCGGGCATCCCTGGCCGCAATTGCAGCGCCAGGGATAGTTATCCCGGGAAAGGGTTTCAGGGGTTCTGGTCTCCATGTATATCCCTCAGTCAGCGACTACCTTTACCGTGTAGTTCCTCTCGAAGCCATCCCCATGCCCGGCAACGTTCACGATCACCGGGCAACCCTCAGCAGCCAGCACCTTCACCAGAACCTTGTGCAGGCGCTTGCTCCCGAAGGCCAGCGACACCTCGTTCCCGTCCGCGTCGACACCCTCGGCGGTGTAGAACGGCCGAGGCTTTCCGGTGTTCTTGTCCATGAACGTTCCCTCGTGAACCTCTACCCTTTCCAGCGAAAAGGTTATTCCGTCCTCGGTCAGGTTCCCTGCGCTGTAGCTCTGCGGTCCTTCGTCCTCGGTCTTGTACTCTGTTTTCATGTTGTTGTTCTCCTATGGGTACTTTACGATACCCCGACCATGCCCGGGAGGGAGGGAACCCGGGTAGAGGGTTTCGTTCCGTTTCAGGAACTCATCAGGGGGTTTTCATTGGAAATATTCTGGGGAATATCCTCGATCATAGTAAGTTTGCTCAAAGTTATATGACTCCAACTTCTTTATAGGGAGTTGAAATAAGACAATGTCTATAAGGTCATCCAATGAGTCATCTGGTAAGTACCTACACGATCTAAGCGCATATACTAACCCGATCAAGATACCTTTGTTAAAATCGTTCTTCGCTCCTACGTTTGATTTAAACACTATTCCGAACCAATCACAAATATCCTCGGCGATCAACTCCCTTTCCGTCTTAACCTCGTAGTCATCCATTTGAGCATTTTCCTATCCCATACCAGGACAAATACAGTTATGCGTTATCAGTATTTATAATTTATTATAACTCTATTTCTTAAGCGTGTCCTGTTCTTTGACCCAGAGTCTATACCCGCGCTTGAACGATTCCCAGAACTTGACACCTGGCTCGTAAGGGCAAAGCTTGCAGTCTATGCCTGGGCAGTACATTGATTCATAGTATCTTCGGCAACCCATGAGATCACCCGAATATATCATCGTGCAGGGCGTTCATAAGCTCTCTGGATACTGATACCATTTCCTCGTTCATGCTATCGTCGTTCAATCTGAGCTGCTTCATAGTTCGTTCTCCATGTCTGATTATCTGGAAGGTTTCCCCTTCGCCGTATATTCCCCGTCCTACTATACCATCGATCTGCTTTGATTTCTCGCGGTAAGATAAGGAACTGTCTAGTTCGTCCCAGGGGAATACGTCGGTATCGTAACCTGCTAATTTTACCTTATTTAGCAGATGATGAGCTTGAAGTACAGAAATTTTTAATCTTTCTGCCAGAGCGGAGCATTCCCGTTTATGTTCAAATGTCCAATCTACACGCTTACCAGAACTCTTTAAGGCTACTTCGGGAAGTTCTTTAGGCGAGTAAGCGTAATCATCAAGCTCCAGAGGATGAACGTTCCCCAGAGGGTCGATGACGCCCTTATCGTAGCTCCTGCTTAGCAGTTTGACCTTATTGCTGATAACTACCTCACTGGAACTGTCGTTATGATAACGAGTTAGCCCGGTGGTCCATTGACGGTATTCGAACTTTCCATCGCCTAGGTCTACAGCAGATGATGGGACTCCTTTAATGGTCCTTTTGAGCTTTCCTGTTTCCTGATCTATCCAATCATAATCCTTTGGACCGCGAATGATGCAATCGCCTATACCTTCGACCTTTAGCTTTCCCAGTTGCTTCCCGTCGATGTAGCCGAGAGATTCCAGCTTTTCATATCCTGCGCGATTTGTGAAAATAGAATCAGTATCGCAATAATAGACGTTCTCTATTCCAGCGATCTTCATTAATTTCCAGAGATAGACCCTGGCATAACTGGTAACAGCGCTGGCGATTATAGGCGCTGATTGATTTCCTGGCGTTGGCTTTTGCGGAGTTATGCGATAGAACTTTTCACCTATTTTTATGACCTTATACTTCTTCCCCTCGGATATGACCCAGAACGAACCAATGGCCTGATCGGAGCATATCATTTCATTCTCAGGGGATTCATCAATTTCAATGGCTCCATTCTCCCGCTGGCCGAACTTACCGTAAAGGGAGTTCAGGAACAGCTTAGAAAGCTCGCGCATCACCGGAGTTTTTGCGTTGGATTTGAGAGAGTAAAAGAAATCGACGTATGACGAAAATAAGCGGGATTTTTTATAAAGAATTAGCGAATTGACCTTTAGAATAGAACCGCCAGACTCCAAAAGATATTCAATTTCAGGGGAGGTAAGCTTAGCGTTCTTTATTCGACCGATAGGGAATAGCAACTTTTCCTTTTTGACCGCCAGGAAAGGTTCTGTTAAATTTATATCCAGATCGGCAACGATGAAATCTCCCCGGGCTAATAGTTCAGGAATATCCCCTGGCGATATTCCGGTTATCGGTCCGCTGCTCACCGGTTCACTGGGATAATCGAAATCATGCATAACGAACGGGTACATGGAATTGATATCCAGCTTGATGATATCCTTGAACTCCCCTCGCTTGAATATGTCGCACCTTCCCCCGCGATAGCTGGTCTGCTCCAGTTCATATATTTTGGGGTCCCCATGTATTAAAATGCTCTTTTCCTGCATGAAACGATGACGGTAGGCAGCGAAGGCTTGACTGGCGGACGTTACAGCAAAATTTCCCAGATCATTATCCCGAACGAAATCAATGTATGCCAGAAAAACAGTTTTAACGATGTTCGCGTCGTTCATGCAATAGGGGAGCAGTTCTTCATTGGTGGCCTTTTGAAAATCAGCTATCTCCCCTTTATCGATACCAAATACCTGACCCAACCTCCGTAATGGAGCCTTGAACCAGTTCATGGTGTCGATGATCTTCAAAGAGCATTTGCCGAGCTGGGCCTTGATTATGAAAGCCTGATTAATGACGAACAGCTTTATCTCAAAACCCCTGGACGACAGGTAATTATCCAGGTCCAATATCGCGTAATCGTAAGCGGTATTGTGGCCGATCAGGTAAAGGCAGGTCCCTTTTGCCAGGTGACGGTCCAAGTACGCCCAGAACTCTTCTTTTTTGTAAAAACTGAAATTTTCCTCTTCCCACCTTTCCCCTCTTCGCCGGATATAGTAAGCGCAGCCCAGGCGCAAAGTGTGAACCTCTCCCTGTTCATTGGGCGATATGTATGTTTCAGTATCTACGCAGATCGCCCTTGATGGGAGTTCGTTCTCAGCGTTCGGTTTAAGGTAATGCCCCTTCATATCTAACCTTCATATGGAACACGAACCCTGTTCAATCTATCAACAACCTGCAATATAGAGATATCCACCACTCCCTCGACCTTGTATCGGTCCTTCATTCCGGCAGTTATTTCCCTAATATCAGCATCATCCAGGCGGGTATTTCCCTTATGAACAGCGAACGTCGCAGTATGAACCTTACCATTCAGTTTATACTTCACTTCGGAAACGACAGCGTAGCGATTACCGCCTGAACGTTGGGAGACAGCCAACCCGGAAGTATCGCGTTCATATACAGGTCTGCGTTGCTGATAAACCTGCGACGGTTGAACCCCTCTAGTATCCGGGGGAGTTCTCCCCTGCTCGTACTCTTTCTTCCAGTATGAATTATAAGCGCGCCAGTAACGAGCCTGGGTAGCTTCCGATTTCCCTTCGGCGAATCGAGCGAACTCCGATCTGGAAGATTCCAGGCGTTTCTTACCTAGAACCGCCATTAACAAAGCCCCCGAATACCCTCTCGATGACCGAATAATAAGGTTCTCTGGGGTGCAGCTTGTTAGAGTCGATTATCTCTTTCAGATAGATAGGTATCCAGATCGAAGTGCCTGGTATGCTCTCTCCATTGGGGAGGTCCTTAGTTTCCGACATGAACCCTCATTCGGTTATGAGTTCTTATAACTTTCCACCGTGACTATGCGTTTTACTCGAGCGAATATCAGATCAGCGAACTTCCCGGGGTACATGTGCTGGCGGCAATAATCCTGGATCATCGGCTTGGTCCAGAACTTCAAAGGGGATTCCTCTTCCAGCTCGGCAATTACTTTTTTAAGTTCCTTTTCAGTGTCCTTCGGCTCGACCAGGATAAGTTCTTTTCCCATGTCTTTATTGGTCTCTATCTTCTGCAGCGTGTCGTAAAGAGGGAAAAGATGCCTCTCTGCCTGGGCATAGGTAAGCTCGAAAGCGCCTAAGAATTCTTCATTGCCGCCCTGAAATAACTGGTATTGGAACCTGTCGTTAGGTGTATTTTCGTCCAAATGATAAGCCCTAACCACGTAATCTGCCAACTCCCGGAAGTTAACATCGATGGTCCGGTTGAGCTGCTCGGTCAGAATGAAGTCCTTGGACATCTTTCTGCTCTGGAAAAGCATATCTGACATGGCATTATTTATAGCGCTGGAACTGGACAATCTAGAGCGGATGTATTTGTACGCCTCGTCAAGAATGATGAGAGCCTGATCATCAATTGAAGGCACATACGGAAGCGAAAGCTCCCGGTAGTTAGGGAGCTTTAACGGATAGTTCGAAAGAACCAATCCTGGGTATACTGTCGCCGCGTGAGTACATAGTAGGGTTTTTCCACTACCATAAGAGCCTTCGACCAGGACTAGCATTAAGCGTCGACCTCCTTCGGACCCATAAGCGTCTTGGCCATCTTGGTCTTGATCTCAGATATTGCCCTGACAACCTCGCTCCTTCCCTGGCGCTTGTTAGATACCATGTAACGCAGATAATAATCTATGAAATCATCTATCAGCTGTCCGGCTCCATCAATACCCTCGCGCTCTGCCCACTGGCCGAAGGTCTTTAAACGAGTAAGATTAAGCGGATTAATGACCTCTGATTTGAGTTCCAGGTTATCGAGGGTCATCAGCGAGCTTACGAGCTGCGCCAGTTCCCTGTCTAGCTGGGACTCGTTGCCTGGCTTTACAGGCATTAGTCCCTCGAATATATTGACCATGATCAGACCTTCCTTAATATTTCGAATTGTTCTTTTGACAGGAATGGAAGGGATACCGAGAGCGCGCCCAACGAATATTGCTTATCGAAACGAAAATTCGCTCCGGTCTTGGATATCAGCTCCCTCACCTGATCCTTTTCCATGTCCGTCAGATCATCAAAGTCAAGGCAGAACGTCACCTTTACCCCGGGCTTGAACCTATTACGGAAGGATTCGAGGTCCATCAGATCACCCTCCAATATACGAACATAGAACCCATCCTATACCAAGGCCGCCCATAGCTCCCATGATCGCCCAAACTATGTTATTGAGACCAAGGGTCTCTTTGTTGAGGCCAGCAACTAGCTGGGTCACGATCTGGTTCCTGAAAAGAGCCTTGGTGAAGCTCTGGGACACTTCGAGCTGATCGGCGCTGTTATTGGTTATCTGGCCAACACCGTACTCGAAAAGATATATGAACCGGCCCTTCTTGTTACGATAGATAGGCTTGCTGATATCTACCAGGAACGTCTGTCCTCTCAAAGTGATCTCTTGCGCGGTAGGCTTGAACTTTCGACCCGCAATAAGCTGCAATCCGCCATTCTGTCGAACCAGTAAGTTAGCATAATAAGTAGGTTTCATAATTGGTTATAGGCGATTATGAATAAATATATATCCATAAGTTATAAGTAGTTATAATATCATTCTTGAACACATGAGCAAATGCATGACCTGGGCGATCTGCCCTCTAGGGAACCTGGCGGCATTGGTCAAATGTCAAAAGCCCGGATGCCCCAGTTCTGGATTCGTAATTTCGGGAGAAGTGCGACAATGAGCAATTTTATATCCCGTCATACTGGCGACAATTGGGCAACGCCCCGGGAGGTCTATGATGGCTTGAACGCTGAATTTAATTTTAATTGCGATCCATGCCCCCTAGATCCGACACCATCCCGGGACGGTCTAAGCATGGAATGGGGAACTTCAACTTTTGTCAATCCCCCGTATTCCAAGCCGCGCCCCTGGATAGAAAAGGCAATAGAGGAATCCAAGCGCGGTAAGACCGTAGTAATGTTACTACGCGGCGATACTTCAACCGCCTGGTGGCACGATCTGGTATGGGGAATAGCCGAGATCCGCTTTATCCGTGGCCGTTTAAGGTTCAATGGTCGAGATCCGGCCCCATTCCCCTCTATATTGGCGATTTATCGCCCTGGCACAGAACAGGCACAAGAAGGACAGTTGAAGGAATGACTACAAAGAAAATTTACAGTCCGCGTGAAAACGAACTGATGGAATGGGTTTTCGATTGTCCAGATTGTAGAATCGAACTTGAAGATATATCAGATGTCGCTTGGTCGAACCTTTCAATCTATCAATGCCCGAAATGCGGAAAGCCATTTACCCTGGTTGTAGCAGATCATGAGTCTGGCGTAGGTATCATCAGAGGGCAATATACTGATTCATAATTGAGGTGAAAGAATGACGCTAGAAATCATTTATGCTAATAGAATGTTCAAGAAATTGATAACTACTCGTCACATTTTGAGGAATAAGATGACAGATAATGATTTCATAAATTGTTATAGGTGCGGAAAGCCAACCTATACCGAATGTCTGGATATAGTAGGCGATCAGTTACTTTGTCCGGTCTGTAAAGACAAATTGGCCGATGAACGCTCAGAATCAGAGAAAATAATAGATTTTCTCATCAATGATTGCGAAGTAACGACCATTCACACGTCCGGGCATCTTATGATTCCAAAGGAGGCGAAACAGTGGCCGAAGAACGAATGATACGAGTAATTTCATGGCAATCATGTCCAAATCGATTATATGATGATAGAACTGAAAGGATTTGTAAATTAACTAATAATCTATGCGGGCTTGAATGTTTAAATTCCAGATGTCCTCTCGAAACCGCCCCACTGAAGGATTGGCGTCCTATTTGCTACGATAGTCAGTATAACAAGCTCAACGGGTGCGATCCCGCTCCTCCGGTAGTCAAGACCTGCCAGCAATGCCCATTCCTAGCCTCTCGGCATAAGTCGAAGGTGAAATAATGACCCCACGCCGCGATAGAATGGTGAGGGGAAGGAAAGCACCTAATATCCTTAGATGCACGCGCACCGAATGGATGGCCGCCTGGGAAGATGCCGTAAGGCCGCGCCCAAGAATTACCCAGAAAACCCAGAATTTAGACAAAAACTTAGACATAAACGAGGTGAGAAAATGACAGAAGAAAGAATGATTAGAATTGATTACGAATCCTGGTATTCTCAGAATTTCGTAATTCCCGATTGGGAAGATATGGAACCCGCCCCTCCGAAGGACTGGGCGCAACAAATGAAAGACCTTGAGGAAAGAAACATACGTTTATCTCGATTCATTATGGACTGGCTTGGACGGGAGTTAGATATTTTTCCCGAAGGTGCTCTATCATTAGATGATATACTTCCAACAGTCACTAAATTGGGAGGAAAGTGAATGAGCTTTTTGACCAAAAACGAAGCGAGTGTTCTATCTCATGTTTTAGATGAACCAGATTTTACATGTGATGGAATAGGAAACGTCGTTTGTACCCCATCATGTGCAGATTGCCTGGTCTATAAATCCTGGGAGCAATCGGTACAAACCCTACGGAAAAAGGCATTGCCTCCCGCCGCCAGTAGCAAATCCTCACCAAATCAGATCCTTGCGCGTAAATTACGAGCAGATGCTGCGTGGGAAAAGGTCCGGATTCAGATTCAGGCACAAAACTGTAAGGAGGATTAGAAATGCCAACAGATGCAGAAATCGAATACATGAATGAAGTAATGAACGATACCCTCGGAGATTACTACGAGAATGAGGACGGAGAACTTCAACCGATCCATGATGGTTTTGAGGTGAGAAAATGACAGATGAATATGATCCGAAGAAGGTTCAAGATACGATAAGCTGCCTAGAGAACGCCAAGATGCTCATTCCATACTATCCCTATGGGTTCGGTGAATACTCCGAATTTGTCCACGGACTCATAGATGAGATAGAGTGGCACATTGACCACATCATAGATCAAGTGAAGGCAGTGGCAGATTATCTAGAAAACGACCCATCAGAAAATGAGGAATAAGATGACACTCAACAAATCAACCGGGAATATGTACGATTGGGTAACTCATACCTGGCCATGCGTACATGGTGAATGTCCGCATCAATGTTCATATTGCTACGTCAAGGCGCAATCTAAAAGGTTCCCTAACAGCGCAAAGGCATATTCGGGAATCCCCAGGTTTGTTGGTGAGAACGATAAGCTAGGGGAAGGTCGGACGATCTTCGTAGCCAACACCAACGACCTTTTCGCTGATAGTGTGCCAGCATTGGTTATCAATCGAGTTATACAGAAGATAAACGAAAATCCTGATAACTTCTATATCATCCAGACAAAGAACCCAAGACGGTTATTAAACTGGATTCAATATTTCAAAGAACCTAACCTAATCGTTGGGACCACCATCGAAACTGACAGGTTCGTCGATCTGGAAAAGTTATCAAGAGCACCGCACCCGATGGATAGGGCGTCGGCCATGCTGGATATAAGGTTGCATGGAAAGGCCCGGTCCACGTTTATCACAATAGAGCCGATAATGGACTTTTACCTGGATGATCTGGTACGGCTTATAGAAACGGCATGGCCGTCCTGGGTGAACATCGGCGCGGATTCTAAGAACAACGGACTAAAGGAACCGACATGGGAGCAGGTTCAAGACCTTATCGGTGCGATGAATCTGATCGGTGTAGAGGTTCGGGAAAAGTCTAATCTTGAACGGTTAAAAGCCGTCACGAAATAGGCACAAAACTGTAAGGAGGACTAAACGATGATAACAAACGGCGGATGGATTGACAGAGGTTATGCGGCTATGCGATACAGAGAAATAGCTGCAATAGCCAGAGTAGACCCCGACGCTGAAGAAATATTAAGGGCAGAACTGGAGGCCGAGTTGGAATCACCCGCAGAGATTGACAATCCTCCTGAAATTATAAAGGTCGAAAATCAGAAATGCTCGAACTGTGGGCATGAAGGAGAATACGAACGATATTGTTGGAACTGTCCAGTTGTAATCATCAAGGGTCGTGGGAATTGGGTTCCAAAGGACGAATTGGAAGAACAAAATGGACAGGTGAAAGAATGAAACCGATTATGATGGTCCATTATGATAATGGACTCACTAAATGAGGTGAGAAAATGACAGAAGAACGAATGATATGCGAAAAATCCCATCGTGAGATTAACCACCCTGAACATGGAGAAATTACCGAGATATGGTGGTGTCCAGTAGAACCCGCCCCGCCGAAGGACTGGGTTCCCGTCTGTTACAACTATTCCGAGCTGGTCAAAGGGTGCGCTCAGATACCGTTCACCGACAAGCCCGAGTGCCGAAAGTGCCCTTATCATGAGGTGAAAGCATGAAACTGAAAGAAGTACCTGGATTCGTTCTTTATCTGTTCTGTAAACCAGCGTTAATGGCATGGGAGTATCAGCAGAACCTTGATACGATCAAGCAGATGGAATTTAATGCTCGAATGCTAGAATATGAAAAATCGAAAGAAGATCAAGCCGTCACAAAATCGCCCAAATGTGCGAATTGTCCATTCAAGAACGCCAAGCCATCAAATGAGGAATAAGATGACAGGCTATGTAACACTGCATGATGCATATTTTGTCTTTTCATTTATGATTATAATGATATTAGTGACATTGAACTTTGCTGGTTGTGTATATCTTAAAGTCAAATCACTAAATAAACGGATTGAAAAATTAGAGTCACAATCTAAGCAAGAGGATGTAAATGAAAAATAACAGATATAAACTATTGGAACGCGAAAATAGATGGTGTTCTGTTAGTCAGAGATATGTCAAACGATCACACTGCGACTCTTGTTATATGAGGACAATATGTGTAATCTATATATCTGAGGGCGAAAAATAGTTTTTTTTTAT
>MTKZ01002827.1_pt1 | contig 16957 bp, 15 predicted proteins | sample 1042781 | NCBI WGS metagenome assembly MTKZ01 (sample SAMN06212207, study PRJNA360539) | anaerobic digester metagenome | biome: Wastewater treatment plant; material: sludge; isolation source: anaerobic digester fed with sludge from wastewater treatment plant | place: Denmark: WWTP Viborg ... | reverse complement strand
AAGTATTTGGCACTAACGGCCGTTATGTTGCAACTATAGTGAATGACCGGCTAGTTTATCGATCAACGGATAGCGCATCGATCAAATCTGTTTTTTCTGCATCAAATAAAGCTGGGACTGGAAAGGCAAATCATGGTGGTTCTGGTATCTGGGGAGAAGAACCTAATATTCCTGATTGAATAACCACGGAATAATATTACAAGTAAGTAGCTTGCACAATATGAAAGTACTTCGCACATATATTTTTATAAAATTATTTTTAGTCTAGAATCTAATTTGGAAACCCATAACCTTTTAATATCTAATTCATATAAATACTTAAATAAATACTAAAATGGCAAACTTTACAGCAGAACAGATTCAAAAAGTTTGGGAAAAAGCCGCTATTGTCAGTGGAAATGATTCTAATGTATTCAGGAAAGATCAATGTGGCGCCTGGATTGCTCGCCAACAATATGGTAATAGAAAATCAAGCTATGGCTGGGAAATTGACCATATTACCCCTGAATCAAAAGGAGGCGGTGAGGAAATGTCAAACCTTAGACCTTTACAATGGGAAAATAATATGTCAAAATTAGCTGGGAACCTTGTATGTGTAGTGACATCACATGGCACCGAAAATGTTAAGAAGTAATTACTTCCCAGCCTTATTATATTTCGGTTTCGATCTACTGATGATATTCGACTCTTTTTCTCGAGCCTCCTCAATTGTAGAGAACTGCTCAATAACAACTTTACTTCCAGGGATTATTCCAATATGCTCCCCAATTCGCTCATTTACACGGCCCCTTTTTGCTGAACCAGTGTAAACATTTTCATCAGATTTTGATAAAATCTTATAAACAACGGGTTTGTCATTTGGAAGATTTTCTAAGTCTTCCTTCTTGTAATTCACTTTTTTTGTACTCATAACTTTAATTTTTTCTACAAAATTAAGTGTGCCTCAGTATTTTATCAAAGAATTCACCAAAAATATATTAACTTATATTGCATAAGTAATAAACACCGATGGTACAAAAGAATCCTTAAATTTATTGTTCTAATATATAATTCATGCAGATCAACATCCTCGACATACGAAAATCCCTTAATAAAGCCTATCTGAAGGTCAAACCAAATCGGACTCAGATTGAGTCTTTTAAGAAGAACATTTCCAACCTCTTCGATCAGATTAAAGAATCTGAATCCGAAGAGTTTCATAAAAATATCATATCCGAATTCCTAAAGAACACATATTATTCACCTAACAATTATATTAATACAAAGGGCAGATCAGATTTGGTCATACATAATGGGAAAGACTCAAAATCGACTGTTGGTGTACTATTTGAAGCAAAAAAACCAAGTAATAAATCAGAAATGCCGACATGTGAAAACATTAACACTAAGGCATTTCATGAGCTAATACTATACTACCTCCGAGAGAGAATAACAAATAATAACATTGAGATTAAGCACTTGGTTATTACTAATATCTTTGAATGGTTTATTTTTAATTCAAGTGATTTTGAAAAGCTCTTTTCCGATGACAAAAATTTTATTAAACAATTCATAGACTTTGATGAAGGTCGGCTTTCTGGGGCCAATACAGATTTCTTTTATAAGAATATCGCTGAACCGTTTTGCAAAAAAATAGAAACATCCATTTCGGTAACTCATTTTGATATTAGAGATTTCGAAACGACTATCAAGAATGCCAACAGGGAAGATGACAACAAACTTATTTCATTATATAAAATACTATCTCCAGAACATTTGTTAAAACTGCCGTTTGCAAATGACAGTAATAATCTGGATAAAGCCTTTTATAATGAGTTGCTCCATATCATTGGTCTGGAGGAGACGAAAGAAGGAAACAAAAAACTTATTGGAAGAAAAACAGAGAAAAATAGAAATGCTGGTTCTTTAATTGAGAATGCAATTACAATCTTAAAATATGAAGATTGCCTTTCTCAGTTACCAAAATTATCTGACTATGGTAGTTTCAAAGAAGAACAGCTATTCAATATTGCATTAGAATTATCTATTACTTGGGTAAACAGAATCTTATTTCTCAAATTACTTGAGGGACAACTTGTTAAATATAATAATGGAGATAAGTCATTTCGGTTTCTCAACATTGAGAAAATTCATGATTATGATGAATTGAATAAACTATTTTTTCAAGTCCTTGCTGTTAAAGAAAGTGACCGCACTGAAGGAATATTACAAATATTTAGTAATGTACCTTATCTAAATAGCTCATTATTTGAACCAAGTGACTTAGAACACAAGACAATACGAATTAATAGCCTTGATGATCACTTTAAACTTCCGGTTCTCACAGGAACAGTTTTAAAAGACAACACTGGTAGAAGGTTAATCGGGGATATTGACCCGTTACATTATCTATTTCAATTTCTAGATTCCTATGACTTTTCAAGTGAAGGTTCAGAAGATATCCAGGAAGAAAATAAAACACTAATAAATGCTTCCGTTTTAGGATTAATCTTTGAGAAGATCAACGGATATAAAGATGGATCATTCTTTACACCAGGATTTATTACAATGTACATGTGCCATGAAACAATCAGGAAAGCAATAATAAAGAAGTTTAATGAAGCAAAAAATGGAAGTGTAAATCAATAAGCGATATCTATAATAAAATTGAAGATATTAATGATGCTAATGAGATAGTTAATAGTATCAGAATTTGCGATCCTGCAGTTGGTTCTGGACACTTCCTTGTTTCAGCCCTGAATGAAATTATTGCGATAAAATCAGAGCTTAAAATACTTATTGACACAAAAGGGAAAAGGCTTAAAGAATACACTATTGAGGTTATTAATGACGAACTGATTATTTCAGATGAGCACTCCGTCTTATTCGATTACAATCCAAAAAGCAAGGAGAGCCAGAGAGTACAAGAAACATTATTTCAGGAAAAACAGTTGATAATAGAAAATTGTCTATTTGGGGTTGACATTAATCCAAATTCCGTAAAGATTTGCAGATTAAGACTTTGGATTGAACTTTTAAAAAGTGCTTATTACAAACCAAATACAAATTATAGAGAGCTTGAAACCCTACCAAACATTGACATAAACATAAAATGCGGAAATTCACTCATAAGTAGATATTCTCTTGATGCAGATATTAAAGCAGCCTTAAAATCAAGCAAATGGAATATTGATAATTATCGCGAAGCTGTAATGACATACCGGAATGCTCAATCGAAAGAAGAAAAACGCAGTATGGAACAGCTAATAGGTAAGATTAAAAGTGATTTTGAAACCGAGGTATCAAAGAACGATAAACGATTTTTAAAACTTAATAAACTAAATGGAGAGCTATTAAGCCTTACCAACCAGTCAAGCCTTTTTGAACTGTCTAATACACAAAAAGAAGAATGGAACAAAAAAGTTAACAAACTTACTGAGGAGATCAAAAAACATGAGACTGAAATAGCTCATATTAAGAGTAACAAAATTTATGAGGACGCTTTTGAGTGGCGGTTTGAGTTTCCGGAGGTATTGAATAATGATGGAGATTTTATTGGATTTGATATTCTTATCGGTAATCCTCCCTATTTAAATGTTGAACTTATTGAACAAACTCATAAAGAGTATTTTAAAGAAAAATTTGAGACATTTTTTAAAAGGTCTGATATATTCTGCCTTTTTCTAGAATTATCAAGTAAACAATTATGTAACAGCGGTCAGCTTGCATTCATCATACCCAGCATTGTCTTAAATAATCTTTCATATAAACCAATTCGAGAGATAATATTAAAGAACAACTGGCTCAATACAGTTTGCTATACTGGTAATAATGTTTTTGCTGATGCTACAGTTGACACAGTTATTCTAATCCTCGATAAAAATGGGAACCCCAAAATTCAGTTAATAGATGCATTAGATTTTCAAAATCCGAAGAGGAACAATGTTGATCCAGATTTCTTTTTAAAAGGGGGTAATGTAATAAGTGTTGGAGGAGGATTTGAATCTAACACTATTTTTGAAAAGGTTTTTGCTCCTGATAATATCCCTATCATAAATAATTTTGAAGTATTTCAAGGTATCGTTACCGGAAATAATCCTGTTTACATTTTTGATGAAAAAACACAATGGGAAAATTCAATAATTGAACCCCAACTACTTCATATACTTTTACACGGTAGAGACTTTAATAAATGGATTATCAAAAATACTGAAAGAAGAATTCTTTACGTTGACTCACACACAGAAATCGCAGATTACCCTAATGCCGAAAAATATCTTTTAAAGTTCAAAGAAAATCTAAGTAAAAGAAGAGAATGTCTTAATGGAGCAATCCCGTGGTATTCACTTCAATGGGCTCGAGATTTAAAACAATTGGACACGACCCCAAAAATATTGGTCCAAAATACTCGAAACGAGAGATTAAAGCCTAGGATAGTTGCAACAGTTGATGAGATAGGAGTTTATGGCTCACAAGGGATGAATTTTATTGTACCAAAATCAGTTGAATACTCAATATATTTTTTAATTGCTATAATCAACTCAAAATTAATTAACTACATATTTGCCACCAAATTTTTAAACCTTGCAATAAAAGCAGAATACCTCAAACAGCTTGCCTTTCCATCTATATTAAAAAGCCAACAATTAGTTTTTGAGAATCTTTCTTCCAAAATACTTAATACAAAAAAATCAAGTACAACAGCTGATACAAGTGCCTTGGAAACAGAAGTTGACCGACTTGTATATGAGTTATATGGCTTGACTGAGGAAGAAATTAATACCATTGAAACATAAAAACCAACACATTAATCTATGACATATAAAGAGATTGCTAGCAAAATAACAGGTTTTAGTTGCCCAATATTTGGAATTTCTTGGAATCCACCAAAACTAGAGATTGAAACAGCAGCAAAAATAATTACCTTTTTAGAGGACAGACGGGTTCTTTACAATCCTTATGAACTGGAATCACCAAGTCATTGTCAAGAATCGGTTATTAGAATCAGAGAATTCCTAACTGAACAACTTTACAATACGGACAAAGACTCAAAATTAGGAAAAATTATAAGAGGAATGCGGTCAGCTTGTCGTAAATTTCTCGATTCCACTCAGAAATCGCCATTTAGAAAAGAAATTGAAAGAGGCACAGGCATTCATTTAAGTATGGGGATGACTATGGAGTTTTATAGTGGGATAGGAGAATTAAGAGGTACAATGGGCATTCTTATTGGCAAACTTCTAGTAATGTTTGGGATTGACTGCGAAAATGATTTATTGAAGATTATTCCACTTGAAACTGATATTAGGGAATAGATATTCTAAAAATCAATTTTAAACAATAAAAGGTTAATAACCATGAAAACTCAGATTTGGGCAACTTTCTGTGATGTAAAATACAAAGCATATCTTATTAGTATTCTGGTAAATAAATATCAAAAGTGGGATAGAAACATTAATATATTTACCGCACTTGCATCGTCAACCAGTGTTGCTTCCTGGATTATTTGGGAAAAATATCAACTAATCTGGAGTATAATAATTGTTTTATCTCAAATTGTCACAGTAGTAAAACCATATTTCCCTTATTTTAAATATGTTAGAGAACTTAATGATCGTTCTCAAAAAATTGATTCATTGTCAATTGATTTTGAAAAATTATGGCACGACTTTCAAGTAAAAACATTAAACACCAATGAAGCATCTGCATTATATTTTAATCTCAAGAAATCTCTAAATGAAATACTCAATTTTGGTGATGACATTATTTTTTCCACTTCAAAAAATGATGAACAAAAAGCTAATCAGAAAATGAAAGTATATTTAAAGAACAACTTTAATATCGAAATTAATCTTCCGTCTAAAAGTTAAATTATGAACGACGAAAAAGTTAAATCCGAAAATGGCCAAGGTACTGGATCACCTCAGACCTCTCCAAGTACACGTGAGACACCGAGTCAGCCTCTAGAAAAGGGCCTTAATGAAGGTAAATTGCCTGATTTTCAATTTACACCTCCTCCTCCTGCCCCTCCCAAAACTGAGGAATAAATAAGACTGACCGTCCCTTCGCTGTCAGGCACATTACGCAAAAATAAAATTCTGGTTTTAAAATAATTACTGGTTTGCGTAAAGAGCCTTCCAGCCCATCCCTGCCACTCGGCGCGACAGGCGGCTAAAGTAGAAACCTTTATTACATCAGGACAACTCTAAAATTTGCCCTGCAGCTAACTCACTGGCAAATGTAATAAGCTATCAAGCACCTGAATACATATACAATTAGCAACTTAGCTTATTACACTTGCCAGCTAGGTTTCGACCCATAGTTTTCGGATTTTTATGAAAATATTGAAAGATAAAAAGTAGATAAAAACTAGTTGAGTTTCTCCGTAAAGACAGATTCCAATAGCATGACAAATCAGTGCTATCTACCGGGACTTAAAAAAAGCTCAACCTTGCCAACTCCTGCAACCAAGACAATTTTAAAATGGCCCAGCAGCTAACAAGCGGGTATAGGCAATAAGTTTGTCACAATTTTTGCACCACACCTAGACATCTTCATCCTGATACGAAAATCTCGTCCATTTACAAACATCGTGATTCCGGCTCTGGACAGATCCGTGCTAAAGAGACAGTTAAATCTTTCGCCGGGACTTGCAAAAATTGCGCCATACCTTCCTTGCCACCGGGACAGTTTTCCGGCTAAAGTACCAGGACAGGTGGCCGGATGGCTGCGTCAGGTAACACTTACTGCCCATACCCGCTGGCCGTTGGCGTTCATTGTAAAAAGACCCCAAGACAGACGACAGAATGAAAGGAAAATTTTTGCTGCATAAAGACAAAGAAGAAAAAGGAAAATCCAGCCCACAAAAGCAAGAGTGTGGCTGCCCTTCCCTGCAACCTTCCCTTCGCAGCCACACACATGCTTTTTTTGCCGACCCGCTCACTGCAAATAATGAATCTTAAAACATTAATGATATGACACTACTTGAATCAATAAACAAACTTGTCGATAATGTGAACATTACAGACAGACAAGAAGAAAACATTAAGAATTCTTTATCGAATTTAGAAACTCATTTGAAAAATTCAGATAATAAACTTTTTGTAAAAGAATGCTTTACTAGCGGTTCATGGGAAAGAGATACAATAATCCGACCATTGAATGATGTTGATTTATTTGCTGTATTGGACTTTGAGGAATGGAAAGATGAATACGGCAATAAACCAAATCCTCAAAGTGTATTGACAAAAATTAAAAACTATTTGAATGACCAGAACGATTACAAAGATAAAGTTAAGCAAGATAGACCATGCGTTACAATTCATTTAAGCGATAAAGATTTTGATGTTTTACCAAGTTTTGAAATTTCTGGTGGAGGTTATTATATACCTAACTATGATTTAAAATCTTGGACTACTTCTTATCCAAAAATGTTAGCAAAAGACCTTGATGATACTCATAGATTACGAGATTATAAACTGAAACAAATAATCAGAGTTGTAAAATACTGGAACCGCGATTTTAATGGTAAAACTATTCCGTCTTACCATATTGAGGAAATTGCAATAAACATCTTCAAGATGAACACTTTTACAAACTTTGAAGAAGGAATAAGAAAATGGTTTGAAAATGTTGAATATAATATGCAATCAATTAAATTCAAATCAAATGATGAACATGAGTCTTCTTTGAAAAAAGCAAAAAAAGTAAAAGATAAATTGAAAGAAGCGAATAAATTTTATACCGACAAAAACGAAGTTGAAGCAAAAAAGATATGGAAAGATGTTTTTGGTAAAGAGTTTCCAACTGTAGATGAAGAGGAAGCAAAAAATATATCTAAATCATTGACTGAAGGTACATTAAAATATTCAAGCACAGCAGGAATTTCGACCGCAGTTGGAAGTAGTTTATCAGCATCTAAAGGTTTTTATGGGGATGAAGTTCTTTAATAAGCATAAACCAAATGTATCTGCACAAATTGGGGCGATGAAATCGAAGTACCCTCAATTTAAAGCCAAGCATTTGTCTAATGAAAATGTTACGTTTATTGGAGATTTAATGATTAAGCCAGAGTTACCCATTTATTCTGTAAGTGTTGAATATAGAGGAACATTATCTCCAAGAGTTCGTGTAATAGAACCAAAACTTGTTGATAAACCACCTCATTTTTACAAAAATACTGAATGCCTTTGTTTGTACCATTCAGATGATTTTAAATGGGATTGCCGTAAACTTGTTGCAAAGGAAATAATGTCATGGACTATTGCTTGGCTTTACTTTTACGAAGCATGGTTGCAAACAGGAAAATGGCTTGGACCCGAATCACATCATACGTCAAATACAATTAAAGAAGATAAAGATGAGTAGAATCGTTCCATTTGATAGCAATTATACAACCGTAAGAAAATTTGAAAAGACTGCCTTTTATTGTCTTTTATTTTCTGCGATTGCAATTTTATACTTATGGTTAATACCTAAAGTTGAGCCACTAATTTCTTTTAAAATTAGCTCTACAACAATTATTGATTTAATAAAAGTGCTAAGTTACGTTTCAATGATTGGATATATCGGTCTTTCAAGTGTTGCAAAGTATTTGTTTTATTCGGCTGAAAAAGTAAAACGGGGTGATTTAATTGATAATTCTTTCGGAACATGCTATTCTGAATTTAATTCAGAGGAATACTATAATAATGAAGAAATTGGGTTTGGAATAAAAAAACTTGCAGTAAATACTTATGAAAGCAGTTTCCATACAGAACAGACTTTGCGAAAAATGTTGTTTCGATATGCTTTAAAAATGCTCTTATTTTCAATTCCATTTCTAATTTCGATTTTTTCAATAGGTGGTAGCGATATTGTTAGATTACTTTTTGAAATAAGCATTCCTTTGATTATGCTTTCACAGTTTTTTATATTGATAGTATATTATACCGGAGTAAAGAGCGTAAATGAAAGGTTTAAAATTGAACTTACAAATATTGGTAGTAAACAAATTGCATTAGAGGATAATGCAAAATTGCTGAATCCTGTATTTGATTATTACAACATTAAATCATGGGCTACTACCAATTTAGACAGTAAAATCTTTGATAATCATAACGACCAAATTTCAGAACTATGGCAGAAAAGAAAAGAGAAACTGAAATTAGTTTAGTATTTTGCATTTTTATTTAAACAGATATTTTGAATGAACAGTAAATATAAAAAACTCGAACTTTGTTGGCCTGGAAAGGATATTGAGGTTAAGCCCGAACCAAGAGTATTGATTGAAGACCCTGAAAAATCTTATGGCGAAGCCGATACCGAAAACATGCTGATACATGCCGACAATCTTCTTGCATTGAAAGCATTAGAACAAAATTTTTCAGGAAGAATCAAATGTATATATATTGACCCACCTTATAATACTGGCAATGCATTTGAACATTATGATGATGGTCTTGAACATAGTATTTGGTTAAATCTTATGTATTCAAGAATAAATATATTGTACAAATTATTAGCTAATGAAGGTGTTATTTTTATTAATGTTGATGAAGTTGAACATGCGTACCTTAAAGTAATGCTTGATGGAATTTTTGGCAGAAACAATTTTATTGGCGATATAATTTGGAAGAAACGAAAAGGTGGAGGAAACGATTCACGCTTTATAGCACTTGACCACGATTATATTATTGTTTATGCAAAAAATGCTACGAAAGAAACCCACAAGATAAAATGGCGTGTTTCACAATCAGAAGAATATCTCAAGAGATATAAAGAAATTGATGAAAATGGAGATCGTTATTATTGGGATACACTTGCTCGGGACGGTTTACAAAACCCAATACCTGTTACTATTGATTGTCCAGATGGCTCAAAATTGTCTATTAATTCTCAAAAATCCATTGATACCATTAATGAAGGTCTAAAGAATGGACAAATTCGTTTGACCAAATCTAGAAATGGATGGACGCTACATCATAGAGTTTATATGCCTTCGGGACAAGTTTTGAGGTCAATACTTGATGATGTTGGTACTAATAAAACAGCTAATGATGAAACAATAGCTCTTTTTGGTGTGAATAATGCATTTGATTATCCAAAACCAGAAAGTTTAATAAAAAAATTACTTGAACTTGTAACAAAAAAAGGTGACTGGGTTCTTGATAGTTTTTTAGGTAGTGGTACAACTGCCGCAGTAGCTCATAAAATGAAGCGAAAATATATCGGCATTGAATTAGGGCAACATTGTAATACGCATTGTTTACCACGTTTAAAATCTGTTTGTGATGGTTCTGACCAAGGTGGTGTTTCAAAAGCTCTTGAATGGAAAGGAGGCGGAGGATTCAAATTTTATAATCTTGCTCCAAGTTTATTGAATATAGACAAATACAATCAATGGGTAATAAATCCAAATTATAATGCTGATTTACTTGCAGCAGCAATGGCACGGCACGAGGGTTTTTCATATTCACCCGATGAAAGTGTTGTATGGAAACAAGGTTTTGCAACAGAAAATCATTTTATTTTCACAACCACAAATACAATTACACCTGATGTTGTTGAGCAAATTCTCAGCGAAATGAAACCTGACGAAAGTTTGCGTATTTGCTGTACCGCTTTTATTGAAGGTTGCAATGAAATAAGCAATAGGATTGAAATCAAAAAAATTCCTGAAGTGCTTCTCGGTAAATGTGAGTTTGGAAAAGAGGACTATTGCACGGATACTAACATTATCAATATGCCTGCCGACCCCGAAAAACCCGCTTTTACACCATCGTATGTAAAACCTGATGTAAAACCCGAACCGGCAAATATTAAGAAAGACACACCATCGCAAACGAAATTATTGTTTTAAAATATGAGCAAGACAACTGACTATATAAGCAATACCATGAGTTTAAGAGAACCTCTTAAACAATCACTTGAGTTATTGGATTCGCTAATTGCAAAAGCCGATTTAATTGGTAATTCAAAGACAGAGAAAAAAATCGAATCAATAAAAAAAGATTGTTCATTATTTGAAGAATTTGAACGTACTTTTCCATCGGTTTGTTTTTCCATTGCTACTGGTATTGGCAAGACAAGACTAATGGGCGCTTTTGTAACATATTTAGTAAAAGAAAAAGGAATAAAAAACTTTTTCATTTTATCTCCAAACATTACTATTTACGACAAACTAAAAGATGATTTTGGAAACAAAGGAGCAGAAAAGTATGTTTTTAAAGGGTTAACGGATATTTCAAATAATGCGGTAATTATCACAGGTGAGGACTACGAAACAAAGGGCATAAAAGCATCTGATGATTCCATACAAATTAACATGTTCAATATCGGTAAAATAAATGCTGATATTAAAACAACAACAAAAGACGGCAGAACATTACCTCCAAGAATTAAACGCTTTAGAGAAACAATAGGCGACAGTTATTATAATTACTTGATGAACCTTAAAGACCTTGTAATCATCATGGACGAATCGCATCGTTATCGTGGTGAAAGAGGCATGGAGACTCTTAACGAGCTTAATCCATTACTTGGAATTGAATTAACGGCAACGCCAATAGATGCAAGTACAAATCAGCGTTTTAAAAATGTTGTTTTTGAATATGGTTTGGCTGACGCTTTAAAAGATGGCAAATACATAAAAAATCCTGCTGTTGTTACTCGTGCAGATACCGATTTTAAAGGCATGAAAGAGGACGAAATTGAAAAGCTGAAATTGAAAGATGCTATTCAAATGCACAGGGATACAAAAATAGCAATTGAAAATTATGTTGCAGACAATAATTTGAACCCTGTAAAACCGACAATATTAGTTTCTTGCAAAGACACTACACATGCAAAATCAATATTTGACTATGTTACTTCTGATGAGTTTTATGATGGTGAGTTTAAAGAAAAAACATTGCAGATTGATTCAACAAGTAAAACAGATGAACAAGTTGAACAGTTGCTCACGCTTGAAAAAACAGCAAATTCTATTGAAATTGTAATACATGTTGATATGCTTAAAGAAGGTTGGGACGTTTCAAACCTTTATACAATTGTTCCTCTGAGGGCTGCAAACGCTTTAACATTAATTGAACAAACTATTGGCAGGGGTTTACGTTTGCCTTTTGGTGGAAAAAGAACAGGCGTTGAAAAAGTGGATATGCTTTCAATTATGATGCATGATAAATTTCAGGAGGTTGTTGATGCAGCAAAAGATAAAAGTTCCATTCTTTATTCAATAGGTAAAATTCAACTTAACAAGTCCGATTTAAACTCTAAAAAAGTAACCGTTGAATCAAAAACTAAAGATGTTGTTGAACTGGAAGAAGAAGAAAAGAAAATCACACAAATTAAAGACAAGGACATTAGAGCAAAAGCAGAAACAAAGCATAAAGCAAAGGTTGTTATCAGTGCTGTAATAAGAAATAAAATTTCTCAAAAAGTAATTCAAACACCGAATGAATTAACAACTCCAAAGGTGCAAGAAAAAGTTATCGAAGAAATAAAGGAAAGCATTAAAACGACCTATCCTGAAATGCCTGAAAAGGAACAAAAGGAAATTGCCAAAGATATTGAAACGACTTATCAAGCGGCAGTAAAGGAAATAATAAAAAACAACATCTTAATTCCAAACATTAAAGTTTCGATTTCAGAAAATAAAGGAATTATTAAAGACTTTGATTTAAACACAAAATCGTTTTCAGAAAATATTTTACAACAAGAATTTGAATTAATTAGAGAAACAATTTACGACCACAAGCAGGATAAAATAAAGATTCAAGCACAAACACTTGACTTGCCCGAATTCAGCATTTTGGAGTTATTAAAGAAGAAATCGGAAATTGACTATGACAACAATTCTGATGTATTGTATAAACTTTGCGGTCAGGCTGTAAATGCAATAAAAAATTCACTCAAAAAGCCAGAAACCTTAGGCGATACTATTTTAATGTATCGTGAATTGATTGCAAATAAAATCTACGAGCAAGTAAAAGCAAATATCACTATTGAAATTGTTGCTAAATCAAAGCCAGAAGCCGAGCCATATTCTTTAATTCTGCCTTGGAATTATTCAAAGGAAAAAGACGATGTAATATTGAATTTTAGAGAAACAGTAAGTGCAAAACTCCTTTCATCAAAGGTTTTTTATGGTTTTTCTAAATCGTGCCACGACAAATATAAGTTTGATTCAATACCTGAAAAACGATTCGCTGAAATAATTGAAAATTCTGACGATGTTATTAAATGGCTAAGACCAGCATCAAAGCAATTCAATATTTGGTACAATAATAATTCTGACAGATATGTACCCGATTTTGTGGCAGAAACAGAAGACATAATTTACTTAATAGAAATTAAAGCGGAAAACGAACTTGACGACAAGATTGTTAAGATGAAAGAAGAAGCGGCTATAAATTATTGCAAAAACGCTACAGAAATTAATAAAGCGAGAAAAGAAAAAGCATGGAAATACGCAATAATTCCGCATGACAAGACAGACACAAACATGACTTTTAAAAAATTAGTAACTGAATTTGGAAAATAATATGCAAACGCACCCATCCCTTCGCTTTCAGGCACATTTGGCATTCCCACAAGGCTTGCCCTCAGACCAAAAATGCCAAAAGAGCCTTCAAGCCCGTCCCACTCCATCGCTCGGTCAGAAAGACAGTGCAGCAAAAATTAAAGACAGATTAACGAGAGAAATAAACAACGAAACGCCAACAAAGTGTATATGCCATAAGGGTTTCAGTGGGGATTCAAGCATTGTAGCCCGCTCAAACTTTCGTGTAGGTGGACTGGAAACTGCTCCGCAATCCCTTACGGCACATACACTCAACCGTTAGCACATATATTTGGGACTGTGCGACTTAGCCCTCGCGCCATATTAATATTATTTTATCTTGACGATAAAAATTCAGCACCTTTATCGGGACCTGCCATCGCGCGACAGATATCTGGCCCTCCCGCCGTCACTAAAATATTCTGTTATTTAATTAACAATACTGCTTTATACCGGGACACTCCTATCGCGCGACTAAAAATACATGTGCTAACAGCATTTGGCTAGAAAAATAAAACAGTAAATGACTATTTGACAAATAATATCTATTCCATTAACTTTATAATGATTATTGCATCTCAATCAGGACTTTAAACTAAACGACATGGCTGTACCCGATTTTCAATCATTCTTCAAACCATTACTTGATATTGCTTCCGATGGTAATGAACATACAATCAGAGAAGCTCGTGAAATAATTGCAAAAGTATTTGAACTTTCGGACTCAGATTTAGAAGAAAAACTACCAAGTGGAACACAAACGACTTTTGAGAACAGAGTATTTTGGGCAAAGAGCTATTTTGTGCAAGCCAAAGTACTTGAAAGCCCCAAAAGAGGTTCGTTTAAAATAACTGCTCGTGGTTATGAACTACTTAAACAAGGACATAACCGGATTGATATCCGGATTTTAAATCAATATCCAGAGTTTAAAGAGTTTCATACTGCTAAAAAACCCACTAAGAAGGAGATTCCTGAACAAGAAAACCAATTTGAGACACCAGAGGAATTACTTCAAAAATCCTACTTAAGCATTAGAAATGAACTTGGAGCAAATATCCTCGATCGGATTAAAAATAATTCACCAGCGTTTTTTGAACAACTCGTTGTGGACTTAATGGTTTCCATGGGATATGGAGGCACAAGGGAGGATGCTAGTGAATCAATCGGAAAAACCGGAGATGAAGGAATTGATGGGATAATTAAAGAAGACAGACTTGGATTAGATGTAATATATCTCCAAGCAAAAAGATGGGAAGGTACCGTCGGCAGACCTGAAGTCCAAAAGTTTGTAGGTGCCTTGCATGGTCAGCGGGCAAAGAAAGGAGTCTTTATTACAACTGGCAGATTTTCAAATGACGCAATTGACTACATTAAAAATATTGATCCGAAAGTAATTCTTATCGACGGAGATAAACTTGTAAACTTTATGATAGATTACAATCTCGGGACAACAACGTCAACAATATATGAAATAAAGAAGATTGACTCAGACTATTTCACTGAAGATTAACGCAATACATGTGCTAACACGGACAATATGGGTAAGTTGTTTGTCATGGTTTTTGCTTTACTCCTTCTCCCTTGACAGATTTGTAATAGCTTATACCGCGACCGCGCCAGTACCCGCAATAAAACTTCGTATACCTTGACTTGTAATCAGGCTCCGATCAACCTTGTACCGCGACACTCGTATAACTCACAAAACTTGTACCCGGACGGCAAAAACCACGCCATACCCTCCTTGCACCGTGACAACTTTATGGCTAAAGTACCAAGACCCTGCCCGGTGCTTACGTCGGGTAACACAACCTCCCCATATTGCCGGGCCGTTAGCATTCATGCATTATACAATTCACTCACTACTAGGCAAATACAATAAATAAGATTAAAGTAAAATTTCAACCACTATACAAAACTCGAAATTCTTAAATATCTTTCGGCAACAAACATAAATAACTAGTTATGCAGCCATCGAATGATTCAACTGCAAAAAAATAAAAACTTGACAATGACTTTTAAGAACCTTTTTAATCGGAATGGTGACCAATTAGCTAAAGAAGCAATAAATGACTATCAAAAGAGTAAAGACGAGTTTGAGGTTATTAAAAAACTTCAAAAAGCAATTAAGATTGGAATAGTTAACTATTCATTAGATCAAATCTATCTTTATATAGGGGCATCCTATTATGATTTATCAATTTATGACAAAGCAATCGAAGCTTATGAAAAAGGATTAGAATATAATAAAGAGAATCATTCATTACTTTCGAATTTGGGTTTAACGTATAACCAAATGGGAGAAATAGAAAAGTCGATTAACTTTTACCATGCCTCTTTAAAAATAAAACCTGACAATTCATATGCTCATCATAATATTGGCCTTTACAATTATAATAAGGGTTGCCATTTTGATGCAATAGAAAGCTTAGACAAAGCAATTAACATAAACCCAGGACTTGCAGTGTCCTATGCATTAAAAGCAAGGTGTCTTGCATACATTGGACTTTACAAAGAAGCAGACCTTGTTTTTAAAGAAGCTTTAAAAAAAGGCTTTGATAATGGACCTGTTTTAAAAGCAGAATTAGAAAATATAAAAAATCAAAACCCAAGGATATTTTGGAATTCACAGAAATTTTTAGAACTGTTATCAATCTTTTCATTAGACAGACTGACAATTGAAAATTTGATAAATTCTAAAAAAGATCCAAAAGAATTTCTCAACCTAAACAAGGAACTATTTGGAGATAAAATGCTCACTGAATTTGAAATAAAGAACGCTTTACAATGGTTTCTGTTGATTAATGAACTTAAAAATGTAGGGAAAATTTTAACTATTGACTACTACTCTTGTGAGCCAAGCAAAATTGTAGAAAACATAAAAAAAATATTGATTACAAACGATTTTATGACGAATGATACGATTAAGGAATTTGAAAATAATTTTGCTTATTCAGAAACAGAAGAATTAATTTTTGCAATAGCATCCAAATTAAAGGTTTCTAATTCTATTGAGTTACTAAACATATGGACTTCCGAAAATGTATTGAATATTTATCCAGTTGAGGAGATAAAGTGGACTTCTTTAAACTATCCATTTATTGACTGTGAGAACGGATTCGGTAAAGTATACCCTCTTGCGACAAAAGACACAATTGAAAACTTTTTGATGAAAGATTAAGATCGTTGCAGGACAAAAACTAAAAGTATCTAAGACTTGATAATCCCAAAGACATATGATGGAAATAGATAGTTATAATATTTGCACGAAATGCTAACACGGACGGTAGGGTCAATAAGCTTGTCACACTTTTTGCTTTCGCTCCTACTCTCAAGACAGATTTGTAATGGTTCTTGCACCTGGACTCGCGCATCTGCCTGCAATCAAAATCCTACAACGTGACAACTTTTTGGCTTCGAGACAGTTTATACCGCGACACT
>MTKZ01000800.1_pt1 | contig 16965 bp, 11 predicted proteins | sample 1042781 | NCBI WGS metagenome assembly MTKZ01 (sample SAMN06212207, study PRJNA360539) | anaerobic digester metagenome | biome: Wastewater treatment plant; material: sludge; isolation source: anaerobic digester fed with sludge from wastewater treatment plant | place: Denmark: WWTP Viborg ... | reverse complement strand
GGCATGGTGGCAGCCGGCATGGACGGCGCCGTTCTCGAACTGGATGACAAACGCCCCGTCCTTGTGGGCAGTGGTGAAGGGGCATTCCTCGAGCGTAAAGAGCCGGCCCCCTTTCCAGGACTTCACGGTGCTGACCCTGATGCCGTACTCCCGGAGCCATGCGTCGAGGTCGAGGGGAGCCTTGGGGTCCTCGTAGATTTTCGTCTTCGGGGATCGTCCTCCAGGCGGTTTTTGCTCTTTTCCCTGGGCAGCGAGCGTTTTCAGGAGCGGTATCGATACGATGCCGGTTTCATCGGGGACAGCGATGATCCGGGACCTCCGGTGGGGTCGATCGGCGGTGGCATCCCCTTTCCGGGAGACGGTGCCGTAGAGCTTCCAGATCCGGGCTGCATTCGAGACAGCGGTGTCGATGGTGCAGGTGCTATCGTTGAAACGCTCTGCAAGGGCAGCGAGGCACCGCTGGACGAGATCCCGGCTGGCCTCATCGTTTGCGAGGTCGATCCGGTAGAGGAGGTGGGCACCGTTCCCGGAGTCTGCCCGGACCGGCTCCGGGAAGCTCTGGTCTTTGAGCCACCCGGCGACCTGTTCTGCTTTTTTCAGGGCCTTGGCGTGTTCCTCGTCGGTTGATGAGACGCCGCCGGGCCGGACCGGGTCGATGTCCACCGGGAGCCATCGCCTCCTGATGATGTCAGCATCGGCAGTGGTGGAGTCTTTCCGCGTGAGATGCATCTTCACCCGGTTCGACCGCCGGGCGAGCAGGGCCGGGTTCAGCTCATTCAGGGTGAAGTAAATGCCGTGGACGGTGGACAGGTCCAGGAGCTCGGCTGATGCTGCAAGGAGGCGGGGATCATCGAAATACCCGCTGTGGGTCCCGTCCTCGGCGATGGCCCGGATCTCGACCACGCCACCCGGAGCGGCAAGCAACCGGACCGCCTGTTCTCTCTCATCCATGGACAGCCACCTCACGGGGGGCATCCCCGCCGGATTCGTTCCGATACTCTGGTGCATCCCTGACCGCCGGGTTGGTGCTGCTGCCCGGGAGTGCCCTGATCCCACGGGGGAGGATCTCGTAGTATCTCCATCCGTCGCCCCGCGAAAGAATCCAGCACTCCTTCCGGGCTGAGGATCCTGGTGAGAACGACCTCATCCGGGCGAGTTCTTCCCCGAAATGGACAGCGACCTGGTGTGCGGTGTTCAGTCTCTTATGGCTCCGGCGGACCATCAGCACAAGCAGTTCACCTTCACGAACGGCAAAAAGATCCGGCGGGGGGTTCCGCCGGTACCACAGGCTGACATCCCAGCCCTGTTCTTTCAGGAATCGCCGGGCCTCGTGCTCGGCGGCATTCCCCCACCGGTAACGGTCATCGCCCCCGGGGGATGACTTCATGTTCCGTCTGTCAGGCGACTCCTCCGTGATGCTTGGTAAGCGGTCACTGTCGGTTCGGTGTGCGGGACTGGAGGAGCCGGGTATTCCATCCGGCTCGGCCACCGCCTTTGTCGGTTCTTCTTCCTGGTTCATGGATTTTCACGTTTTTTCCTATGGTGTCAACAATGTCGGTCGGGAAGCAGCGCCCTGGCTGTTTCGTCTGGTTCTCTGGCTGGCGTATCGGCTCGCGGAATCTGTTTTCCTGGGGATCCTTTGGCAGCCCTTTCAGGCTGTTTCAGGGCGGTAAGCCGGTGCACCAGCCGTCAACGTTGGCGTGAGAAGAGGGGGATTGGTGTGTTGGATAACGGTGAGGGAAGCATCTGATTCGATGATCCCTGTTCAGGGTACTGCACGACCGGCGGGTTTTTGATAATCCCGGCCAGCCCTTCCACGACAAGGGTGGATCGGACGACGAAGGTGGTGAGCACTCTCTGTAAAAACGGTGGAGCGCCCATCTTCCGCGCCATTGCGGCCAGTCTCGTCAGGAATTCCCGATTCATTGGTGCAGAAGTAAGATTTGCGTGATTGGATATGAATTTGACGGAACCGGGAGGTTAGGGGAATGGAGAATAAACGAAACCTGGAACCTCTTAACCGACGTTCCGCAGATCTCACAACAAAGCTAAACATTTTTAGCTAACTTCTGCATAACTACTAAGGCAGAATGAGACTTGCATCTGCCATAGTAGCCCACCACGGGATTGTCTCCGGAATCTATGATGATCTAGAAATAGGTAGGATCATCGATGAAGTAATCCCCAAACAAGGTCAGCACAAGTTAGCGCATTCAGTGGTACTCAAAGCCATGGTAATGAATGCCCTGGGATTTAACGAGAGACGGCTCTACCTCTTCCCGAAGTTTTTCAGCAATCTTGCCACCGAGCGATTGCTAGGATCTGGTGTTCTGCCAGAAGATCTCAACGATGATGTTCTTGGGAGAACCCTGGATAAGATTTACGAGGCAGATTCAACCGATCTCTTCCTCAAAATAGTTCTTCAGGTCATGCAGAAAGTCCCGTTCGGCACGCAGCTCCTCCACGCAGACACGACCAGCGTGAGCGTTCATGGCAACTATGAACACATCGACGGAACTCCGGCAATCCAGATCACCTATGGCCATACCAAGGACAACCGTCCAGACCTCAAACAATTCGTACTCAGCACCATTACCAACCAGCACGGGATCCCGCTCTTTGCCAAGACCTATTCCGGAAACGCCTCGGATAAACAGAACCTGATTGAGTCAATACAACAGTTCAGGGCAGCTGTACAGGTTCCCCAAGATGCCTATGTCATCGCCGATAGTGCACTCTACACCGCAGAAAATATCCAGAACTTACGTCAGGACATTCACTGGATAACCCATGTACCTTCCACAATTACTGAAGTGAAGACCCTGCTCCGGGTCGATGTTCCTATGATCCGGGGCACAGACCCCCGATACTCGTTCTATGAAACCCGATCCGAATATGGCGGAATTTCTCAAAAATGGGTACTTGTACATTCAAAGGAAATGCAGACCCGGAAGGAGAAGACCTTTGAGAAGAGTCTTGAAAGATTGGATGTACAGACGACGAAATCGTTTAAGAAGCTTCTGGGACTCGAATTTGCCTGTGAGATGGATGCACAGGCCGCCGCTGGTCACTGGGTCAAGAACCATCCCTGGTACCAGTATGCCCAGTTCGCGGTTGTCCCGACCTCGCGAAAGGTTGAGGTGAAACGAGGTAGACCCAGGACCGACGAGCAACGACGAACCGTTTACACCGTTCGGGCTGAAATCGCACGAAACACCAAGGTAATTCTTGCCGAAATGGAGAAACTGGGGAGGTTTATCCTGGCTTCAAACGATCTTTCCTTGGATCCGGAGACTATGCTTGAGTATTACAAAAACCAGGCAGCTGTTGAGAGAGGATTCCGGTTCCTTAAGGACAAGAGTTTCAGGATCTCCGAGGTTTATTTGAAAAAACCCGAAAGAATCGAGGCACTTTCGATGGTCATGGTCCTCACCCTCCTCATCTACTCTGTGGCGGAATGGCTGATTCGAAAACGGTTGAAGGAACAAAATGAGTTTGTGCCTAACCAGGTGAATAACCCAACCCAAAGACCCACCTTGAAATGGATATTTACTGATTTCCTTGGTGTAACTGAAGTGAAAGCAGATAGTTCTGGGGAGATGGAAGTACAATTGACTAATTTTAACGAGAATGCAAGAAAAATAATCGCTATTCTTGGACGAAGTTGTGAAAATTATTACTCGTGAAAAAAGATCTGCGGAAAGCAGGTCTTAAGTTAGTGCTCTATTTGCCTTGTGTAAACTCCGGGTGCCTTCCGGGACATTCCTCCATGAGAGAGGGGGTGAGATTCACTCCCCGTCACAGGTATACCGGACCGGGATCGTTCCGTTTGCCAGGAATGCATCGGAGGTAGGAGTTAGCGCGAGTTGATCTGGTTTTTTTATCGAGAGGGGAGGCTGTGAGGAGCATCCTGCCAGGAGGAGGGAAGCGGTGAGGAGGGTGAGGAAGATGGCAGCATATATGGGGCGGACGGTTGGCATGATGTGGGATGGATGGGGTGAGGGGCTAAAATGATCTGAACGGGGTGAAATCTAGCATTTTTAAATGAGACAGGACTTAGCTTTTGTAGAAGGATGGATTAATTAATAAAATTGCTAAGATTGCCTTCTTTTAACCGTGAAGGCAAAATTGGTGAGATTTTGTCATTGATATGGTGTTTAAAATTAAAAAATAACTGAAATGAAAAGCAATGCTATTGAAAATAATACATCAATAATAAATAATTTTTTTATCGGCCATTCATGTGAAGATAAAACTTTTTCATAGAGGAATAATAAATATTGATTTTGATTTGAAATATTTGGATTATCGATTTCGTAAAAATCGATATCTTTTAATATATTTTTAATTCGCTCTTTCTCTTCGTTTTTATGTTCCTTTATTCGTTTATGTAGAATTCCAATGAGACAAAGCGCAAATCCTAAGAAAAAAATAAAAATTATAATAAAATCAGAATATGTTGATACACTATTTAATGAGATGTCACTTATCGTTTCTATTGTTATTTGACCTATATAATGAGTGATATTCCCGATTGTTTGAGATGACAGTTGCTGTATAAGGATCGTATTGAAATTAATTTGTTGAATAATCACAACAAGTGGGATAACACCGATGGTAAATGAAATAAGATATAATGAATTTACTATAAATTTGCCATATTTTTCTGTCCCAGCCATTTCAATGTACGGATTTAGTCCAAGTGGTAAATTATTGAAAATAAAAAATAATAAAAAGAAAATGAAAAATATTGTAAACAAATTATAGAATAAAATAAATGTGAAAAAAGCTAAAAAACTTGTAGTGAATACTGTTGAAAAGAATAATAGGTATGCTTCAATACTATTTTTCATCAAAATTATATTAATTAAATTCGGTATTTGTAATCGAAAAATAAAAATTGTTACAATAGTTATAATTAAAGATAAAAATACCGTTCTGTAATGAAATCGCCAAATGAATCCTCTTTTCCATTTTAAAACAGTTCCATTAAAAAATTGTTTTAATATATTAACATATACTGGATGGGCCTCTTGAATAACATCTAAAAAATTATTCTGGATTAATTCTCGATATTGTTGAATTATGTAGACCAAACCAGTCCAAGAAATTGAACCAAAAATTAATAAAAATACTATTTCCCATATATTAGTCAAGACATTTTCATATTCAATAATTCCATAAGGTAATAAAATTAAAAAACTACAAATTATCAATAAAAATAAAAATACTATAAAAGAATCTAATAAAAAGTTTTTAAAAAGATTATAATCTCGAATTCTATCAATTTTTAAATATTTTTTAACCAACTTTTCTGAATTAGTGATAATCCAGAGAAACAATATTTCAAGTATATTTTTTTGGTCCAATAGCAATTCTTCATTTATTTCTGTTGGTTTTAAAAAATTTATTAGAGTATTTTTCTTTGCCACCATTTAACAATCCTAAATCCTAATGGGGATAATTTTATCTTATAATTTTTTGATATCTGTTTCATAAATTATATATGAGTTGGCTTAACTGCCTGGATTTGGTGAATCCATATTTTTACCGATTGCGATAGCCGTAATTTACCCAAAGACAAGTTCCATTTGAAGCAGGTATAGCTTAAATACATAACTTATTTTCGTAGGATGTTAGATATAATATATTAAATAAGTATGATACAACTTTTATATTACATTATTTTCGTGTTCCCAATTTATCCGGATCAAAAGAATAAAAGGACCGATAAATTGATGACATTCTAGTAGATGGACTAAAGGCCTCAGTTTTAACTTTTTTTACTTCATTAATCAATAACTCATTATCATCTATTCCATGTGCAATTAATACACGAGATAAAAATTCCGCGCTTTCTGATTTTAAAATAAAGCTCGGAACACGGTCTAAATAAACACAACTCAACGGATCCCACCCTCGAATTGAAGGATTAATTACTTTTTGACAGCGTGTTCTTAAAAACAAGAAAAAATCTGCCTCCATAAATTCTTGATGATTTAAAATTCGAACCATCAATTCCTCTGAAAAATGATCTTTGACAATATCGGCTGTTATACTAATACGATGTGATTGTAAACGTGAATTTCGAATAATATCAAGCGATCGAATATAATGGCAGATTTTTTGAAATTGAAAATATCCTCCATTATACTTTTTATCAACAAATAGATCTTTAGATAATAATTTCCCAATTAACTCCCATTTATCGAATTTGATTAGACTTCCGATAAATCCAACAAACATTTCAAAAACGAGGAATCTATTCCCATCAAAATCTTCATCGTGAAACGAACCTTCAAAATCGTCTGGAATATTATATAACTTTAATAAACTTCCAAAATATTCGTAAATTAAACGAATTGATTCTTCATCATTATTGTTGCAAACTAATTGAACTACTTCAATAAATCTAATTGTAATCTTCTCTCCAATATCAATTTGATTCACAATTGCATCATCGTATTCATCAAATTTTGAAAAATCCGGTTTAATTATTAGGATGTCATTAGTTATCGCTTTTAGAAAATCCAGTATTTTTATGGCAACTGGATCTTTTTTCGAGTACGCTACCTTTAAATCAGATATGGTAGGACTTAAATCGCTTCTCGGGGTAATCTCTTTAATTCGGTCCTGCAAATTGATAAAGTCATTGAGGAATTGGCTCGCACCAACGCATGGGATATATGTCACTCTAGGGTCTTCGAATATTCTTTCCATATTCCCAATGGGTCGACTTGGATTAATCCAAAATAAGGGATAATAATTATTATTTCTTCGAGAAAAAACCCGAATAATATCATTATCACGACCGGAATATCCGAGAACGATTACTCCATGTTCGCTTAAAACCCTGATCAATTCTTCTTCCATTTGAGGTGATAATTTCTCAAGATCTTTAGGAGTATTTCTTATCGCCCCACGACCAAGTGTACCGTGTGGTTTATAGATTCTAAAATCTTTACAATGAATTAATGGCTCACAATGAATTAAATCCTCATAATTTGAAATAACTTGAACTTTTAAGCCCTTTTCTTCCAATACATTCTCAAGATGGGTATCAAAATTGGTTGTTATTATTGCACGGATTATATCTCTTCTTGCAAGTTCAGCAATTAAATAATGCACATCTCCTGGGGGTTTTGTACCGAGGGCCTGTTTCAAAAAACTCTGTTGATCTGGATAATTTGGATAAAGTTGATCCATTAATTCTGCATAGGTCATCTGACCATATTCACTGGTTTGGAACCAATTTTCAAGATCAATTTTTTGGTTCTCTTCTCCTGTTTTCACAGATTCAGCATATAGAAGACTTGCGGTTTCAAGCATCACATCCCAAGCAGTTGGAATACCAGCATCTTTGGAAACTCCGGCGCCTGCAAATAAAACGTATTTCTTTTCCCCAGGTAACGCACTTGCAGCTAATTTGATAATTGGATTCATATTTCAGCTCTTGGATTATTTTAGTATAGCGTCAATTTATTCATTGTCTTTATATTTTCCAAATTCTCAGTCTAAAAGGCAGAATTGGGTAAATTATAATCAGTTTGGGCTTTCCAAAGGATATTTTGCGAGACTATTTCTTGAAAAAGGTTTTATGGATACCTAGAAAGCAATCTCACCAAAATTTTTCTAATCCTAAAGATTTATTATTTAGATTGCGGGGAGGCCGCCCCTCTCCTGACCTCATCAAAGAACCAGCCATAGAATTTAAGAAATTCCTCCAAATTTTCCTTCTGAACGAATACCGACAAAGGCACTTTGGGCATACCACCAATTCTCTCTGGACCGATATTGAGACCAGTTAATTCATTCAATCGTTTTAAAAGACCTATCCTGCTCTCTTCGGAAGTAAATGCATCGTATTTCTTAATCTCATTGAACCGAATCAGGAGATACCCATCAGTCCAAAATGCCCCTAATTGATGCGAATCATTGTTTAAATCCATGAGTGGGACAAATGACCCTCCCGTACTTCCTTTTCCCCACCAAATACGAAGTTTATTCTTTTCTACCCATGCCAAAATACGTTCAATAACCTCAATCTCTTCATCTGGCCGATTTTTAGTCATCTCAAAAAGAAAAGTTTCGCGGGTCCACTTTTGTTTTGAAGATTTCCCTTTTCGTCGTTCCAAAATAGCTGTCTGTCCAATTACCCGGGGAGCTACCATCCGCATTCCATTATCTGCAGTATAATGACGGATCTCAATTCCCAGCACTTCACATGGATCGAATTGATTATTCAGAAACTCAATGACCCGCTGAAGACGTTTGGGGATTTCATCGGCAAGAATGATAAGTCGCATTCGGCCTGCCTGGAGATTTGTCTTCACCTGAATCCAAAATTGGTCGTGATCGATATCGGGACCAGTGAAGTCCTCTAATATTACAAGCGGATCTTTCCCGAGGTCTGTCCATGTTTGCTGAAACATTGCAGAGAGAGAATCCGCCGTCCAAAAAGGTCCTGCATGGGCAGCATAATCCAGCATTTGCCCAATTACTTCGCGCCTTATTCGTGTGTCGGTACTCCGTTTTACTTCAACGAATGTAAGAATCCCTTCATTGTCAAGAAAAAGGTGATCAAGGGAGAATGTATCAATTCCGTCGTCGTCTCCCGGTACTCCTGCTTCTCGCTTAACGAGGAGGAGGGATCCCACTGAATCAACCACTGATACAATTAGTTCAGGGTACTGTGCTATGATGCTCTGTAATTCGTCTTCAGATTTGAAGAGATTCTGGTTCAACGAAATAAGGCTGCCATCCTGATGAAAAAGAAAGACCGGGGCTGGCATTTTAAATCAATCCTCCTTGATTCATTTTCCAACCCCTTCAACAATCTGAATTTCTTCTGAGGTCAATCCATACAACTCATACACCAGAGTATCAATCTGCTTATCGGTGGCCTCAATCTGTCGTCCGACAAGGTTCTTCTCGTGGTCGGTCTTCACATCGGCCTTCTCTTTGTGAAGGGCAAGCATCCGCTCGACCAGGGCAACCATTTTATCGTGGCGGGCTTGATCGATAGGGTCGGAGAAGTCGATGGGGCGGATGGGGATTTGATTCATATATTGTTCCTTCCACCTACAAAACCCACCTCTAATTGTAGATGCAATATTTGAAAAAACAAATGAAATAAGGGAAGAATTTAAGATTCCAAGTAGATATGGCGAATCTGAAATAATACAAGGGGCTGTCATATCAGTATAAGATCCGCAATAATCAAAAGAGAATTGACCTCGTTGAGCAATTTCTGCATAAATTATTTTTGTTTGCCCATATTCCTTATAGTATTTTGGTCTGTATCTTTGTAATGCATACCACTCATAACGGATTCCCGTTTCCGATTTAGCACGCCCTTCAAGTTCCTTTTTAAAACGCAGAAAATGATTATAAACCGATGGATAATCCTTCCTGAAGGCAATTTCTGCTTCTTTAGAAGAGGTTGTAATAGAAGTTTGATCTGTAAGGGGAAAGTGCCAAGGTATAAAAATTATATATTTTTTGGGATCAATCGATTCATACCTCTTAATATCTTTGCCAAAAACAAACGGCTGTATTAAATTTTGGTTTTTATCATCTTCTGATATTAAAATATCTCGAGTATTTTTATCAATGATGAATGCTGCGTTTAATCCGGTTTTAATTCCATTATATATTCTACTATTCACATATTCGCCGAGTTTTATTCCCGTTTTAAGAACCTTTTTTAGTAAATCTTGATTTTTTGAACTGGTTATAATCCAACCATTCTCAACTAAAAAATCTTGATTAATTAGATTTTCATGATTTTTGATATATTCATCCAAAGTTAAAAAATCAAGTGACGGTATAGTAGTTAAAGAAATTAATCCTGTTTTTTCAGTGTTTGATAACTGAATAATACACGGATATGTGGTTGCATTAGAAAAAACGGGTAAATCCCCAAAATCAATAATACAATCAATTCTTTTTCTAGAGATCCAATTTCTCAAAGGTTTTCCATAATTTGCCCGCATCCACTTGTTCGCTACGATATATGAAAAGATTCCTCCTTTTCGAAGGAGCGAAATGCCCTTTTCAATAAAATAAATATAAAGGTCTGCAGTCCCTTGGTATGTCTGATAATGTAACTGCAAATACTCCTTTTGCGCTGAGATTAATTCCTGCCTCACATATGGCGGATTCCCAATCACCGCATCGAAGCCGCCCTTTTGCATAATCTCCGGAAATTCCTGGTCCCAGTCGAAGGCGTTGATACGTTTTACTACCTCCCTGTCATCTAGCGTCACTTGGACATCTTGGTAGATATCACTCCCGATGAGAGAGTTACCACACTTGATGTTCTCATGAAGCGAGGGTAGAGCTCGTTCTTTGAAAAGGGTGAGCTGCTTGGATACCGTCTCCTCGTTCTCCTCTTCGAGAACTTTAAGGAGCAGGGATAACTTGGTGACTTCAACCGCTTGGCGGTCGATATCAACCCCATAAATATTATTGAGGAGAATCCTCTTTCTCTCAGCGGTGGTAAGCTTCCAGTCACTTCTTACACGGGATTCAACACCATTCGATGCTTTGTAGATAGGAAGGTTCTCATATCCCCTAGCATCAGGGGGCTGGAGTGCTTTGACCTCGGGAGATGTCGCACCTTTGTCCTTAACGACATGGACAAGATTGTTGATATACCAATCCCGGTGCCAATCCAGGAGATACTGATAAGCCCCGAGAAGGAACGAGCCGGAACCGCAGGCAGGATCAAGAACCCGGATCTTTGAGACCTCTTTAGGGGTCTTATCCTTTACCAGCTCTCCCACTGTGTGCCTAGCGATATAATCGACAATGTATTCAGGTGTGTAGAAGACCCCGCCGGCCTTCTTTACCTCCGGTTTGTATTCGACTCTTGCCTGGTGGCCCTCTGTGAGCCGTATTACCTTGCCAAGAAACTGTTCATATACATGGCCTAGGATTGCCGGAGGCATAACTGAAAACTCGAAGGGACTTTCCGGATAGTAGAGTCTTTTTATCAGATCTTTCAGGATCTTATCGTCGATTTTGAGGGTAAGGGTGTATTCATCTGGTTTTTCCGGATTGCCCTTCTCTTCTCTGAAATGGAACAGTCCTGAATTATACCGCTCATCGGCGTCCAGGAAAAGAGCACACAATTGTTTGTACGTATCGGGACCTTCTAGGACTTTCTTGAGTGTTTCATACTTTTCAATTCCTCTATCCTCACAAATCCGGAGAAATATAATTCGGTCGATAGTTTTCTGGACAGCATCGTTCAGCTCATCGACAGAGAGCGATGTATTTCTGATAGCAATATTCTTTGCAAGACGGTCCCGCCATTCTTCGATCTCTGATAGGAATGTGTCATCAACACTGGCAGTTCCCTTCTTCCCTTTTGCCTCGCTGGCATAAGCATCAAATGATCCGTGCTGTATCGCCGTTTTGGTAAAAATAGACGAGAGATAATCCCACTCCTTCACGAGGTCCTTATAGCTGAAATATTTGATCCGGCCTTTTGTTGAAGCATCATTAGTTTCAGGACGGATCCTGCAATCATAAATGGCCCATTCTTCGAAATTTGTAAGGATATTCAGAGTGAGTTTAGCGTTCCAGGCATATCGGCGTACCTGAAGTGCAGATTTTGCATCTTCAGCGATTTTCACAGAGGGCTTTTTTGTCTCAACAATGAATTTCATCACTCCCCCAAGGCGGAAGGAGTAATCGATAAATTTCGTATTGGTATCCTGCCCACGGAACTTTATCGTCTGCTCGTGGACAACTTCTTTATAGGCTTCGGCAAATCCCTGGTTGTTATCAACATCCCACCCGAGGGCACGAAATAGCGGATCGACAAATTCGCGTCGTAATTGTGTCTCATTATAATCGCCACGAAGGTACGCTTGCCGGTATGCCTCATAGCGTTGTATCAGATTAAAAACTGCTTGAGGAACTGTATTCTCGTCACTCACTCATAGTCGCCTGATTTATACCATTTTCGGTGAGAGAGAATAATTATTCTGATTTGCGTGTTTTTTATTGCATAGTTTGATCATTAAATCAATATATTTCTCAATCACCACCCGGGGCCACGAACCATCGCATCCTAATGATGAATGATACAGAGCATCCGCTCCTTACAACAACAATACAAGAAAAACGAACTGATTTCCGATGCAAGAAGGGTAATAGCAATGAGATACAGTTCCCGAGGACTCGCGTACCTTAGTACAGTGCACAATGTGAGTCGGCTGAAGCGTAGGGATTCGGAATGAGTCCGTGTTTCCCGACTGTTATGAGCATCTTTCGAGTATATTCAAGGGTTCAACTACTGCCAAAAATTTATTCCTACAAACTATAATCAAAATATAATGGTAGATCCTAATTTGATATTAACGCTAATTTTTGGTATTGGTACAATAATAACCGCAATTTTAATATGTAAACATGAGCAGAAGAAAATCCATATTATTGAAAGTAAAAAAGAGGTTAAACTTGATCTTCAACTAATGAATCAATCCCTTTTTGATAAACCAGACCTTTATGAAGTCGTTTATGGTTACAAAGGGAGAATCCCTCAAATCGCAAAAGAACCGGGAAAAAGTGACTTCTTAGGGCTTCTCTGTCATCTTAAATTCCAAATTGTTAATATAGGAGCAATAACGGCAGACAATATATCTCTTTCAATAATATATCCAAAGAATATTGGAATTGACAATCAAGAAGTAGAAATCAAGCAGTATCAGCTATCTAATTCTACACCTCAGAGGGTTGTCGAAGAAATCGGAAATCGCATTATATCAAAAATGTTTGTCCCTGAATTAAACCCAGGTAATGCCATCCTATACGATGAGACGATTAATATTGCTTATGCCTCCGAAACCCAATTTCACGTTGAAGGTGAGACTCAAGAAGGAGTTCCTGTTGAAGGAACAGTACAAGTGAGTATTCAAACTCCGATGAAAATTGTTCTAACCGCAAAAGATTATCCAAGTAAACAGTTTCAAATTTTTATCCGAACTATTTTTGTAAAGAACTTCGAAGATTTAAAAAATAAGATAAATTGGGAAGAAACCCAAGTTATGAGGCAGCAGTTAATAGCGAATGGATTTCCAAAGAGCATTGTTGAGAGCGCATATGCGCCATATATGCCTGGCCGAGCGATAGTTATCATGCCTGATTTAAAGGAGAAGGAGAGAATAAAAAAGAAAGGCAAAGCTCAAGTGATTTTTGAAGAAAATTACGAAGGGTCAGAGAGATTTGTTATTTTTCCTAACAAATAAAATAACATAATCTCGTAAGAATTTTTTTTAATAGAGTTAAAATTCGTTCAGATATTTATATCTGAAGTCATTTGGCTTTGTGGTAATTAACACACGGTTGACGGTGATTATGATAAAAAATTAAACATTCATGAGTACTCTAAAAATCCCCTTTCCGGTTAGAGATCTCCTTTGCGAGTTTCGTGATTCCTTTCCAACGCTTTCGTTCGGACCGCACAAGCCCTATTGTGGCTTTCTCTTGCTCGAATACAAGTTCCCGGACGAGCCGGTGATAATTTTCCAACCTGGGTGAAGAAAGTGTTCCACTCTTCACTGCTTCCTGCACCGCGCAGCCTGGCTCCTGCTCGTGCCGGCAATCCGAGAACCGGCATCCATTGGCAAGTGTTAGAATATCCGGAAATGTTTCGCCGATGCCGGCTGATGCCGTGCCAATACCAACCTCCCGAAGCCCGGGAGTATCGATGATGAGTGCCCCGGTTTTCATAATGAAGAGCTGCCGTACCGTCGTTGTATGCCGGCCTTTCCCGTCATAGTCCCGGATAACGGAGGTTTCCTGGATGTGCCGGTCCAGCAACCGGTTGATCAGCGTAGACTTGCCGACACCGGATGAACCGATGACTACGATGGTTGTGCCGGGGGTAAGGAATGGTTCGAGCCGGGTGATCCCATCACCACTGATGGCACTCATGGGGATAACCGGAATACCGGATGCAACCGGGATAATATCAACCGTCAGCAGTGCAGGGTCGTCCGTAAGATCGGATTTATTGATCACGATCACTGGTTTTGCACCTGACGCATGGGCGATCGCAAGGTATCGTTCGATCCTCCGTGCGTTGAGGTCATGACCGGCTGCAGTGACGATAAACACGATATCGATGTTCGCCGCAATGACCTGGTCTGTGCCTTCTTTCCCGGAAGTTCCCCGCGTGAATACCGATGTTCGCGGTAAGATATCAACGATAGTCGCGGAGCCGGTTTCCGGCTGGTGAAGCAGCACGACAAAATCGCCCACTGCGGGAAAGCGGCCGAGCTTTCTCAGGGCTCCGGAGATCCCGGACGTTACCGATCCTCCATCGATAAAAACATCCCAGACCGTTTTTTGCCGGCATGCCACGCGACCAGGTACATAGGGTCCGGTATATTTTGAAAATGCCTGCGTATGTTCTTCTGTCCACCCAAGCTGTCTCAGGGTATAGGAATGCGCCTCTCCGCATCGGGAATCAGAGGTGTTCATTGTAAAAAACCTGAACGTATTGTGGAATAGGTGGCACGCAAGGTGCCAAGTGGTTTGCGGTCATGATTGGTAATCTCCCTATCAGAACCAGGGAAGATATTTTTTTAAAATACCACACAGCCAATTGTTGAATTATTAAAAAATTATAGAGAAATCATATTCTCATTCATTTAATCCTTTGTCGACATAAAAAAATAATCACAAGTACTTCGGTTAATGCGATGGTATCCGATTTTTCAGATTATCGTAACAAGACTTATCCCCTTCCACTACAATCGGAAATCACTCCTGCATATTAGGAGTCCTGTCTAAGGGGTAAGAGGGTATTACGATGGCAAGAATTGAGGAGAGCGTGGAGATCAACGGTCCGGTCGAGAAAACATTCGCCTACACGACCGATGCGGGAAACTGGAGTAAATGGAATACCGCCCTACCGGAGGCAGAAAAGACTTCGGAAGGACCAGTCGGTATCGGTTCAACGTTCAAGGGTACTGCCCACCTCATGGGCCGTTCCATGGCGTGGACTGCCAAGGCTACCGAGTATGAGGTAAATAAAAAGTTTGGAAAGAATATCGACTCTGGTTCCTTATTGATTGGACAACACAACACCTACACTCCTACAAAGGAGGGGGTGAAATTCACCATTGTGTACGACATGAAATTTACCGGTAGTCTCAAGTTATTATCTCCAATGATCATAAGATCGATGCGAAAAGAACTGAAGAAGAGTCTGATCAATGTGAAAAAGATCCTTGAGGCGTAATTGGGACCTCTTTTTTAAAAAAGAGAAGTGGTGAGGTTTAGACAAACTCGACCGTTGCGGTGGCAGTTTCCCCGTTGACCGTGGCTTCATTGACAAACGGAGTGGTATCCGACAGCGTTTTCTTCAGGGCAGTCTGGAACTTGCAATAGATCATGAGCGCTTCATCGGCGGCCATCGGTTCATCGAGAGCGATCTCGAGGCTGACGGTGTTGGCTTTGTTGTCAACGGCTGCCGATACAATCTGGTCCGTCCCGGAAAGCTCTGTTGCATAGCCCCCCGCATCGACCCTGATAATGTCCACGCCACCATGGAGCTTGGCCGGGTGGATGTTGAACTGGGAACCAAAGGTATCGGTGACCGTAAAGCTGGAAGCGGTCGTGTTATTCACGGTGATAACTCCATAGAGCTGGCCGGGATTGGTGCTGGCAACCTTGCCGTTCTTCTTCATGACATAGGACACATCAAAGAATCCGTCCCCGTCACTATCGGGAAGCAGGTCGCCGAGGACTGCGGGTAAAAGAATGTCATCAGATATATCTTCGGTCCCGTTCGTATCAACGGGGGTAAAATCCACGTCAGTATAGCGGAAATCCTTCTGGATCTCTGCTGCCGATATTCCGATTATTGCGGCAGAGATGACCAGGAGGATACACAGTAGTTTTCTCATATCGGTATCTCCTATATTTTCTGTTTTTTGTCCCTCCACAAAGAGGGAGTAAATAGGGCAGGATCCGAAGTGCTGATAATTTTTTTGAACCTTCCCGTTCGTCCGTTATGATTGAACGATCAGAGGATGCAAAGAATCGGTTCGTACAGAGAACTGCCAATGAAGAACGATGAACTCTGGGAGAACGATACCTCCGACAGTTTTGATACACAAACCAAACTCTCAACGAATATCTCATGACAAGAAACAACCACGACGGGTCACGAACCCGGACCTGCACTTATCGCACATTGTCAGAACAAGCGTTCGCTCTTCAATGCAATTTTCATAAGAAGGAGGGTACAAGCAGTGAGGTATGGTTTTACCATCATCTGATGTCTTTTTATCATCAATTGATGATATTTTCACCTCAATCAAAATTGATTTTTCCTCAACACTATCGCAATTATTATTCCATTTTTCATCTAAAACAGAACTATCTGCCTACCCCTGGTTTGGGAATGAGAAGCGGGAGAGGAGAAATTGACAGGTGAGGGTGCGACGAAAAGGATTCCCGTAACCCGTGAAGTCTGGGAATCATTGTCAAAATTGAAACGTCCAGGCCAGACCTATGACAGTCTGCTCGAGGAACTGATCGCCTTGAAAGAGGAGCATGATTTCCAAAAGTACCTCAAAGAGATCGAAACGAGCGGTGACTTCATCAGCCCGGACGAGGCTGCACGGGAACTGGATATCAAAAACCAGTAGAACAGACTTGTGAGCATCCTGAAAGACTATCTCATGACAAGAAACAACCACGCCGGGTCACGAACCCGGAACGCACTGAATTACCGTGGTACAGAGCATCCGCTCCTAACAACAACAATACAAGAAAAGCAATTCATTTTTCGATGCTAAGAAGGGTAATAGCAGCGAGGTATGGTTCCCAAGGACTCGCGTACCTCAGTACCGCATACTACGTGAGTCGGCTTAACTTCTGGGTTCGGAATGGGTCCAGGTGTGTCCCGACTGCTATGGCCGCTATTACCCAAAGCCAAGG
>MTKZ01008341.1_pt3 | contig 16975 bp, 26 predicted proteins | sample 1042781 | NCBI WGS metagenome assembly MTKZ01 (sample SAMN06212207, study PRJNA360539) | anaerobic digester metagenome | biome: Wastewater treatment plant; material: sludge; isolation source: anaerobic digester fed with sludge from wastewater treatment plant | place: Denmark: WWTP Viborg ... | reverse complement strand
CCGCGGGAATATTGGAAGTCATTTATAGCAATTACACGGGGATTGTGGTGGGCTTACTGCGAAACTGATGCGACACTGGCTGAGATCAATCCGCTTGTGATTACAGCAAATCACCAGTTGATTGCCCTGGATGGAAAGATGGTGATTGATGATAATGCCTTGTTTCGGCGTCCCGCAATTGCAAGCCTGCGCGATGTGGATGAGGATACGGAAGCAGAGGTGGAAGCCCGGAAACATGGTTTGGCATATATCCAACTGGAAGGTCAAATTGGCTGTATGGTCAATGGGGCAGGTCTGGCTATGGCGACCATGGATATGATCAAGCTTCAGGGTGGAGAACCCGCGAATTTTTTAGATATTGGCGGTGGCGCCGGGGCGGATAAGGTTGCAGCAGCATTTCGGATCATTCTATCGGACCCAAAAGTCAGGGCAGTGCTCATCAATATTTTTGGGGGAATTACTCGGTGTGATGAGGTTGCGCGTGGAATATTGATGGCAATGACTGATGTCAAATCAACAATTCCGATGGTGGTACGGCTGGCGGGCACAAACGCGGAGGAGGGACGCAACCTGCTCAGGAACGCCCAAATGATTACCGCGGAGACACTTTTTGAAGCTGCCCAAAAAGCTGTTGCGCTTGTGGAGGGAGCCTGATATGAGCATTCTTGTTAATCAAAATACCCGGCTGCTTGTCCAGGGCATCACTGGTAAAGAGGGTCTGTTCCATACGCAGCAGATGGTGCAGTACGGAACCAATGTTGTGGCAGGTGTAACCCCTGGAAAAGGTGGTGATTGGGTGCTGGATGGAAAAATCCCCGTCTTTGATTCCACCAAAATTGCAGTAGAGTACACTGGTGCAAACGCCAGTGTGATATTTGTTCCTGCGCAGTATACGGCTGACGCCATCTTTGAGGCTGCAGATGCAGGCATTCCCTTGATCGTCTGCATTACCGAGGGAGTGCCGGTGCAGGACATGATGAAGGTGCGAAATTACCTGGATCAAAAGCAGGTCAGGCTGGTGGGTCCGAATTGCCCCGGATTATTAACGCCTGGAGAGTGCAAGGTGGGAATTATTCCAGGGAACATTGCAATCCATGGTGAGATCGGTGTTGTTTCAAGGTCGGGAACATTGACCTATGAAGTGTTATATGCCCTGCGCGAGGCGGGTTTGGGTGCATCCACCTGCGTGGGGATTGGGGGCGACCCCATCAACGGCACCAGTTTTCTTGATGTGCTTGAAATGTTTGAAGATGATCCGCGCACAAAACAGGTGGTCTTGATTGGCGAAATTGGGGGAACAGATGAAGAGAAGGCGGCAGATTTTATCGCCACGCGAATGACAAAACCGGTGGTTGCCTTCATTGCCGGACAAAGCGCCCCGCCCGGAAAGCGAATGGGGCATGCCGGGGCAATTATTGAAGGGGGGGCGGGAACTGCGGCTGAGAAAGTGAATGCCCTAAAACTTGCCGGAGTGCGGGTTGCCAACCATCCCGAGGAGATACCAGGATTACTCCATCATTAAACCAGATGCGATTATTTTAACCAAAACAAAGAGGTGCGTTCAGAGCACCTCTTTGTTTTGGTTTGGGGTATTTTGTGTGTTGGCTGGATAATGGACCAACTTATTTATTTACATGCCTGGAAACATAATCAACAGCATCTGCTACAGTGCGGATGGCGCGGGCATCGTCGTCAGCGATATTCAAACCGAATCGTTCCGATAAACCGTCAATCAGGAAGAATTGATCCATCGAGTCTGCTTTTAAATCTTCAATAAACCGTGTCTCCGGCTTAATGTTTTCACCGTCAACTTTTAAAACATCCACAATGACGGCTTTCACTTCTTCGTAATAATCCATTTTTACCTCCAATCGATTCCATTGCGATGTTTGAATTTTAACTTGCCTGTACAATCTGTCAAGGCATACAGGATTACCAGTTTTTGGAGATTAATTTCATCCGAAAGCGCATCTGCTGGTGGAGAAATTTTGGTATACTCTCCTTATCCTGTCGCAAGAGAATATCATGGATCACTTTCCCACTCTCCCATCCCGTAAAGCGGACCACATTCGCATCAACCTGGAAGAAGATGTTTCATCCGGTATGTCGGCTGGTTTTGATCGGCTGCGGTTTTGTCACCAGGCACTCCCCGAGATCAATCTTGAGGAAGTGGATACCAGGCTCTCTGTGTTTGGCAGGACATTAAATGCCCCGATTCTAATATCATCCATGACAGGTGGTACGGAAAAGGCTGCCGAAATCAATCAGAGGCTGGCGGAAGCAGCCCAAATGGCGGGGGTGGCACTTGGCTTGGGTTCCCAGAGGGCAGCTCTGGAAAATACTTGCCTTGTGGAGACTTTTCAGGTGCGAAAGTGGGCGCCGGATATTCTTTTGTTTGCAAACCTTGGGGCGATCCAGTTAAATTACGACTACTCCATCGATCAATGCCTGCGGGTCGTTGACATGGTGGAAGCTGATGGATTGATCCTGCATCTCAACCCGTTGCAGGAAGCTCTGCAGCCCGAAGGAGATGTCCAGTTCCGCGGCTTGATTGGTAAAATTGAAGAAGTGTGTAAAAAACTACCGGTTCCAGTCATTGTGAAAGAGGTTGGATGGGGGATTTCTGAGCGGGTGGCATTGATGTTGTTGCAGGCGGGAGTGTCGGCGATTGATGTTGCCGGGGCGGGAGGAACCTCCTGGTCGCAGGTGGAAATGTACCGCATGAAGGATGAAAAGCAGGCAAGCATTGCCTCTGTATTTCGTAATTGGGGGATTTCGACAGTAGACTCTTTGCGCATTGTCAGAAGAACTGCTCCCGGGCTGATGATCTTTGCGTCAGGTGGCATTCGTAATGGGTTGGAGATTGCCAAGTCCATCGCTCTTGGTGCAACAGTTGGGGGAATGGCGGGCCCCTTTTTGAAGGCGGCGATTATTTCGACTGAGGAGGTCTATGATCTTCTGCAAATCCTGCACAGGCAGCTCCAGTTAACTATGTTTGCTGCCGGTGCTGCCAACCTGGCGGAATTAAGCAGTATGCCATTAATGGATGATGGAAATTGACATGACTCAAATGACCAATATGCGACTGGCAGTGGAACAGGAATTGCAGGAGATTTTTCGGGAATTTTTNNCCGGCAGTGGTCCGGAAGCACAGGGAAAGCGGATTCGACCATTGTTGGTTTTGCTGTGTGGGGCATCGGCAGGGGGGGATTGGCACCGGGCTTTACCTGCTGCAGCGGCAGTGGAAATAGTGCATAACTTTTCCTTGATCCATGATGATATTGAAGACTCCAGCGTGCTTCGACGGGGCAGGGCAACGGTGTGGAATCAGTGGGGGAGTGCGCAGGCAATCAATGCCGGGGACGCCATGTTCTCGCTGGCTCCCCTTGCACTTGCCAGGCTGGAACCCTCTCTGGGCTCTTCGGTAGCCATGGAGGCAATTCGAATTTTGTTTCATACAGCAGTTCAACTGACCCGGGGGCAGTACCTGGATATGGCTTTCGAAACCGAAAACCAGGTGTCCATTTCCAGCTATTGGGAAATGGTTGGCGGTAAAACGGCATCTCTTCTTGCTGCATCCGCCGAGTTGGGGGCATTATGTGCAGGGGCTGATGAATTGCTGCGGAAGGGGTATCGGACCTTTGGCTGGAACCTTGGATTGGCTTTTCAGGCTCTGGATGATCTTCTGGGTATCTGGGGGGATGAGGTGGAATTGGGGAAATCCACATCCAGTGACCTGACTACCGGGAAGAAAACGCTGCCGGTTCTGTATGGATTGGAACTGCAGGGTGAGTTTTCGCAAAGATGGCTGGCTGGACCCATTTCACCCAACGAAGCATTTCAAGCGGCACAGATGCTGGAAAAAGATGGAGCGAGGGAGTATACTCAATCCATGGCAGACCGCCTGACGCAAGAGGCACTGGCATCCCTGGATCGAGTCATTGTGGATCGTGCAACAGGTATGGAGCTTCAAAGCCTGGCGATGCAATTATTGAAGAGAAACCGATAGATCTTATTATTGATGGAATGAGAATATGGAATCGAAACAATCCATTTATGACGCAGCTGACCTGATTAACCATATCGACCTGGACCAACCAGCCATTCAAATTGCAGTCAAAAATATATTAACTGCGGTCGGTGAGGATCCGGAGCGGGAGGGCTTACTGAGAACGCCCGAACGGGTTGCCCGGATGTATGAAGAATTATTGGCAGGGTACCGGACGGATCCCCTGGCCATGGTAAATGATGCGTTATTTGAAGTGGAATATGACGAAATGGTCATCGTCAGGGATATTGAATTCTACAGTCTGTGTGAACATCACATGCTCCCTTTCATTGGAAGGGCGCATGTGGCTTATATTCCCCGCGGGCGGGTGATTGGATTGTCAAAGATCCCCCGAATTGTGGATATGTTTGCCAGAAGGCTCCAGGTTCAGGAGCGGATGACACGGCAGATTGCGGATTTTTTGTGTGAATTACTAAATCCCCAAGGGGTGGGCGTGGTTGTGGAAGCATTGCACCTGTGTTCGATGATTCGCGGGGTCAAAAAGCATGATTCCCGGATGACCACTTCCACCATGCTGGGAGTGTTTCGGACGGATCTGGCGCTGCGCATGGAGTTCCTGGATAATATCTCCAGAAGCGCGGAACCCTTGCACTTCTAATCCAAAACCAGGTCTTCCACGATTCTTGCCTGGCTTCCAGGGTATAACCTCCTGGCAAGCTCAGTCAGTTTGATTCCTGTGACGGGGTGCTGAAATTCGGGGCAGATTTCCGCTACTGGCAGGATGATGTGCACTTGCGCCCATAGCGTGGGATCAACAACCTGCTGATCGAACAAAATAATATCAATATCCATTGTTCGTGGTGCATTTTTATCTTCAGTGCGAATTCGACACAGCCTGGTTTCAATCTGTTTAAGGCTGGATTCCTTTAATGTTGCCATGTCCATCACAGTGTTGATTTCCACAGCAAGGTTTAAGAACCTGGGGGCATCATTCCGACCAACTGCATTGGTTTCCCACACCGAAGAAATGCGGGCAATTGGATGGGCTTCCCGCAGGAGGTGGATTGCTTTCGGGATATTTACTGTAGGATCGATATTGGATCCAATCAACAGGATCGCTTGATGCGCCATATTTCCCCTTAGGGATTCCACCTTTCAATTTCCACACCAACTGACCGGGAAAAGCGGACAGCCCCCGGTTTTTCCACCCGGACCCGTACACCTCTCACGCCAGTTTCTTTGAGAAGTAATTGAGCGATATCTGCCGCCAATGCTTCAACAGTATGCCTGCCCACTTCATTGGCATAGGCAAGCACCATTTTTGCCATTGACCTGTAGTTGACTGTGTCCTCAATATCATCAGAGACAGCCACTTTACTGATATCTGTAAAAATCACGATATTGATGAGAATATCCTGTGGCTGGGAGCGTTCGTTTTCGGAAATTCCAATGATTCCGCGGGCAAGTAAATGATCGATAAATATTTGATCCATGTCTGCCTTTCCAAGGGTTATTCGGATACTTCTATTTTACTTGAAGATCACCGCAGGTGTCTTCCTCCATCGAGGTGTAAAACCTCACCGGTGACGTAACCTGTTCCAGCGGCAAGGAACAAAAAAGCATGCACCAGTTCATCCATTGTAGCGAAACGGGGAATCAGAGCAGCCTGGGCGGCAGCTTGTGGATTGGATCCATCCGCAGCAGGGAGGATGGCACCAAGCGCCAAGCCGTTGACCGTGATCCTGGGGGCAAAGGAAATCGCAAGTGACCGGGTTAGAGCGGCAAGCGCAGCCTTGCTGATGGTGTAGGGCAGGTGATCGGCACCCGGTTGAAGAGCGCGCCAATCCAGGATATTGATAATCCTTCCCACATGGTCTTGGGGAAGAAGGCGGGCAAAAGATTGGGACAGCAGGAATGGGGCAGTTAAATTAATGTTGAGGTGGGTCTGCCAATCTTCCAGACTGGTGTCTTCCACCGTAAGTGGGGAGAAAATGGATGCACTGTTAACGAGAATTTCAAACGGGCGGATATTCCATGCGGTTTGCACCAAATGGAGCACATCCGGGGGATTGGAAAAATCACATGGAAGGATTTCAACCTTCCTGCCAAGATCCTGGATACGTTTGGCAGTTTCTTCGGCTGCGCCAGGAGAATGGGCGTGGTGGAGGAGGATGTTTGCACCAGCCCTGGCGGCGCCCAATGCCAGTTCCCGCCCAATGCGGCGGGCTGCACCGGTAATTAGGATGGTCTTATTTAGTAGTGGTAAATCAGGTTGATGCATTTTGCGCCTCACCAGAGACTGCATTTTTTCGCTTGAATATCTGATGGACGGATATTCCCAAAATGACCAGGGCAAAGAGCTGTACCTGGCGGAACCGATCCAAAATCAGTGCGCCTTCTCCATGAAATGTATCAATCAATAGGAGAATGAATGATGTGCAGGATAGAAATATTAAAAAACGGATCCCTGATGGGTAAGGGTGGATGGTTTTTCCCGGAATTATTAACCAAAGGATGACCATGGCTGAAAGGATATGATAGATTTGCGTGGGATGGCGGGTGGCACCCCAGAGTTCAATTCCCCAGGGCAGGTTGGTGGGAGTGCCATAAGCATTTCCGGAAGCAAGATTTGCCAGACCGATGAAGATGGAAATAACTGCCAACATTGGCGTCAGCGAGTCGAGGGTTGCCCAAAATGGCAGATGTTTTTGTTGACTGTACACAAGAGCAGCAATCAAGGCGATGATCAGTCCGCCAGAAACGTCGAACATTTGCGTATTTGGGATGAAAGCGCTGATCCAGTTTCCACGAAATGCCTCAGGATGGAGAAGGACAAATATGAACCGTCCCCCGATCAACCCGGCAAGGAGGGAGAGAAACACCAGGTTGTAGAGGTTGGAGGCAGAGATTAGACGTGTTATCTTTGGCAGGGATTTTTCGCTGATGGTTATTCCAAGCCAGATGCCAGCCAGGATTAACAAACCAGATGTTTGAAGCGCAAGAGGACCGATGTTGAGGATGGGAAACATGACCTGTTATTCCTTTATTAACATTTCCACCTTTTGAATCAGGCTGGCTTCCGGGACAGGTCCTCCGATGATCACTTCGCGGATCATGCCCTGGCGGTCGATCAGAAATGTTGTGGGTAGAGCCTGGACACGATACAACTGGTTCACGCTCCCGTCAGAATCAAGAAGAATAGGAAAAGATAATTGATAGGAAGAGACAAAAGACTGGATACCTGCCAGCGAATCCTGGCTTGTTGTGTTGACAGCAACAATTTCGATCCCTTCTTCTTTCCATTGGGAGTACACCGATTGAAAAGCGGGCATTTCCGCTTTGCACGGCGAACACCAACTCGCCCAAAAGTTCAGAATAACTACTTTCCCCTTGAGGTCGCCAAGCTGGAGGGATGAGCCCTGAAGATCGGGAAGCGAAAAATCTGGTGCGGAAAAACCCGCACGGGGGGCGCTGGCGGACTGATGGACAGGTAATGGTAGAAGGAAGGATGTCAGACCAATCCAGAGGATGGAAAAAATAATGGAGAGTATGGAAATTGGGGTGAAATGTCGAATGATCCAGTTCATATTGATTCCCGTTTTGTCACCATTAAGTCATTATAGCATTGGACGAATAAACTTGACAAATATGGGTGGAATTGATACCATCATATCATCCCACCCCCCAGGGGGGGATGGACGAGGAGAAATGATGAAAAATGCAGATGTGATGACTCGTTTGAAAATTGCGGAAGGGCACCTTCGAGGAATTCAAAAAATGGTTGAGGAGGATGCTTATTGTATTGACGTTATTCGGCAAATCCAGGCGGTACAGGCTGCATTGAATAAAATCGGCGGGATGATTCTGGAAAATCACCTTAATTCCTGCCTGATTACAGCGGTGCAGGGAGATGATCCCAACGAACGGGAACGTGTCTTGAAGGAAATTGTTGATGTTTATAATGCAGCAACACAGGTTTAATTAATAAAGGAGCATAAAATGAAAACGATTACATACCATATCCCTGCCATATCATGCGGGCACTGTATCCATACGATTAAGATGGAATTGGGTGAGTTACCGGGAATTCAGAAGGTGGAAGGAGATCCTCAGACCAGGAAGGTGACTGTTGAGTTTACTGAACCGGCGACCGAGGATCAAATTGAAAAGCTGCTTGTGGAAATCCACTATCCGCCCCAGAAGGAATAGCCAATCCATTTCTGATCTGGAAAATACAAAACAGCCTGCTGAATGGCGGGCTGTTTTGTATTCATGATAAAATCAGGATCATACAGGAGGCAGAAATGCGTATAGCTATTGCGTGCGATCATGCGGGATTCCTATTAAAACCACTTGTGATTTCAGTGGTACAAAATCTTGGACATGAAGTGCTGGATCTGGGTACATACAACACAGACAGTGTGGATTATCCGGATATTGCTGAAAAAGCCGGACGGGAGTTGCAATCCGGCTCGGTGGATCGGGCGATCATACTGTGCGGGTCAGGGGTGGGCGCATGTATTGCAGCCAATAAACTGAAAGGGGTGTATGCTGGCGTCTGCCACGATACCTATTCAGCTCACCAGGGGGTGGAACACGATAATATGAACGCCTTATGCCTTGGTGCCCGGATCATTGGTCAGGAATTGGCAAGGGAAATTATCATCGCATTTTTGGGGGCAAAATTCTCGACGGAAGAACGACATCATCGCCGATTTAACAAAATCGTTCAATTGGAACAATAATATTTGTAACATCGGAAGCTTGGAACAATGGGAGAGATCAGCCTCTGCCATTGTTCCTGTATGGAATCACGATGGATGGTAATTCTCAACCTGTAACAATAACATTCTGTTTCAGGTTATAATCGAACAATTCCTAATGGAATTATTCCTTTCAATTATTTTCAATTCAAAATGAGGATGCAGCAATGGATATTTTTGAGAAATGTTATGCTTTCCAGGATGCTCGTGAAGCAATTGCCCGGGGGGTTTATCCATATTTCATTCCAATGACAGAAAATGAGGGATCGGAAACCGTTTTTCACGGCAGACGATTGATTATGTGCGGTTCGAACAATTACCTTGGATTGACAACCCATCCCAAGGTGCGTGAAGCAGCCATACGGGCTGTGGAACGGTTTGGTACCAGCTGCACCGGTTCCCGCTTTCTGAATGGGACACTGGAACTGCATGAACAATTGGAGCACGAACTGGCGGAATGGGTGGGCAAAGAGGCTGCCCTGGTATTTTCCACGGGGATGCAGACCAACCTTGGCACCGTCAGCGCATTGGTGGGGCGNNGTGGGAAGGCTGATTGTTGTGGATGGCTTGTTCAGCATGGAAGGCGACCTTGCTGACCTCCCCAACATTGTGCCCCTGGCAAAAAAATATGGCGCACGTATTATGGTTGACGATGCCCACGGCATGGGTGTCCTTGGTGGGGGCAAAGGAACGGCTGCTCATTTTGGATTGACAAACGATGTCGATTTGATCATGTCCACCTTCAGTAAATCCTTCGCAAGCCTGGGCGGATTTATTGCTGGAGATGATGATGTTGTCCACTACATCAAACACCATGCGCGGGCATTGATTTTCAGTGCCAGCATCCCAGCAGGGAATGCTGCTGCTGCACTGGCTGCCTTGCAGGTGATGCGTGAAGAACCTGAACGCATCTTCCGGGTCAACCAGATTGCCGAAAAAATGCGGGCGGGTTTTCGCAGTCTTGGTTTTGATATCGGTCATTCTGTAACACCCGTTATCCCCATCATCATTGGCGATGATGAACGGACATTTCTCTTTTGGCGGGCGCTGTTTGATGCAGGTGTTTTTGTCAATCCGGTTATCAGCCCGGCTGTTCCGCCCGGACGACAATTATTGCGCACCAGCTATATGGCTACGCATACGGATGAACAACTGGATCGCGTTCTGGAAATATTCTCTGTGGTTGGAAAACAACTGGGTGTAATTTCCTGACATTATTCGGTTGAAAAAATCAGAGTGCTCATCGAATGGGCACTCTGATTATTTTCTATAATGATATTTCAACACTCACTTGATCCATGATGACAGCATTGGGATTTATGGCTGTTTCAGGATATAAAGGATCCCAATCGTATTTGGACCACAATGGCTGGCGATGGTTGCTCCAGCATATGTGATGTGGATTTCATCAATCTTCGCCAGTTTCTTCAGCTCGATTTTGAGGTATTCGGCATCAGAATCGCAACCTGTATGGGTGATAAAAATCCTGTGAAGGTCAACGTTGGGGAGCAGGGATTCAAAATCCTTCAACAGGCTTTGGAGTGCTTTTTTGCGAGTGGAGGCAATTTTTTCCTTAACCCCCATTGTTCCATCCTGGCGAACTTCAATGACAGGTCGGATTCTCAAAAGGCTGCCCATCACCAGTTCCAGGGCATTGCATCGACCTCCCTTGTAGAGATAATCCAGGGTGTCAATGATAAATGTGGAATGAACCAGCGGGCGGGTTGCCTCAATTTCCTTGCAGATGGCATCAAGTGGGTATCCCTGGTCGCGCAGTTCGGCGGCTTTGCAAACCAGCAAGCCAATCCCCGTGGAAAGGTTGAGCGAGTCGATCAAACAAATATCATTACGACCCAGTTGTGCCATTGCCAGGCTGGCGTTTTGCATGGTTGCCGAAAGTTGGGAGGAAATACCGATAAAAATCTTTTCTCCCGGAGTGTTAAAATATTGTAGAAAATCACCCACCGAGGGGGCGGCAGTTTTGGGCAACTGGCTGGTTTTGGAAACCTCATCGAATAACTGGGCAAGTTTAATTTCCCCATCCCTGAGGTTTCGATTTGCGATAAAAACCTGCAGGGGGATCACTTGCAGGTGAAAACGATCGATTAATTCCGGATTGAGATCGGAGCAGCTGTCTGTCAGGATTTCTATCATGGCTTCACCATTCCGGGCGGGGGTGGATACAGTCAGGATTATAGCACAATGAATTTATTGAGATGAATAGTTAATTTCAAAAATAACCATCCCCGGTTTAGAACCAGCGGCGTTTCTTGAAAAAGTAGAGCATCCCGGCGGCAATTAAGAGAAAAATCAACCACGCCATTGGATATCCCCATGGCTTGGAAATTTCCGGCATAAAATGAAAGTTCATTCCGTATACCCCAGCGATGAAAGATAGCGGAAGGAATATGGTTGAGACAATTGTCAGGGCTTTCATAATCTCATTCAGTCGGAGGGAGGTTGAATTCAAATAGATGTCCAGGTCACCCGCAACAATATCCCTCAAGGATTCAATCATGTCCTGGATTCGCACCAAGTGATCATAAATATCCCGGTAATAAATTTGAACCTGCGGTTTGATTTGCGGAAAGTCATCCCGGCTGAGACGGTTCATGACTTCCCGCTGGGGGAGGATAATTCGTCGGATTGCCAGAAGACCATGCTTGATCTGAATTAATTGCTCCAGCGTTTTCGGGTTTGGTTTTTCCAACACCTCATTTTCCAGGCTGTCCATTGCTTCTTCGATTTCATCAATCACTGGCGTGTAGTTGTCGACAATATCATCCAGAATGGTGTGGCAGAGGAAATCGGCGCCATGTTTGTATAATCTCTCGTCCCGACTGAGCCGTAGCCATACAGATTCCACGGGAGAAGGTCCCTCATCCAGGAAAAAGGTCACCAGGTAATTGGAGCCGAGGAAGAAATCCAGTTCCTGGGTGGTAATATCATCCATCGACTGGTTTGCTTTGATGACATGCGCAATGATAAAAATATAGTCGTCAAATTCGTCTATTTTGGGAGTCTGGTATCCGATACTCAGACAGTCTTCAATTACCAGGGGGTGAAAATGAAACAGGTTGACCAGGATATCCTGGATTTCTTCAGGTGATGGGTATTCCAGATTGATCCAAAGCAAACCCGATGAATCGGATCTTGCCTGGATCAGCTCATCACTATTCAGGTTGTATTGGCATGTTCCGTCGGAAGAGAAATGGAAGGATTTAATCATGGTTCACCTCTTTCCATGCATGAGTATAACTTCTTTTTGGGGGATTGCGAAGCATGGTCATTCATGGACAATTCCTGTTATCTTGGTTGCAATTTCAGGGTTTGTGTGTACAATTATTTATGACAACCCTGCTGTTTCCATTATTGACACTGCGATTGATAAGGAGGTGTGCCAGTGGCAGAAAAAAAGAAAGAATCCTGTGTTCAACCATCCAAAGGACCGATCCTTGAGATCCCTGCTGAAACTGCAGAATCATCAGGATCTGTTCCCCCAACCAAGGAGGTGACAAAAATGTTGGCAAAAGTAGGAAAACCAGCCCCAGATTTTGAATTATCGGCATTTCAAAATGGCGGTTTTAAAAACATCCGTTTATCGGATTATAAGGGAAAGTGGATTGTCATTTGTTTCTACCCCGGTGATTTCACATTCGTCTGACCTACGGAATTGTCGGCAGTTGCCGTCAAATATCCTGAACTTCAGCAATTGGGTGTGGAAGTCCTTGCAATGAGCACGGACAGCCGGTTCTCTCATAAAATTTGGCAGGAAGAAGAATTATCCAAGATGGTCGATGGGGGAGTGCCGTTCCCGATGCTCTCCGATGCCGGTGGAAAAGTTGGTACAATTTACGGAGTGTACGACGAAGACAGCGGTGTTGATATTCGCGGGCGTTTCATTATCGACCCGGATTTTGTCATTCGTGCAATGGAAGTGATGACCCCCGAAGTTGGCAGGAACGTGTCGGAATTAATCCGCCAGGTGAAAGCCTTCCAGCATGTGCGGGCAACAGGAGAGGTTACACCTTCCGGGTGGCAGCCTGGGAAAGCTACCTTGAAACCCGGTCCAGACCTGGCAGGCAAGGTTTGGAAGCAGTGGAAACCGGATCAGGCATTTTAGTATCCGGTTGGTAAAATCTGACGGCAGGGTGAACGTACCTGGATGGGATAAACCTTCCAGGTACGTTTTGATTTATAATCAGGAAAAGGAGACAACCATGACCGAAATGAATATTGATCAATTTTTCAGTGATCTTCCAAATTACTTTTTACCGGAGAAGGCAGTTGGTTTGAATACATCCATCCAAGTGGTACTGACGGGAGATAAGGGGGGAGAGTGGGTTATGAAGATCCGTGATCAAAAATGCACGGTGGAAAAGGGGACCATGGAGAACCCGGCATTGACCATTACGGCAGATGCATCTGATTTTTATGCGATCTTTAAGGGAGAAATGGACGCCACCCGTGCGTTTATGATGGGGAAAATTAGAATCCAGGGAAACATGGGGCTGGCAATGCGTCTAACCAGCCTGTTCCGAACCAGTTAGAGAAATGATTGACAAAAAAAAGACGGGCACCAGCCCGTCTTTATTGTGGATCGTTGATCAGTACAAACCCCAGTCGTCCGCCAGACCTTCTTCCATCATGGAGAAATCCCAGGCTTCCATGCCGAAATCGATAAACGATGGTCTCTCCAGTGTCTCTTCTGCTTTTTGTCGGGTGGATTCAAGCATGGCAGGTCCATAGGGACAGAATGGTGTTGTTAGAATCATTCGGATAACGACTTGGTCTTCTTGTATGGATACATTCCGGACGAGACCCAACTGAATGATATTGAATCCAAGCTCTGGATCCACAATCTCCTTGAATGCTTCCCGTAATTTTTCGCATAATTCAGGAAATTGGCTTTCAGCTTCCCATACTGCGGGATTGGAACCGGGTGTGTTACTCATAAGGGATTCTCCTTGGGTTGGGGACGAGGAATCAGAAATGTACAGTGACGATCACCACTGAGAACGCATTGAATTTTTTCTGCGGGAATATCAAGGATGGTGGAAATCAGGGTTTGATCAATCGTACAGACTTCTGGGTGCGAGTGACCAATGTGATAGTAGGGGCATGTAATCTCGCGGATATGATAGTGATCCCCGTCCGCTTCCCACTCGACTTCAAAACCCTCTTGGGCAAGAATTTCCTGCAGGAGTTTAATCCTGCCTTCCAATGGCAGGTGCTCTGCTTTCTTGCGGTGAGCTGCTGCCAGTTTGGCAGCCATCTGGGTAAAAATCCGGTTGATCGCTTCCTGGGGAAGCGCTTCCTTAAGCTGGTCAAGCAAACGATCAGTTAACTGAAGGTAACGTGTTGGATACCGTTCCACACCTCTTTCCGTCAGGGAATAGACCAATCGCGGTCTGCCAACACCATGCCTTTCTTCATCATATTGAATTAAACCGTCTGCTTCCAGATTATTCAGGTGATGCCGGACAGAAATTGCATTAATTCCCACCGCTTCTGCCAGGTCATTAATGGACGAGCGGGGATTTGAGTGCAGAACATCCAAAATCCGTTCCCGGGTACTTTTCATGCGATGAGTATATCACAAGGCTTATCAATTCGTCAATATTATATATAAATATCATAAATATTGACCTAAAGAAGGCTGTGTGGTATAATCCGGGCGTTCAAATAAAACAGGCTGTCTTCCGCATACTGGAAGAAATAAAAGGAGTATTCCTAGATGAGCGATCTTGAAATCCGCAATTTACATGTCCAAATCAATGGCAAGGAAATTCTCAAGGGTTTTACCCTGNNACCCTTGCGTACACCCTGATGGGGCACCCATCTTATGAAGTAACGGAAGGGGAGGTAATCTTTAAGGGACAGAATATCCTGGATTTGGAGCCTGATGAGCGCAGCCGATCCGGGATTTTCCTTGCATTTCAATATCCTGTGGCAATTCCGGGCGTGACAGTTGCAAATTTCCTGCGGACAGCGGTTAATGCCCGCCGGAAAGCAGAAAACCCGGATGACAAAGGAATCTCCATTCCCGAATTTCGGCGGATGCTGAAAGACAAAATGAGCATGCTTAAGATGGACCCGGCATTTGCAGGAAGGTACCTGAACGATGGCTTTTCAGGTGGTGAGAAGAAACGAGCCGAAATTCTGCAGATGGCAGTGCTGAAGCCAGAAATTGCCATTCTGGATGAAACCGATTCGGGTTTGGATATTGATGCTTTGCGGATTGTCTCGGAAGGCGTGAATACGTTGCGTGGACCGGAACTGGGTGTGCTGGTGATCACACACTATCAGCGCATTCTAAACTACATCCGCCCGGATGTAGTCCATGTGATGATGGATGGACGAATTGTGGAATCTGGTGACGCGGACCTGGCACAACACCTTGAAGAACATGGGTATGATTGGGTGCGCGAAAAACTGGAGAATGGCACTGTCTCCTGATTCTGATTGAAAGGTTTTACTGGAGCAGATTCCATTGATGATTGGAGGTAGAGAATGAGTAATGATCCCCAGGCGGATCTTCTTGAAGGATTTGGAAATTATCGCTACGGATTTCAAGATCCGGATGTTTCGGTATTCAAAACAAGGAAGGGCTTGGACCGGGAGGTTGTGGAACAAATTTCTGCCATGAAGGGTGAGCCCGAGTGGATGCTCCAATTCCGCCTGCGAGCCCTGGAGCATTACCTGCAGCGTCCCATGCCCACCTGGGGGGCAGACCTGACCGGGTTGAACTTGGATGAGATTTATTACTATGTGAAACCAACCGACATGCAAGGCAAGAGCTGGGATGATGTTCCTGATACCATCAAACAGACGTTTGATAAACTGGGTATTCCCGAAGCAGAGCGAAAATTTTTGGCTGGGGTTGGCGCACAGTATGAGTCTGAAATGGTGTATCACTCCATCCAGGAACACCTGGAAAAACAGGGTGTCATCTTCTTGAGCATTGAAGATGGTTTACGCCAGCACCCCGAATTGTTCCGCCAGTATTTTGGGACGGTTATACCGATTGAGGATAACAAATTTGCTGCACTGAACAGTGCGGTCTGGTCCGGTGGGTCTTTTGTGTATGTTCCCAAGGGTGTAAAGGTTGATCTTCCCCTGCAGGCATATTTTCGGCTGAATGTTGCCAATATTGGGCAGTTCGAGCGCTCCATTATCATTGCTGATGAGGGTGCGCAGGTACATTATGTGGAAGGTTGTACGGCTCCACAATATACCACTGACTCCTTCCACAGCGGGGTGATTGAAATTATTGTGAAGAAGGGTGCCCGGGTCCGTTATACCACCATCCAAAACTGGTCCACCAATGTATACAACCTGGTGACTCAACGTGCCGTGGTGGAGGAAAATGGGGTCATGGAATGGGTGGATTGTAATCTTGGCTCCAAGGTCACAATGAAATATCCGTCCTGTTACTTGATGGGACCGGGCGCGCGTGGGGAAATCCTGTCCATGGCGTTTGCCGGACCAGGTCAGTCGCAGGATGCAGGCGGCAAGGTCATCCACTTTGCACCAAATACCAGCAGTAAAATTACCTCGAAGTCCATCAGCAAAGGCGGAGGGCGTTCTTCGTATCGGGGTTTGCTGAAAGTGCACCCGGAAGCAGTGGGNNATTGAGATTGATGAACAGGATGTTACCATCGGACACGAAGCAACTGTTTCCAAGGTGGGGGAGGAACAATTGTTTTACCTGATGAGCCGCGGGTTGAGCGAGGAAGAAGCCACAACGATGGTGGTTTCGGGCTTTATTGAACCGCTTGTCAAAGAATTGCCAATGGAATATGCGGTTGAAATGAACCGTTTGATCCAGTTGCAGATGGCAGGCTCTGTGGGGTAAGGAAAGGAAAATATTGATGACGACAGAAAAACCGCAGGTGGTTGTGCGAACCCGCCGACCCGATTCCAAACCCAAACAATTCCAGTTTACAGAAGATCAGGTTCGACCTGATGTACCGGCTGCTCTGCATACTTTTCGAAAGCACGCCTGGGAAATCTACCAGGGGTTCCCAATGCCGGATATACAGCAGGAAGCCTGGAGGCGGACGGACCTGCGAAAACTGCAGGCGGATCAATTTGAAATCAAAACAAATGGAAAATCTGAACCAGTGCCAGCTTATTTATTAAAACCACTGGCGGATGACCCACATGGAGGTCAGTTAATCCTCACACCGGCAGGAACAGA